>SMEK01000728.1_pt1 | contig 11041 bp, 9 predicted proteins | sample 2456371 | NCBI WGS metagenome assembly SMEK01 (sample SAMN10132590, study PRJNA489261) | soil metagenome | isolation source: day1 antibiotic-loamy sand soil ammended with composted manure from dairy... | place: USA | collected 2015-04-01
ATGCCGCGCTGCACGCTGCGCTGCGCCGTGCTCAGCGGATGGGCGCGGTGCGCGCCGGCAAGCAGCACCAGCCGGTTGACGCTGCGCGGATGTCGCGCTCCGAATGCCAGCGCCACCATCGCGCCGTAGGATGAACCGATGAACGCATGCACCTGCGGAATGCCAAGCTCGCGCAGCAGCGCGGCCAGTGCGTCGGCCTGGTCCTCGCTGGATACACTGGCGGCACCGAGCTGGTCCGGGGTCAGCCAGTCGATGGCAAGCACCCGCCATTGTTCGAGGTCGACCGCTGCACCACCAGCGACCAGCGTTTGCCACCAGCCGGGGGCGCTCTCGCCATCGGCCACGGTGACGTCGCGGTTGGCCGAGATGCCGCCCTGCACGATCACGGTAGGTGCGCCCGGGGCACCACACCACAGATAGCTCACCTCGACCTCGCGCGCACCGCTGCCGTATTTCGGATCGAGCCGGAGCCGACGCGAGCTGCGTTGGGTGGTCAACCGCGGGCGCGCGTACGGCACTTCGGCCAGGCCGGTGCTGGCAGCCGGGTTGACCTCGGTACAGCTCGATTCGGGCAGCAGCGTCATGGACATCTCTCCGGTAGGCATCGCTCTGCGAAATACCGGAAAGGTCGCCGTGCCCGGGATCGACGGCACGGCCGCGATACGGATGACGCCCATCTACCGGTCGATGCCGAAGCATCTCCGCAGGAGTTGGCACCGTTGCGGAAGCGTTCCGCAGGTTGCCCCGGCTTCAAAGGGCCTGTCCCTCAGCCGGTCTCGATGAGTGGCGTGGATATTGACTGCCGCAAATCATGTTGTCAATAGACGTCTAAACATCTAGACGTATATATGTTTATTCAATCAATTCATTTGTCATGGACCGGCGGCGGAAACAAGCTCGTCGCACCGCAACATCCACGGAGACCCGCATGAGCCTGCAACTGGGCGACACCGCCCCCGACTTCACCCTCGACTCCACCGAGGGCCCGATCCGCTTCCACGACTACGCCGACGGAAAGTGGGTGGTGTTCTTCTCGCACCCGAAGGATTTCACCCCGGTATGCACCACGGAACTTGGCGCGTTCGCCAGCCGCAAGGGCGAGTTCGACGCACGCAACGCACGGCTGCTCGGGCTGTCGGTGGATTCGGTGGCCGACCACAACGGCTGGGCCAAGGACGTGGCCGACGTCGGCGGAACCGCACTCAATTATCCGTTGCTGGCCGATGCCGACCTGGAAGTGGCGAAGCTTTACGGCATGTTCCACCCCAAGGCCGACCCCAAGGTCACCGTGCGCTCGGTGTTCGTGATCGACCCGCAGCGCAAGGTGCGGCTGATCCTCACCTACCCGCCCAGCGCCGGGCGCAATGTCGACGAAGTGCTGCGCGTGCTCGACTCGCTGCAGCTCACCGACGGCCGCAAGCTGACCACTCCGGTGGACTGGCAGCCCGGCGACGACGTGATCATCGCGCCATCGGTTTCCGACGACGATGCCCGCCAGCTTTACCCCGATGGCTGGAAGACGCTGAAGCCGTACCTTCGCCTGGTGCCCGCCCCCCAGGCCGGATGACCTCGCTTGTAGGAGCGCGCCCTGTGCGCGATGCTTTTGTCATGCAACGAAGCGCTCGCGCACAGGGCGCTCCTACACACAATCCGGCACCACAGAATCTTGCTTCCGACAATTTGCCCATGAACATCCAGCCCGACCTCACCGCCGTCGTCGGCCACACCCCGCTGATTCGCCTGCGCCTGGCTTCCGCGCTGACCGGCTGCGAGATCCTGGGCAAGGCCGAGTTCCTCAACCCCGGCGGCTCGATCAAAGATCGCACCGCGCTGGGCCTGCTGCTGGACGCCGAACAGCGCGGGCTGATCCGCCCCGGCGGCACGATCGTCGAGGGCACCGCCGGCAACACCGGCATCGGGCTGGCCCTGCTCGGCGCCAGCCGCGGCTATCCCTGCGTGATCTTCATGCCCGAAACGCAGAGCCGCGAGAAGATCGACGCGCTGCGCATCGCCGGCGCCGAAGTACGTCTGGTGCCTGCGGTGCCGTACAAGAACCCGAACCACTACGCGCACCAGGCCCGCGCACACGCCGAAAGCCTGAACGGTATCGCGCCCGGCAGCGCGTGGTTCGCCAACCAGTTCGACAACACCGCCAACCGCGACTTCCACGAAGCCACCACCGGCGTGGAAATATGGGATGAAACCGACGGCCGGGTCGACGGCTTCGTCTGTGCCGCCGGCACCGGCGGCACGCTCGCCGGCGTGGGCCGTGCGCTGAAGACACGCAAACCCGCCGTTCGCATTGCACTGGCCGACCCGGCCGGTTCGGCGCTGGCCAGTTTCATCAATACCGGCGAACTGATCGCCACCGGCAATTCGATCAGCGAAGGCATCGGCTCCAGCCGGATCACCGCGAACTTCGAGGGCGCGCCGATCGACCTGGCCTGGTCGATCCCCGACGACGAATCGGTACCGCTGACGCATCAGGTGCTGCACGATGAGGGCTGGTGCATCGGCGGATCCAGCGGCGTCAACCTGGCCGGCGCGATCCGGCTGGCCCGCGAACTAGGCCCCGGCCACACCATCGTCACCGTGCTCGCCGATGCCGGCACTCGCTATCAGGCCAAGCTGTTCAACCCCGCGTTTTTGCGCGAGAAAGGCATTCCGGTGCCGACGTGGCTGGCCCGGGCGTTCCCGGGCTGACGCCCTCGCATGACGGGCACGGCCCGCCGGCTCCTGCTTGTCGGGATGGTGGCCAGCGGTGTCCGCCCTACGCGGCCGTCGCCGGTTCATGCCGTCCCTGCTAATTTATCCGGATGACTCCCCTTCCCCCCACCCCCGCCCTGCACGTCCGGCTGCAGCGCGACGGCTTCGCCTTCGTCACCGCCGACATCATGGGCGATTTGTTGCAGGCACCAAACTTCACCGACTGGCCGGCCTTCGCCGACAGCTGGAACGATCTGGCCCCGGATACCTATCTTGCCGCCAGCGGACGGCACCGGCGGCGCCGGCACGCCACGTTTGCCGTCGACAGCGATGGCGAGATCCGCCGCGAAGCGCATCAACCGCACTACCAGAGCCTGCGCTACAACCCGTTGCAGGGCGACATCGAGCGCTGGTTCGAACCGGTGCTGCCGGCGATTGCCGACGGCGCCAGCCTGCGTCGCATCCTCGCTTTCTGCCGCGACTGCTTCGGCGCACTGGCGCCGGCCACCCGCCACTGGCATGTCGAGGTGCATCAGTTTCGCATCGAGGCGCGTGCCGACGAAGCCGGCGAACCCACGCCCGAAGGCGTGCATCGTGACGGCGTCGACTACGTGCTGGTACTGCTGATCGACCGCGAGAACATCGAGCGCGGCACCACCACCATCCACGCCGCCGACCGCGCCCTGCTGGGCAGCTTCACCCTGACCCACGCACTGGATGCGGCGCTGGTCGATGACGCCCGCGTTTTCCACGGGGTTACCGCGGTTACGCCGCTCGATCCGGACCGGCCGTCGCATCGCGACGTGCTGGTCGTGACCTTCAGGGGCACGGCGTAACGTCCCCACGGCCAACCGGCCCATGCCACGCCGGCCCCGGCGCGAGGCACGTTGCGATCACCCGGAACCGCTGCGACACTCGGCGACCAGCGCGAGCCATCTTCGAAGGGAAGTCCCATGTCCATCGCCGCGAATATCGTGATCGCCCTGATCGCCTTGCTCCATGTGTGGTTCCTGATCCTGGAGATGTTCCTGTGGACGCGGCCATCCGGCCGCCGCGCGTTCGGCACCACGCTGGAGTTCGCCGAGCAGTCGAAGGCGCTTGCCGCCAACCAGGGGCTCTACAACGGCTTCCTCGCCGCCGGCCTGGCGTGGGGGTTGCTGCTGCCGAGTGACGGCGGCGCGGGTTTCGGCGTCAAGGTGTTTTTCCTCACCTGCGTGCTGATCGCCGGGATCTATGGCGGGCTTACCGCCGCGCGGAAAATCCTGTGGTTCCAGGCGCTGCCGGCGGCGGTCGCGCTGGTGCTCATTCACCTGGCCTGATCGTGCCGACGGCGATGACGACCTCTACCCGCGAAGCGGTCGGGCAACGCTTCGACCCCGCGTTGATGCAGCACGCCCGCGAACGCAACTGGGCCGCCTTGCACGGCATCCGCGAGCGCATGCGCCCGGGCATCAGCGAGGCCGAGGCGAAGGCCGAAGCGATGGACGTGTTCCGCGAACTGGGTGTCGAGCGGCTGTGGCATCCGGTACTGATCCGCATCGGCGCCAACACCACCAAAGCCTATCGACAACCTTCCGATCCCGGCGTGCGGCTGGGCCGCAACGACTGTTATTTCATCGACCTGGGGCTGGTGTTCGACGGCCACGAAGGCGACGTTGGCGACACCTTCGTGATGGGCGATGCGCCATTGCAGCAAGCGTGCGCCGATGCCGCGCGTACGCTGTTCCACGAGGTGGCCGACGCCTGGCGTAGCCGCGGGCTCGACGGCCAGGCACTGTACGCGTTTGCGCACGACCGCGCCGCGGCCATGGGTTGGCGCTTCAACCACACGACCAAGGGCCACCGGGTCGGCGACTTTCCGCACTCGATCCACAAGGGCGGCGACCTTGCCGACCTCGACACCTCCCCATCGCAGGGTTTGTGGATTCTGGAAATCCAGATCGCGCACCCGACCGAGCCATTCGGCGCGTTCTACGAGGATCTGCTGGCACGCTGACGGGGCAACGATCGGCACTGGCGTGATCGTGAAGCTCCGATAGATTGAATCGATATCCCTGCCTCGAACCCCGGGAGTGCCATGCGCCGTCTGATCACGTCCCTGCTGTTGTTCGCGATCGCCGCCTTGCTGCCGCTGCACGCGGCGTCGACAGGCGCGGCACCACCGCAGGTGCGGATCGACGACGTGCAGCGGTTCTACCAGTTGTACGACGAGACCCACGGCACGCCGACGGCGGAGCAACTGCAATCGGCCTACCTGGACAAGGGCTCGGCCGGGCTCGATCAATTCGTGCAGTCACGCGTCGGCAACGCCGACAAGCTTGCGGCCGCCATGGCTGCCACGCCCGAGGTCTACCGCGCCGCCAAGGCATGCGCAAAAACGCTGCCAGCGGTGCAACGTCAATTGGGCGAAGTGTTTGCGCGCCTGGCAACGGTCTATCCACCGTCCGTCTTTCCCCCGGTCACCGTGGTGATAGGGCGCAACTCCACCGGCGGCACCACCACGGCCAGCGGCGTCATCATCGGCCTGGAAACCATCTGCCGGGCCAACTGGATGAACCCCGACGTCACTGCACGGCTGGTGCACCTGATCGCGCATGAATACGTCCACGTGCAGCAGCCGGCCGCCCGGCGCGATCCGCCGCCGGGCGCCAGCGTGCTGTTCCAGTCGCTGGTCGAGGGCGGCGCCGAGTTCATCGGCGAGCTGATTTCCGGCGAGGTAGCCAATGTCCACCTGCGACGCTGGACATCCGGCCACGAGTGCGACATTGAACGACGCTTCCTGGCCCAGGCCGGTGGCAGCGACACGTCGCCGTGGCTGTACAACGGCGCGGGCACGCCGGCCAGGCCCGGCGACCTCGGCTACTGGGTCGGCTACCGCATTGCCAGCGCGTATTACGCACGTGCCGGCGACAAGCAGCAGGCCATCGCCGACATCATGGCCGTCGACAACGACACCGCCGACACCTTTCTGCGCAAAAGTGGCTGGAAACCCGCCATCGACTGCCGGAGCCCGCCATGACCGGCGCCTGGCGTCCGGATCAGCCGCGGCAAACCCTCCCCATCCGCTCCGCGCACATTGAAAAGCCCGGTTGCGGACGGCATCTGTCTGATCTCTCACCGCGTTCAAGACAACGCCCGGAATCCCGACCATGGCCCGCAAAAAACCCCTGACCCTCTATCGCAACATCGGCATCATCGCGCACATCGACGCGGGCAAGACCACGACCACCGAGCGCGTGCTGTATTACACCGGGCGCAAGCACCAGATCGTCAACACGCACGAGACCAAGGACGGCAAGGGTTCCACCACCACCGACTACATGGAACAGGAGCGCAAGCGCGGCATCACGATCCAGTCCGCTGCGGTGACCGCCGAGTGGAAGGGCCACCAGATCAACGTGATCGATACCCCCGGACACGTCGACTTCACCATCGAGGTGAATCGCTCGCTGCGCGTGCTCGACGGCGCCGTGGTGGTGTTCGATGGCGTCGCCGGCGTGGAGCCGCAGACCGAGACCAACTGGCGCCTGGCCGACCAGTACAAGGTGCCGCGGCTGTGCTACGTCAACAAGATGGATCGCATCGGCGCGAACTTCGCGCACTGCGTGAAGGGCATCCGCGAGCGCCTGGGCGCCAATGCCCTGCTGTGCCAGGTGCCGCTGGGCAGCAGCGACGAGTTCGTCGGCATGGCCGACCTGGTTGCCGGCGTGGGCTACATCTGGGCCTCCGACGACAAGGACAGCGTGTGGGAAAGCGTGCCGCTGGAGCAATTGAAAGATCGCCTGAGCTTCGCCTCCACCGCCGACAACGAATGGATCGCCAACCTGCCCAAGCTACGCCAGGACCTGCTGGAAACCGCGCTGGCGTTGAACGACGACGCCTTCGAGCGCCTGCTCGAAACCGGCCAGTTCGACCCGGAGCTGTTGAAGCACTGCATTCGCAAGGGCACCGTCACCGGTGAGCTGGTGCCGGTGCTGTGCGGCTCCTCCTACAAGAACAAGGGCGTGCAGCAACTGCTGGATGCCGTGGTCGACTACCTGCCCTACCCCGGCGAGAACGGCGGCATTTCGATGGTCGACGAGGACGGCAACGTCGTTGGCGAGCAGGCGGTGACCGACGACGCGCCAGCGCGTGCACTGGCGTTCAAGGTGATCAACGACCAGTTCGGCACGCTCACCTTCTGCCGCGTCTATTCCGGCGTGATCAAGAAGGGCGACACCCTGCTCAACGTGACCCGCGGCAGGAAGGAGCGCGTGGGCCGCATCGTCGAGGTGCAGGCCGACGACACCAAGGAAATCGACGAAGTGCGTGCCGGCGACATCTGCGCGTTCGTCTCGATGAAGGACACCGAGACCGGCGACTCGCTGAGCGACCCGGCGCACCCGGCGCTGCTCGAACGCATGCGCTTCCCGGACCCGGTGATCAGCGTGTCGGTAGAGCCGAAGAACCGCAACGACGTCGACAAGTTGTCCAGCGCGCTTTACAAGATGGTCAAGGCCGACCCGTCGCTGCGCATGGAAGTGGACCAGGAAACCGGCCAGACCGTGCTCAAGGGCATGGGCGAGCTGCACCTGGAGATCACCATCGACCGCATGCGCACCGAACTGGGCGTGCAAGCCAGCATGGGCAAGCCCAAGGTCAGCTTCCGCGAGGCTTTCGGCCAGGCCGTGGAACACACCTATACGCACAAGAAACAGAGCGGCGGCTCCGGCCAGTTCGCCGAAGTGAAGATGATTTTCGAGCCGGGCGAACCCGGATCGGGCGTGGTGTTTTCCGACGAAGTGGTGGGCGGTCGCGTGCCGCGCGAATACATTCCCGCGGTCGAGCACGCGATCCGGACCGAGTCGCGGGAAGGCCAGATCGCCGGCTACGAGGTGGTCGACTTCAAGGCGCGCCTGATCGACGGCAAGTTCCATGACGTCGACTCTTCCGCACTGGCCTTCGAGATCGCCACCCGCCAGTGCTTCCGCGAAGCGCAGAAGCTCAGCAAACCCAAGCTGCTGGAGCCGGTCATGAGCCTGGAGGTGGTCACCGAGGCCACCTACCTGGGCGACGTCATCGGCGACATCAACCGCCGCCGCGGCACTATCACCGAACAGGGCCAGAAAGGTACCTCGGCGTTCGTGCAGGGTTTCGTGCCGTTGTCGGAGATGTTCGGTTACATCAACTTCCTGCGTTCGGCCACCAGCGGGCGCGGCAACTTCTCGATGATCTTCGACCATTACCAGGAAGTGCCGGCCAGCATGATCGACAAACTGATGGAGAAGGAGGCACGGTAGCCTCCGCGGCCCGTCCGGCATCACGGCACGAAAACGGCGACGTGGGAAACGTCGCCGTTTTCGTGTGCGGGTGTTTCGTTCCGCTGCCGCGCGGATTACTGCTGCAGGGCGCCGGACGTCGCATCATCGAGCCGGCCGGTCGCGTCCAGCCCGCGGATCTTCTGGAACTTCCTGATCGCCGCCGAGGTACCCGGCCCGGACACGCCGTCAATGCTGCTGGTGTACAGCCCCAGCGAGGCCAGCTTGCGCTGGGCGTCCGCCACGGAGAGGTGGGCCGACGATGCCTGCGCGCCATCCACCGCCAACGTGCCGCCCGTGCCCAGGCCGCCCTTCACCCGCTGCGGCGCGTACTCGCGCACGGACTTCACCATCTGGTTGTAGGAATCCAGGAACGCGGCGGCGATGACCTTGCCCTGCGGGGTCTTGCTGTAGGCACCCGCCGCGCCTGCGGCACCATGACCGCCAAGGATGCCGCCGAAACCGAAATCGGTGTTCTTCGCGCTGCCTTGCGAAATGGCCACCTGCACGCCCGAACGGGTATCGGTGAGCATCAGCGTGGTGGACGCTTCGCTGGTTTTCATCGAGCCCACCACCGCACCGATCAGCGCACCGTAGCCGCCGGCCAGGCCACCCAGCGCCGCTGCCCCGCCGCCACCGGTGCCCTGGGAAAACTGGATGTTGGGCGTGACCACGTAATCGGCCGCCACCATCTGCCCCCGACCAAGGTGACTGTTGCTGCGCATCTCGCCGGACGCGGCAAGATCGCGCTCGCGCATTATCGAATTCATGCCGCTGCCACGATCGACTACCACGAAGCAATTGCTCTGCTGGATCATCAGCCGGATGAGCGGCGTGGTTGCCGGCAGGTGGTACTGCCGGGTCAGGATGCCGTACCAGGGCTCCTCGATGTGCTCCTCCACCGCCAGCGTGCCCAGCGGGTGGGCGCAATGCTCCAGCGTGGCATTGGCGTTGGTGCTGTGGGCACCACCGGCCGAGCCGCCGACCGGGTTCTTCCCGCCACCCACCGCCATGCTGGCGCAGCCGCCCAGCGCCAATACCGAGCCTAGGCCAGCCGCCAACAAAGTCCGCTTCATCGATTCAATTCGCATAACAGCTCCCTATTTTCCAGAGGATGGGTCAGACACGCGTCATCCGGTGCCAGACCGGACCACGCACAAGACGAATACGACGGGGGTGCCCGCATGCCGCCGGAACGACAGGCCGGGACAGGAACCTGGAACGTGGGTCAGGACACGGAATGCCCATGGTCAAAGACGGTGCACCGCCACCCCCAACGAACAAGAGCAGTGACCGGCCCGACTATTTTTGCCTGATCGGTGCCCGACGATCTGGCGAAGAACTCCGATGCTTCCTGCCGGATCTCGCGCGACGTTCCTGTAGGGTCTTGCGCAAGCAAAGTCGGCGTTGCAACACAGCAGGTAGGCCACGCCCGCCAATCGCGGCAGCACCATCCAGTCCCGCTACGCATGCCCTGCCGCGGTCGATCAGGCCATCGGCATTCCGACGGATGGTCAACATCCACTACGCCAACGTGCAGGCGGAGCAGTGGCGCACGGTTCGATCGACGCGGCGAACAGCCGTCCCCCGCGGATGGCCGCAGCGGAACCGATGCACGCCATCAGCTGATTCGACGCGATGAGGGCGCACCCTGACGGGTGACCAGGCGGCATCAACCCCGTGGATGATGCTGCGCGTGCAGCCGCTTCAGGCCTTCCTTCGCCACCAGAGTGTAGATCTGGGTGGTGCTGAGCGAGCTGTGGCCAAGCAGCATCTGCAGGGCGCGCAGGTCGGCGCCGTGGTTCAACAGGTGGGTGGCGAAGGAGTGACGCAGCACGTGCGGGGAGATGCGCTTCGGATTGATGCCGACGAGTACCGCGTAGCGTTTCACCAGGGTCCAGAACATTTGCCGGGTCATGCCCTCGCCGCGGTTGCTGAGAAACAGCGCGACGGGTTGGCGCCCCTTGGCCAGCATCGGGCGCGACCGGGCGAGGTAGGCGGCGATGCGCTCCAGCGCCATTTCACCAACCGGAACCAGACGATCCTTGCCGCCCTTGCCGGTGATGCGCAGCACGCCCTGGCGCGTATTGAGCGCAGCCAGCGGCAGCTCGACCAGCTCGGATACGCGCAGGCCGGAGGCGTACATCAGCTCCAGCATGGCGCGGTCGCGCACGCCGAGCGTGGTGGCGAGGTCGGGGGCGTCGAGCAGCGACTCGATCTCGCGCTCGGCCAGCGCCTTGGGCAGGCTGCGCGGCATCCTGGGGCGTTCGATCAGCAAGGTCGGGTCGGCGAAATCCGCCTGGTCACGGGCGAGGAAGGCGTAGTAGCGACGGAATGCCGACTGGCGCCGCGCCAGCGAACGCACGGCGACCGTCTGGCTGCCGTGGTACGCGGAGATATCTTCGCGGCGTGCCGTGGCCAGGCAACGGCCACGCGCACCGAGCCAGCCTGCCAGCGCTTCGAGATCGCGGCGGTACGCATCGAGCGTGCGGTCGGCCAGGCCGTCTTCGGACCACACCCGCTCGATGAACGCGGCGATGCTCCGGCGGTCGTCTTCGGCGATACTGCCGGGGTTGTCTTTCTTCCTCATGCGCCGATGCTGGGCATTGCGCGCGCTCCACGCAAGCGACCGACCCACGATGCCCGAGAACCTCGTCACCACCGACCTGCCCTGCCCGCTATGGCGCCGCCTGACGGCGCTGCTCTACGACCTGTTGATCGTGGTGGCGATCGTGATGGTGGTGGGGCTGCTGTGCCAGTTGGCCACCGGCGGCACGCTGATCCACACCGGGGACACCACGGTGGTGCCGGTCTGGTACCAGGGGTTGCAGGCCGTGGTGGTGGCCGCGTACTTCATCAGCTCGTGGCGGCGCGGCGGACAAACGGTGGGCATGCGCCCGTGGCGGATCCGACTCACCCGCGACGATGGCGGCACGCCGACGTGGCAGCAGGCGATCATCCGCGTGCTGGTGGCCGCGGCACCGCTGGTGCTGCTGCTGCTCGCGCCGATGATCGGCCTGCGCGCCACCGTATGGACA
>SMEK01000732.1_pt1 | contig 11027 bp, 11 predicted proteins | sample 2456371 | NCBI WGS metagenome assembly SMEK01 (sample SAMN10132590, study PRJNA489261) | soil metagenome | isolation source: day1 antibiotic-loamy sand soil ammended with composted manure from dairy... | place: USA | collected 2015-04-01
CAGGCCGGCGGTCCGGATGCCTCCAAGGCAGAAGCGGCGATTGCGGCGGTGAAGGCAGCGCTGGAAGCTGCCTGATCAGCCTCCGGCTCGCACGAGCGGGCCGATCCGGTCTATCCGGTCGGTCCAGATGGCGCCGTCAAACCGGCCTGGAATCTTGCGCAGCGTGGACTCGTCATCGACGCCGGTCACGGAGGCCCGGCCTTCACTGTCGCCCAGCGTGACGAGCATCGATCCATGCGCGGCGAGCCGCGCCGAAAGCCGGTTCGGATAGCCCCAGACATAGGGCGCGAAATTGGCCGGGACCATGAAGAACGCGTTGCGGCAATCTTCCGGGACATAGCCGCTCCAGCCGAGCAGCGCGTGCAGAATGAAGCACCGTTTGGCTCCATCCGTGCCCAGCACTCTTGTTTCGGGGCTCAAGGCGCTGAAGGCCCGGACAGCGGCGCCCCCGCCATAGACCGAGATGTTGCGCCGCTGCTCCGGCGGCAAGGCAAGCAGCCGTTGCGCGAGCAGGCGTCCCTCGCGCTCGTCATTGCTCTTGACGTTGATGAGGAAGCGGCGGTCGGGAAAGGTTGCCAGCACCTCGTCCAGCGTGGGCATCAGGCCGACGCCCTTGCCGCGGAAGGGGAAGGTTTGCCCGCCATCGGCGGTGTAGCCATGTCCGATGTCCAACGCCTTGAGTTCGGCCATGCTGCGCTCGCGCGTGACGCCCTGGCCGTCCGTGCGGCAATCAAGGGTCCAGTCGTGGAAGACAGCGAACTGGCCGTCCGTGGTCGGATGGACGTCGAGCTCCACGATATCCGCGCCGTAGTCGAAGGCCGCGCGGAACGACTCGATCGTGTTTTCCAGGAAGGGGTGCTCCGGCGGGAAGATGCGCTCTGCCGTGCAGGTGTCGTTGGTCAGGCCTTCGCGAGAATAGGTTTGTCCAAGCCCTCGATGTGCAATCAGCAGCGGGCGGGGCAGGTCCTCAGGCGCGAGCAGGTCGGTGTTAACGGCGAAAGCAGTCAGCACGACGGCAGCCAGAACGACGGCAGCCAGAACGAGAACCGAAGCCTTTAACAACGAGCGAATCATCTGTCACCTTTCCCTGAAAGGACATTTTGCGCTCCGGAAGACGGGCCATTGTTTGGCGCGCCGGGAGCCGGTCGCTCGACTGTTTCGGATGGGCTGCCGCCACGCGTTCGTGGGGCCCATGTTCGGCATTGAGAAGGCAAAGGGCTGCGCGCAGAGCGTGCCAGCCCGGCCCGTCACCGCCGTTCGGTTGCGGCAAAGCCTGGCCGCACGCTGATCTTCGTCCACCAATCCTCAAGCTGCGGGAAGGCTGTCAATAGCGCGCGGCATTCGGCGGTCGGCGCGAGATGCAGGTCGGCAAGGGTGAGCAGCTCGCCGAACAGCCAGCCGCCCGGCAAGCACCGCGAACACCTTGTCGGCAACGCCAAGGTCGGCCGCGATCCGCGCTTCGCGCGGAACGGCTCTTTCCGTCAGGACATCGCCTTCTGCAGGTTCTCATCCACTTTGTCGAGGAAGCCGGTGGTGGACAGCCAGGGCTGGTCGGGACCGATAAGGAGCGAGAGATCCTTGGTCATATGGCCGCTTTCGACCGTCTGGATGCACACCTTCTCCAGCGTTTCGGCGAACTTCTTCAATTCGGCATTGTCATCCAGCTTGGCCCGGTGTGCGAGACCGCGAGTCCAGGCAAAAATCGAAGCGATCGAGTTGGTAGAGGTTTCCTCGCCCTTCTGGTGCTGGCGATAGTGGCGGGTAACGGTGCCGTGGGCGGCTTCCGCCTCTACCGTCTTGCCGTCCGGCGTCATCAGCACGGACGTCATCAGCCCAAGCGAGCCGAAGCCCTGCGCCACCGTATCGGACTGCACGTCGCCGTCATAGTTCTTGCAGGCCCAGACGTAGCCGCCCGACCACTTGAGCGAGGAGGCCACCATGTCGTCGATCAGCCGGTGCTCGTACCAAAGCTTCCGCTTTTCGAACTCGGCCTTGAATTCATTGTCGTACACTTCCTGGAAGATGTCCTTGAAGCGGCCGTCATACGCTTTCAGAATGGTGTTCTTGGTTGAAAGGTAGACTGGGAAATTGCGCAGCAGGCCATAGTTCAGCGAAGCGCGCGCGAAATCGCGGATGGATTCGTCCAGATTGTACATGGCCATCGCCACGCCGGCGCCGGGCGCGTCGAACACCTCGTGCTCGATCGTCGTGCCGTCCTCGCCAACGAACTTGACCATAAGCTTGCCCTTGCCGGGGAAGCGGAAATCGGTGGCGCGGTACTGGTCGCCGAACGCATGGCGGCCAACCACGATGGGCTGGGTCCAGCCCGGCACCAGGCGGGGTACGTTCTTCATGATGATGGGTTCGCGGAAGATGGTGCCGCCCAGGATGTTGCGGATGGTGCCGTTGGGGCTGCGCCACATCTTCTTGAGGTTGAACTCCTTCACCCGCGCTTCGTCAGGCGTGATCGTGGCGCATTTGACGCCCACACCAACTCTCTTGATGGCGTTTGCGGCGTCGATGGTTACCTGGTCGTTGGTGGCGTCGCGGCTCTCGATGCCAAGGTCGTAATACTCAAGGTCTATATCAAGGTAGGGGTGGATCAACTTGTCCTTGATGAGCTGCCAGATGATGCGGGTCATCTCGTCGCCGTCGAGTTCGACGACCGGGTTCGCCACCTTGATCTTCGCCATGGTAAAGAAAGCCTCGCTGCTGGATAAGGGCCGCACGGGCGCAGCCAAAGAGATGTGGCCCCTATATCAAAGCGGCTGGAACCGTGCAAACGCGCAGTCCGTCAATGCAAGGTGCGTTTCCGATTGCTTCATTTTGCAGGCTGACTATGTGAAAGACCTCGAAAGTTTCCGTAAAAGTCCCGTCGCCAAAGCAGATGCCCGATAATCAACGCCCCAAGCGCAGCGGCCCCGCCGTCATTCTGGTCGAGCCGCAACTCGGCGAAAATATCGGCATGGTTGCGCGCGCCATGGCGAATTTCGGGCTGACGGAACTGAGACTGGTGAATCCGCGTGACGGCTGGCCTAGCGAAAAGGCGCGCGCGACCGCCAGTCGCGCAGACCATGTGATCGATGCCGTCCGCGTATTCGACGACCTTCCCTCAGCCATTTCCGACCTGAATTTCGTCTTTGCGACCACGGCGCGCGAACGAGACGCCTTCAAGCCGGTCCGGAGCCCGGTGGAAGCGGGCAGGGCGCTCAAAGCAAGGGAAGTAGCAGGCCAGCATACCGGCATACTATTCGGCCGAGAGCGCTTCGGCCTGTCGAACGAGGAGGTCGGGCTGGCGGACGAGATCGTGACCTTCCCTGTCGATCCGGACTTTGCTTCGCTCAACATCGCCCAGGCTGTTCTGCTCATGGCTTATGAGTGGCGCAAGTCGGGGCTTGCCGATGAGACGGCGACGAATTTCTCCGCGCCTGCAATGACGCCCGCCACCAAGGAACAGTTGCTGGGGCTGTTCACGCACCTGGAGGCAGCGCTGGAGGCACGCGGTTACTTCAGGCCCGCGGAGAAGAAACCCAAAATGGTGGAAAACCTGCGCGCCGTGCTCACGCGGGCTGGGTTCGCCGAGCCCGAGCTGAAGGTGCTCCGCGGCGTCGTCGCCTCTCTCGACTATTTTTCGCCGAAGGAGCCGCGTGGCGCCGGCTATCCCGAACGCAAGGCCAGGTCCGATCGCGCGGCCCACATGGCGGCGCCTGCCGATGAGGCAAGAGAGGCTGCTTCATCCGGCAGCAAGGATGAGGGCAATGACTGAGGCGAGGACAGCAAGGCCGGAGTCGAAAGGGCGGGATCAACTGCCACGCCCGGTTCTTATGTTCGATTCGGGCATAGGTGGGCTGACGGTGCTGCGTGAGGCGCGCGTGCTGATGCCGAATCGCCGCTTTGTCTATATTGCCGACGATGCCGCCTTTCCGTATGGCGCATGGGAGGAGCCGGCGTTGCGGGAACGCATTCTGGCCCTGTTTGACGACCTGCTCCAACGCTATCGACCGGCCATATCGGTGATCGCCTGTAACACCGCCTCCACATTGGCCATCGAAGCGCTGCGGGAGGCGTTTCCCGGCCATCCCTTCGTGGGGACCGTGCCGGCGATCAAACCCGCTGCCGAACGCACCCGCTCCGGCCTCGTCTCTGTTCTGGCAACGCCGGGTACCGTCAAGCGGCAATATACGAAGGATCTTATCGGCAAATGGGCGCAGAAATGCCACGTGCGCCTTGTGGGTTCGGATCGGCTGGCCGGACTGGCCGAAATCTACATGCGCGACGGCTTCGTGGACGAGGCGGCCGTGAGGGCGGAAATAGCCCCCTGCTTCATGGAAAAGGACGGTGCCCGCACCGACATAGTGGTGCTGGCCTGCACGCATTATCCTTTCCTGGTCAATCGCATGCGCAAGACCGCCCCCTGGCCGGTGGACTGGATTGATCCGGCAGAGGCCATAGCCCGCCGCGCAGCTTCGTTGCTGACGGAGGGTGGCGACGGAGACGAAGAACACCTGCGCGGAGCAGAACCTGATATCGCCGTGTTCACCTCCGGACGGGCGGATTTTGCCAGCCGGCGGCTCATGCAGGGATTTGGACTTGTGATGGCCTGACGGACGGAACCTTGTTCCGTGCCCTGCGTTGCCCCTGCCTTCAGGAGGAAGGATCATGCCTGCCAAATCCAAGGCGCAGCAGAAGGCCGCCGGCGCGGCCCTTTCCGCCAAGCGCGGCGATACCAGCAAAAGCGAGCTGAAGGGCGCATCGAAGGAAATGTACGACTCGATGAGCGAGAAAGAGCTTGAGGAGATGGCGTCAACCAAGCGCAAGGGTAAGCCGGAGCATAAGTCGAAGGACTGACGGTCCGGATCGTTTCGGCTTGACAGCAGGACCGAGCCAGTTTAACGAGCCGACAAACACCGGGCCGAACGCCCGGTGCTTTTTGTTTCGCATGCTGGCCCGTTGCCGGCTTGTGGTCACGACGTGTCCCGTGGGTTTTTCCGCAATGCGTGCGTGGAGAACCCTGTCAGGTTCCGGAAGGAGCCAGAGGAGGGCGCGTTTCCTTCGTCCGGGCCGCGAGGCGCGGATAACATGTCTTGAAAGGGAATGCGATGAGCAAGCGCGAATCTGCAAAGTACAAACTCGACCGCCGCCTTGGCGAGAATATCTGGGGCCGCCCGAAGTCCCCGGTCAACAGGCGTGAGTATGGCCCGGGCCAGCACGGCCAGCGCCGCAAGGGCAAGCTTTCGGACTTCGGCCTGCAGCTCCGCGCCAAGCAGAAGCTGAAGGGCCACTATGGCGACGTGTCGGAGAAGCAATTCCGCAAGATTTACGAAGAGGCGAACCGCCGCAAGGGCGACACGCCGGAGAATTTGATCGGGCTCCTGGAATCGCGCCTCGACGCCATTGTCTATCGCGCCAAGTTCGTGCCGACGATTTTCGCGGCGCGCCAGTTCGTCAATCATGGGCACGTCAACGTCAACGGCCGGCGGGTCAACATTCCTTCCTATCGTTGCAAGCCCGGTGACGTGATCGAGGTGCGGGAGAAGTCGAAGCAGCTTGTGTCAGTGCTCGAGGCGGTGCAGCTCGCCGAGCGCGACGTGCCGGACTACATCGAAGCCGATCACAACAAGATGACCGCGACTTATACGCGGGTGCCCGGTCTGGCCGACGTGCCCTTCGCCGTGCAGATGGAGCCGCACCTGGTCGTCGAGTTCTACTCGCGCTGATTTTACCAGGGCGTTGCAGCGCCGCCGGGCGGCGATGCATTGCCCGACAGGAGGGTTTGCCAAGGGGTCGCGTCCGAGAGGAGGCGGCCCTTTCCTTTTTGGTCTGTCAGCCTGGGCTTCTTCCTGATCGCGACGGCGGGCTGGTTTCCTCTACGCGCATTTTTTTGAACTTCGATGAACCCTTTCTCCGCTCGCTGCGACTGATGGTCATGAGGCGATCGGCGCCTCTGTCAAAGGAGCCTCAAGGAGATTGTCATGCTGAAGCGCACCCTCGTTTCCACCTTCGCTGCCCTGGCCATCGCCACCACCGGCATTGCAGCCACTGCCAACACTGCCGCGGCCCATGGCTATCATCACAAGCATCACCACCACCACAAGTACAAGAAGTACCCGAAGTGGGTTAAATGCTGGAAGTCCCACAAGCATCACAAGTTCTGCAAGTACGGCTATCCCTTCGGTTACGGCAAGGTCGTTGTCGTATTTCGCTAACCGAAGCCTGGGCGCGGGAGGAAGGGCGGCTTCGGCCGCCCTTTCCTTGTTGGCTATCGGGGTACGCCGCCGATAAGCCGGGTGACCTCGGCTGCCGCCTCGCGCACCAGCGGCCCGATCTGGCCCAGGCGTTCGGGCGTAACACGTACGGTGGGGCCTGAGACCGAAACTCCACCCACAGGCTCCCCGAATTCATTGAAGATCGCCGCAGCGACGCACCGCATGCCCTCGTTGCGCTCTTCGTCATCGACGGCCCAGCCGCGCCTGCGTGCTTGTGCGAGGTCCTCTGCCAGCGCGGGCAAGGTTGCCAGCGTTTTCGGCGTGTACACTTCAAGCCCCGCCCGGCGCACGATTGCTGCGACCCGGTCCTCGTCGAGATATGCGAGCACGGCCTTGCCGATGCCGGAAGCATGGAAAGGGCTGCGCGTGCCCGGCCGGAAAAAAGCGCGGATCGCCTGGTGTGTTTCCACCTGGCTGACAAAGACGACGCAATTGTCCTCCGCCAAGCCCAGATTGGCGGTTTCACCGGTTTTTTCCATCAGTTCCTGCATGACGATGCGGGCGCGGTCGACAAGCTTGCGGCTGCGCAGGAACGCAGCGCCCATGCGGTAGGTTTCGACGCCGATAGACCAGAGTTGGCTGGTCGTATCGAACTCCACCATGCCGTGGTTCTCCAGCGTGGTGAGCATGCGATAGGCCGTAGGGGCGGGGACGCCCGAGGCATTCGCAATCTCGCTGAGCGAAAGGCCTGAACCTTCGGCAACGATGGCAAGGATGCGAAGCGCCCGGTCGAGGGACTGGACCGACTGGGCCTCCGCCGGCCCGTTGAAGGCGCGCGGGCGCCCGCGCTTGCGTTTCTCTTTCTGTTCCATACCGGAATAGTGGATGCTTTCGGATTAAAATCAATGAAATATTTTTTTACCAAAAAGGAAATCGTGAAAACTGAAAATGAAAAACGCTTTCCTGTCAGGCTTTTGCGATCATTTGCATATAATGAAAAAATATTTTGAAAAAATTGAAAAATCCGGAAATTGCTGGCAGGGTTGGCCTGACTTCGACACTCGGTTCGACAGGAGGCACATATGGCCAGGATGCGCGCCGTCGATGCGGCAGTTCTCGTTCTTGAAAAGGAAGGGATTTCCTGTGGCTTCGGTGTGCCGGGCGCGGCGATCAATCCCTTTTATTCGGCGCTGAAGGCGAGGGGGACTATCCGGCACATACTGGCCCGCCATGTCGAGGCTGCCTCGCATATGGCCGAGGGCTTTACGCGGGCCAGGGCCGGCAACATCGGCCTGTGCATCGGCACCTCCGGGCCGGCCGGCACGGACATGATCACCGGCCTTTATTCGGCTTCCGCCGATTCGATCCCGATACTTTGCATTACAGGCCAGGCGCCGCGCGCCAGACTCACGAAGGAAGACTTCCAGGCCGTCGATATCGCCGCCATCGCCTCACCGGTGACGAAATGGGCGGTGACGGTCATGGAGCCTTACCTCGTGCCCATGGCCTTGCAGAAGGCCTTCCACCTGATGCGTTCCTCGCGCCCCGGCCCGGTGCTGATCGACCTGCCGCTGGATGTGCAACTGGCCGAGATTGAGTTCGACATCGACGCCTACGAACCGCTCGACGTGTTCAAGCCGGCAATGACGCGCCTTCAGGCGGAGAAGGCGCTTGCGATGCTGAATGAGGCGGAAAAGCCGCTCATTGTCGCCGGGGGCGGTATCATCAATGCCGATGCGTCGGACCTGCTGATCGAGTTTGCGGAGATAACCGGGGTTCCCGTCATACCAACGCTGATGGGCTGGGGTGCGATCCCCGACGATCACCGCTTGATGGCAGGCATGTGCGGCCTGCAGACCTCCCACCTCTATGGCAACGCCACGATGCTCGCCTCCGATTTTGTGCTGGGCATCGGCAACAGGTGGGCAAACCGCCATACAGGTTCCGTCGAAACCTATACGAGGGGAAGGAAGTTCGTTCACATCGACATCGAGCCGACACAGATCGGCCGCGTCTTCGCGCCGGACCTCGGTATCGTCTCCGACGCAGGTGCTGCCCTGAAGATGCTGCTCGACGTTGCGACGGAGTGGAAGACGGCGGGCAGGCTGCGGGATTGGTCCGGTTGGGCAAGGGAGTGCGCGCAGCGGAAGAAGACCATGAAGCGCAAGACGCATTTCGATCAGGTTCCGCTGAAGCCGCAACGTGTCTACGAGGAAATGAACAAGGCCTTTCCGCGCGATACGACCTACGTCACCACCATCGGCCTGAGCCAGATTGCTGGCGCCCAGTTCCTGCATGTCTACAAGCCGAGGAACTGGATCAACTGCGGGCAGGCCGGGCCGCTCGGCTGGACGTTGCCCGCGGCGCTCGGCGTCCGCGCAGCTAGGCCGGAGGCCAATATCGTTGCGCTTTCAGGCGACTACGACTTCCAGTTCATGATCGAGGAACTGGCTGCCGGGGCGCAGCACAAGCTGCCCTACATCCATGTCGTCGTGAACAATGCCTATCTCGGCCTCATCCGCCAGGCACAGCGCGGGTTCCAGATGGACTACGAAGTGTCGCTGGCATTCGAGAATGTTAACACGGTCGGACATGCCGAGGTCGGCTACGGGGTGGATCATGTAGCGGTTGCAGAGGCCATGGGATGCAAGGCGGTGCGCGTTCGCCGGCCGGAAGAGTGCCAGAAGGCGCTGGCCGAAGCAAAGCGGCTGATGGAGGAATTTCAGGTCCCGGTTGTCGTCGAATTCATACTGGAGCGAGTGACCAACATCTCCATGGGCACCGAGATCGACAACATCACCGAGTTCGAGGAACTGGCCGAACGCAATGAGGATGCGCCGACGGCCATAGCATTGCTGGACTAAGCGGGAACAGCCGAACGTTCGGTGCCCGTTCGCCGATGCTTCGCTCAGGGGCGGATGTCTACCCTGCCGCGGAACATGATTGGAGACTGGTAACATGCCGAGATTTTCAGCCAATCTTTCCATGCTCTTTCAGGAGCACGACTTTCTCGACCGCTTCGATGCGGCGGCCCAGGCAGGGTTCAGGGGCGTCGAATATCTCGGCCCCTACGACTACGCGCCCGACGAGGTAGCTGCGCGGCTCACGCGGAACGGGCTTTCGCAGGTGCTATTCAACCTGCCCTCCGGTAACTGGGCGGGCGGCGAACGCGGCATCGCAGTGCTGCCGGACAGGGTTGACGAGTTCCGTGCCGGCGTGGACAAGGCCATCGAATATGCCCGCATCCTTGGCTGCCCGCAGGTCAACTGCCTCGCCGGCATCCCGCCGAAGGGGGCAGATTCCCGGCTCGTCGAGAACGTGTTCGTCGAAAACCTGAAGTTTGCCGCCGACCGGTTGGAAAGGGTCGGCATCAAACTGCTGATCGAGCCGATCAACAGCAAGGTCGATATTCCGGGCTTCTTCCTGACCGGCACCAGCCAGGCGCTCGACATTCTGGAACGTGTCGGTTCGGCAAACCTCTACCTGCAATACGACATCTACCACATGCAGATAATGGAGGGGGATCTCGCCCGTACGATTGAGGCCAACCTCGGCCGCATCGCCCATATCCAGCTTGCGGACAATCCCGGCCGCCACGAGCCGGGGACGGGCGAGATCAACTATCCCTTCCTGCATCAGTTCCTCGACCGCATCGGTTACGACGGCTGGGTTGGGGCCGAATACAAACCGGCGGGCGGCACTGAAGCCGGGCTGGGCTGGTTCAGGGAATTTGCCGGAAGGGCCGCTGCCTAGGAACGCGCTATCAGGAGACGGATCATGGAAACCATCGGCTTCATCGGACTCGGCATCATGGGGGCGCCAATGGCGGGGCACCTGCTCGAAGCCGGATATGATGTCGTCACGACCGACCATCGCTCCAGCCCCCCGGCGGATCTCGTCGCCAGGGGGCTGAAGGCCGTCACGGGCTCCGATGCGGTCGCGCGCGCTGCCGACATCATCATCACCATGGTTCCCGATACGCCCCAGGTGGAAGAAGTTCTGTTCGGCCACAATGGTGTGGCCAGCGGTCTTTCAGAGGGCAAGCTGGTCATAGACATGTCATCGATCTCGCCCATCGCCACAAAGGAATTCGCCCGCAGGATCAATGAACTCGGCTGCGATTATCTCGATGCGCCGGTTTCCGGGGGTGAGGTGGGCGCCAAGGCGGCTTCGCTGACGATCATGGTTGGAGGCAGCGAGGCGACCTTTGCACGCGCAAGGCCCGTCTTCGAAAAAATGGGCAAGAACATCACCCTGGTCGGCGACAATGGAGTGGGGCAGACCACGAAGGTCGCCAATCAGATCGTCGTTGCGCTTACGATCGAGGCGGTCGCAGAGGCGCTGGTATTCGCCTCCAAGGCAGGCGCCGATCCGGCAAAGGTACGCCAGGCGCTGATGGGTGGCTTGGCCTCCTCGCGCATCCTCGAAGTTCATGGTGAACGCATGATCAAGCGCAGCTTCGACCCGGGCTTCCGAATCGAGTTGCATCAGAAAGATTTGAATCTTGCGCTTGAAGGCGCGAGGTCGCTGGGCGTGGCACTACCCAACACGTCCACGACGCAGCAGCTTTTCAATGCGTGCGCAGCGAATGGCTGTGCCAGGGACGATCATTCCGGGCTGGTCAAGGCGCTGGAAATCATGGCGGGACACCGAGTGGCGTAAGCAAGGGGTGAATCAAGGAGGCCGGAGAGGATGCTTCTTCCGTCTTGCCGGCCATTCACCCCAGAAACTTTCTCGCAGCATAGAGTGCCACCGCCGCCGCGTTCGAAACGTTGAGCGAACGGATCGCGCCGGGCATGTCGAGGCGGGCGAGGACATTTA
>SMEK01000733.1_pt1 | contig 11018 bp, 3 predicted proteins | sample 2456371 | NCBI WGS metagenome assembly SMEK01 (sample SAMN10132590, study PRJNA489261) | soil metagenome | isolation source: day1 antibiotic-loamy sand soil ammended with composted manure from dairy... | place: USA | collected 2015-04-01
AACAGGTCGGCCTTGAACGGCGCGATGTAGTCGGAGGTCGGTGCGCCGCTGGTGAACGCGGCGCGGCTGATCTCCAGCCCGTAATGCTGGATCGCGTTGAAGATGCGCAAGCCGGTGTCGCCGGAATTGCGCGACAGCAGGATCACCTCGACCGGCGGCATGTCGCCGGCCAGCTTGTTCAGGCCGAGCAATTTCTGCACCAGCGGGAACGCCACGCCCGGTTGCAGCAATTCGTTCTCGTGATCGATCTGGAAAGCGCGATAGGCGTCCAGGCCATCGCGTTCGAACAATGCATGGCTGTCGCCGAGGTCGAACAACGCACGCGAGGAAATGGCGACGACGAGGCGGTTGTCGCCAACGGCGGCCGGGTCGTGCACATCGGCGGGATGAGAGGTCATGCGTCAGGCGTCTGGTCAGAGGATGGCAGTGAATCTAGCAAACCCGGGTTGCTCGCCGGGTGGGGCAAGCGCCCTGCTCTCGTTACTCGGCCGCGAACTGTTCGTCCAGTATGCGCTGCTCGAGGTTGTGTTCCGGATCGAACAGCAGGCGCACGCCCTGCCCGCCGGACTGGCGGATCGCCACCGTGCGCACGTCGCGCACTTCGTGGAAATCCGCGGTGGCGCTGACCGGGCGCTTGCCGGGGTCCAGCACGCGCAGGATCACTTCGGTGCGATGCGGCAGGATCGCGCCGCGCCAGCGGCGCGGGCGGAACGGGCTGATCGGGGTGAGCGCCAGCACATTGGCGTCCAGCGGCAGGATCGGGCCATGCGCGGACAGGTTGTAGGCGGTGGAACCGGCCGGCGTGGCGACCATGATGCCGTCGCAGATCAGGTTCGGCAGTTTCACCGTGCCATTGAGCTGGACCTCCAGGTGCGCGGCCTGGTTGCTCTGGCGCAACATCGAAACCTCGTTGAATGCCAGCGCGGAGTGTTCCGCACCGGCTGCATCGGTAACCCGCATCTGCAACGGGAACAGTGAAGCGGTATGCGCACGCGCGATCCGCTCTGGCAGTCCATCGAGCTGGTGCTTGTTCATCAGGAAGCCGACGCGCCCCAGTTTCATGCCGTACACCGGCACCTCGAGCTCGCGCCAGGCATGCAGGGTGCGCAGCATGAAACCGTCGCCACCCAGCGCCACGATCAACTCGGCCTGTTCCGGCGGCACGTCGCCGTAGCGATCCACCAGTTTGCGCCACGCCTGCTGCGCAACACTGGTATCGCTGGCGACAAAGGCAAAGCGCATAAGGCGATGGGATTCGGGATGGGGGATGGGGATTCGGCAGAGCCGGTCCCGGCTCCACCGATCATCAGGGTAATGGCCGCGCCAATCAAGCTCGCGCGCGGCCGCCTTTCCCCATCCCTATTCCCTGAGCCCCATTCCCGGCTTCTAAGCCACCGGGACCTGCGCCAGTTGCGCCAGGCGGCGTACCGCGACCGAGGCGATCGGATAGTCCGCGTTCTGGGTGAGGATCTCGGCGAGCATGCTGCGGGTGTGCTGCAGCGTGGGATCGTCGCGCTGCAACCAGGCCTGTACCGGCGAAACGTCCTTGCGGTCGGTCGTCATGTTCAATACCTGCAGCGCCAGGGCGCGATGCTGGTGGTTGAGCTCGTCCAGCAGCGAACCGCGTGCCTGTGCATGCCAGTGGCCATCGACCGGCAAGGCCTCGATCTGTCCACGCAGCCATTCCAGGTCGAGCACTTCGCCCAGCTCGTAGAACACGCTGGCCACCTGCTCGACCGGCTGTTCGCTCAACTGCGCCACCTCGACCATGTCCAGCGCCGCGCGCAACACCGGCATGCGGGCCAACCGCAAGCCCAGGTCGGCAGGCAGGCCGAGGCCTTCCCATTTTTCCTGGTTGCACGAGAAATCACCCTTGCCCGTCGCCGTCAGCACGTCGGGCAATGCCTTTCGCAAGGCCGACACGCCGGTCTGGTAACGCTCGACGTTGGCGGCGATGTCCAGCGAACCGCCCGGACGATTGAGCAGCCAGCGGGTCATGTGACGAAGCAGCGACCAGATCTGCTTGACCGCGTCGATCTGGGTATCTTCGGCCACCTTGGCGTCGAGCGCTTCGATGTGGGCCCACAGCTCGCGCGCATCGAGCACCTCGCGGGCCACGGTATAGGCCTTGGCGATCGCCGCCGGACCCTTGCCGGTGTCCTCCTGCATGCGCATCATGAAGGTGGCACCCATGCGGTTGATCGTCGAGTTGGTCACCGCGGTGGCAATGATCTCGCGCTTCAGCCGGTGGCGCTGCATGTGTTCGGCGTATTTCTCGTGCAACGGTTCGGGGAAGTAGCGCACCAGCTCCTTGGACAGGTACGGATCTTCCGGCACGTCCGAGTCGAGCAGTTGCTGGAACAGGCGCATCTTGTCGTACGACAACAGCACCGAAAGCTCCGGCCGGGTAAGACCCAGGCCGCGGCTCTTGCGCTCGCTCAGTTCGGCTTCGGACGGCAGGTTCTCGACCTGGCGATCGAGCGAGCCTTCGGCTTCCAGCGTGCGGATGAAGTGCGCCATCGAACCGATGCGGCTCGCCGACTGGTGCTCCATCAACGTGATCGCCTGGTTCTGCCGGTAGTTGTCCCACAGCACCAGCTGGCCGACTTCATCGGTCATCGCCGCCAGTTGCGTGTTGCGCTCGTCGAAACTCAGCTCGCCGCGCTGCACTGCGTCGTTGAGCAGGATCTTGATGTTCACCTCGTGGTCGGAGGTATCCACGCCGGCGGAGTTGTCGATGAAGTCGGTGTTCAGCAGCACGCCCTTCTGCGCCGCCTCGATGCGGCCCTTCTGGGTCATGCCGAGGTTGCCGCCTTCACCGATGATCTTCGCGCGAACCTCGGCGCCGTCGATGCGCAGGCCGTTGTTGGCACGGTCACGCACGTCGGCGTGGGTTTCGCTGGCAGCCTTGATGTAGGTGCCGATACCGCCGTTCCACAGCAAGTCGACCGGAGCCTTCAGCACCGCGGCGAGCAGTTCGTTCGGCGCCATGTGCTCGACGTCGGCTTTCAGGCCAAGCGCGGTGCGCACTTCCGGCGAAACCGGGATCGACTTCAGGCTTCGCGCATACACGCCGCCGCCGGCCGAGATCAGCGACTTGTCGTAGTCGTCCCAGCTCGAACGCGGCACGTCGAACAGGCGCTTGCGCTCGGCGAACGAACGGGCCGCGTCGGGGTTCGGGTCCAGGAACACGTGGCGATGGTCGAACGCGGCGACCAGGCGGATATGCTCGGACAGCAGCATGCCGTTGCCGAACACGTCGCCGGACATGTCGCCGATGCCGACGCAGGTGAAATCCTCGCTCTGGCTGTCGCGGTTGAGCGACCGGAAGTGGCGCTTGACCGACTCCCACGCGCCGCGCGCGGTGATGCCCATGCCCTTGTGGTCGTAACCGTGCGAGCCGCCGGAGGCGAACGCGTCGCCGAGCCAGTAGTTGTGCTCGATCGAGATCGCGTTGGCGATGTCGGAGAACTTCGCGGTGCCCTTGTCGGCGGCCACCACCAGGTACGGATCGTCCTGGTCGTGACGCACCACGTCGTGCGGATGCGCCACCTTGCCATCGACGAGGTTGTCGGTGATGTCGAGCATGCCGCTGATGAACATGCGATAGCAGGCGATGCCCTCGGCCTGCACCGCATCACGGTCGCCATCGGGCGATTTCTTGACGAAGAAGCCGCCCTTGGAACCGACCGGCACGATCACCGTGTTCTTCACCATCTGCGCCTTGACCAGGCCCAGCACCTCGGTGCGGAAATCCTCGCGGCGGTCGGACCAGCGCAGGCCGCCACGTGCCACCGCGCCGAAGCGCAGATGGATACCCTCGACACGCGGGGCGCATACCCAGATTTCGCGGTACGGCACCGGCTTGGGCAGGTCGGCGACCTTGTGCGAGTCGATCTTGTAGCTAATGTAATCGCGATACGCGCCTTCCCACTGCTGGAAGAAGCTGGTGCGCAAGGTCGCGCGGATCAGCCCCACGAAGCTGCGCAGGATGCGATCCTCGTCGAGGCTGGCCACGTTCTCCAGCAGCACGCCAATGGTCTGCTCGATAATGCGGATCTGCTCGTCGCGCGGTTTGGACAGCATGGCCGCCAAGCCATCGATCAAGCCGGTGTGAGCGTCCTGCACGTTGGCCGGGATCAGCGCCTTCATCTCGGCGGCCAACCCGGCGCTGGCGGCTTTCAGCTCATCGGCCGAGAGCTCTTCGCGCTGCGGATCGAACTTGGCCAGGAACAGCTCCACCAGCAAACCGGCGATGGCCGGATAACGGTTCAGCGTTTCCTCCATGTAGGCCTGCGAGAAGCTGACGCCGGTCTGCAACAGGTACTTGCAGTAGCCGCGCAGCATGGCCACCTGGCGCCAGCCCAGCTTGGCGCCCAGCACCAGCCGGTTGAAGCCGTCGTTCTCGGCCTGGCCGCGCCAGATCTGCCCGAACGCATCCTCGAACAGCGCACCGACCTGCTCGACGCTGAAAGTCAGCTTGCCGACGGGCTGCACCTCGAAATCCTGGATCGACAGCGGTGCTTCGCCGGCGATGTCGTAGACATGCTCGGTAAGCACGCGCAGGCCGAGGTTTTCCAGTTGCGGCAACACCTCGGACAAGGCGATGTCGCCACCGGAGCGGTAAACCTTGAAACGCAGTGTCTCGGGCGCGCTCGGCGGATGGTAGAACGACATCCGCAACGCGTTTTCGCCAGACAGCTGCGCCAGCTGGTGGACGTCCTCGGCGGCTACCGCCGGACTGACTTCCTCGACGTAACCTGCCGGCAGCGACCGGGCCAGGCGATTGGCCAGCACGACACCTTCGTGCTCACCACGCAGTTGCACCAGCGCATCGCGCAGCTCGTCGTGCCAGTTGCGCACGATGTCGGCGACGCCCTGCTCCAGCGCGGCAAGGTCGTAATCGGGGCGATCACCGATCTTCGGTCGCACCACGATGTGCAGCCGTGCCAGCGCAGCCTCGCCCATCTGCACCGACGAGTCGAGCTGTTCGGCACGCAGCGCCGAACCCAGCAGCGCCTCGGTGCGCTCGCGCACCGACGTGTTGAAGCGGTCGCGCGGCACGAACACGGTGCAGGTGAAGAAGCGGCCGTAACGGTCGCGGCGCATGAACAGTCGCGTGTGCGCGCGCTGGCGCAGTTCGAGGATGCCCATCGCGGTGGCGAACAGTTCATCTTCGGTGCTCTGCAGCAGTTCATCGCGCGGCAGCGTCTCCAGGATGTGCCGCAGCGACTTGCCGGAATACGAGTCGCGCTTGAGTCCCGAGCGCGCCAGCACCGCCTCGACCTTGTGCCGCACCAGCGGCACGTCCTGCGGGCGCGCCATGTAGGCATTGGAGGAGAACAGGCCCAGGAAACGCTGCTCGATCACCGCGCGGCCATCGGCGCCGAACTGCAGCACGCCGATGTAATCCATGTAGCCGGCGCGATGCACGTGCGAGCGGGCATTGGTCTTGGTCAGGATGATCGCATCGGTGGAACCGGACTGGGGCAACGCGGTGGCCGCCAGCGTGCGCAGCGAACGCGGCGCCATCGAGCGCTCGTTGTTGCGCAGGATGCCCATGCCCGAATTCTCGATGGCACGCAGCACCCGATCCCCATCGGCGTCGGTGACTTCGTACTCGCGATAGCCGAGGAAGGTGAAGTTGTCCGCGGCGATCCAGCGCATGAACTCGCTGGCCTCCTGTACCGAAGCGTCGTCCAGCGGCAGCTTGCGCTGCGGCAGGTCCTCGGCAATGGCCAGGGCCTTGTCGCGCATCGCGGACCAATCCTTCACGGCGGCACGCACGTCTTCCAGCGCGGCCTCGACCCGCTCCACCAATTGCGACTGCTCGCCGGTATCGGCGGCCCGGTCGATCTCGAAATGCATCAGCGACTCGGCCTGGCCGGCGTCGTCGCCCAGCTCCAGCAGCTTGCCGGACGCATCACGCGTGGACTTCAAGACCGGGTGGATCACGGCGTGGATCTGCAACTTCTCCGATACGATCATGCTGACCGTGTCGACCAGGAACGGCATGTCGTCGGTGACGATCTGCAGCAGGCTGCGGCCGGCCTGGGCGTCGGCCGGGCTGATGCTGACCTTGGCGCGGCCACCCTCGCGCTGCTGCATGAACTCCAGCAGATTGGCGACCAGTGCCGCCCATTGAGCCGGTGTATGCAGATTCGCGTCGCCGCCTCCAACACGCGCAAAGAAGGCCTCACAGAAAACCTGCGCCTCGCTCAGGCGCTCGGGCGAGAAACCGCCCTTTTTCAGTTCTGCAAGTACTACCGACGGAAGGGAAGGGTCGTTCGCCGCAAGGGTCGCATTCATGGCATCTACTGGTCAGTGGAGACGATGGTCGGGAAAGCTGGGTAAAAAGCCTCGAGAGGATACGCCGCGTGATCAGGCGAATCCAGCCGAGCACGGGCGCTCACACCATCCCCGGGCGCATGGTGAAGGGGCGCTGGCGAGGTTTTCAAAACCGTCGCGCAAGATGGCGCACGGTCGCGTGACGCTCGCCGGCGTCGCCTCCTCAAGACCCGATCACCGACCCTTCGGCCGCAACGCTCCGCTGTTCACAGTATCGACATGGCTGTCAATGGCTGGATTCCTGCCAACGTTAAAATGTAAACTGGCCGGTATAGCCTTGCGCGCGCAGAGCATGGTTGCGTCACTCGAAAATCGCATGCGGCCGGCCACGGCCCAACCGATGACACAGGACACACGGGTCGCGATGCAGTATCTGGTTTCCGGAATTGCGGTGTCGCGCCCCAGTTGCACCCCCATTCCCCGTTCAAACACGTTTTCTGGAGCTCTCATGAAGTCCTCGTTGATGCGCACACCCTTGTTGTGCCTGGGCCTGTTGGCGCTGGCTGCCTGCGGTGGCAAGGAGCAGGGGCCGCCGCAGATGCCGCCGCCGGAAGTCGGCGTGATCAAGGCGCAACCGCAAAGCTCGCCGTTGACCCGCGACCTGGTAGGCCGCCTGTCCGCCTACCGCAGCGCCGACGTGCGCGCACGGGTACCCGGCGTGCTGCTCAAGCGGACCTACGACGAAGGCACCAACGTCAAGCAGGGCCAGTTGCTGTTCCAGATCGACCCTGCCCCGCTGACGGCCGTACTCAACGCCAGTCAGGCTTCGCTGGCACAGGCACAGGCGACGTACACCAACAGCAAGATTTCCGCCCAGCGCATGCGCGAACTGGCACCCAAGGGCTACATCTCCAAGTCGGATCTGGACAACGCGCTGGCGGCCGAGCGCACCGCCGCCGCCGCCGTGCAGGCAGCCCGTGCCAACGTGGAATCGGCCCGCATCAACAAGGGCTATGCCAACGTGACCTCGCCGATTGACGGGCGTGCCGGCCAACAGCAGGTCACCGAAGGTGCCCTGGTCGGCAACGGCGAAGCGACGCTGCTCACCACGGTCGAACAGATCGACCCGGTCTACGTGAACTTCACCATGAGCGTCGCCGCGCTGGAGCAGATGCGTCGCGCACAGAACAACGGCAACGTCACCCTGTCCGAGCCGAACAAGACCAGCGTGACCATCACCCTGCCCGACGGCAGTGCGTACGCCGAACCGGGCGTGCTGGATTTCTCCGACACCTCGGTCAATCCGTCGACCGGCTCGGTCAACCTGCGCGCTTCCATCCCGAATCCGAAGCACAACCTGTTGCCGGGCATGTACGTGACGCTGACCGCCAATCTCGGCGAACAGCACAAGGTGTTCATCCTTCCGCAACAGGCGGTGCAGCGCGATACCAGCGGCACCTTCGTGATGGTGGTCGGCAAGGACGGCAACGTGGTGCGCAAGGACGTCACCACCACCGACATGCGCGATGGAAACTGGGTGATCAGCGAAGGCATCGCCGCCGGCGACCAGGTCGTGGTCTCCGGTGTGCAGAAGGTGAAAGCCGGCGCGCCGGCCAAGGCCACGCCCTGGAAGCACGACGCCGCCGCAGGGAAATCCGCCACCGCTCCGGGCGCCGCCCCGAGCGGCAAGTAACGGAGTCGGAAAATGCCGAGTTTCTTCATCGACCGCCCGATCTTCGCCTGGGTGGTGGCCATCCTGATCGCCCTTGGCGGCGTGCTGGCCATCCTCAACCTGGGCGTGGAGTCGTATCCGAACGTCGCGCCGCCCTCGGTGACGGTCAGCGCCACCTATCCGGGCGCCAGCGCCGACACCACTGAAAAGAACGTCACCCAGGTGATCGAGCAGCAGCTCACCGGCATCGACCACCTGCTCTATTTCAGCTCCTCGTCCAGCTCCAGCGGCCGCGCCAGCATCACGCTGACCTTCGAGAACGGCACCGACCCGGACATCGCCCAGGTGCAGGTGCAGAACAAGGTCTCGCTGGCCACGCCGCGACTGCCGTCCGACGTGACCAAGCAGGGCGTGGTGGTGGCCAAGGCCAACGCCGGCTTCCTGGAAGTGGTGGCGCTGCAATCGGACAACCCGGAAATCGACCGCAACAAGCTCAACGACATCGTCGCCTCGCAGGTGCTCGACCAGATCGCCCGCATCCCCGGCGTCGGCAGCACCCAGCAGTTCGGTGGCGAATACGCCATGCGCATCTGGCTGAATCCTGACAAGCTGCACGGTTACGGCCTCTCGGCCAGCCAGGCGCTGGCCGCCGTTTCCGCGCAGAACGTGCAGTTTGCCGCCGGCTCGCTGGGGTCGGACCCGGCCGAAAACGGCCAGGGGCTCAGTGTCACGGTGGCCACCGAAGGCCGCTTCACCACGCCGGAGCAGTTCGAGAACATCATCCTGCGCGCCGACAGCGACGGCACCACAGTGAAACTCGGCGACGTGGCGCGGATCGGCTTCGGCGCCGGCGGCTACGGCTTCAACACCATGTTCAACGGCAAGCCGGTCGCCGCGTTCGCGATCCAGCTGCTGCCCGGCGCCAATGCGCTGGACGTGGCCACTGCCGTGCACGGCAAGATGGCCGAGCTGGAAAGCAGCTTCCCGCAAGGCGTGAGCTGGCTCATTCCGTACGACTCCACCACCTTCGTCAAGATCTCCATCGACGAGGTGGTGCACACGCTGATCGAGGCGATCATCCTGGTGTTCCTGGTGATGCTGCTGTTCCTGCAGAACATCCGCGCCACCATCATCCCCACGCTGGTGATCCCGGTTGCGTTGCTGGGCACCTTCATCGGCATGCTGCTGCTCGGTTTCACCATCAACCAGCTGACCTTGTTCGGCATGGTGCTGGCCATCGGCATCGTGGTCGACGACGCGATCGTGGTGATCGAGAACGTCGAACGCATCATGACCGAGGAGGGTCTTTCGCCCAAGGAAGCCACCCGCAAGGCGATGGGCCAGATCACCGGCGCCGTGGTGGGCATCACCGTGGTGCTGATCGCGGTATTCGTGCCCTCGGCATTCCAGCCGGGCGCCTCGGGCGTGATCTACAAACAGTTCGCATTGACCATCGCGGTCTCGGTGGGCTTCTCCGCCTTCCTCGCGTTGTCGTTCACGCCGGCGTTGTGCGCCAGCTTCCTCAAGCCCACGCACGAGGAAAAGAAGAACTTCATCTACCGCGGCTTCAACACCGGCTTCGAGAAAGTCACCCGCACCTACACCGGCCACATCGGCAGCGCGGTGCGCCATGCGCCGCGCTGGATGGCGGTGTTCGTGCTGATCAGCGTGCTGACCGGCTTCCTCTATACCCGCCTGCCCGGCAGCTTCCTGCCGGAGGAAGACCAGGGTTTCGCGTTGGCGATCGTGCAGTTGCCGCCGGGCGCCAGCCTGCAGCGCACCAACAAGGCGATGGACGACATGCGCCACGCGCTGGGGCAGGATCCGGCCGTCGACGGCATCATGCAGGTGTCCGGTTTCAGCTTCCTGGGCTCGGGCGAAAACGTCGGCATGGCGTTCATCCGGCTCAAGCCCTGGGGTGAGCGCGGCTGGTCGCCGGAGCAAAAGGCGCAGCAGGAACAGCGCGACAAGCTGGTCAGGGAAGGCAAGGCGCCGCCGGTCAACCCGGACATCACGGCGACCGAATTCATCCAGCAGGCCAACGGCGCGGTGCAGTCGGTGCGTGACGCGCAGATCTTCGTCATCAACCTGCCCACCGTGCAGGGCCTGGGCCAGTTCGGCGGCTTCGACATGTACCTGCAGGATCGTGGTGGCGCGGGTCGTGATGCCCTGACGAACGCGCGCAACACCCTGTTGGGCAAGGCCAGTCAGAACCCCGTATTGACCGGCGTTCGCCCGAACGGACTGGAAGACGCGCCGCAACTGCGACTCGACGTCGACCGCATCCAGGCGCAGTCGATGGGTCTGCAGGTCAGCGACATCTACAACGCGATCAGCCTCATGCTGGCCCCGGTGTACGTCAACGACTTCTCCTACGGCGGCCGCGTCAAGCGCGTCATCATGCAGGCCGACGCGTCGTACCGCATGGGCCCGGAGGCGCTGCAGCACATCTTCACGCCAAGCACGCAGAAAAATGCCGACGGCACGGCGCAGATGATCCCGTTGTCCAACGTGGTGAAGGCGAACTGGCAGATGTCCTCGCCGTCGCTGACCCGCTACAACGGCTATTCCGCGGTGGAGATCGTCGGTTCGCCGGCACCGGGACACGCCTCGGGCGAGGCGATGAACGCGATGCAGCAGATCGTCGAAGGCGACCTGCCGCGCGGCTTCGGTTATGACTGGACTGGCCAGTCGTACCAGGAAATCCTGTCCGGCAACGCCGCTGTGCTGCTGATGGTGCTGTCGGTGCTGATCGTGTTCCTGTGCCTCACCGCGCTGTACGAAAGCTGGTCGATCCCGGTGTCGGTGCTGCTGGTGGTGCCGCTGGGCATCCTGGGCGCGGTGGTGTTCACCCTGCTGCGCGGCCTGCCCGACGACATCTACTTCAAGATCGGCATGATCACGGTGATGGGCCTGGCTGCCAAAAACGCGATCCTGATCGTGGAATTCGCGGTGATCGAGCAGCGCGAGGGACGCACGCTGCGCGAAGCCGTGGTCGACGCCGCCCGCCTGCGCCTGCGGCCGATCCTGATGACCTCGATTGCCTTCATCGGCGGCG
>SMEK01000735.1_pt1 | contig 10990 bp, 7 predicted proteins | sample 2456371 | NCBI WGS metagenome assembly SMEK01 (sample SAMN10132590, study PRJNA489261) | soil metagenome | isolation source: day1 antibiotic-loamy sand soil ammended with composted manure from dairy... | place: USA | collected 2015-04-01
GATCACGTGAGCCGAAGCCGCCGCGCCACCGCTTGCCTCCGGGCGAACGGCGCTGGCCGTGGATCGCCTCGTGCACCCTTCTGCTGCTGTTGCTTGGTGCACAGCTGGCCTGGGCCAAGCAGGACAACCTGATCCGCGATCCCACTGTGGGGAGCTGGTTGCGCAGCGGTTGTGCCGTGCTCGGTTGCGACCTGCCACTGGCTGCCGCGCCGCAATCGCTGCGCCTGCTGGCCAGCAACGTGCAGGCGCATCCCAGCGTGCCCGGCGCACTGATGATCAGCGCCAGCGTACGCAACGAGGCAGCCTTCGCCCAACCCTATCCGGTGGTGACCATCACCCTGTCCAACGACCGCGGCGAACGCGTGGCGATGCGGCGACTGCAGCCGCGGGAATACCTCGACGATGATGCCATCCTGCGCCGTGGACTGGCCCCACGTGCCAACGCGGTGCTGCTGCTGGAAGTGGAGGATCCGGGCGACAAGGCGGTGGCGTTTGAATTCGGCTTCGAATGACCCGCGCTCAAGCAGCACTTAAAATTATCGGCCCGCGCGGGTAGACTCGATCCTTCGCGCACACGTGCCCCGCGGGCATCCGTACACGCCGCGACCCGCAAGAACGCCATAACCACAGGCAGTGGCCACGCAGCCGCCGCTTCGTACGTGAGGAAAGATGTCCGTGAATGCCGCAAGACTGCCTGCTGCCGAGGCCGCAAAACAGACCTCGCCACAGAATGCAGGCTCAACGGGCAGCAGTTCCCAGAGCGCGCTGAGCGAATGCGTCAGTCGCACGGTGCGCCGCTACCTGGCCGACATTGGCGACACCCGGTGCACCGAAGGCCTGCACGCGCTGGTACTGCAGGAAGTCGAACTGCCGCTGTTGCGCGAAGTGCTGAATTTCCACGGCGGCAACCAGAGCCGCGCCGCCGATGCGCTCGGCATCAATCGCGCCACCCTGCGCAAGAAGCTGGCCGCGCACGGCCTGCTGTAAGCCACCCGCAAACCGCACCCCCGTTCGGACGGCTATAATGAGCGGCTTTCTACTCCTGGAAACCCGCCCATGTCCACGCCCCAGCTCGTCCCGGTCCGTCGCGCCCTGCTCAGCGTTTCCGACAAGACCGGCCTGATCGAACTGGGTCGGCGCCTGGCCGCCAACGGCATCGAACTGCTCTCCACCGGCGGCAGCGCCAAGGCACTGCGCGAGGCCGGCATCGCGGTCACCGACGTCAGCGAGATCACCGGTTTTCCCGAGATCATGGACGGCCGCGTCAAGACGCTGCACCCCAAGGTGCATGGCGGCCTGCTCGGCCGGCGCGGCACCGACGATGCGGTGATGAGCGAGCTCGGCATCGCGCCGATCGACCTGCTGGTGCTGAACCTGTATCCGTTCGAGGCCACCGTGGCCAGGCCCGGCTGCACGCTGGAGGACGCCATCGAGAACATCGACATCGGCGGCCCGGCGATGCTGCGTTCGGCGGCGAAGAACTGGAACGATGTCGGCGTGCTCACCTCGCCCGACCAGTACGAGAATGCGCTGGCCGAGATCGAGAACGAGGGTGGGCTCACCCGCGCCACGCGCTTCAAGCTCGCGGTGACCGCGTTCAACCGCGTGGCCAACTATGGCGGCGCCATCAGCGACTATCTCTCGGGCCTGGAGCTCGACGACGCGCACGAGACCATCACCGGCCACGCCGCGTTCCCGGCGCAGGCGAACGGCCGTTTCGTGAAACTGATGGATCTGCGCTACGGCGAAAACCCGCACCAGCAGGCCGCGTTCTACCGCGACCTGGAACCGGCACCGGGCACGCTGGCCACCTTCCGCCAGTTGCAGGGCAAGGAACTCTCGTTCAACAATATCGCCGACGCCGACGCCGCGTGGGAATGCGTGCGCAGCTTCGTCAAGCCGGCCTGCGTGATCGTCAAGCACGCCAACCCGTGCGGCGTGGCGGTGAGCCTGGACGGCATCGGCAAGGCGTATGACCTGGCGTTCCAGACCGATCCCACGTCCGCCTTTGGCGGCATCATCGCGTTCAACCGCGAGGTCGACGTCGCCACCGCGAAAGCCATCGTCGAGCGCCAGTTCGTCGAGGTGGTGCTGGCGCCGGCGTACACGGATGACGCGCTGAAGGCGTTCCACAAGAAGGGCAACGTGCGCGTGCTGGTGATCCCGCCGCCCGCCGGCGCCGATCTGGAGCGGGGCAGCCTGCTCGACGCGCATCCGGGCAATCATTCCAAGCGGGTGGGTTCGGGCCTGCTGATCCAGAGCGCCGACACCGGCATGATCACCGCCGTCGACCTGAAAGTGGTCACGCGCAAGGCGCCCACCGAAGCGCAGATCCACGACCTGATCTTCGCGTGGAAGGTAGCCAAGTTCGTCAAGTCCAACGCCATCGTCTACGCCCGCGACCGCCAGACCATCGGCATCGGCGCCGGCCAGATGAGCCGCGTGTACAGCGCGAAGATCGCCGGCATCAAGGCCGCCGACGAGAAGCTCGAAGTGCGCGGCTCGGTGATGGCCAGCGATGCGTTCTTCCCGTTCCGCGACGGCCTCGACGCCGCTGCCGAAGCGGGCATCAGCGCGGTGATCCAGCCCGGCGGTTCGATGCGCGACAGCGAAGTGATCGCCGCCGCCGACGAACACGGCATCGCGATGGTATTCACCGGCATGCGCCATTTCCGCCACTGAGGCACACAAAACCTCGAAGGAGCCCGCTCGCGGGCTCCTTCGTACACGTGGCGTAGAGGCGCGCCGGCGCAGCATCGGCTCTCGCTGTGGAGGCTGCCATGCGCTATGAACTGTATTACTGGACCGGCATCCAGGGCCGCGGAGAATTCGTGCGGCTGGCGCTGGAAGATGCTGGCGCCGATTACGCCGACGTGGCCCGCGACGAGGGTGATGACGTGATCGTTCGTTACCTCGACGGCGTCCACGAAGGCCCGTTGCCGTTTGCGCCGCCCTTCCTCAAAGCCGGCCGACTACTGATCGCGCAGACCGCGAACATCCTGCACTACCTCGGTCCGCCGCTCGCACTGGTACCGGCGAGCGAGAGCCGGCGGCTTTACGCGCACCAGTTGCAGCTGACCATCGCCGATCTGGTCGCCGAGGTGCATGACAGCCATCATCCGATTGCCGGTGGCCTGTATTACGAGGATCAGCGCGCCGAGGCACGGCGACGCGCGGCCGACCTTCGCGAAACCCGGCTGCCGAAGTACCTCGAACATTTCGAGCAGGTACTGGAGCGCAGCGGCGGTCGCCACGCGCTGCGCGAACACAGTTACGTCGACCTCTCCCTGTTTCAACTGGTGACGGGGCTCGGGTATGCCTTTCCCCGCGCGATGCAACGCCTGGCGCCCAGACTGCCGCTGCTGCGGTCATTGAAAGAGCGCGTGGCCGAGCGGCCGGGCATCGCCGCCTACCTCGCTTCGCCGCGGCGGCTGGCGTTCAACCAGAGCGGCATTTTTCGCCATTACCCGGAGCTTGACGATCCGGCGTGACGCGCGTCAGGACGGCGCAATCACCATGGCGCCGGCCACGATCAACACGCGCCGATCAACAACGGCCAGCCCGGTCGCGGATCCCCCTAACGATGCACGGGCCCTTCGGCCTCCCTGACGAACGCCCGACGCCCCTGATGACTCAGGGGTTGCCGGCGTCCGACGCTTCCGTCGCCGGCCGGCTCTTGCCCCACTCCAGCACCTTGTACATCACCGGCTTCACCGGCTTCACGCCATGCTCGTCGACCAGCCGGCCTTGGGGATCGACCATGTAGGTCTGCGAGATGCCGCTCTTCGGCGTGATCACCACCATGTAGACGCGGCCGTTGCGGCTGTATTCCTGGATGGAGTTGTCGCCTTCCTGGCGCACCTTGATGTCGGGCAGCGAGCTGTCGCGACCGGCCCGGGTGGCGTCCTCCCGCATGGCCGGCAAGGCCTGCGGCTTCAAATCCAGTGGATGGGCTGCCGGCGCTGCGTCGTTCGACTCGGTCGCCTTGCTCGCCGGTGCCACGGCGGTGACGCCCGGATCGTTGAGTCCGGGCGGCGGCGGCACGCTGGTCGCGGGACGGGATTGCTGCGCAAACGCGCACGAGGAAGCGAGCAGGGCACTGGCGGCAACCAGCAGAAAAGGGGTTTTCATGACGGCGACCTCGATGGGGAAGCGAAGCATAGCAGTGCGCTTGGGGGGCTTCCGTGAAACGCGGCATTCCGCCCGCGCATGCGAGAATGGGGAATGGCCAAACTCATCCTCATCGACGGCTCCTCCTACCTGTACCGCGCCTTCCACGCGCTGCCACCGCTGACCAATGCGCACGGGGAACCCACCGGCGCCTTGTTCGGCGTGGTCAACATGCTGCGCGCCACGCTGAGGGCCAAGCCCGATTACCTGGCGTTCGTCAGCGACGCGCCCGGCCCGACCTTCCGCAACGAGCTATACGACCAGTACAAGGCCAACCGCCCGCCGATGCCGGATGACCTGCGCGCGCAGGTCGAGCCGATGCTGGCGATCGTCGGCGCGCTCGGCTTTCCGATCCTGCGCGTGGATGGCGTGGAAGCCGACGACGTGATCGGCACGCTGGCAGTGCAGGCGCGCGAGCTTGGCATCGAGGTGGAGGTTTCCACCGGCGACAAGGACATGGCGCAGCTGGTCGGCCCGCAAGTGACCCTGGTCAACACCATGAGCAACACGGTGATGGACAGCGCCGGCGTGGTCGCCAAGTTCGGCGTGCGGCCGGAACAGATCATCGACTTCCTCACGCTCACCGGCGACACCGTCGACAACATCCCCGGCGTTTCCAAGTGCGGACCCAAGACCGCCGCCAAATGGCTGGCCGAATACGGCACGCTGGATCAGGTGATCGCCAACGCCGCCAGGGTGGGCGGCAAGATCGGCGAATGCCTGCGCGATGCGCTGCCGCACCTGCCGCTGTCGCGTGAACTGGTAACCATCAAGACCGACGTGCCGCTTGAGTTCGGTCCTGCCGACCTGGCCTTGCGCGAGGCCAACACGGAGCAATTGCGCGAGTTGTACACGCGCTATGAGTTCAAGGCCGCGCTGAAGGATCTCGAGGGTCAAGAGCCGGGAATCGGGAATCGGGAATCGGGAATCGTTGGGACGCCCGGCATCGATCAAGCCGCGGTTGCCAATAGCCATGACGCACCTGATGCAGCGTTGTCCGCACCGGGCGAATACGAACTGGTCACCACGCAAGCGGCTTTCGACGCCTGGCTGGAGAAACTGCGCCACGCCGAACTGATCGCCTTCGACACCGAAACCACCAGCATCGACGCGATGCGCGCCGACATCGTCGGCATCAGTTTCGCGGTGGAGGCAGGCAAGGCCTGCTACATCCCGATCGGCCACGATTACCCCGGCGCACCGCCCCAGCTCGATCGCGACGCCGTGCTCGCCGCGCTCAAGCCGATCTTCGAGGATCCGGCGATACCCAAGCTCGGCCAGCATGCCAAGTACGACATCAACATCCTGGCGAACTACGGCATCGTGGTGCAGGGCCTGAAGCACGATTCGATGCTGGAATCCTACGTGTGGAACGCCACCGCGACGCGCCACGACATGGATTCGCTGGCCAGGAAATACCTCGGCTACGAAACGGTCAAGTACGAACAGGTCGCCGGCAAGGGCGCCAAGCAGATCTCGTTCTCGCAGGTGGACCTGGATACCGCCTGCCGCTATGCCGCCGAGGACTCGGACATCACCTTGCGCCTGCATCTCGCACTGTGGCCCAGGCTGGAGAGCGTGCCGTCGCTGCGCAAGGTCTACGAAGACATCGAGATCCCGCTGGTGCCGGTACTGGCCGGCATGGAGCAGCGCGGCGTGCTGATCGACGGCGACGAACTGCGCCGGCAGAGCCAACAGCTCGGCAAGCGCATGCTGGAGTTCCAGCAGCAGTCGTACGCGCTGGCCGGGCGCGAGTTCAACCTCGATTCGCCCAAGCAACTGCAGGCGGTGCTGTTCGACGAGCTCGGTCTGGAGGCGAAACTGAAAACGCCGAAGGGCCAGCCTTCGACCAACGAGGAAGCGCTCGAAGCGATCGCCGACACCCATGAACTGCCTCGACTGATCCTCGACTACCGCGGCCTGGCCAAGCTGCGCAGCACCTATACCGACAAGCTCTCCGGCATCGTCAATCCGCGTACCGGCCGCGTGCACACCAGCTACCACCAGGGTTCGGTGGCGACCGGGCGGATCTCCTCGTCCGACCCGAACCTGCAGAACATCCCGGTGCGCACCGAGGAGGGTCGGCGCATCCGCCAGGCTTTCATCGCCCCGCCGGGCTGGAAGGTGATGGCGGCCGACTACTCGCAGATCGAGCTGCGCATCATGGCGCACCTGTCCGGCGACGAAGGCCTGCTGCGCGCATTCCACTCCGGCGGCGACGTGCATCGCGCCACCGCGGCGGAAGTATTCGGCGTACCGCCCGAGGAAATCACCACCAATCAGCGCCGCGCCGCCAAGGCGATCAACTTCGGCCTGATGTACGGCATGAGCGCGTTCGGCCTGGCGCGCCAGCTCAGTGTCGACCGCGGCGAAGCCAGCGACTACATGGGTCGCTACTTCTCGCGCTACCCCGGCGTACGCGCATTCATGGATGCCACCCGCGAACAGGCGCACCGCGACGGCTACGTCGAAACCATCTTCGGTCGCCGCCTGTACCTGGAAAACCTCGCCGCGCGCAACGGCGCGCTCCGCCAGGGTGCCGAACGCGCCGCGGTGAACGCGCCGATGCAAGGCAGCGCCGCCGACATCATCAAGCGGGCGATGCTGGCCGTGGCGGCGTGGCTGCAAGGCCGCGACGACGCCCACATGCTGATGCAGGTGCACGACGAACTGGTGTTCGAGGTGCGCGAGGACGCGGTCGACGAAATGCGCGCCGCAGTGACCGAGCGGATGTCCGGCGCGGCGGAACTGGCCGTGCCACTGCTGGTCGATGTCGGCGTCGGCGCCAACTGGGACGAGGCGCACTGAGCCTGCCCAGCCGACGATCCGGGCACGACGGATCGCCGGCCCGAGGGCGGGCCGTGTCAGCCGCTTCGCCCGGAGCCGGCGGACAATATCCGCTCCGCTCTTTCGCCGAACGCCGGCGGGGCGGTGCCCGCGCCCACGCGTTGCCGGAATGATTTCCCGTGGAGACAAGGGGTTGTGGGTTAATTTCTCATGCGAATGAATCTTTTTTAAATTTCTTCGAAAAACCTGCAACTTTTCCCCCGGATCACGTTCCAATCCTTCGGATGCACGCAACGGCATCCACGGCGGCTCACCTCCCTGGGTCGCCACAGGCGCGAACCTCTCCCCTGGGTCTTCGCGCCTCCCCCGCCCCGGAGTCTCCCCCTAGTCTCCGGGGCCTTTTTTTGCCTGTCGTCCGGCCTTCTGTACATTTCCTGCACATCGGCGGCGGGCATACTTCCCCGACATCCACCGAAGGGGAACTTCATGCGCACAGGTCTTTTCATCGCCGGCATCATCCTGTTGATCGCCGGCATCTGGGTCACCGTGGGCAACGGCAGCTACAAACAGACCGACACCGTGGCCAAACTCGGCCCGGCCAAGATCGAAGCCACCCACACCAAATCCGTGCCGCAATGGATCGGCATTGCCGGCATCGTGGTCGGTGGATTGCTGATCGTGGGCGGCATCGCCAGCAAGAACCGCTGAGCCGCAGTGACCTGACCGAACCGCCGCATTCGCGGCGGTTTTTGTTTGCGCCCACTACAATGGGTGCGATGGATGTCTCGTACCTGATCGATCCGCTCAACGAAGCCCAGCGCGAGGCCGTCTGCGCGCCGCCGGGCCACTACCTCGTGCTCGCCGGCGCCGGCTCCGGCAAGACCCGCGTGCTCACCCACCGCATCGGCTGGCTGACCCAGGCCGAGGGCGTGCCACCATGGGCCATCCTCGCCGTCACCTTCACCAACAAGGCCGCCGGCGAGATGCGCGCACGGCTGGCGGCGCTGATCCCCGGGGGCACCCAGGGCCTCACCGTGGGCACCTTTCACGGCATTGCCCATCGACTGCTGCGCCGGCACTGGCGTGAGGCGGGCCTGCCGGAAACCTTCCAGATCCTCGACGCCGACGACCAGCAGCGACTGGTCAAACGGGTGGTTGCCGGTCTGGGGCTGGACGACGCGAAGTATCCGCCGCGCCAGGCCATGTGGCAGATCAACCACTGGAAAGACGAAGGCAAGCGACCGGACGGCATCGAGCATCGCGACCATCCGGTCACGCAGGCCTTCGTCAACATCTACAAGGCCTACGAGGACGCCTGCCGCCGCGCCGGCCTGGTCGATTTCGGCGAACTGCTGCTGCGCGCGCACGAACTGTGGCTGAAGAACCCGGCCGTGCTCGAACACTACCAGCAACGCTGGCGGCATCTGCTGATCGACGAATTCCAGGACACCAACACGCTGCAATACGCGTGGATCCGGGTGCTTTCTGGAGCGACGGGATCGGGGATCCGGGATTCGGGATTCGGCAAAGTGCCCGGCGACTCGACAACGCCCGCTTTTGCGAATCCCGAATCCCGAAACCCGAATCCCGCAAAACCCGCCCAGGTTTTTGCGGTGGGCGACGACGACCAGTCGATCTACGGCTGGCGCGGCGCCAAGGTCGAGAACATGGCGCAGTTCCTGCGTGATTTCCCCGGCGCGCGCACGATCAAGCTGGAGCAGAACTACCGCTCCACGTCCACCATCCTGAAAGCCGCCAACAGCGTGATCCAGCGCAACGGCAGCCGCCTGGGCAAGGAGTTGTGGACCGCCGGCGACGACGGCGAACGCATCGCGCTGTACGCCGCCTACAACGAGCAGGACGAAGCGCGCTTCGTGATCGAGCGCATCCGCGAATACATCGACGAGCACGGCAGCGCCAAGGATTGCGCGATCCTCTACCGTTCCAACGCGCAATCGCGCAACTTCGAGGAACAACTGGTCCAGCGCAGCATCAAGTACCGCGTGTATGGCGGCCAGCGCTTCTTCGAGCGCGCCGAGGTCAAGGACGCGCTGGCCTACCTGCGCCTCACCGCCAATCGCCATGACGACGCCGCCTTCGAGCGCGCGGTGAACACGCCGCCGCGCGGCATCGGCGATCGCACGCTGGACGTCCTGCGTCGTCGTGCCCGCGTCGAGAACATCTCGATGTGGGAAGCGGCGCTGGTCGCACTGACCGGTGGCAACGAGCTGGCCGGGCGGGCGAAGAATGCGGTGAAGGCGTTCCTGACGTTGGTCGACACGATGGCAGGCGCTTTTGGTCGGGATTCGGAGAAAGCGACCGCGCGCACCGATACGGATTCGGCCGAGTCCCTGACCTCCCATGCCGGCTCGCTGTCCCTCGCCGAACAGATCGACCACGCCATCACCCACACCGGCCTGCGCGACTTCTACGAGAAGGACAGCCGCGGCAACGCCGAGACGCGGGTGGAAAACCTGGACGAACTGGTCAACGTGGCCAGCCGTTTCGAACGCACGCCGGAGGACATCGATGCCGGTCTGGGCGAGCTGTCCGCCTTTCTCTCGCACGCCACGCTCGAAGCCGGCGAGAACCAGGGCGAGGAAGGCGACGACTGTGTGCAGTTGATGACGCTGCACTCGGCCAAGGGGCTGGAGTTTCCGGTGGTGTTCCTGGTTGGCCTCGAGGAAGGGCTGTTCCCCAGCCAACGCTCGGTCGACGACGAGGGGCGGCTGGAAGAAGAACGCCGGCTGGCCTACGTCGGCATCACCCGCGCACGCGAGAAGCTGTTCGTCAGCCACGCCGAGTCACGCCGCATGCATGGCACCGAAATGCTGGCGCGGCCATCACGCTTCCTCGGTGAGATGCCGGGCGAACTGATCGACGAGGTACGCCCGCGCGTGCACGTCACCCGCCCGCTGTACGCCGGCCGCTCGCACGGAACCTCGTCGTCGCTGGAAGAATCGTTGCCGATGAAACTCGGCCAGCGGGTAAGCCATCCCAGCTTCGGCGAGGGCGTGGTGGTCAGCGCCGAAGGCAGCGGTGCGCACACCCGGCTGCAAGTGAATTTCGAAAGCGCCGGCAGCAAATGGCTGGTCGCCGCCTACGCCCATTTGACCGCGTTGTAGCCAACGCGCAATGGCGTCCGTTCGGAATTCGTAGGAGCGCACCGAACTGCGCGACGCTCTTCGTCACGTCACGGAAAGCATCGTGCAGTTCGGTGCGCTCCCACGAGAGACGCGGTGTTTCACCGCTTCATGCGGGTCGTAAACGGCCCGCCAACCGACGCATCATTCCCGCAGCCGCGGCATGCCGTGGACGTCGCGCTCCTCGATGGCCACCGGATGCGTGTCGGGCTGCGCGGGGTTGGCGGTTTGCGCCAACGGCGTGATGGTGTCGCCGCGGGTAAAAGCCAGTGCGTTGCGGTAGCAGCGTTGCGCTTGTTGTGGTTCGTCCTGTCCGGCGAATGCATCGCCAAGGCTCTCCCACGCCGCAGCGGACGGAGCAAGTGCCAACGAGCGCTGGAGATATTGCCGTGCCTTGCCCCATACCTTCAGGCGCACGCACATGCGACCCAGGGTGAGCAACAGGTTGGCGTCGTTGGGGTGCGCATCGAGCCAGCCTTCGGCGCGGCGCAGACGCGCTTCGACGTCGTCGCCGGCCAGGGTGCCGTAGGTTTCGATCAGCAGCGGCGACCATTCGCGGCGCAAGGCGGATTCAACCTCGTCCATCGCCGGCAGGGTCAGGCCGAACGCGGCGGCGCGGCGGGCGTAGGCGTCGACCACCGCCGGTACCCGGCGCTGCGCTTTGGGCATCTGCGACCACAGTGTGTTGAGGCTGGCGCCATCGGCGGCGGCATCGAGTGTGGCAACCAGCACTTCCGCTTCGAGCGTCGCATAGGCGCGGCTGCCCAACGCGCCGCTTTTTTGCAGGGGCACCAGTGCCTCGCGAGCGCGGCGGGTGTCGCCGTGGGCCAGCGCCGCCTGCGCCAGTTCGCGCCAGCCACCCGGCGTCAGGCTGCCCTTGTCCGCTTCGG
>SMEK01000730.1_pt1 | contig 10989 bp, 6 predicted proteins | sample 2456371 | NCBI WGS metagenome assembly SMEK01 (sample SAMN10132590, study PRJNA489261) | soil metagenome | isolation source: day1 antibiotic-loamy sand soil ammended with composted manure from dairy... | place: USA | collected 2015-04-01
GGGCCGCCGAGGCCAGGCTCGGTCATCCGCGCCGGATCGAGCAGGTCATCGAGCAGCGCCGACATCTGCACGACCTGGCGTTCGATGATCACCTGCGCCTGCTGGCGCTGCTCGGTGGATGCGCCATGAGAGGCGATCACGCGCGCCGCGGCACGGATCGGCGCCAGCGGGTTGCGCAGTTCATGCGACAGCGTCGCGATGAATTCATCCTTGCGCCGGTCCTGCTCGCGCAGCAGCCGGTTCAGCTTCGACAGCCGCTGCTCGTCGGCCTTCTGCGCGGTCACGTCCACCGACACGCCGTCGAAGCGCAGCGGTGTGCCATCCGGTGCATAGTCGGGCGCGCCCAGTGCGCGGATCCACTTGATGGCGCCGGTCTGCGGATGCACGGTGCGATACACGATGTCGAAGGGCGCGCGGTCCTGGATGGCGGCGGCGATGGCCTGGCGGGTGCGTTCGCGGTCCGCTGCATGCAGTCGCGCGTAATAGTCGTCGATGGTGACCTCGGCCTCGCGCGGGAAGAAGAAATGCTCCTTGGCACGATCATCGAAGTCGAGCTTGTCGAAGGGCAGGTCGCAGTACCAGAAGCCGATGCCCGATACACGCGTCGCATAGTCGAGGCGGGAGCGGCTGCGGGCCAGGGCGCTCTCCGACTGCGTGCGCGCAGTGACATCCACGCCCTGTACGAGGATCCCGGTCACCTGGCCGCCCGGGCTGGCCTGGGCATCGATCAGGCCTACCCGCAAACCATGCGCCGCTGCAGTTTGCGCCGCCGCCAGGCCGGCCGGGCCGGCGCCCACCACCAGCACGTCGAAGCGTTCAGTCATCGGTATCCACCCGCATGCCGTGGGCGGCCGGCGTCATGCACGCGCGCAACTGGCTGATCCCGTCGATGCGCACACGGCATTCGAAACACACCCCCATGCCGCACAACGGTGCCCGTTGCGCCCCACCAGCCGAACGGCGAAAACTGACGGTGCGATGCGCCACCGCTGCCGCCACGCTGGCCCCCTCGGGAACGTCCACCGGTTGTCCGTTCACGTATAGGCGAAGCATCCTGCGCGAGCTCATGCGGCCAGCCTCGCTGGTGCGTAAGGCGCGGGATCAATGGCGGGTTGACGGCCAAGGAACAGGTCCATCAGCAAGCGGGCGCTGCCCGGTGCGGTGGTGACGCCGAGGCCTTCATGGCCGGCGGCGACCCATACGTGCCGGTATCCCGCCACCGCGCCGAGGTACGGTCGGCCGTCCGGCGTGGTCGGTCGAAAGCCGGTCCATGTCCGCAGTGCCTGCAAGCCACGCAGCGCGGGCATGAATTCAAACGCGCGCGCCAGCATCCGCTGCACCATGACGGGCGAAACTGCCGCGTCGGTGGCGGCGAATTCGCGCGCGGAGCCGATCAGGATCTGGCCGGTCGGGCGGGGTTGCACGTTGAAGGCGACACTGCTTTCGGCATCGCCGTGGGCACTGTCGGCGTAACCGAGTTCCAGCAATTGATGGCGCAGCAGGGAAGGGTAGCGATCGGTGATCACCAGGTGCCCCTTGCGCGAGCGCATCGGCAGTTGCGGCAACAGTTCGGGCACGGCGCAGCCGGTGGCGATGAGCACGGGCCCTGACAGCGACGTGCCATCATCCAGCAGCACGCCATCGCGATTCAGGCATCTCGCCTCGCGGCCGGCATACAGGCGCGCGCCGCGCGAGCACGCGCGCTGGACCAGGTGGTGTGCCACGCGCGGCGGATAGACCACCGCTTCGTCAGGCACCAGCATGCCGCCGTGCATGCCCGGAGCGAGTGCGGGCTCCAGTTCGTAGAGGGTCCTGGCGTCAACGGCGGTGGCGTTGATGCCCACGCCAGCCAGCCGTCCAGCGCGCGAAGCGGCGGCCGTGGCGTCCGCTTCGCTGCGAGCGACCCACAACGTGCCGCAACGGCTGAATTCGGCCTCGGTCAGGTCGGCCAGCTCTTCCCATGACTTCAGCGAATACCGGGCCAGCGCAAACTCGGCCGGGTCATCGTCCATCGCCACCAGATGCCCCATCGCGGCGGCCGTGGCACCGCCGCCGATCGGACCCCGCTCGACGACGGCGACACGCAAGCCTTCCGCCGCGGCGATATCGGCGCAATGGGCACCGACGATGCCGGCACCGATGACGATGAGGTCGTAGGCCGTCATTCCGCGCCACTGCCCCAGGCGAACGGATCGGCGTCGTCGATCAGCAACGTGCCTTGCGCGGTGATGTGGGCACTGCCGGCAATGCGCGGCATGACGCCGTGAAGGCCAGGGCTGTAGCTGCCTTCGAAAACGCTGCCCAGGATGCTTTCCTGCCGCCACGTTTCCCCGGCGGCCAGTTTGTCGTCGGCCGCCAGGCAGGCCAGCTTGGCGCTGGTGCCGGTGCCGCAGGGTGATCGGTCGTAGGCCAGTCCGGGACACAGCACGAAGTTGCGCGCATGCATGCCGGGTGTCGCCGATGGGGCGCTGATTTCAATGTGATCGATCTCGGCGCCGTCGCGACCGCTGATGCCGGCCCCGATCAGGCCGCGCCGGATCGCTTCGGTGTAGGCGACCAGTTCGCGCTGATGGCGGATATCCAGTGCAACCGGCGTGTCGTTGGTGATGAAGAACCAGTTTCCGCCCCAGGCCACGTCGCCGCGCACGGTGCCGTAACCGGGAACATCCACTGGCAGGTTCGCGGCGTGGCGGTAGCTTTCCACGTTGTCGATCGATACCGAACCGTCGTCGTGAAGTTGCGCATCCACGGTGCCGACCGGGGTTTCCAGCCGATGCATGCCCGGCGCGATCCGCCCCAGGTGGGCCAGCGTGCGGATCACGCCGATGGTGCCGTGGCCGCACATGCCGAGATAGCCGACATTGTTGAAAAAGATCACGCCGCTGCACGCATCGGCCTGTCGCGCAGGCAGCAGCAGGGCGCCGACCATGGCGCTGGAACCGCGTGGCTCGCAGACGATGGCGCTGCGCCAATGATCGAAGTGGTCGTGGAAGCAGGCGCGCTGTTCTTCCAGTGTGCTGCCTTGCAGTTCGGGGAATCCGTCGGTCACGACGCGAGTGGGTTCGCCGCCGGTGTGCGAGTCGATGATTTGTAGGGTGTGCATGAAGCTATGTTGGCTTCGCGGCCGGCGAATCGTATAGCTGCGGTTGCACAGGATGAGTGCAGGTTTGAGCACAATTTCCCTGGCGCGCACCTTGGCGATCGGCGAGTGCTTGCGCGCATGCTCCGGTGGCCTGCCATTCCTCGAGCAAACACCCGCAGTCGCTGCCGGTAGCGTGGCACCACGCATTGTCGACGCGGTTTGCTGGCGGCATTTTCCAGGCGATGCGTGGGTTGGCCGGGATGGATGGCCGTCCATTTGTGCAGCAACCGGTATTGATCGCGGTTGAAAACGACAAGACGCCGCAGGCCCGCGCGTTCACGATGGACTTGCAGTTCGTGAGCATGGATTTGTCTGTATCCGTCTGCCGCGTTCGCCAGTAGGGGCTGGCGACGAACACAGCAACACCGCAGGAAGAAAACGTTTCAAGGGCGGGGCGAAGGGGGGAACACCTTGGCAACGCATGTCCGAAAGCTGCCCATCGATATTCCGTTGACTGGCTGACCGCAATCAGCCGGCTGTGTGCTTTTCACACCTGATAGAAATGATCTGGAGAGTGTCAATGAACAACCATTCCCTGCTGCGTGGTGTATTTCCGCATCGCAACGGTCTAGCCCTGGCGCTCGCGCTGGGACTGGGGCTGGCGACCACCGGCCCGGCCCTCGGCCAGGCGACGACAGGTTCCATTTTCGGCCAGGCGCCCGCTGGCGCGAGCGAAACCGTGGTGGTGAAGAATGCCTCCGGCTTGAGCCGCGAGGTGGTCGTGGACGAGCGCGGGCGCTACGCGCTGAGTGCCTTGCCGCTGGGCACCTATACGGTGACGCTGCAGCGGGACGGCAAGGCGGTGGACTCGCGTTCGGACGTGGTGTTGCGCGTGGGCGCGGGCACCGAGGTGTCGTTTGTCGGCGCAGCCGTCGACGGCGCCCGGAACCTGGACGCGGTGACCGTGTCCGCCACCGCGTTGCCCAGCATCGACGTGAGCGGCGTGGACTCGCGCACGGTGATCACCGCCGAGCAACTGGCCAGGCTGCCGCTGGCCCGCGACGCCGAATCGATCGCGCTGCTCGCGCCGGGCGTGGTTCCCGGCAGCGGCTACTTCGGTGGTCCCACCGGCAGCTCGCTGGTGTCGTTCGGCGGCTCGTCGGTCACCGAGAACGCGTACTACATCAACGGTTTCAACACCTCCGATCCGTTGAGCAACTTCGGCGGATTCACCCTGCCTTACGGCGCGATCGACCAGCAGGAAATCCTCAGTGGCGGCTATGGCGCGGCGTATGGCCGTTCGGATGGCGGCGTGATCAGCCAGGTCGGCAAGCGCGGCACCAACGAATGGCACTTCGGTGGCCAGATCCTGTGGACGCCGGCGTTCGCACGCGGCGACCAGCGGGATATCCACTGGGCGGTTGGCCCGGACAAGGGCGAGCTCTACAACAGCCAGGCCGACGACAAGTCGTGGACCACGGTGGTCAACGCCTATGCCGGCGGTCCGCTGATCCGCGACAAGCTGTTCCTGTTCGCCGCGGTGGAGGCCGAGCGCCGACAGGGCGACACGATCGGCTCCACCGATGCGCCGTTCAAGACGAACTACCGCAACGACTATCCGAAGTGGTACGCCAAGCTCGACTGGAACATCAACGAAAGCAACATTCTGGAAGTGACCGGCGCATCGACCAAGCGCTCGTATGCGGCAAGCCGCTCCAGGTATGACTACGACACGGGCACCACCGGCGCATTCGCCGGCAACCTCACGCCGACCAAGACCGGCGCCGACCTGTACTCCGCCAAGTTCACCAGCTACATCACCGACGACCTGACCGTTTCGGCGCTGTACGGCGTCATGGAAGGCACCTACTACAACGAGGTGACCAACCTGTATCCGGGCATCGGGCGGCTTTTCAGCACGAGCCTGCAGAACCCGGCACTGAACGGCGGCAAGCCGATCACCAGCCCGCAGACCCTGGGCGAAATCGCCGACCCGTCGCATCGCTCGCGCAACACCAACCTGCGGCTTGACGTGAGCTACCGACTGGGAGACCACACGCTGACCGGCGGTATCGACAACCAGAACATCATGAACATCAACGACGGCACCACGATGGCGTCGCCCGGATACGCGTGGGAATACTTCAGCGGCAGCCCGACCACGCCGGTGGTGGGCTCGAACCCCGCCGCCGATCCTTACGTGGCGCCGCCGGGGGCTTACCCGGGTGGCGAAACCGGCTACTACGTCGGCAAGTACGTCCGCTACGGCGGCGGCACCTCCCGCGTCGTCGAGCGCGCGCAATATGTCGAAGACAGCTGGCAGGTCAACGACCGCTGGCTGGTCAAGCTCGGCCTGCGCAACGACCAGTTCACCAACTACAACCCGGGTGGCATCGCCTTCTCGCGGTTGACCAAACCACAGTGGGCGCCGCGGGTCGGTTTCACCTGGGACGTGAACGGGGATTCCAGCTTCAAGGTCTACGGCAACGCCGGGCGTTACTTCCTGGCGCTGCCGTCCACGGTGGCCATGCGCCAGGCCGGTGCGCCGTACTACACGCGCCAGTACTTCACCTATACCGGCATCGACGCACAGGGCCAACCCACCGGGTTGACGCCGATCGATACCAGCCGCGGTGTCGGCGCGCCCATCTCGGCCAACAGCGAATATGGCCAGCCGAAGGATCCGAAGATGGTGACGGCGACCAACCTGAAGTCGGAATACCAGGACGAATTCATCGCTGGCTTCGACAAGAAACTGGGCGAGTCGTGGGTTTACGGTGCCAAGGCCACCTATCGCAATCTGCGCACGGCGATCGACGATTTCGGCGATCCGAGCGCCATCCAGGCCAAGATGGATGCGATGGGGATCGACCGGTCCACCTATGCCTTCGGCGACATCTCCGGCGCCTATCTTTTCAACCCGGGGCGCACCAACCTGCTGAAGGTGCCCAAGCTCGACGGCGGCTATTACACGGTGCCGTTCACCACGGCGGACGCCGGATTCTCCACGGGCATCAAACGGCATTACTACGCCGTGAACCTGTTCCTGGAGCATCCGTTCGACGGCACCTGGTCGGGCAAGATCGACTACCTGTATTCGCGCAGCTACGGCAACAGTGAAGGCCAGGTGCGTTCGGACATCGGCCAGACCGACGTCTCGGCCACGGTGGACTGGGACTACTGGCAGGTCATGGATTACGCCAATGGCGAGTTGTCCAACAGCCGCCGGCACCAGATCAAGGCTTATGGTTCCTACCAGGTCGCGCCGGAATGGATGGTCAGCGGCAATGTCGCGATCTTCTCCGGTGCGCCGCGCAGCTGCCTCGGCTTGTGGGGCGAGGACGAGATCAACGCGGGCCAGGGTTACGGTGAATACAGTCACTGGTGCTACGGCAAGCCGTCGCGGCCGGGTGATGCCGGACACAATCCGTGGCAGTACATCGTGAGCCTGAGCGCGGAATATCGTCCCTTGTGGGCGGGCAAGAAACTGGGCCTGAACGCGATGGTCTACAACGTGCTCAACAATCGCCGCACCACGCAGACCGAAGCGCAAGGAGGCACCACGTCGGCGATCAACCCGTACTACATGATGCCGGCCACACAGTCCCAGCCGCGCTACGTGCGGTTCGGCGTCAGCTACGACTTCTGATCGCCTTTTTGCATTGCCACCGCCGAAGCCGGCGGTGGCCGTTCAGCGGGTTGGTGCATGCAGCGCCACGCACCAATCCTTCGAGGCAACTCCCCGTTTTGGCCACCTGTTTCAGGTGGCCTTTTTTATGTGCAGGTGCGGCCGGTGCGGCAGCCGATCATGGGTGCGGCACCCGCACTGGATCCACCGGCAATCAGGCAGCCGCCCCACCACTGGCTGCAAACTGCAGGGCAACCATCAACCAGCTCAGCGTCTGCCCGAACCGTGTCAGTTTGCGATAGTGGCTGGGGCTGAGGTTGGTCAGCAGGCGGAAGCGACGCGAGAAACTGCTCTGGTCGCAGAAGCCGGTCAGCTGCGAAATCTCGGCGATCGATTCGTCGCTTTCGGTCAGCATGCGCGCAGCGGCATCGACGCGCGTCTTCATCAGGTACTGGCCGGCCGAAAGCTGGAAGATCTTCTTCATCCTTCGATCAAATTGCGCCGGGGTGACGCCGGCGCGGCGGGCCATTTCCTCCACCCGCAGCGGGCCGCCCAGGTTCGCGTGGATGTAGTCGATGGTGTCGGCAAACTCCATGTCGACCAGGGCCGCGCGCCCGGGTTCGGCCAGGTCCCTGGACAGGCAGGCCAGGCCGATGATCTCGCCACCGGCATTGCGCAGCGGTTCCTTCGTGGTAAGGCACCAGCCGGAACTGCGATCGCGGTAAAGCGTGAGGTCCAGGTTGTCGATGATCGGCTTGCCGCTGCGGAACAGTTCGGCATCCTGCTGCGCATAACGCTCGGCCATCGGTGCCGGGAACAGATCGAATGCGCTCAGCCCGATCACGGCCTGCCGGTTGGGAAGCCCGCAGCGGACCACCGCCGCCTCGCTCATCAACACATAACGCCCCTGGACGTCCTTGATCGAGAAAACGATGTCCGGAAGCCGATCGAAAAGCGCCACGATGGATGTGGCGGTATCGATCTGGCGCATGAATGCCTCCTGCCATCTCCGATTGCCGATAGACATCACAGATTTCCTTGCACAGGTAGATTAGGTCGTTTTCCCGCCAAAGCGCGTGGAGAAGCACCAAGACGTCCGTGTGGGCCCGAGTCCAACATCCTGTCTGTCGCCACTGCGATCGGGGAGATCGCGCGACGGGACCAACTTTTCTCGGGACCAATGTAATGGAGGGGTGCATGAAAGACTACACATGTTCCAGACCGCGGCTGCGTCATTTTCTGCCGATCGGAATGCTGCTTTTTACCTGCGCTTTCAGCGCTTCGACAATGGCGGCGCAGGATGCTTCCCGGCCACCGCCCATGGCGGCGACCCTGGACGGTGAGCCGGTGCAGACGCACGTGCAACACGTGCAGGCCCACCCGCTGACCCCGGCCCAGCAGGCACCACATCGGGACTTCGATTCCAGGCCGCAACTGGACTACGACCGGCCGTTGCACAACCCGCTGCAGTCCGAATCGACGCGGCTGCGCGCGATGGCGGCGGCCGCCTCGTGCGAGGTGGCGGATTTCGCCACGGCCAGCGGCAACGAGCTGGTCACGCTGGTGCAGAGCGTGCCGGTCAGCTGCCTCAACACCTTGTACAACCTGACCGGCACCAACGCGGCCCAGGTGTTCGCCGAAGCCAAAATGGTGACCGTCGCCAACGCAATGCAAGCGGCGTCACCGGGTTATGCCGGTGACAACGCCAACCAGATGATGCAGCTGATCACGTTCCTGCGTGCCGGCTACTACGTCCAGTACAACCTGCCGGCCGTCGTGGGCAGCTACGGGGCGCCGCTGGCCAGTGCGATCCGGTCGGCCTCGGATGCATTCATCGCCAATGCGCATTTCACGGATGTCAGCAATGCGCATGGCGACATCCTCAGCGAGTTCGTCACGCTGATCGACAGTTCGGTCGAGAACGCCTACCGCTTGCCCGTGCTGAAAGATCTGCTCGACCGGTTCGATAGCAGCTACTACCCCTTCGCCAGCATGCGCAAGGCGACCAACAACGTGTTCACGGTCATCTACCTGGGCCATTACAGGACCGGTTTCGCGGCCGCTGCCCAGGCCGATCCGTCGATCATCACGTCGTTGCGCAACTTCATCAGCCGCAACGATGCGATGGCCGGCACCAGCAATGAATACATGCTGGTCAACGCCGGCAACGAAATGGCCCGTTTCCTCCAGTACCCGTCGCTGGTCACTACGGTCAGGCCTTTGGCCAAGGCTGTACTGGACAGCTATTCGCTGACCGGACGGGGTTCTGCGATCTATGCCGGTGTGGCCAGCATGGTCGACTACTACGACCACGCCAATTGCAGCTATTACGGCATCTGCAATTTCAAGGAGGACCTGGCTGCCGCCGTGCTGCCGATCAATCACAGCTGCAGTCCCAGCGTGCACATGCGGGCGCAGGCGCTTACGCCGACCGAGATCGAATCGGCGTGCACCCTGCTGCTGGGCGAAACCGATTACTTCCACGACAAGGTCAAGTCCAACAAGATCCCGGTGGCCGATGACAACAACACCGAGCTCGAGCTGGTCATCTTCGACAGCAGCGCCGACTACAAGAAATATGCCGGCACGCTGTTCGGCATCAGCACCGACAACGGCGGCATGTACCTTGAAGGCAACCCGGCAGCCACCAACAACACGCCGCGGTTCATCGCCTATCGCGCCGAATGGCTTCCGGAGTTCTCGATCTGGAACCTGACCCACGAGTACATCCATTACCTGGATGGTCGTTTCAACATGTGGGGCGACTTCGGTGCCTCGACGAGTGCATCGACGATCTGGTGGGTGGAAGGCTTCGCCGAATACATTTCCTACAGCTACCGCAACATGCTCTATCCGGAAGCCATCGCGGCCGCCGGCACCGGCGAGTTCCCGCTGAGCACGATCTTCGGCAACTCGTACAGCAACAACACCGCGCGGGTCTATTACTGGGGTTATCTCGGCGTGCGCTACATGTTCGAACGGCATCCGGGCCAGGTGGACAACATCCTGTCTCTCTTCCGCGCCGGCAAGTACTCGCAGTACGGGGATTACCTGGCCAGCATCCGCTATGGAAGCGACGCCGACTGGAGCCTGTGGCTGACTTGTTTCAGCGCCAATGGCGGCGACAGCTCGACCTGTGGCGAGGCCATACCCGAGCCGCCGATGGACGTGGTGTTGACGAACGATGTCGCGGTGGGCGGGCAGAGCGGCGTAGCGGGCGTAGAGCAGATCTACAAGTTGACCGTGCCGGCGAAGGCCACCAGCCTGGTGCTGCGGACCATGGGCGGCAGCGGCAACGTGTCGTTGTACCTGCAGAAGGACGGCGCACCAACCACCACCAGCTACAGCCACAAATCGGTTCACGCCGGCAACAACGAGTCGGTCACCATCGCGAGGCCCGAGGCTGGCACGTACTACATGCTGGTTGTCGGCGAGACGGCTTTCTCCGGGGTCACGGTGCATGCACGTTACAAGGCAGCGCCACTGCCGCCGTCGCTTCCGGAATGCACCAACGCGGATGAGCGGGTGTTCAACGCCAACTGCCAGCGCAGCAACCTGTCGGGCGTCAAGTCGAACAATCCCCGGTACTTCTATTACTACGTGCCGGCGAACACCACGAAGATCACCATCGCCAGCATGGGCGGCACCGGCAACGTGGATCTTTATGCAGGCCCGAACTGGGCGACCACCACTGCCTACAGCCACAAGTCGACGGGCCCGGACAACAACGAGGAAATCGTGATCGACCAGCCAGCGGCCGGTTACCTCTATTTCTCGTTGATCGGCGCCGAAGCCTATGCCGATGCGCAGCTCCGCCTGACGGTGACTCCGTAAAGCCATGAGCGGGTCGTGAAACAACGGGGCGTGCCGCCGGCGCGCCCCGTCCCCCTCCGCACCAAGATCCCAGCATTCGTCACGAGGACGTTCGTGCACGAGGTGAGATTGCCTGTGGCTCCCGAGGGGCGCCGGCACCCCTCGTCCGGGTCGTCGTGGCTTCAGGAGAATTTCGTGAACAAGATCTACAGCAAGATCTGGAACAAATCCCTCGGCATGCTCGTCGTTGCGAACGAGTTTGCCAGGGCGAGCGGCAAGGGCCGTCAGTCCAGGCGCATGCGCGTCGCGTTCGCCGTGCTGCCGATGGTCATGGCGATCTCCGCCTGGCCAGCGATCGCGGCCGAACAGGCCACCGACACAGTCGGTTCCACCGCTGCCAGCGTGGCGCCGGTGCAACCGGGTCCGGCCCAGGGCGGCGCCCCGGGACCTGCCGCCGACGCGTACT
>SMEK01000737.1_pt1 | contig 10981 bp, 10 predicted proteins | sample 2456371 | NCBI WGS metagenome assembly SMEK01 (sample SAMN10132590, study PRJNA489261) | soil metagenome | isolation source: day1 antibiotic-loamy sand soil ammended with composted manure from dairy... | place: USA | collected 2015-04-01
GAAATCGGCGCCGATGCCCTGTTCAAGGGCACGCAGGTGGACGGCGTGTATTCTGCCGATCCCAAGAAGGATTCAACGGCCACGCGATTCGACCGCATCAGTCATGACGAGGTCATCAAGCGAGGCCTTTCCATCATGGATACGGCAGCAATTGCGCTTGCGCGCGAAAACCACATCCCGATAATCGTTTATTCGATCCATGAAAAAGGTGGTTTCGGGAATATATTGAGGGGCGACGGCAGGTGCACGGTCGTTGCCGACGATTGACATCTGGTCAGGCTCAGGAACCCTGAAAAGGAGCGAGCCCGAAAAGGGCGGGAGACGATCAATGAGTGGCGAATACGACGATCTGAAACGACGTATGGAAGGGGCAGTGGCCGCCTTCAGGCACGACCTGGCTTCACTTCGTACCGGACGCGCCTCATCCAACCTGCTGGACGCGATACAGGTGCAGGCTTACGGGACGGCAATGCCGATCAACCAGGTGGCGACCGTGTCCGTGCCGGAACCGCGCATGATCTCGGTTTCTGTGTGGGACAAGTCGATGGTTGGCGCCGTCGACCGCGCCATCCGCGAATCCAATCTCGGTTTCAATCCGATCGTGGACGGCACCACCCTGCGCATTCCACTGCCCGAACTCAATGAGCAGCGGCGCAAGGAACTGGTGAAGATCGCCCATACCTATGCGGAAAATGCCCGTGTCGCCGCCCGCCACGTGCGCCGCGATGGGATGGATTTCCTCAAGAAAGCCGAAAAGGACGGCGACATAAGCGAGGACGATCAGCGTAAGGAAGCCGATCGCGTGCAGAAGCTGACGGACGATACTATCGCTACCATCGACAGCCTCCTTGCAGAGAAGGAAGCGGAAATCATGCAGGTTTAAGATCGGTTCCCGTTGAGCCGATTCGAAAGCGAGACCATGGCAACCTTTGGCGCGACGACCCCCGCACATGTCGCGATCATCATGGACGGCAACGGCCGCTGGGCCAAGGCGCGGGGCCTGCCTCGCATTGCCGGACATCGCGCTGGCGTCGAAGCGTTACGCAGAACCGTTCGCGCCGCACCTGATCTTGGCATTTCCTATTTGACCGTCTACGCCTTTTCCTCGGAAAACTGGTCCCGGCCGAAATCGGAAGTGAGCGACCTGATGGGCCTGTTGAAGCATTTCATCAGGCGCGACCTGGCCGAGCTGCACCAGAACCGGGTCAAGGTGGTGGTGATCGGCGACAAGACCAGCCTGGAACCGGATATAAGGGGCTTGCTGGAGGAAGCGGAGGCGCTCACCACTCGCAACGATGCCCTTACGCTCGTCATAGCCTTCAACTATGGCGGTCGCGACGAGATTGCGCGGGCGGCGCAGAAGCTGGCGCAGCGCGCGATGCGCGGCGAGATCGGCCCTGAAGACATAAATGTGGATGTTTTCGCCTCCTCGCTGGATACCGCCGGCATTCCGGATCCGGAACTGGTCATCCGCACCAGCGGCGAGCTGCGCCTCTCGAATTTCCTTCTGTGGCAGGCGGCCTACAGCGAATTGGTCTTCCAACCCTGCTACTGGCCGGATTTCGGACCGGAGCAGCTTGCGGAGGCGCTGCACATATTCAACCAGCGCGAACGCCGCTTCGGCGGGCTGGCGGCGCAAGATGTCGCTCTGTGAGTGAAGGCATGAGCAATCTTCAGCTTCGCGTCATTTCCGGCGTGGTGCTGGCGGCCATAGTCCTCGTCCTGGCATGGATGGGCGGCCTTCCGTTCCGATTGCTCGCGGCGCTCATTGCCGGTGCGATCTTTTATGAATGGACGCGAATGGCGCGCTCGGGCGCAACGCTGAAGCCGTCGGACTTCCTGTCCGACGCCCTCATGGCCGTCTTTATCGTCGCCCTGGCAGCGGGACTTCCCGCGCTTGGCCTGCTGCTTCTTCTGGCCGTTCTGGTTGTTCTTTCAGGTGTTGTTTCCACATTGCGCGGCAGTGGGCGATGGGATGCGCCGGGCCTTGCCTATGCCGGCCTTTCCGGCTTTGCGCTGGCCCTGTTGCGCGGAGAAGACCAGGCTGGCCTGCTCGCCATACTGTTCCTGTTTGCCGTGGTGTGGGCCACCGACATTCTCGCCTATTTCGTCGGCCGCGCGGTCGGTGGACCCAAGCTTGCGCCGTCGATCTCGCCCGGCAAGACGCAAAGCGGCGCCATTGGCGGCGCGTTGGGAGGGGTGATTGCCGGCGTGCTGCTCGCAGCGCTCGCAGGCGCAGGCAACCTGCTGTGGCTTGGCCTCGTGGCCCTTTTGCTGTCGGTGGTGAGCCAGGGGGGTGATCTTTTCGAATCCTGGGTCAAGCGCCGCCATGGACGCAAGGATTCCGGCCACCTCATTCCCGGGCACGGGGGGGTGATGGACCGTGTGGACGGGCTTGTCGCCGCCGCCGTTGCACTGTACGTCATCGGCTGGCTTGCCGCTTCGGCGGATCATCCCGCCCTGGGAATCTTCCCGGATTGAGGATGGCGCCGGCGAGACTTGCGATGCGCCATCGCTTTGCCGGCTTTGCCGCTACAGTCATGGCGCGTGTCAGCGCAACCGAGGTCCGGATTTGAACGATATTGTCAGCCTTGCTGCCAGCACACAGGCTTTCTTCCTCGGAACGCTCGTGCCGTTCCTGTTCGTGCTCACCGTGGTGGTCTTCGTCCACGAGATGGGCCACTATCTGGTCGGCCGGCTGTGCGGCATAGGCGTCACCGCCTTCTCGGTTGGCTTCGGCCCTGAAATTGCCGGCTTCAACGACCGCCACGGCACTCGCTGGAAGCTTTGCGCGATTCCGCTCGGCGGCTATGTGAAATTCGTCGGCGACATGAACGCGACCTCCAGCCCAACCGGCGCGGAAGCGCAGGAACGGCTGAGCGAGGCGGAGCGGCGCGTAGCCTTCCACATGCAGCCGGTATGGAAGCGGGCGGCCACGGTGTTTGCCGGCCCACTGTTCAATTTCCTGCTCACAATAGCCGTGTTCGCGGTGCTCTTTGCCGCCTATGGCCGCTGGGTATCGGAGCCGACGGTGGCCGAAGTGACGGCCGGCAGCCCGGCGCAGGAGGCGGGCATCATGCCCGGTGACCGTTTCGTCAGTGTGGACGGCGTCAAGGTCGAGACTTTTGGCGACGTGCAGCGGCTGGTTTCCGGCCGGGGAGGGGATGCAATCACCTTCGTCATGCTGCGGGACGGCAAGGAAGTGACCATCGTTGCCACTCCGCGGCTGATGGAGCAGCAGGACGCGCTGGGCAACACGATCAAGGTCGCTGTCATCGGCGTCGTCAACAACCGCGAGGTTGGCCAGCCTCGCCTGATCACCTACAGCCCCGCCGGCGCGGTGGTCGCGGCGGTGGAGGAAACCGGCCATATCATCCAGCGCACAGGGCAGTTCCTGAAGCGCTTTGTGGTGGGCCGGGAGGACAAATGCCAGCTCGGCGGCCCGGTCAAGATTGCCGGCATGGCCGAGCAGGCCGCCAAGCTCGGCTTCGAATGGCTGGTTCAGCTCGTGGCCTTGCTGTCCGTCGGTATCGGCATACTCAATCTGCTGCCGATTCCGCCGCTCGATGGCGGGCATCTCGTCTTTTACGGAATCGAAGCCGTCCTGCGCCGCCCGGTATCGGAGCGGATGATGGAGGCGATGTATCGCGTCGGCCTTGTGCTGGTGCTCGCCTTCATGGGATTTGTGTTCTGGAACGACCTGTTTGGGTGCTGAAATTATTAAGAAATCAGGCTCGCGCAAGCTTCGCGTTGAAGCCTCGTTTACCATGAAGGGGGATAGGCGTGACGCTTATGCCACGCCATTCAGCCAAGTAAATACAAATTAACCAGAAGCCTTGCGTGTAAGGAAAATCCGGTTATTACGGTATGGGAATCTGACCGCGACGTCCGGTTTTCTCGCCGTGGGGACTTCGAGAAAAAGGTTTTTAAGCCCGATGATGGCAGCATCCAAGTTTAAGAGCGCCGCGTCCGCGGCGGCCTTGTCCGCCGCGCTGGTTGTGCCATCGGCGCTCGCCGTGCAGCTTGTTGCCGTATCCGTTGCCGAGGCTGCTGTAGTCAGCAGGATCGAGGTTCGCGGGAATTCCCGCGTGGATGCGGACACGATCCGCAACCATGTGGGGATCAAGCCCGGCCAGTCCTTCTCCAGCACCGATGTCGACAATGGCGTCAAGGCGCTGTTCGGAACCGGCATGTTCTCCGATGTGCGCATCAACCAGGTCGGCTCGACCCTGGTCGTCACCGTTTCCGAATATCAGGTGGTGAACCAGGTCCTGTTCCAGGGCAACAAGAAGCTGAAGGATGCGCAGCTCGCCAATGTGGTGCAGCTGAAGCCGCGTGGTGCCTATTCGCAGGCGGCCGTGGATGCCGATGTCGAGGCGATCAAGGCCGCCTATGGCCGGATTGGCCGCAGCGACGCGACGGTGACGCCGCAGATCATGGATCTGGGGAACAATCGGGTGAACGTGGTCTTCAACGTCAATGAAGGCGACCGCACCAAGATCAAGGCCGTCAATTTCATCGGCAACAACGCTTTCTCCAGCCGCCGGCTGGCCGATGTCATCAACACCAAGCGTTCCAACGTTCTCTCCTTCGTGCTGCGCGACGACGTCTTTGACGAGGACAAGCTGCGGGCGGACGAGGAGCTGCTGCGGCGCTTCTACTACAATCGCGGCTATGCCGACTTCCAGGTGGTCTCCGCCTTTGGCGAGCTGGACGAGGCGACCAATTCCTACACCGTGAACATAACGGTGGACGAGGGCGCCCGCTACACTTTCGGCGATATCAGCGTTGACAGCTCGATTCCGGAAATTGACGCCAATTCGCTCATGTCGCTGGTGGAAAGCCGCAAGGGCGAGGTCTACAGCGCCAAGGATGTGGAGGACACGATCGTTGCGCTGACCGAGCGGGTGGCCAGCCAGGGCTATGCCTTCGCGCAGGTGACGCCGCGCGGCGACCGCGATTTCGAAAACCACACCATTTCCGTCGTCTATACGATCGACCAGGGCGCCAAGGCCTATATCGAGCGGATCGAGATTCGCGGAAATGCCCGCACCCGCGACTATGTCATCCGTCGCGAATTTGACGTGAGCGAAGGCGACGCCTTCAACCAGGTTCTCATCCAGCGCGCGAAGAAGCGGCTTGAGAAGCTTGATTATTTTGAGAGGGTCGATATTTCGACCGCGCCCGGCTCCGAGCCGGACCAGGTCATTCTCGTTGTCGACGTGGTCGAGAAATCGACCGGCGAGTTCTCCATCGGCGCCGGCTATTCGACGGGTGGCGACACGCCCGGGGCCACGATTTCCGGCTCCATCACCGAGCGCAACTTCCTCGGCCGCGGCCAGTTCATCCGCCTGTCGGCCGGTGGCGGCAAGCATTCGCGCGACTACAGCTTCTCCTTCACCGAGCCCTATTTCCTGGGCCGGCGCATCGCCGCGGGCTTCGACATCTATCGGACCACGCGCGAGTACGACACCTACGAGTCGAAGACGACCGGCGGAACGGTCCGCTTCGGCCTGCCGATCACCGACAATATCAGCACGCAGCTCGCCTATAATCTGTCGAAGGAAGAATACTCCCTTCGCGATAAATGTGATACCGATGGCGATGGCAACCCGGACCCGGGTTGTGACGTTTCGCAGGCCATATTGGATGGCATTGACACCAGCCCCTGGGTCAAGTCTTCGGTCAGCGGCAATCTGATCTACAACACGATCGACGACACCAAGAACCCGCATTACGGCATCTTTGCAAATATCGGGCTCGAGGTGGCCGGTCTTGGTGGCGATGCGGAGTTCTACAAGTTCACGGCCCGCGGCTCGGTCTATCACACCATTTCCGAGGAAATGGACATTGTCGGCGTGCTTTCCGCCGGTGCGGGCCATATCGCCAGCTTTGGCAGCAAGGACCTGCGCATCTTCGATCATTTCAAGAACAACGATCGCATGATCCGCGGCTTCGAATACAACGGCATCGGTCCGGTGGCATCTGGAACCAGTGGCGACCATCTGGGTGGCACGACCTATTTTCATGCCTCGGCGGAGGCGCAGTTCCCGCTGCCGCTGGTGCCGGAAAGCCTCGGGCTGCGCGGTGCGGTCTTCGCGGATGCAGCCACGCTCTATGGTTCCGAGCTTGATCCTACCCAGGTCATGCCCGGCTCGGACGACATGAAGTGGCGCGCTTCCGTTGGTATCGGCCTCTTGTGGGCTTCGCCCTTCGGCCCGCTGCGGATCGACTATGCGGTCCCGGTTGCGAAGGAAGACACCGACGACACGCAGGAATTCAACTTCGGCATATCGACCCGCTTCTGATAACGGGCGATGCCGTTTCCGGACCTTTCGGCCCGGAAACGGCAATCCGACCAGACTGGACCTTGTTCTGGCATGACCGAACCGGTGTTTTTCGTCCCTTCCCGCCGGTTTACGGTGGCTGAAGTTGCGGATTTGACCGGATCGACGATTGCCAATCCAGCCTATTCCGACACATCCATCGAAACCATAGCTGCCGCGGGCGACAGCAACGAGAAGGCGCTCGTCTTCGTCGAGGGCAAGCGCAATGTCGGCCTGATGGCGAAGCTGCGGGCCGCTGCCGTGCTTTGCCCGCCGGAATTTGCCGACAAGGCGCCTCCGGGCATCGCCGTTCTGACCAATCCACGGCCCCAGCAGGCTTTCGCGATGGTCGGCCGCCTGCTTTTTCCGGCGGCCGCCACGCCCGAGCCGGTCACGTCGGAAAGGGGCATCTCGCCTCACGCCTTCGTGGACCCGACCGCGCAGGTGGAGGAAGGCGCGATCATCGAGGCCGGCGCGGTCATCGGACCGCAGGCCGGCATAGGCAGGGGCACGGTTATTGCGCCCAATGCCGTTGTGGGCCGCGGCTGCCAGATTGGCCGCGACTCCTATGTCGGCCCGGGCGCCAGCGTCCAGTATGCTCTTATCGGCAACCGCGTTGTCATCCACGGAGGCGCGAGGATCGGCCAGGACGGGTTTGGCTTTGTCAGCGGGGCCAAGGGGCCGGAGCGCATTCCCCAGATCGGTCGCGTGGTCATCCAGGACGATGTCGAGATCGGCTCCAATACCACGGTGGATCGCGGCGCGATGGCCGACACGGTGATCGGGGAGGGCACCAAGATCGACAATCTGGTGCAGATCGCCCACAATGTCCGCATTGGCCGGGGCTGCGTGATTGCGGGCCATTGCGGCATATCGGGTTCGGTCACGCTTGGGGATTTCGTGATGCTGGGCGGGCGCGTCGGCATTGCCGATCACATCACGGTCGGCGACCGGGTTCAGGTGGCTGCATCTTCCGGCCTGATGTATGACATCCCGGCCGGCGAGCGCTGGGCCGGCATGCCGGCGCAGCCCATGCGCGATTTCTTCCGGGAATTGTCGGCCATACGCAATTTCACCAAGCACGGCAGGGGAGACAAGAATGGCTGAGGAAGCCAGCTCGACGCTTGAGGCGGTCGATATATTGGGGTTGATGAAGCTTCTGCCGCATCGCTACCCCTTCCTGATGATCGACCGCATCGTGGAAATCGACGGCGACAATTCGGCTGTAGGCGTGAAGAACGTCACCATGAACGAGCCGCATTTTCTCGGCCATTTTCCCGAACAGCCGGTGATGCCGGGGGTGCTGATCGTCGAGGCCATGGCGCAGACGGCAGGCGCCATATGCATTCGCGCCGCTGGCGTGGGCAAACCCTCGCTGGTTTATTTCCTGACCATAGACGGCGCCAAGTTCCGCAAGCCCGTCGTGCCCGGAGATCAGTTGCGTATTCATGTAAAAAAGCTCAAGAAGCGCGGGAATCTCCTGAAGTTCGCCTGCGAGGCCATGGTCGATGGATCCAAGGTCGCCGAAGCGGAGATCCAGGCGATGATGGTCGACAACGGTTGATACCGGGCATTCATGAGCACAGAGACATTCATTCACCCCCTGGCCGTCATCGAGCCGGGAGCGCAGATCGGGACGGGGGTGCGGATCGGGCCGTTCTGCCATGTCTCGGCCGAAGCCGTCATTGGCGATGGCGTCGAGTTGGTCAGCCATGTCTCGGTGCTTAACGCGACGACGATCGGGGCTGGCACGAAAGTCTATCCGATGGCGATCCTCGGCGGCCCGCCGCAGAATACCCGCCACAAGGGCGGCCGCACCACGCTTACGATCGGCAGCAACTGCACCATCCGCGAAGGCGTGACCATGCATGTGGGCACGGATACGAGCCGGGGCGCCACGGTTGTCGGGGACAATGGCTATTTCCTCGCCTACGCACATATCGCACATGATTGCATTGTCGGCAGCAACGTGACCTTTGCCAATGGCGCCACGCTTGGCGGTCACTGCGAGGTGGGCGACAATGTCAACATAGGCGGGCTGACGGCCGTGCACCAGTTCGTGCGCATTGGCGACAACGCCTTCCTCGGCGGTTGTTCGGCTGTCGTCGGCGATGTCATTCCCTACGCCATCGCCATGGGAAACCGCGCCAGCCTGCGCGGCCTCAACATAGTGGGGCTGAAGCGTTCCGGCTTTCCCCGCGCGGAAATCCACCAGTTGCGCCGCGCCTATCGGATGATCTTCGACCGCTCGCGCACCGTTGCCGAGAATGTCGAGCTGGCCCGCGTCGAATTTTCGGAATCGCCCGCAGCCATGAAGATCATTGATTTCATTTCCAGCCGCGGCAAGCGACACTTTGCTGTACCGGCGCTGAAAAGCGAGACCGATGACAACGGCGATGACGGGGACTGATACCGGTCTTCCTCTCCCGTCCGGGTCGAGGGTCGGTATCGTCGCAGGCGGGGGCAGGCTACCCGCCGAGGTCGCGGACAAGCTCAGGAGCCGCGGCCACGATCCCTTTGTCGTTGTTGCGGAGGGTGAGACCGACCCCGCGGGCGAGTTGGAAAAGCACGATCATGTCTCCCTGCCGCTTGAGCGCTTCGGTTCGCTCGTTCCTGTGCTGAAACGTCATCGCGTCAGCCATCTGGTGCTGGCCGGGGAAATCAAGCGCAGGCCGAAGCTCACCCGGCTTCGCCCGAGTGCCGGGCTTCTTGCCATGCTGCCGTCCCTGGCGGCGCTGCTTGCGCGCGGCGACGACGGCCTGCTCAGGGGCGTGGTCCGGTATATAGAAAAGCGCGGCATCAAGGTGGTCGGCGCACACGAGATCGTTCCCGAACTGCTCGCCGACGAGGGGTTGATGACCACGGCTTCGCCAACTGGGTCGGACTGGCGCGACATCGAGGCTGCACGTATCGCTGCCGAGACGATCGGCGCGCTCGATATCGGCCAGGGCGCCGTCGCAATAGGCGGTCGCGCCATCGCATTGGAGGGCATAGAGGGTACGGACGGCTTGCTGGAGCGCGTGAGGGGCATGCGCGATCACGGCCGGCTGGCTGGCAAGACGCGCGGCGTTCTGGTCAAATGCGCCAAGCCGGGGCAGGAGGTGCGCGCCGACCTTCCCGCAATCGGGTTGCGGACCGTGGAACTGGCCCATGCGGCAGGCCTGGCAGGGATTGGCGTCGAAGCGGGCCACACGCTGGTTCTGGAAGGCCCCCCGATGATTGCCCGGGCCAATGCCCTGGGCATGTTCGTGATCGGGATTCCACCCAAGGACGAGACATGAACGAGCGCACCCTGCCGGATCGCCCGCTGAAGCTCGCAATCGTCGCGGGGGAAGAATCGGGCGACCTGTTGGGCGCGGATATGGTGGAGGCGCTTCGGACGCTTGCCGGCCGCGAGGTCCGGCTGAGCGGCGTCGGCGGCCGCCATCTTGGCGCCCTTGGCCTCTCCTCGATCTTCGATGCGGGCGAGATTGCCCTTATGGGCCTGAGCGCGGTATTGCGCGACCTGCCGCGGCTGATGCGGCGTATCCGCCAGACCGCCGATGCCGTCATACGGGAGAAGCCCGACTGTCTTGTCACGATAGACAGCCCCGACTTCTCGCTCCGCGTCGCGCGCAAGGTCCGCGCAGCCGATCCGTCCATTCCGATCATCCACTATGTCTGTCCCAGCGTGTGGGCCTGGAGGCCGGGCAGGGCGCCGGCGATGCGGCCTTATGTGGACCGGATTCTGTGCCTGTTGCCCTTCGAGGCGGCGGAACTGGAAAGGCTCGGCGGCCCGCCGGGCGTCTATGTCGGGCACAGGCTCACCCGCGACCCAGGGGTGCTGGAGGCTGCCGCGAGGCAGGCTGCTCCCAGGGACCTGTCGCCAAGTCGCACCAAGACTTTGCTGCTGCTGCCGGGCTCCCGGCGCGGCGAGGTGCGGCGACTGATCGGGCCTTTCGGCGAGACTGTCTCGATCCTGGCAAGGCGCGGCCACAGCATGCGCCTGCTGTTGCCCACCGTGCCACATGTGGAGGACACGGTGCGGGAAGCGGTTGCAAATTGGGCGTACAGGCCCGAGGTCACCACTGGCGCGAACGAGAAATGGGGGGCCTTTGGCGAGGCAGACGCCGCCATCATTGCCTCGGGGACCGTTTCGCTTGAACTGGCGTTATCCGGCGTGCCGATGGTTTCTACCTACAAGGTCGATCCTGTCGTGCGCGCCCTGCAAGGGCTGATCACGGTCTGGTCCGGAGCCTTGCCGAACATCATTGCCGACACTCCGGTCGTGCCGGAACTTTACCAGGCCTATGTCCGCCCTCAGATCATTGCCCGGCATATCGAGGCGCTATGGGCGGATACCGACTTGAGACGCTGGCAGAAGGCCGGCTTCGCGGAAGTCCGTAGAAGGATGGAAACGGACAGGCCAGCAGGCGAGCTCGCTGCCGAAGCGGTGCTTTCGCTGGTGAATACCCGATAGTGAAGGCCTGGCGCCTTCCGCGCCGGCCTTCTACCTGGCCTGCCCGGCTCGCTTACCGCTTGGCAATCGGTACGTAGTCGCGCTGCGGATAGCCCGTGTAGAGCTGGCGCGGGCGGCCGATCTTCTGATGCGGATCCTCGATCATTTCCTTCCACTGGGCAATCCAGCCAACCGTTCGCGCGACGGCGAACAGGAC
>SMEK01001179.1_pt1 | contig 10928 bp, 5 predicted proteins | sample 2456371 | NCBI WGS metagenome assembly SMEK01 (sample SAMN10132590, study PRJNA489261) | soil metagenome | isolation source: day1 antibiotic-loamy sand soil ammended with composted manure from dairy... | place: USA | collected 2015-04-01
GTAACATACTTTTTTTTGATTATGGGCACGGAAGGAATCGAACCTACGACATTTCCGTTATGAGCGGAACATTCTACCATTGAATTACGCGCCCAAAATCATTATAATTTTATATTGATTACTTATACTTATTTGCACTGGCGCAAAAGGAATCGAACCTCCGCTCTCGGTGCCAAAAACCGATGCTCTACCACTAAGCTATGCGCCAACTTTTTTATTATACGAAACACAGGTAAAAATAAAAATACAATTGTATATAATATTTAATATATTGAGTAAATATTAGGGTAGAGCGGGATTCGAACCCACGAGGAGAAGTTCTCCACTTACTTTCCAAGCAAGCGCCTTTGACCACTCAGCACATCTACCCTGATATGCGGGAAGTGAGAATCGAACTCACACTCTTCTGCTCCCAAAACAGACGTATTACCATTATACTATTCCCACACAGTGTATATACCAATGGGAAGAATAGGATTCGAACCTATGAGACATTCCTGTCACAGATTTACAGTCTGCTGCTATCGACCACTCAGCCATCTTCCCCTAGACACAACGAGTAAAGATTATCATATGTTTGTGGATGCGGTGGGATTCGAACCCACGACACACCGATTAAAAGTCGGTAATTCTACCACTGAACTACGCATCCTTGAATAATGCTTGCTTTATGCATATGTATCGTAATACTTTAACTATATATTCTAGGATGAGGTGGGATTCGAACCCACGTGCGTTTATACACAACTAGCTTTCAAGGCTAGCGCCTTCGACCACTCGACCACTCATCCATTATGAATTATTCATTTATAATAAAAACAAAGCTTCGTGCATCTCCATATAATGTTTGTATTTTTTCGTTAGGAGGCAATGGGATTCGAACCCATGTCTGGATAAACCAGTTCACTTTAGCAAAGTGACGCTATCGACCTCTAAGCGATACCTCCCAGTATTTGTTTAGTTTATCATATATATATATTAATTATAAGGTATACGGTCTTTATTAGTTACACAGGAGGCTGGATTCGAACCAACAACTTCTGGCTTTGGAGGCCAACGCTCTCCCGTTGAGCTACCCCTGCATTTGATTTAAGGTGAAAAATGAAATATTATATACCCGTTGTGGGACTTGAACCCACATGCCTATGTGGCACAGATTCTAAGTCTGCTGTGTATACCAATTCCACCAAACGGGCAAAACTTTATATACGACTTTTAAACATATACGCATATATGGATTTAATACTTGGACTATCTAACTTGGTACAAATAACCCAAAAATGTAAACTATCAAAAGAAAAAATAATATTATAATAGATAAATTAGTATACCTGAGATCAAGAGTAGACTAATTTATTAAGATTAATTATAAAAGATATCGATGTAGGAACCTACTAAAGGCGAAGGATTAATAGATAAAAGCTGTTTGTAGTATTTTTATTTTGTTAAATATTTTTTAAGCGCATTATTGATTTTATTTTGTAATTTTAAAAGCTAAACGATTCTTGGATGTTTAGGACAAGTAAGCTTTCCTCTTACGAAGCTTCTACCCCTAGCCTATAAAGTAGTAATCTCCTACCATCCTCATAGAAAAGCATACGAGTTTAGCTTCTCGCTTAGATGGTTTCAGCGATTCTCTAGTCGCGCGTAGCTACCCAGCTGTGCCACAAGTAGTGACAACTGGTACACAATAGGCGCACTCCTGTCAGTCCTTTCGTACTAGCCAGAAGAACTCGCTATTTTCTACACCTAACAGAAGATAGGGACCGAACTGTCTCACGACGTTCTGAACTCAGCTCACGTACCACTTTCAATAGCGAACAGCTATACCCTTGGAACCACCTTCAGCACCAGGATGTGATGAGCCAACATCGAAGTACCAAACAACCCCGTAGATTAGGACTCCGGGGGGTTATAAGCCTGTTATCCCTAGAGTACCTTTTATCCGTTGAGCGATAGCCATTCCACTCTGGGCTACCGGATCACTATGACCGACTGTACACTATTATGCCATATTTTATTTATTTGCATATGTGTAAAGCCAAATAAATAAAACATAAAAGTATAATAGCCTGTCACCAGTCCCTGCTCGATCCGTCAATCTCACAGTCAGGCAGACTTGTGCCATTACGCTTTCGAATCTATATTAGAAAGATCGAAGTCTACCTTTGTGCACCTCCGTTACTTTTTTGCAGGCCGCCACCCCAGCCAAACTGCCTTGCACAAACATCTAGTACTGGTGCATACGCGCATATCCGGTACCTGGAGACTGCCTGTAGTATGAGTGGTATTTCATTGCTGCCAATCCATGATAAGCTCCCACTTATTCTACACGAACCACAAAGCACTCTCGGTAAGTGCGAGCAGTAAAGGTTCATAGGGTCTTTCCGTCTACCTGTTAGTACTCTGCATGTTCACAGAAATGTCAATTTCGCTGGGCGAATGTTGGAGACAGTAGAGGAGTCATTACGCCATTCATGCAGGACAGTAATTAACTGCCAAGGAGTTTTGCTACCTTAGGACCCTCAGAGTTAAGGCCGCCGCTTGCTAGGAGGGTATAAAACGACGAGCATTTAAGCCCACCGCCTATTTAGCTACACCAGCGCCGGGCAGGCGTCAGATTCAATACATCATCTTTACAATTTTGCAGAATCCTGTGTTTTTGTTAAACAGTTGCTCCTCCCTGCTCTGTGCCACTCATATGTTGAAGTTTTTCCCATATGAGTACTCCTTCTCCCGAAGTTACGGAGTCATTTTGCCGAGTTCCTTCAACATTATTCCCCCAATACACCTGAATATACTCTATCCATCCACCTGTGTCGGTTTAGGGTACGGTCAACCACACACTTTTGATTCTCCACAATTTTTATATTGCTTTTCCTGAGACGTATTGCCGTTGGTTACTCCCTCTATCCCAGTAACACCACGACATCTACATCTGTCACTATAATACATGGTCTGTCTATACACGACTTCACAGCCACCACGCCGCTTCGCCGCAGCACCTTCTCATCAGTTAAAGCATTGGCTTAAACCTTAGAGGCCGACTTACTCTGTCCGGACAAGCCTATGCGACAAAGAAACCCTTGGATTTTCGGTGACGTGGATTCTCACCACGTTTGTATGCTACTCATGTCTTACATTCTTACTTCCGATCTCTCCAACTGATTTTAATAATCAATCTTCTCTGATTTACGGAACACATCCGCTACCACTGCCATACTTTGACTTGTAGAGTCCGCAAAAAACGAAGATTACAGCAAAGTATTTTGCAATTCGTAACTTCGGTAGATATCTTAGCTCCGATACATTTGAAAGCAAATCGTCCTATGGTCGTCCTGTGAGCTTTTACGCTTTCTTCAAATGATGGCTGCTTCCAAGCCTACATCCAGGATGTTGAGAACGAATTGCCCATTTCCCACTTACATACCATTTTGGAACCTTAGTTAACGATCTGGGCTCTTACCCTCTCGACCATGAACCTTATCGCCCACAGTCCGTCTACTATACAAAGCGCATGCTCATTCGAAGTTTAGAAATGTTCAGTAAGGTTTTCGGCCCCCATCACATTCCTAGTGCTCTACGCGTTCAAGTCATTCTCTTATTTTATGCCATGCATATTATCATGCATTTGCATATAAATACTTGATACATTGAGATATAGCGCTCTACTGTAATAGATTTCGCGGAGAACCAGCTATATCCGGTTTGTTTGGCCTTTCACCCCTAGCCACAATTCATCCCAGTATATTGCCACATACACGGGTTCGGCCCTCTTACTCTCAGCCTGATCATGGCTAGATCACCGGATTTCGGGTCATATCTGATTAACTCTCGTTTTTTACGCCTCGCTTTCACTACGCCTACATTTACCAATTTAAGCTCGCTAATCAAATATACTCGTCGACCCATTATGCAAAAGGTACAATGCCACAATCACCTACGAATGCAGGTAACTGCTACATATGCTTCTCAGTATCTGGTTTCAGAGCTTTTCAACGCCTCCCCTTGGCCTCTTTTCACCTTTCCCTCACAGTACTCGTTCACTTTCGGTTATTTAGGGTTCTTAGGCTTGGTAAGTGGTCTTACCTTTTCGTATTTTTTGTTTTATTTAGTTCGTTTTATATATTTCTTCAGGCAAAATTACTCGTGCTTCGCCTTACTCAATTACTACATGGCTATGACCGATACTGGGACTCTTACCCTCTATGGTTGAGCTATTTCAAGCTTATTCTTCTCAGCCATATGGAACATACATACTTCATGCTGTTCGGTGCCACCTTTAGCCTAAACCGCTTTCGCTCGCCACTACTTACGGCCTCGACGCATCTTTCTTTTCCTCATAGCTACTAAGATGTTTCATTTCGCTATGCTTCATAACAAGTCATATACACTGGTACGCATATTGCGTATCCATGTGATATGCCAATGTATGCTACGCGTTTACAATATAAATATACTCTCTTTCGCGAAACGCTACTTATGCTATACATTGGTACACATATGATGAGTCATTGCATAAATGTAAACATGGGTAGCTCCTCATCATCTTTCGTATATAAACGTTGCATCCACTAAATACCTAGGCATCCACCAGATACTGACCATTCGTTCGCTTTTACTTTTTTATCCAGAATATATACGTCGCTGCCGATTTACATATTAACGCTTGATTACACATCACACATCTTTTTGTATTTAGCATTTATTATGTTTAATCATTATTTTAACTACCACGATGCCGATAACTGGGTTATTGGCTACAACATACCCCCTATGGGATTTGAACCCATGTTTTTACTTTGAAAGAGTAATGTCCTAACCACTAGACGAAGGGGGCAATTACTTCTACTGATGGGAGGAGGAATCGAACCTACCGCCTTCGGGTCATGAGCCCGATAGTCTACCACTGACCTATCCCACCTATGCTTGAGGTCGGTTCCTTATCAAGCATATCTTCTATGTGTTACACATACCACTGCACACGCGGTATATTATATACGAATTAATATTATTAATTGTTCTTTTTTTTATGCATTATATATATAATGCATACAATATCCTTTGCTATATTCCTATTATCTATTGCAGACCCGTTATAATACTCAAATATACAGCTTTCTTCCAGCCACAGGTTCCCCTACGGCTACCATGTTACGACTTAACTTCAGTTACCGATGCTACCCTGGCAGACGGATATTTTTTCCCAAAAATAACTATATGTAAGCAATGTAATTATGCTGCAAGGCACAATACACCACTTTGGCATAAAGTGTATTTATAGGGAATTCTCCGAACCACCTAGAGTAATACCAGCTCCCGCTGCTTGACGGGCAGTGTGTACGAGATCAGGGAACAAATTCACCGTAGCGTTGATGATCTACGATTACTAGCGATTCCTGCTTCATGTTCGCGAGTTGCAGCGAACATTCCGGACGCAGACGGTTTTTCCTGGATTCGCTCTAGCTCACGCTGTTGCAACCCTTTGTCACCGCCATTGTAGCACATGTATAGCCCAGCCCATAAAGGCCATAATGATTTGACGTCATCCCCGCCCTCCTTTGAGATTGAAGGTTCGCTGTTCTTCTAGTGTGTTTTTTCCCAACTAGATGTGGGGGTTGCGACCGTTACTTGGCATTGCCTCACATTTCACAACACGGTCTGACGACAACCATGCAACACCTGTATGTAGCTTTTTTGGTAGATATATACATAAAACATTGTATTTTTGTTTCAGTGCATTTATATCTCGACGCATTGCTACGTCTGAGAAAGTATAACTAGAGTATATCGTTTTTTTGGTATACTCTGTTGCTTCGCACACCTGCAGGGTGGCTAGCTCATATACTTATACTACATATTCAAGAGCTGGTAAGGTTTCTCGCGGTGTATCGAATTAAATCACATGCTCCACCGCTTGTATCCGATCTCCGCCAATTTCTTTGGATTTCAACCTTGCGACCGTAGTCTCCCGGCGGCGTGCTTGCGCGTTAGCTGAAATGAATAACTTCACATAGAATATGCTTTACTCATACGCATGTGTATTTGATATTAGTAAGTATACATGGTAGAGTAAAAACATAATTCTAACATCATTCATTTAGCACGCATAGGTCACAGCGTGGACTACTGGGGTCTCTAATCCCATTCGATACCCATGCTTTTGTGCATTAGCGTCAGTTATGTATTGGTATTCGTCTTCACCTATTGGCGTTCCCACTAGACTCAGGCTTTCCTTCCTAGTGCTAGCTAGTTCCAATACCACCCACATAACTCAAGTAATGATGTATTGTATGCTGTATACAACTCTACATCAGTCACGAAGAATACAACTATCATTACCGCCTACACACCCTGTACGCCCAGTTATGCTGACGAGGACTTGCACATCCCGACTTACCGCGTATGCTGGCACGAGCTTTACACGGTGCTTTCTCTCGTTCGGTGTTGTCAGTCTTTCACCGATGGCAGGAGTTTACAGTAACATTGACCTTCTTCCTCCCCGCTGCCTCCTGGTTCGAGCTATTTCACACTCATTGACCAAATCTCTCCACTGCAGCCTCCACAAGGAGTCAGGACAGTGTCTCAGTTCCAATATGGCTGTACAGAACCTCCCAGCCCAGCTAAGCATTATCGGCTTGGGGTGCTTTTATTCACGCCAACTACCATAAAACTGCATGTGTTGATCCAAGGGCGAAAGCTCCGCCTTCTTCTATTATTCTAAATAATGAAGATCTGGGGCAATCTTTTCGGATATTGAATAGATACTGCAGACTGCGTTATGCTTACGACAGACTAACACACATCCTGCTGTACCTATTTGTCCTTGTCCTGGAATTATTCCAAAATGGCTGCAATACCGATCCCTCGGGCACATTCCTCCATGCTCTCTACATCCGTACGCTATAGCCTCCTCTCTGTAATATCTTAACCATTCTTTGTACTAGAGGTTTCTATATATACTTGCAATGTGTTAGTGACGCAGCACTCACACGCCCTCATCATCGCTAGAGTCAAGCAATTGTTTCTACGGATAGGCCTTATATAAAGCATACCCTTTTCTTATATCCTACTTTATGTTTTATCTTCTTTCTTTAATACACTCTCGTTTTATAGTTATGTCCTTTCATTCTGTTTGTTGACCTTTATTGTTAGTAACATACTTTTTTTTGATTATGGGCACGGAAGGAATCGAACCTACGACATTTCCGTTATGAGCGGAACATTCTACCATTGAATTACGCGCCCAAAATTTTATTAATAATATGTTTTGTATCACGTCGTATAGGTAAATTTATACTTTTATAAATGCATATGTAACATTTGCCATGCTAAATATGCTACATATACTTTTTATAAGTTCTTGATCTATTATATATCCTTCTTGTTTATAACACTAACACGGAGAGCGCTGCTCCTTTTATTTTTATTCAAAAAAATCTAAAAAATATACGTCTCGCGTATAAATAAGCGATAATATCGTGAATATGTATGCTTGTAATACACATACGAAGAGCTCGAACAGTACCAATACCGAAATAAACACACTGCTAATCAAAACAATAAACACTGTGAAAATGGTAAACCCGTTGGAAATAAAAATGGCCTTATATATAAACATGCCTAGTAATTCAAATAATATATGTCCAGCAACAACGTTCGCGAACAATCGCAATGCTAGACTGAACATACGGAAAACATACGACACTAACTCAATGAACATTAATGCTGGTGACAAAATACGTGGCAATCCGATTGGTACAAACGATGCAAAAAATTGAGCTCCCATACGTTCAAGTCCTAATACTATTATTCCATACCATATTATAAAAGACATACTAATTGTCACAACAAGTTGACTGGTTAATGAAAAACTATATGGTATTAATCCTATCACATTCAAGAAGGCTATAAATACAAATAGAAAAAAAAAAAATGGAAAATGTACCTCTCCATTTCTTCCTAAATAATCTAAAGTCATGTGATACATGAACTTATACAACTTACGCATTACATTAAAAAGATAAGTGCTTTGAAGATTTATACGCACCGTGGACAATTGATATGAAAAAAAGAAGTCTAATACCTGTAGCACACAAACTAATAATATTATAAAGGGTGCAACCTGTAATGAATATGCTATTCCGGTGCTTACAAATGTACTTACAGCAGACATAACTGTTTGTAATATTTGGAGATCTCCATATACTAATACAAAACGATTTCCAGCAACTTCAACTCCGTTAATATAATTTAATACTTTGTCTCTAAATTGTTCAAATGGACTATATAACATAAACATATCTTTATACCAAAGAAAAATAATAAAATATACCATTTGAGGTGTTAGCATTGCTACATACTGATCTTTTACCTCCCTCACAAGTATAGTTATACGATTAAACAAATGAAAGACAAAAATAAAATAAAAAATTTTTTTTACAAAAGTTGCTAAATTAAAAAAATCCAAACCGTCACCTCTTTAGAGAAATACATTTAACATTTAATACAAAAAAAATATTAAATATATAATTTTACTACGCTACCTAACAATGGCACATAACTCCTCCTCGATTTCGCGATTACCTTTCATCACTCTTTGAAGCGATAACATTACCTTACGTATTCCTTTTCCTATTTGATCAAAATCTTTTTTTATTATATCAAATGGAATACTCATTAACATTGGTTCAAAATCTTCAGCGTTCAATGCAAGCATGCGCGCTCTACCAGTTAAATACGTCTGTGCAAATTTTTTACTGAATAAGATTTTTATACTCATCTTCGTATATTTAACATCTATACCATCAAAAAAGGTGGATGAATATAAATATAAACCGAGAGCCTGCTCATATAAACCATAAGTAACATACTGTGGTTGGGTCATAAATTCATTCATTCGCTTACCTCTATCAATTACATATTGTATCACAATAGGTATGTCTCCACCAACCCTTTCGATTCCTGCATATCGTCTATATGCAGAATAGCTTATCTTTGCTATTTTTGAAATAGCGGCCATTACAGGTACCTGTGATGCTGCTCCAACTCTACTTACGGATAAACCAAAATCTACCGCAGGACGTCGTCCAGAGTTTGCAATACGACGGGACAAAAATATTTGTCCGTCTGTAATAGAAATAACGTTTGTTGGTATGTATGCGGAAATATCACCTAATTGTGTTTCAATAATAGGCAATGCTGATAAAGATCCTCCGCCCAATTTAAAAGATAACTGGGCTGCACGTTCTAGTAATCGAGAATGTACGTAGAAAATATCAGCTGGGTATGCCTCACGTGCTGGTGGTCTACGCAAAAGCAAAGACATTTGACGATATGCAACAGCATGCTGTGTTAAATCATCATATACTATAAGTGCATGATAGCCTTTGTCCCTAAACCACTCCCCAATTGCACATCCTGCGTAAGGTGCTAGATATTGCAAAGTCGCAAGCTGGTCTGCAGATGTGAATACAATGCATGTGTAAAAAGTTGCATTGTATGCTTCTAACGTACTGCGAATTCTTACAATTTCTGCTCGTTTTTGTCCTACTGCCACATATATACATGGCGTGAATCCAATTGATGGATCCCATGGCATATTACTTAATCTTTTAAAATGCTTAGATAACTCCAACCAAGAATTGATATTCAACCTTTTTTGATTTATTATTGCAGTCAACGCAAGTGTTGTTTTCCCTGTCTTGTTATCTCCTATAATTAACTCACGCTGTCCTCTTCCTACTGGAAAAAAACAATCAACCGCAGCGCATCCTGTATATAATGGTATACGTACTGGCTCACGTTTAGTTACCCCAGGAGCACCCCTTTCCATATCTACATATACACTAAAATAATTCATTTGTAAAAAATAATCAACGTCTTCTATCTCCTCATGATTTATACATTCCCCCAATGGTGTTATTATCTGTCCCAAAACACCGACACCTGCACGTGTTTGTGGTACACGGTGCATTCTAAATACCTCATTTCCTACGGTAAGATTTTTCTCTTGTCCCCACAACAATGCAACTTTTGCTATATTATGTTCTAGATCGAATACGTACCCGATCATAGGTTCACTTCCTTTACCTTTAGATGGATAAATTCGGACCATCTCTCCAATGAAGGCATATACTAATCCTTCACAATATAAAATACCATCTTGTATTTTACGAATAAATCCTCTCTGTATTTTCATGTTGTTTCACTTTTTAAATAAAAATTGTTTGTACTAATTCGCGTAACATATATGTAATTACAAATTGGTATTTAATGTATTTACAGGCTATCGATTAAACCTATAAATAAAAAACTTATATACTAATCAGAAGAGAATTGCAGAATTCACTAGACATACATAATATATTTTTTTTCTATTCGCGCTACGAAAATAGCAGAAACACCAAAGGTATTACCTATGCTATTCTACGTGCAACATATATCAACTCATCTCGATAAAGACCAAAGAAATAATCTCGTGGCGTATCATAGTATACCATGCAATGCGTACATATATGTTTAATCATCACACTAAGTAATACACTAATATATGTTTTTTCTTTTATTGTTTCTTTTGTTATTATATTACGACTAAACCATTTCAAGTACGCTAAATATATTCTGTTTCTTTTTTTTACATAAAAGGTCAAATATGGTAACAGCTTCCTTAAAAAATAGAAATAGCAAAAAAAAAAAATTACGACAAATAAGAACTGACTTCCTAAAATCAAAAAATCTAATTGTGGCATTTTTATTACTTTTTGTGTATAATTGCTTTCACCGAAGTTTTTATATTACCCCACTTTACGCTGCTTTACTTTTACACAAATATTTAATTTTCACATGCTATTACATATTGTAGTGTCTTTACGTCTACACACAATAATAATATTAAATTAATATTATATATTTCTTTTTTACATCTA
>SMEK01000743.1_pt1 | contig 10915 bp, 8 predicted proteins | sample 2456371 | NCBI WGS metagenome assembly SMEK01 (sample SAMN10132590, study PRJNA489261) | soil metagenome | isolation source: day1 antibiotic-loamy sand soil ammended with composted manure from dairy... | place: USA | collected 2015-04-01
GTAAACTTATCAACGATTAGCGATAAAGCACCATCACCTGTCACATTTGTAGCAGTGCCAAAACTATCTTGAGCTAAGTACAAGGCAATCATTAACGATAGCATTGTTTCATTAAAGCCAAGCATGACTTCCATAATCCCAATCGCGGCCATAACTGCTCCACCTGGTACTCCAGGAGCCGCAACTAATGTCACACCAAGCATTAAGATGAATGGAAGATAAGCAGAAAAGCTAATGTCTCCCCCACTTAACAATAAAACACCTAATGAACAAGTAACAAGTGTGATTGCACTACCTGATAAGTGGATCGTTGCAAACAACGGAACGCAGAAATCAGCCACTCTTTCACGAATCGTAGTTTTTTTAACCGATGCTAACGTAACCGGAATTGTCGCTGATGAGGACTGTGTTCCTATAGCTGTAAAATAAGCCGGTAAAACGGTTTTTAATAACTTAAATGGATTTTGTTTATGCAATGTACCAGCAGTTGTATATTGAATTAATAAGATCGTTATATGCAGTGCAATAATTAATACGAATACCTTTAAAAATATAGATAAAATATTTACTACTTGCCCACCATAAGTCATATTTTGGAAAACACCGAAAATATGAAATGGTAATAATGGGATAATTGTTACTGTGATCACTTTTTCTACAATTTTTTGAAATTCGTCAAAAGCATCTTGTAATACATTTCCTTTAATTGATGCAATTCCAATTCCGATAACAAAGGCAAATATTAATGCTGTTGTTACTTCCATTAGCGGTGGCATTGCGACTTCAAAAAAGCCAGACTGCAAGAATTCCTCCGGATTATCTGTTGTTTGAAAAGATTGACCTTTTGTCATAATAGGAAGTAACCATGAACCGACAAAAAAAGCTAGTAACCCTGCAAGAAATGTTGATACATAAGCGAGTGCCGTTGATAAACCAAGCATTTTCCCCGCATTTCGACCCATATTGGCGATCCCTGGAACAATAAAGCCGATAATAATAAAGGGAATAACAAAACTCAAGTAATTATTAAAAATGCCATTAAAGGTGGCAAAAGCTCGAACAAACCATTCTGGCATAAAATTACCTAAAATAAGACCTAATATAATAGCAAGTAAAATCCTTGGTAATAATCCGATTCTTTTCATTATGCTTGTCCTCCTGTAATGAACATATGTGTTTTATAGGAACACTATACCATAATTTTATTTTCTGTAAATAGGAAAAAGATTAGTTTTTATTTTCAGATAATTATAGTTATATCGGTAAAAGATTCTATCTTTTCAAGGCTTTTTCATTTATAAAACGTTTTTCGAAAAAAATAATTCGCTTAAAATTTAGATCAAACAAAACCTATCATATATTATTTCATTCCACTATCCGTGAATCTGCTTTGCCTTTTCAACATTCACCTTGACAGCTTCAATCACAGCAGAACGAAGTCCTCGTTCTTCAAGCCGTGCTACCGATTCAATGGTTGTACCACCTGGTGAACAAACACTATCCTTTAATTCGGCTGGATGAATATTTGTTTCAAGCATCATCTTTGCAGCACCTAATACGGCCTGAGCAGCAAACACATAAGCTTGTTTCCGTGGCATACCATACATTACCGCTCCGTCAGCGAGCGCTTCAATAAACATATATGTGAAGGCTGGCGATGAACCACCTACCGCTGTAACGACATCCATTAACGATTCGTCGACTAATTCAACTCTACCAAAGCTCTCAAAAAGTGATTTTGTTTCTTCTAGATCACTTTCCGTTACAAATTGATTTACAGCAATACCTGTAACCCCTTCATTAACCATCGTTGGTGTATTCGGCATTGCCTTAACTAATTTCACAGGTTTCGCAAAACGATGCTCATTTTTTTGGATCGATTCTCCTGCTGCGACAAGAATAATGACAGCATTTGGTTGAACGGACTCTTTAATCTCATTAATGACCGCTTCATAGCTGTCTGAAGTAACCGTTAAAAAAAGAAAATCCGCTTTTTTAGCAACTTCAATGTTATTGGTCGTAATTTCAATCCCGTATTGTTCTTCCACCTCTTGCAAACTTGGTGTTGACCGGTTGGAAGCAATAACTTGATTTCTTTCCACAACACCGGATTTGATAATACCTGCAATCAATGATTTTGCAATGTTTCCGCAGCCAATAAACCCAATTGTGCGATTCATGTTCTCTCCTCTTCCTTATTAAATTTCAGTTTATGCAAATTATATCAAATTTTCCGATAACATAAAATTATTATAATATTTTTGTGCATTATCACAAAAGTAAAAGTTTCCCATTTCAATGTTAATTTTCTTCTTCAATTTTTTGTTGCTCGTATCAATCTATGCCATAATAATACCTGAAATAAGGAGTGATTAGATATGCAAAAGATTATGATTGTAGAAGATGACCCTAAAATTGCAGAACATTTGAAAACACATATCGAAAAGTACGGCTATCATGTAACGTGTGTAACTGACTTTGAAAATATTATGGAAGAATTTAACAAAATCAATCCCGATTTAGTTCTCTTAGATATAAATTTACCAAGTTTTGATGGCTACTATTGGTGCAGGCAAATTCGCAGAGTGTCCGTTTGTCCTGTCATTTTTATCTCGGCTCGGATCGGTGAAATGGACCAAGTGATGGCACTGGAAAATGGCGGAGATGACTATATTACGAAGCCCTTCAGTGCCGAAATTGTCATGGCCAAAATTCGTAGCCAACTCCGGCGAGCCTATGGTGAATATGCGACAAGAACAGAAGAACGTGTATTGGAAATCGCTGGACTCAAGCTATATCCAGAGAGAATGGAGATGACGTTTCGTTCAAAAACCGTATCCTTATCCAAAAAAGAAACCGATATGATCGAAAACTTGATGGAACGTTATCCACGGGTAGCTGGTCGGGAAGACTTATTAGAAAAACTATGGGACAGCCAAGACTATGTTGATGAAAATACATTAAATGTAAATATGACGAGAGTTCGAAAAAAGTTTCAGGAAATTGGCTTACATGATGTTGTGGAAACAGTAAGAGGGGCAGGTTATCGCTTAAAGGTATCATGGAAGGATGATGTGCATTGAAATTATTTTTAAAAGAAAAATCCTTGCTCATTGCTGTCCAAGCTATCCAACTCATTGTCATCCTTTCCATCTTCTGGTTAGATGGATTCCGTGACATCCATCTCTTTCTTTATTCGACTTTTCTTACCTTTTTCTTACTCGGTTGTTATCTCATATATGACTATCTAACACGCAGGAAATTCTATCAACGCTTAACTCAGCCATTCGAATCACTGGACGAAAGTATTCAAAAGACAGATAATGTTCCGATTTCTAACGCTTTAGACGAACTCTTACATAAACAATATCAACTGTATCAAAATCAATTAAAGACCCTTGAAAATAAACAAGAAGAACATCGAAGGTTTATGGATCAGTGGGTTCACCAAATGAAAACACCTTTGTCGGTGATCGAACTTACGGCCCAAAACTTAGACGAACCTGAGTCCTCGAGCATCCGCGAAGAAACTGAACGAATGAAAAGGGGATTGAATACCGTACTTTATATGGCAAGGTTAAGAACAATTGAACAAGATTTTCACATAAAACCGGTGAACCTTGTAAAACTTATCAATGAGGTCAACGGGGATAACAAACGATTTTACATTCGCAACAAAGTATATCCAAAACTTGAAATTGAAAATGAAGCCATAACTGTTGAAACAGACGAAAAATGGTTGTTTTTTATTATCTCGCAATTGATTCATAATGCAGTTAAATATTCGGCCAATAAAAGTAATCGAATCATTATCTCCATTTATGAACGAGGAAAAGAAGCGATTCTTGAAGTTAAAGATTTTGGAATTGGCATCCCTGAAACCGATAAAAGACGCATTTTTGATCCTTTTTATACGGGAGAAAATGGTCGAAAATTCCGAGAATCGACAGGTATGGGGTTATATCTCACAAAGGAAACATTAAATATCCTTGGTCACGGGATTGAAGTGGATTCAACAGTCGGTAAAGGGACAACCTTTCGTATTATTTTTTCAGAAACCCAAAACATTACAAACTTGTAAGGTTTGTGAAAGAAGAATCGATAGTTAAATTGTGACAGACTAGTTATACTAATCACAGATCAACAAGAGAAAGGAGATCTGGTGATGTTAGAAGTAAAAAAAGTTAGTAAGATTTACGAAGGAAAAGTTGCCTATAAAGCTTTAAACAATATAGACCTATCAATTGAAGATGGAGAGTTTGTCGGCATTATGGGGCCGTCGGGAAGCGGGAAAACGACCCTTTTAAATATGATTGCAACCATTGATGAACCAACTTCTGGTGAAATATTAATCAATGGTAAAAATCCACACTTATTAAAGAAAGAGGAATTAGCGAAATTCCGCAGACGTGAATTAGGGTTTGTTTTTCAAGATTTTAATTTACTTCATACTTTAACTGTAGAAGAAAATATTGTTTTGCCACTCACACTCGATGGAAAAAAAGTAAAAGAAATGAAAGAGAAAGCACGGAAGATCGCGGAGAAATTGGGCATTACTTCAATTCTGAACAAACGTACGTATGAAATTTCCGGCGGTCAAGCGCAAAGGGTAGCCGTCGCTAGGGCCATGATTCATGTACCTAAATTACTTCTTGCTGATGAACCGACAGGAAATCTTGATTCAAAGGCATCTAAAGATGTGATGGCCATGTTGGAATCAATTAATAAAACTGAAGGAACAACAATGTTATTGGTAACCCATGACCCTCAAGCAGCAAGTTACTGTGATCGCGTAATTTTTATCCGTGATGGAAAGCTTTATTCGGAAGTTCACCGCGGTGAAAACCGTCAGGCCTTTTTTCAAAAGCTCATTGACACTCTTTCACTACTAGGGGGGGATGGCCATGACCTTTCGCAAATTCGCGTTTAATAATGTTGTTCGCAATAAACGTTTGTATGCGGCCTACTTCCTTAGCAGTATGTTTACAGTCATGGTCTTTTTTACATTTGGTATTTTCGCCTTTCATCCATCTTTAGCTGGCAATGAAATGAATGCAAGTGTAAAAACGGGAATGAATATCTCAGCAGGAATTATCTATGTGTTTTCTTTTTTCTTTATTTTATATTCCATGAGTTCCTTTTTAAATACAAGAAAACGAGAGTTCGGTTTACTCATGATCCAAGGAATGTCTGTCCGACAACTTCGTCGTATGGTATTCTTGGAAAACATGTTAATTGGCTTTTTTGCTACAATCGGCGGTATTTTGTTGGGATTGGTTTTTTCAAAATTTATTTTATTAATTGCAGAAAATGTATTGGTGATGGAAGCTCCTTTAAACTTTTATTTTCCGATTCACGCACTTCTCATTACCTTTGGTTCATTTACTTTGTTATTTTTCTTTATTTCGTTATTTGTTTCCTATATATTACGTAGTCGGAAACTGATCGATTTAATTAAGGGAAATAAAAAGTCGAAAGGTGAACCAAAAGCGAATATCTTTTTAACTATTTTAGCTGCCCTACTGATTGGCAGTGGCTATGCCGTCGCCTTAAACGTTGAAGGGGTAGCCGTCATTGCAGTAATGCTACCGGTTATTATTGTTGTAATTATTGGTACGTATTTATTTTTCACTCAATTAAGTGTGTATTTCATCCGGAAATTAAAAAAGAACGAGAATTTGTTTTGGCGGAAGACAAATATGATTTTATTCTCAGACTTGTCATTCCGAATGAAGGATAATGCGCGAACCTTTTTTATGGTAGCCATTGTTTCCACCGTTGCCTTTAGTGCTATTGGGACGTTATTTGGATTTCAGTCCTTTATCACAGCAAACATGAATACCAATCATCCATATACGTTCTCATCCTATAGCCCTGTTGACCAAGAACAACATGAAGTTGAGTTTATAAATGACACATTAAAAAAAGAAAATATCGAATCGATACATGATGAAACACTCCTCCGCTACTATGAAATCAATCAAAATACAGTTTTGATCACGAAGCAATCCGAATTTAATCGTTTTGCAAAATTGTTAGGTGAAGATACAATCGATATTCAACCTGGTGAAGTGAAAGTCGTTGAATTTAAAAAAAGTAAATTTGGACACACAGAAAAGTTGCTTGAGCAGACCATTTCATTAACATCAGGTGAAACTTTAATTCCAGAGGGAGTTATTTCTTCAAGAGCCTTACCTACACTAGCTTCCTATTACGTTGTTTCTGATCAAGATTTCGAAAAGCTACCAAATCCAACAAGGGAAGAGTATTATCATGTATGGCAAGTAACCAAAGGAGAAAAAAACACATTATCAGCTTCTAAAAAAATCCTAGAAGCACTTCCCGATTATGAATTCTATTCTCGTGATTATATGATACATGAGGTAAATAAATATTATGGCCTCGTTCTATTTGTCGGTCTGTTTATCGGAATTGTCTTCTTTGTATCAGCTGGAAGTTTCCTTTATTTCCGACTTTATGCAGATTTAGACGAAGATAAGCAAAAATTCCGTTCAATAGCGAAAATCGGCTTATCTGAAAAAGAATTGAAAACAGTACTCACAAAACAAACGGCCATATTATTCTTCACACCGATTGTAGTGGCACTTGTTCATGGCGCTGTCGCTTTGACCGCCTTATCTCATTTCTTCTATTATGACATTACAAAAGTAGCCGTATCGGTGCTTGGTGTATTTTTACTAATCCAAATTGTATATTTTTACATTGTCCGCTTTTTCTACACGAAACAAATTAAGGCTGTCCTTTAGTTATGTTTTTTAAATTTAGAGTTCCTTACAATGTAGGGAACTCTATTTAACAAACGGTCGCTTGTACTGTTCCGTAGTGAAATTCATGATCCGTTGGAATATACTTTTTTACTACATATGGAGACGTCATCGCCGATAACATGGCACCATAATCCACCGAAAAAGAAACTGTATCACCAAGTTTCAATTTACACTTTGATGTATCCAAGACAATATGGTCACTACTTGAACCTAGAATATCAACGGGCAAAAGGGGCCGTAAGCCGGAAACGATGACATCCTGTCTACCAATATTTACAATTCCCCGTTTTATCATCCCTTTATCTTTAAAATGAACCTTTTCACCGAAAGCATTTTGTGCCGATTGCCCATAAGGAACAGATGGCTTACGTTTCAGCTCAATGATTTCTGTAACTAACCGAAACGCGTCATTATAAAGTCCTGGAATCACTGTTCCATCAACCGTTTCCTTCCCTAATAAAATGGATTCACCTAAACGGAGATTGTTCACCTCACCCACATCATTGGTACGAATAAACCAATTATAATTTGCAGAATTCCCCCCTGAGATAATAGGAAGTTCAAGGTGAAATACTTTCCGTATCTTTCGGACTAACATTGAAAACTCCTTCATTTTCTTATCTGTAGGAACAATTCCACCGAAACAAGCAAAATTTGTCCCTAACCCGATCACTTCCACACCTTCTAATTTCAGAACTTCCTGTAAAAACAAAGGAAGTTCCTCTGGTAAGATTCCTTCTCGAAGATCTCCCATTTCAACCATTAATATAATTTTGTGTATTTTGTTTTGTCGTTTAGCTTCTCGAGATAGGGCATGTATCACGTCAAGATCACTGTTTAACGAAATATCCGCATACTGAACAACTTCACTGACTTCACTCAATGCTGGAATCCGAAGTAACATAAAACTTGCATTTAGGCCAGCCTTTTTGAACTTCTTTATATTTTTAATACGCGAGTCGGCTAAACTATGGACGCCGGCATTGAGCACCGCTCGGGCAATTTCAATACTCCCAGCTCCACCCTTTATTACACCTGTTATCTTTACACCTTTTTGTGCAAACAATCGTTTGAGCATTTTTGCATTATGTGTAATTTTATTTAAATGAATTTCGATTCTCGGAGTCGACTGCTCAATCACAGACCAGTTCCCACCATTCCTTTTTGTAATGATGGAAATACGTCAATAAGTTGATCAACAATTTTTCCAGGTCCATATTTTAATACATCTGTTGTTGGTAATTGATATAAACGTTCATAAGCTTTAATTGTCTGATCGATTTCCTTTTCTGTCATTTGCTCATGATTTAACGTAATGGCCACTACTTTTGTTCTTGCAAAATGTTCAATCAGTTTAATCTCGCTAACAACATCTGGCATCGGCAGAAACGGAAAGTCACCAAGTACTTTTCGTTTTGGTGGATGTTGTAAAATGACGGCTTGTGGTCTTGTACCTTTTAATATCCCGACTGAACTGGAATAGGCAGGGTGACTCAGCGCTCCTTGGCCTTCAATAACCATAATATCAGGGTGTTCTTCTTCGTAAGCCCGTATAACTTCATTTTCCAACTCACCTATCACATATTGAAGAGGAAACGCATCCATTGCCAAACCATATTTTGCCCCTTGAATGAGAGCCGTTTGACCTGTCGCAATAAAAGCCACTTTATAACCCCGTCTGCGAAATTCTTTCACTAATTCTATCGCTGTTGTGCGTTTTCCACATGCTCCATCAGTTCCAAGCACCGTCACCCGGGGTGTATCAATATTTAAAATGCGTCCAGAAAAAATTTGCCATTCACTTCGTGGCTTCGGTTTGCGAATATCGCGAATGGTTACGCCGAATCGTTCAGCATACTTGACCATTTCTGGATCATCCGTTAAAAACTCCTGTAAAGGGTTAACAATATGCATACCTGCTTCTATTGCTTGGAAAATTACTTGCCGTTCTTGCTTTTGTAAAAATGCTTGTGCTGGAGCAATACCAAAGATAAAAACTTGTGGCTTTTCTGGTAACATCGTTAACGCCTCATCTAAACTTGCATAAATAGGGATTCCGTTCTTTTTTTGGTCCAAATATTCCCCCGCATCCAGCCCTGCTTTCGTGCTGTCAATGATTCCCACAATATCGTAAATACCTGATTCACGAACTAATCCATTTGCTGTTTTACCATCCATAGTACCAAATTGATTTTCACAATAGATAATGGCTTGATTTCCCATTGAAACCCCTCCTAAACTTTGTGAAATTCAATTTAAAACCAAAAAAAGAACACCTATATGCATTGAGATTGCGACCGTAGTCCCAATACTAAAGTGCAAAAGTGTTCTAAATACGACTATAAAAATTTTATATATCCCTGCAACGCTTTAGTACTGGTTAGACCACTACTAAATTTTAGTATAATACTAATAAAATAATTTTGCAAATTATAAATAATTTAACATTTTTCGTCAAGATATTTTTTCCAAAAAAATAGGAAAACTAACAAATGACTAGTTTAATAGAAGGGATATTTTTGCTTTACACAGCATATATACAATAAATAAACATCTTTTTATATGTAAGTTACTATTCTAATATATTGATTTAATAATAAATATAATGTAAATAATTTGAAAATTTTTCCAATTTACACTAAAATCATGCACATAGAGCTATACTTTTTAGAGTTATAACAATTGTTTACTAAGGGGAGGATTGGAATGGATGTAAAAAATAGAAATATTCCATTCTTTCTAGCATTAATTCCTGTGATTAGCATGATTATAATTATGGCAGTCACTATTATTGTTTTTGAAGGTGAGCCCCATGTTCCGTTAATTGTCGGATCTATCATTGCTGCTTTTATTGCGTGGCGACTCGGGTTTAAATGGAAAGAAATTGAAGAAGGGATATATAAAGGGATTCGACTTGCTTTACCAGCGGTTGTCATTATTATTACGGTCGGGATGATCATTAGTGCATGGATTGGTGGCGGAATTATTGCTTCCATGATTTACTACGGATTATTGTTGATTACACCTTCCTTATTTTTAGTGACCATTTGTATTTTGTGTGCAATTGTAGCATTATCAATTGGTAGCTCTTGGTCAACTATGGGCACAGTGGGTGTTGCTGGCATGGGAATTGGGATTAGTATGGGAATTCCTGCACCAATGGTGGCGGGTGCGATTATTTCAGGCGCCTATTTCGGTGATAAAATGTCACCGCTTTCAGACACAACTTTACTGGCATCTGGAATTACTGGTACTGATCTTTTTGATCATATCAAACATATGTTTTATACTACGGTACCCGGATTAGTCATCGCGTTAATTGTATATTTTTTGATCGGGCAACAATTTGCTTCCCTTAACATGAATAATGAAGATATTCAAGCGATTCTTACTGCTTTGCAACAAAACTTCGTCATATCACCATGGTTATTACTCGTTCCAGTTATTGTTATTTTACTTGTTGTGAAAAAAACTCCCGCACTACCCGCTTTAATTGTTGGTCTTATTTTAGGATTTTTATGTCATATATTTGTACAAGGAGGCAGTGTAGCGGAAGCTGTTAATGTTTTACATAACGGTTATTCAATTGAAACTGGAAATGAGTTGGCTGACGAACTATTTAATCGTGGTGGTATCGAGTCAATGATGTACACTGTTTCTATGACGCTAGTGGCAATGGCCTTTGGCGGGGTTATGGAAGCAACAGGAATGTTGCGGTCCATTGTGCGACAAATTTTAAAAATTACCCGCACCTCACGCAGTTTAATTTCTAGTACCGTTCTTTCATCATTTTTCACAAACGTTGTTGCTTCTGAACAATATATATCAATATTGCTCCCTGGACGAATGTACTCAGAAGCATACAAAGAAAAACAGCTTCATTCGAAAAACCTATCCCGTGCCCTTGAAGACGGTGGAACACTTACCTCACCATTTGTTCCTTGGAATACTTGCGGGGTATTTATCGCTTCCACATTACTTGTCAGTCCTCTAGAATATGCACCGTACGCGATTTTAAACTTTGCTGTACCGATTATCAGCATTTTATTTGCCATCACAGGTTTTAAAATTATTTATATGAAAGAAAGTGAATCTCAAGATAAGCCGATCACACCTAATATGTAATG
>SMEK01000746.1_pt1 | contig 10893 bp, 7 predicted proteins | sample 2456371 | NCBI WGS metagenome assembly SMEK01 (sample SAMN10132590, study PRJNA489261) | soil metagenome | isolation source: day1 antibiotic-loamy sand soil ammended with composted manure from dairy... | place: USA | collected 2015-04-01
GCCGACCGAAACACCAAGCAGCAACCCCAAAGCCTGGGAGGTACGCCCCGTGTCGACGATGTCTCCTCCGCAACAGATTCAAACTAACATCCGCCGCGTGGCCATTCTGTTCGCCGGCGGTCCGGCGCCGGCCGCCAACGCGGTGATCTCCACCGCCGCCGGTTCGTTCCTCAAGGCCGGCATCAGCGTGCTGGGCATCCAGAACGGCTACTCGAATCTGGTCGAGTTTGCTCCGGATCGCCCGCTGGTCGAGGGCGAGGACTACGTCGTGCTCGACGCCCAGCGGCGGCTCAAAGCACAGGTGGTCGCCGAGCAGTTGCGTCGCATCGCCGGAATCGACCGTGAGGTGGCAGTCGAGGAGCTGCCTGGCACCCCGGACGGGCTGGGCTGGCGGACGCGGGTCCGGTTCGCCGTGACCCCCGACGGGACGGTCGGGCTGCGCCGGCACCGTTCCCACAGCATCGAACCGGTCGACTACTGCCCTCTCGCGCACCCCGGGATCGACCGGCTCAACGTGCCCCGCAAGACGTGGCGGAACGCAGCCGAGATCGAAGTGGCCGCCGCGGCGGGAACCGGAGACACCCTCGTGACGGTCACCCCGGCGCGCACCGGGACCCCTGAACTGCCGGCGCTGGACAGTCCGGTCACGGTGCTGCGCCGCTCCCGGAACGGGCGGGTCCAGCCGCCCCGCGGCCGGCACGGGGTGACCGAAAACGCGGCTGGGCGCCGCTGGTGGGTGAGCGCGGGAGCGTTCTGGCAGATCCACCCGGCTGCCGCCGAGACCCTCACCGGGGCAGTGCTCGACGCCCTGGACCCCCAGCCCGGGCAGACCGCGCTGGACCTGTACTGCGGGGTCGGGCTTTTCGCGGGTGCGCTCGGCGCAGCGGTAGGCCCGCAAGGCCGGGTGTTCGGGGTGGAAAGCGGCGCCGAAGCGGTCCGCGACGCCCGCCACAACCTCCGCGACCTGCCGCAGGTCCAGATCACTCGGGCAGACGTCGCAACCCACCTGCGCCGGTGGACGCCTCCCCGCATCGACCTGGTCGTGGCGGACCCGCCGCGCTCCGGTATGGGCGCCGACGTGGTGCGCCGCCTGGCGGCGCTGCGTCCGCAGCGGATCGCCTACGTCTCCTGCGATCCCGCGACGTTCGCCCGCGACCTGGCTGTCTTCGCGGAGCACGGCTACCGGATGGACGGGTTGCGCGCCTTCGACGCCTTCCCCATGACGCACCACGTGGAGTGCGTGGGCGTCCTGCTCCCCGCCTAGACGCTGCCCCTCGGCGTGCCGCACCGCGTCGCTGGACGCGACCGGCCGCGTCCAGCGGAAGAATGAGGGGTATGCGACTGAGAATCTTCACCGAACCCCAGCAGGGCGCCAGCTACGAGACGCTGCTCACCGTCGCAAAAGCCAGTGAAGACCTGGGCTTCGACGGCTTTTTCCGCTCCGACCACTACCTGAAGATGGGGGACGTCAGCGGGCTTCCTGGCCCCACTGACGCGTGGGTCACCCTGGCCGGCCTGGCCCGGGAGACGTCCCGGATCCGGTTGGGCACGCTCATGACGGCGGCCACGTTCCGCCTGCCGGGGCCGCTGGCGATCAGCGTCGCCCAGGTCGACCAGATGAGCGGGGGACGCGTGGAGTTCGGCCTCGGCGCGGGATGGTTCGAAGCCGAGCACACGGCCTACGGCATCCCGTTCCCCGCCGACGCCAAGGAGCGCTTCGACCGGTTCGAAGAGCAGTTGGCGATCATCACCGGGCTGTGGGCTACCCCCGAGGGGGAGACGTTCACCTTCCACGGGAAGCACTACACCTTGACGGAGAGCCCGGCGCTGCCCAAGCCCGCGCAGTCGCCGCGGCCGCCCGTCCTGATCGGCGGCAGGGGACGGCGGCGTACCCCCCAGTTGGCCGCGAAGTACGCCGACGAGTACAACATCCCCTTCTGCGTGGTGGAGGAGACGCAGGCGGCCTTCGACCGGGTGCGTGCCGAGGTCGAGAAGGCGGGGCGTGAAATCCCCATGATCTACTCGGCGGCCCAGGTGGTGTGCGTGGGTCGGAACGATGCCGAGGTAGCCCGGCGCGCCGCTGCGATCGGCCGGGAGGTGGACGAGCTGAAGGTCAACGGCCTGGCGGGCACACCGGACGAGGTGGTGGAGAAGATCGGCCGGTTCGCCGAGATCGGCGCGGAGCGCATCTACCTGCAGGTGCTGGACCTTTCCGATCTGGACCATCTGGAGCTGATCGCTGACCGGGTCGCCCCGCAGGTGGCCTGAGGGCATTCCGGGCCGGGAGAACATGGGATGTTCGTCCGTGTGTCTCCCGGCCCGGAGGGGTAGTGGAGAAACGACAATCAGACATTACTGTCCAGTAACTTGATATCGAGATATACGTCCGATACCTTGATATCGAGATAACAGCGCGAGCGAATCACTGAGCATGTGAGGTTCACCGCTCTCGGCGGTCCACCATCCAGCGCGGCACAGCCGGCTCCGCAGCCCCACGTGCGGAATCCGGATCGTCGACGCAGGTGGTCCCCGTTGTCCCGCGCATCACGGGGAGAGCCGTCCCGGCTCGGGAGTGATCTTGTAAGGGAAGCCTCAGTGACGCCCCGGCTGTGCCGCTAGGGCAGGATGCTTGGAAAAAGTGGCGAGACCAGGAGGCGACAACCGTGTCGGCGAACAGCTTCGGCAGCCGCGACACGCTCCGTGTCGGTGACGAGTCGTACGAAATCTTCCGCTTGGATGCCATCGACGGCGTCCAGCGGCTTCCCTACAGCCTGAAGGTGCTGCTGGAGAACCTGCTGCGCACCGAGGACGGCGTGAACGTCACCGCCGACCATATTCGCGCGCTGGCCAACTGGGACTCCAAGGCGCAGCCCAGCCAGGAGATCCAGTTCAGTCCTGCCCGCGTGATCATGCAGGACTTCACCGGCGTGCCCTGCGTGGTCGACCTGGCCACCATGCGTGAGGCAGTCCGGGACCTGGGCGGCGACCCCACCAAGATCAACCCGCTGGCCCCTGCCGAGCTGGTCATCGACCACTCGGTGATCGTCGACGTGTTCGGGCGCCCCGACGCCTTCGAACGCAACGTCGAAATGGAGTACGAGCGCAACCGCGAGCGCTACCAGTTCCTGCGCTGGGGCCAGAACGCCTTTGAAGGGTTCAAGGTCGTCCCGCCGGGCACCGGCATCGTGCACCAGGCCAACATCGAGCACCTGGCCCGGGTCACCATGGTCCGCAACGGCCAGGCCTACCCCGACACCTGTGTGGGCACCGACTCCCACACCACCATGCAGAACGGCCTGGGCATCCTGGGCTGGGGCGTGGGCGGTATCGAGGCCGAGGCAGCCATGCTCGGCCAGCCGATCTCCATGCTCATCCCGCGGGTCGTCGGCTTCAAGCTCACCGGTGAGCTGCCCCCCGGCACCACCGCCACCGACCTCGTGCTCACCATCACCGAGATGCTGCGGGAGCACGGCGTCGTCGGCAAGTTCGTCGAGTTCTACGGCGAGGGCGTGGCCTCGGTGCCGCTGGCCAACCGCGCCACCATCGGCAACATGAGCCCGGAGTTCGGCTCGACTGCCGCGATGTTCCCCATCGACGACGAGACGATCCGCTACCTGAAGCTGACCGGCCGCAGCGACGAGCAGACCGCCCTCGTCGAGGCCTACACCAAGGAACAGGGGCTGTGGCACGACCCGTCGGTGGAGCCCGAGTACTCCGAGTACCTGGAGCTCGACCTCTCCGAGGTGGTGCCGTCGATCGCCGGACCCAAGCGCCCGCACGACCGCATCGCCCTGTCCGACGCCAAGACGGCCTGGCGCCGGGACGTGCGCGACCACGTCAACAACGACGGCATCGTCACCCGCGCGGACGAGGCGTCCGCCGAGTCCTTCCCGGCCTCTGACGCGCCGGCGATCTCCAGCAACGGCGTGGTGACCGAGCGTCCGCGCAAGCCGGTCAAGGTCACCCTGGGGGACGGCACCGAATTCACCATCGACCACGGGTCCGTGGTCATCGCGGCCATCACCTCCTGCACCAACACCTCCAACCCGTCGGTCATGCTGGGTGCGGCCCTGCTGGCCAAGAAGGCGGTGGAGAAGGGGCTGTCCCGCAAGCCGTGGGTGAAGACCTCGCTGGCCCCCGGGTCCAAGGTCGTCACCGACTACTACGAGCGTTCCGGCCTGACCCCGTACCTGGACAAGCTGGGCTTCAACCTCGTCGGCTACGGCTGCACCACCTGCATTGGCAACTCCGGTCCGCTGCCGGAGGAGATCTCCAAGGCGATCAACGACAACGACCTCGCGGTCGCCGCGGTGCTGTCCGGTAACCGCAACTTCGAAGGCCGCATCAACCCCGATGTCAAGATGAACTACCTGGCCTCCCCGCCGCTGGTGGTGGCCTACGCGCTGGCCGGGACGATGGACATCGACTTCGACACCGAGCCGCTGGGCACCGACACCGACGGCAACCCGGTCTACCTGCGCGACATCTGGCCTTCGCCGGAGGAGATCCAGGAGGTCATCGACTCCGCGATCGCCGCGGAGATGTACCAGCGGGCCTACTCTGACGTGTTCGCCGGCGACGAGCGGTGGCGCTCGCTGCCCACTCCCACCGGGGACACGTTCTCCTGGGACCCGAACTCCACCTACGTGCGCAAGCCGCCCTACTTCGACGGCATGCCGCTGGAGCCCGAACCGGTCAGCGACATTGTCGGCGCCCGCGTGCTGGCCAAGCTCGGCGACTCCGTCACCACCGACCACATTTCGCCCGCCGGCGCCATCAAGCCGGGCACCCCGGCCGCTGAATACCTCATGGCCAACGGGGTGGAGCGCAAGGACTTCAACTCCTACGGGTCGCGTCGCGGCAACCACGAGGTGATGATCCGCGGCACCTTCGCCAACATCCGGCTGCGCAACCAGATCGCACCGGGCACCGAAGGCGGCTACACGCGCGACTTCACCCAGGAAGGTGGTCCCGTCACCTTCATCTACGACGCCGCGCAGAACTACGCTGCCCAGAACATCCCGCTGGTGGTGCTGGGCGGCAAGGAGTACGGCTCCGGTTCTTCGCGCGACTGGGCGGCCAAGGGGACCCGCCTGCTGGGCGTGCGCGCCGTCATCGCCGAGTCTTTTGAGCGCATCCACCGCTCGAACCTGATCGGCATGGGCGTGCTGCCGCTGCAGTTCCCCGAAGGCCAGTCCGCGGACTCTCTCGGCCTGACCGGTGAGGAGACCTTCTCGATCACCGGCGTGACCGAGCTGAACGAGGGCCGCATCCCCGAGACGGTCAAAGTCACCACGGACACCGGGGTCGAGTTCGACGCTGTGGTGCGGATCGACACCCCGGGTGAGGCCGACTACTACCGCCACGGCGGCATCCTGCAGTACGTGCTGCGCCAGTTGATCAACAAGAAGTAGTCAGCCTAGAAGAACTCCCCCGGGCCCACCAGGCCCGGGGCGACCCACAGGGCCCGCCACTGTCCAGGAGACGGTGGCGGGCCTCTGCCCTGCCAGAGCCGTACCCGTGCCCGGGGGCGTAGAAACGCGGCGCGGCAGCGGGCGGGCCGAATGGTGGACCCGCGGGTGGGAAGGAGCTGCCCTAGCCCTGCTGGGCGGGCTGGTGGGGCGCTGTCCCGTCGATGACGACGTCCGCATACTCCCAAGGGGTGTGCGCGGCGTAGAAGACGTTCTCCTGGTGTGCCCAGATCCCCCGGTAGGGGGCGTAGGCTTCAGCGTCGTCACGGAGGTCCAACCGCCGGTAGCGGACCTCGTCGGGGGCGTCGATCCACACCAGGATGGACAGGTACGGGCGGATCTCTGCGGCCCCGCAGCCGGACCCTTCAATGATCAGGCCGTCGGTGACGGATGCGGTGCGCCACTCGGCGAGCCGGCCTTGGACCCAGTCGTACCGTCGCCACCGCGGGTTGGCGCCGTTGAGCAGCGGCATGACCACCCAGCAGGCGAGGAGGTCCACCGAAGCAGCCAGACCGGTCCATCCGGGGTAGACGTCGTCCATGTGGAACACGGGCCACCCGGTTTCTGCGGCGAGTGCCTCGGCCAGGGTCGTTTTCCCGGCTCCGGACCGGCCTTCAATCGCCACCAGCCGCGCGTTCCCGGCGAGGGGCGGACGGGTACGGGACGCCTCCGCGAGGGACTTCACCGTTTCGGAATCCAATCGGTCACCACCCGTCTTCTCGTGGACCACCGCTTCTTCCGAGGGACTACCCTTAGCGCCCTCTCCCTCCCCAGGGCTCGCCTGGCGGAGGGCATCCACGGTAGCGTGGGACGGCGCGCCGCTGTTGCTGGGCGCACCACCAGCGCGCTGGGGAGCCCCGGGCTGCTGTCGTTGCAGCGGCAGTGCCTGGCCCGTGCCGGGGCGGCCGGTGGTCCGGCCTGTCCTCCTGGCCGACTGCGCCTGTTATTACCCTGCGTTCCGCGTCACCCAACACCCCGCCCTCGCTCCCGCCGGTTCTTCTGGGAAGCCCGGTGCCCGTCCAGTACCCCGCAGCCTGCTGCCGACACCCGCGGCTGCTCGCTGGATCGCGCTGCGGCGCGGAGGGGACAGTATTTGCGCAGATTGCGCCAGTATGGCTCACAAAACCGACTTTTCTGCGTAAGTTGGGCAAAAACCTTGCCTTCAAGCCTTGTAAGCTCCCATGCGGACAGCTTTTCTCCGCCTCTTCCGCGGCCCGAACAAGGAGCGCCAGTGACGACAGATGCCCAGGTCACCCCGGGATCTCAGGCTGCCCTGCGGCAGGCTAACCGGGAACGGGTGATCGCTGCGCTGCGCAGGGGCGGAACGCTCACCCAAGCCGAGATCGCCCGTGCCACCGGCCTGTCCGCGGCGAGCGTGTCGAATATCGTGCGCGACCTGCGTGCCATGGGCGTGGTGTCCGTCCGGGAGACCTCCTCGAACGGACGCCGGGCCCGGGCCGTCACCCTGCAGCGCCCACCGGGGGTACTCGTCGCGATCGACTTCACGCACTCCCGCCTCACCGTGGCCCTGGGCAACACCGACGGGCGCGTGCTGCAGGAGGAGAGCATCGCCTACGACGTCTCCGAAGACCCGGTGCGGGGGGTGCGGCGGGCGGTCTGGCTGACCGAGACCCTGCTGACCCAGGCGCGGGTGGACCGCTCCATGGTGCTCGGAGTCGCGGCGGCGATCCCCGGACCCGTCGACCCGGCCACCGGCCTCATCGGGGATATCACCAGCATGCCGCACTGGGCCGGCTTCAACCCCGGGGCGGAACTCCAAGAGCGCCTGGGACTGCCGGTCTCCGTGGACAACGACGCGAACCTCTGCGCCCTCGCCGAACTGACCGAAGGCGCTGCCCGCGGCCTGGAGCACGTCGTCTACGTCAAAGTCGCCCACGGGGTGGGCGCGGGCGTGATCCTCGGCGGGCGCCTGTTCCGCGGGATGAACGGCAATGCGGGGGAGATCGGGCACATCGGGCTCGACGAGCGCGGGCAGGTGTGCCGGTGCGGCAACCGAGGCTGCCTGGAAACCCTGGTCGGCACGCCCTACCTGCTGGACATGCTGCCGCAGCAGGGCCGGGTCAAGCACGGGGCCAGCCTGGTCGACCTGCTCGAGGCGGCCCAGGAGGGCGACCCCGGGTGCCGCCGGATCATCGCGGAGGCCGGCGCTGCACTGGGCCGCGGCGTAGCAGTCGTGGTCAACATGGTCAACCCGCAGATGGTCATTGTGGGGGGCGAGATCGCCGAAGCGGGAGAGCTGCTGCTCGACCCCATGCGCCGGGCCATGGAACTGGGAGCCCTGGGGAACGCGCTCACCGGACTGCGCCTGGTCACCGGGGAGCTGGGGGAGCGCGCGGCGCTGCGGGGAGCGCTGCAGGTCGTGCTTGACTCCACCTTCTGAAACGATCAGAGAAAAATTTTTAGGGGATTCTCTGATCTTCACATCAAGACAAAGCCCGCATGACCTGCGATTTCTTTGTATTTAAGGAGTGAAGTCAAGGTTTTGTGACACTTCGGTTATGCGTTCAAGTCTTGACGACAAGGTGGTGACGAGTTTGACTTCACGGCATCAGTCCACCACGTGACCCAGTCCACGTTGACGCGGATGGGTTCGCGATCCCCCGACGCCCGGTGGGCTTCCAAGGAGGTCAAGCGATGAGCAACCGAAACATCGTCCGCCGCGTCGCGGTGGGCGCAGCCGCGGTCCTGCTGGCCACGGTCGGCTGCACCACCGGAACCGAAGGAGAACAGCAGGCCGCAGCCTCAATCGACGAAGGCTTCACCATCGGGTTGCTGCTTCCCGAGTCCAAGACCGCGCGCTACGAGAAATTCGACCGCCCCTACTTCGAAGAGGCCGTCGCGGAACTCTGCCCCAAGTGCGAGGTCTCCTACCAGAACGCTGACCAGGACGTCTCCAAGCAGCAGGCCCAGGCGGAAGCTATGCTCACCGAGGGGGTCAGCGTCCTGGTGCTCGACGCCGTGGACGCGAAAGCCGCGGGCAGCATCGTCCAGCAGGCCAAGGCGCAAGGCGTTCCGGTGATCGCCTACGACCGGCTCGCCGAAGGCGGGGTCGACTACTACGTCTCCTTCGACAACAAGACCGTCGGCCGCGTCCAAGGCACGGCGCTCATTGAAGGCATGGAGAAGGCAGGCACCGCCGGCGAGGGCCAAGTCATCATGATCAACGGATCGCCGACTGACCCCAACGCCGCAGACTTCAAAGCCGGAGCCCACGAGATCCTCGACGGCCAGGTCGAGATCGGCGCCGAATACGACACCCCTGACTGGTCGCCCGACAAGGCTCAGCAGCAGATGGAGCAGGCCATCACCGCGGTCGGCGCCGACAACATCAGCGGTGTCTACAGCGCCAACGACGGCATGGCCGCCGGCATCATCGCTGCCCTCAAAGCCGCAGGCGTGGACGAGATGCCGCCCATCACCGGCCAGGACGCCGAACTCGCCGGCATCCAGCGGATCATCTCCGGCGACCAGTACATGACGGTCTACAAGGCCATCCGCCCTGAGGCTGAAGTGGCCGCCGCCATGGCAGTCGCCGCCGCCACCGGCGAGAAGTACGAGGGAAGCCAGGAGCACCCGCTCACCGAGGTCACCGATGAGGCGGGCAACACGATTCCGGCCGTGCTGCTGGAACCCATCGCGGTCACCGCGGACAACATTGAAGACACCGTGATCTCCGACGGCTTCTACACCATCGAGGAGATCTGCACCGACCAGTACGCCGACACCGAGCTGTGCAAGGGGGCAGGCTCCTAACGGAGTACGTCGCGCGGGTTCCGCAGGCCTCCCACCGGAAACCGGCGGGCCCCGCGACGACTGGAGCGGCACCCGCCCCGGAACCGGGGCTGCCGCTCCAGTCACACCCCGAGAGGCTCCCAGGAGACCGGATCGGGGGCCGGACAGTCCGGCCCCCGAACAGCGGATCACCACGAGGACACGTTATGGCACAACCGATCCTGGAGCTGTCCGGGATTTCCAAGAGATTCGGCGCGGTCCAGGCGCTCAGCGACGTCGACCTGACCGTCCACGCGGGCGAAGTCGTCGCGCTGCTGGGCGACAACGGGGCCGGAAAATCCACCCTCGTCAAGGTCATCGCCGGGGTCAACCCGGCGGACAGCGGCACCATCCTGTGGGAAGGCAAGCCGGTCCAGATCAACCGTCCCAGCGATGCCCAACAGCTCGGCATCGCCACCATTTACCAGGACCTGGCGCTCTGCGACAACCTCGACATCGTGGCCAACCTGTTCCTCGGCACCGAGCGCACCGCGCTCGGAGTCCTGGACGAGTTGGAAATGGAGCGGCGCGCCCACGAACTCCTGGACTCGCTTTCCGTGCGGATTCCCAACCTGCGCATTCCCGTTGCTGCCCTCTCCGGCGGGCAGCGCCAGATCATCGCCATCGCCCGCTCCCTGCTCGGCGACCCCAAGGTCGTCATGCTGGACGAGCCCACTGCAGCCCTGGGCGTGGCGCAGACCGCGCAAGTACTCGACCTCATCGAACGCCTCCGAGACCAAGGCCTCGGAGTCATCCTCATCAGCCACAACATGGCCGACGTGCGAGCTGTTGCCGACCGCGCTGTCGTGCTGCGCCTGGGACGCAACGCCGGCGACTTCCGGATCGAAGACACCAGCTACGAAGAGATCGTGGCGGCCATCACGGGCGCCGCCGACAACCCGGTGTCCCGACGTGCCGGTCGCACTGCGGTTCCGGGAACGGAGGGGGCGTGATGGCTCAGCAAACCACCCCGGCTCCCCAGGGCGCCACGGTCGCCCGGGACCCCCGGCTCATCATGGACGGCTCCGGTCTAGGCGGGCTGGTGCGCGGCGCGCTGCGCCGGCTCCGCAGCGGAGAACTCGGCCCGCTGCCGGTCCTCGTCGGACTCATCGTGATCGCCGGCGTCTTCTGGAGCCTCAACCCCAAGTTCCTCACCGCCCAGAATCTGTCCAACCTCACCCTGCAGATCGTCGCCGTCGGCTTCATGGCCTGCGGCGTGATCATGGTGCTGCTGCTCGGGGAGATCGACCTCTCCGTCGGATCGGTCGCAGGCGTGTGCGGCGTGATCGTGACGCTCCTGGCAGTCAACTACCAGTGGAACGAGATCGCCGCGATCGTGGTCGCCATCCTCGCCGGCACCCTCATCGGCACCCTGCACGGCACGATCTTCGCCAAGATCGGGGTACCCGCCTTCGTGGTCACCTTGGCCGGATTGATCGGCTGGCAGGGCGCCCAGCTCTACCTGCTCGGCCCTGAAGGCACGATCAACGTCCCCTACAACGGCCTGATCGGTGCCATCACCCACACCTATCTCGTCCCGGCGGTCGGCTGGGGGATCGGAATCACCGCGGTCGCCCTCTACGGGCTGATCAGCGTCCGCGGGGCGCGCCGCCGCGCCGCGGCCGGGCTG
>SMEK01001116.1_pt1 | contig 10888 bp, 11 predicted proteins | sample 2456371 | NCBI WGS metagenome assembly SMEK01 (sample SAMN10132590, study PRJNA489261) | soil metagenome | isolation source: day1 antibiotic-loamy sand soil ammended with composted manure from dairy... | place: USA | collected 2015-04-01
GCCGAACACCGCCGCCATGCCGGCCGCCGCGCCGGCCGCCAGCAGCACCTTGCGCTCGTTCGCGGTGACCCGAAGCAACTGGCCGATCAGCGAGCCCATCGCACCCCCGGTGGAGATGATCGGACCTTCGGCACCGAACGGGCCGCCGGTACCGATGGCAAATGCGGAGGAGACCGGCTTCAGCCAGGTGATCCGGGCCGGGATATTGGATTCGTTGGTGAGGATCTGCTCCATCGCCTCGGGAATCCCGTGGCCTTGGATCGCGCGTGACCCCCAGCGCGCCATGATGCCCGCCAGCAGGCCGCCGATGACCGGGATCAGGATGACCCACGCCCCCAGCTTGTTGTCTGCCGGCGACAACACAAACGAGCCGGTGCGGGCATTCGGCCCGATCACGTCCGATACGCGGCCGTAGAAACACAGGTCGGTGATCAGGTTGATCGTCAGCATCAACAGTTGTGCGACATACGCCGCCATGATGCCCAGGACGACCGCCAGCGCGCTGATCAGCAAGATGCGCGGAGTGACCAGGGTGGATTTGCGCGGCATCCGCGCGGCATCCAGCGACGATCCGAGCGCAGGTGCAATCGGCAGCGCATCCGTACTGCCCACGGTGCGCACGTCGTCACGGCCCACGGCATCGTTGTTGGCTGGCGTCATCGAGGTTCCACACGGCTAAACGCAAATTTTATCATGCTGCACTGCAAAAATTAAGATGCAAGTCCATGATTCATGACGTAATATTTTGCGAATACCGCCGCCGGAAAAGTTCCAGCTGCCCCGCTCCCACTGCACGCAGCCCTCAAAGCACCATTCCACTCATTCGGCAAACGAAAATGCCCGCCAAAAGGCGGGCATTCGGATCAACGGTTGCGTGTGGTTCTTGCGCGTCCTGATCGATTTGTATTGGCAGCCCCGGATGGATTCGAACCACCGATGCCTGAGTCAGAGTCAGGTGCCTTACCGCTTGGCTACGGGGCTGTATAAAGCTGGGTTTAGCGCTTGGAGAACTGGGTCGCGCGACGTGCCTTGTGCAGACCGACCTTCTTGCGCTCGACCTCACGGGCATCGCGGGTCACGAAACCGGCCTTGCGCAGCGGCGACTTCAGCGCCTCGTCGTATTCGATCAGCGCGCGGGCGATGCCCAGGCGGATCGCGCCGGCCTGACCGGTGATGCCGCCACCGGCAACCGTCACCTTGATGTCGAACTTTTCGGTGCTCTCGGTCAGCTCGAGCGGCTGGCGCACGATCATGCACGAGGTCTCGCGACCGAAGAACTGCTCAAGCGACTTGCCGTTGACTTCGATGGCGCCGGTGCCCTTGCGCAGGAACACGCGGGCGGCGGAGGTCTTGCGGCGGCCGGTGCCGTAATTCTGCTGGATGCTCATCATATTTCCTTAGATTTCCAGCGCCTGCGGCTGCTGTGCGGTATGCGGATGCTCGGCGCCGCCGTAGACCTTGAGCTTGCGATACATCTCGCGGCCCAGCGGGTTCTTCGGCAGCATGCCCTTGACGGCGATCTCGATCACGCGCTCCGGGTAGGTCGCCAGCAGGTCCTTCAGACTGGTGGTCTTCAGGTTGCCGATGTAACCGGTGAAGCGGTGGTACATCTTGTCGTCCAGCTTGGCACCGGTGACGTGCACCTTCTGCGCGTTGATCACCACGATATAATCGCCGGTGTCGCAATGCGGGGTGTATTCCGGCTTGTGCTTGCCGCGCAGACGACGGGCGATCTCGGTCGACAGGCGGCCGAGCGTCTTGTCCGTGGCGTCAACCACGAACCAGTCGCGCTTGACGTTGTCTGCATTGGCGCTAAACGTTTTCATTTCAGAATACCTGTCTGCCGCCGCGAGGCGGTGGGGCGTAATCGGTGGATCAAAGGCGCGAGATGATAGCGGAGCTGTCATCCTTGGCGCAAGCCCGTCGACCGGCGAGCTTGTGAGCTGGTAATGATAGCATGATCGCCATGCCGCTTGAAAAGCCCCCCCCCTGCATGCGTTCGCAGCCCGCCTCGCCTGGCTGGCCGATCCATGCGCCAGCGCGCGGGTCGGCGTGACGTCCGGCTGCCTCGGCACGTTGCGCGCGATCGATCCCCTGCAACTGCCGGGGAGCCGCATCGAAACGCTGCGATTCAAGCCGCTGGCGCGCCGTATGGCGCTGCACCCGCCGTGTAACCGGATCAACGCGGCGCGCACAGAGGCCACCACGCTGGATCCGAGACGATGGTTGTTGTCCAATATCGGTGCCGCCTGCATCTAGCCGGTATCGATCAGCAGGTTTGCGCTGGCCCAGCCAGCACCCGCTGACGCTGCTGGCGCGACAGCTCGAACCCCCGCCCTAGCCCCAGGATCTCCCATGAACGCCCGTACGCTGACTCCGCTCGACCGCCTGCTGGCCGGTTGCGAACGCGCGCTGGAAGCCATTGCCGGCTCGCCGCCCGCACAACGCCCCTCGCCGGCGGCCGGCATCGCCGAAGCGGAACTGGACGATGCCGAGCGTCGCCACGCCGCCGGGTTGATGCGCATCAACCACACCGGCGAGGTTTGCGCGCAGGCCCTGTATCTCGGACAGGCCGCGCTGGCCCGCGATGCCGACAACCGCGAACACCTGCTGCACGCCGCCACCGAGGAAACCGATCATCTGGCCTGGTGCGCCGAGCGCCTGCAACAACTGCACAGCCGCCCGAGCCTGCTCAACCCGTTGTGGTACGCCGGCAGCTACGCAATCGGTGCCGCCGCGGCGCTGGCCGGCGATCCGATCAGCCTGGGCTTCGTGGTGGAAACCGAGCGCCAGGTGGAAGCCCATCTTGCCGAGCACATCGAACGTCTGCCCGCGCAGGACGAACGCTCGCGTGCGGTGCTCGCGCAGATGCAGGCCGATGAGGTACGTCACGCGCAGGCGGCAGCGCAGCGCGGCGGGATCGACCTGCCCTTCCCGCTGCCCAGGCTGATGCACTGGAGTTCGATGGTGATGAAGACCGCCGCCTATCGCATCTAGCGGCAGTAGCCGTTGCCGCCGCCCTGCGCATGGAAGTGGGTGCGGTGGGCGGCGTTGTAATCCGGACCGAACAAAGCGCCGAAGTAGCGGCAACCTTCGCCTTGCAGCGCGTGCAGGAAATCCCCGTAGCGAGCACCGTTCCAGTCGCGCTCGATGTTGATGCGACGTCCGTTGGCGAGGCGAAAGCCGGTCAGGTCGATGGCATCGGCGCGCGCATGGGCGCTGAGCGGCGCCTGGTCGCGATGGTAGATGTTGCGGCAGGCGTAACTGCCGATGTGTCCGATGAGCGATCCGAACGCCGCCTTCGCCCGCGGCTGCAGCACCTGCCGGTCGAACAGCACCATCGACGCCGTCAACGGACAACTGAGCATCACCGGGGAGGAAAACCGCGCGTCGCCGATCGCCGCGACACGCATCGCGTTGCGCCAACCGCAGCCGTCGGCTTCCTCGTGGTCGGCCAGCGGCCTGAATGCGACGCCGGCCTGGCGAAGTGCCATGCGACACCTCGCCGGGTCATCGCCAAGGCGATGCAGCTTGTAGCGCAGGAACATGTCCGGTGCAGCGGTCAGATCCAGCGGCGCCCACGGGTCGTAGCGAGCGGGCGGGCGCCAGCCGCTCGCCCAGGCCAGGGCGAGCAACGACAGCAACAGGACCAACAGCAGCCAGGCGCGCATGGCCGCATCATAGGAGGCCGGATGTGAAGATCGAACGGCGCCATGCCATTCCCGACTCGCCAAGGCTCAGCCCGGATTCCCCGATCGCCACCCGGAAGCCACGACCCCGTTTCGCGCACCTGATGCACAAAAAAAACCCGCCTTTCGGCGGGTTCTTCGTCACATCAGGTTGCGCCCGTGGAACAGTTCCTCGATCTCGCGCCGGAGCAACGATTCGATCTTCTGCCGCTCCTTGAACGACAGGTCGTCGGCGTGTGATTCGAACAGGTAGGTATCCAGGTCGAAGTCCTTGATGTGCATCTTCGTGTGGAACATGTTTTCCTGGTACACGTTGACGTCGAACATCTCGTACTTCTGGCGGATGTGCCGTGCCAGGTAATCCTGCACCGAGTTGATCTTGTGGTCGATGAAGTGCTTCTTGCCCTTCACGTCGCGAGTGAAGCCGCGCACGCGGTAGTCGCACACCACGATGTCCGACTCGAAGCTGTCGATCAGGTAGTTCAACGCCTTCAGTGGCGAGATCACGCCGCAGGTGGCCACGTCGATGTCGGCGCGGAAGGTGGCAATGCCGTTGTGCGGATGGGTTTCCGGGTAGGTATGGACGGTGATGTGGCTCTTGTCCATGTGCGCCACCACCGCGCCGGCGATCGAGTCGCGGCCGAGCTTCTCCACCACCGGTTCCTCGGAAATGAGGATGGTCACCGAGGCACCCTGCGGGTCGTAGTCCTGGCGGGCCACGTTGAGGATGTTCGCGCCGATGATCTCGGCCACGTCGGTGAGGATCTGGGTCAGGCGGTCGGCGTCGTACTGCTCATCGATGTACTCGATGTAGCGCCGGCGCTGGTCTTCGGACACCGCATAACAGATGTCGTAGATGTTGAAGCTCAACGCCTTGGTCAGGTTGTTGAAACCCTGCAGGCGCAGACGGGGAAGTGGTTTGACCACGGGCGGCTCTCCATGACCGGTGTTCGGCCAGCGATAGAGGCGGGTTAGCGACAAGGGTCCCCGCGAAATGGTGTGAAGCCCGGACAATCATCCGGGCGACCCTTGTGAACGACGCGCGACGACCTCGCCGCGCTCGAAAGACCGCGAAGTATGGGGCAAACGGAAAGGAAATTGAACCTGCGTCATCAGGCCCATGTTTGCCATAATGCCAAGCTTGCAGGGATGGTTACCAACATGCGTTCCGTGGTGGCGGCGAGCACCATCGGAGAACAACCAGTGTTAGGGGGACAATAGTGGCGCAACTCAAGTACCAGCTCCAACAGGCTTTCGAACGCTCGCAGGCCCCACTCGGCTTCGCCCCCGACCCCGCCTCGATGGAGCGCTTCCTGGCGCTGTGCCATCGCCGGCGCTACCCGGGCAAGACCGCGATCATTCGCCCCGGCGACCCGGCCAACACCTTGTATTACGTGATCGACGGTTCGCTGGCGGTGTGCACCGAGGACGAACAGGGGCGCGAGCTGATCCTTGCCTACATCAGTCGCGGCCAGTTCATCGGCGAGATGGGCCTGTTCGTGGAACAGGCGCAGCGCGAATCGATGGTGCGCACGCGCACCCCGTGCGAGATGGCCGAGATCAGCTATGAACGGCTGTTCCAGTTGATGGAAGGCCCGCTGCGCGAGGAATGCCCGAAGATCCTGTTCGCTATCGGCTCGCAACTGACCAACCGTTTGCTGCGCACCTCGCGCCAGGTCAGCCGGATGGCGTTCATGGACGTCACCAATCGCATTTCGCGCACCCTGCTCGACCTGTGCCAGGAGCCCGACGCGATGACCCATCCCGACGGCACGCAGATCCGCATCTCGCGCCAGGAAGTGAGCCGCATCGTGGGCTGCTCGCGCGAGATGGTTGGTCGCGTGCTCAAACAACTGGAGGAGCAGCGGATGATCGATGTCGCCGGCAAAACCATCGTGGTGCGCGGCACGCGTTGATCGTGCAGGCGGCGGGCCATGCCCGCCTTGCGGGACCACGCGGCGAGTCGACGACGGCACGAGCTATTGCCGGGATGACGCGGAATGCTGATGGTCATCCCGGCCATCCCGCAAATCGCACTGCTGCCTGGAACCAATCCACGCACCGTATCGATGGCCGGGCACTCTTCCTTCAACTCTCTCGGCCGGTACTCCCGCCAAGGCGGAAGTCCACCTTGAGCTTTTGCGGATGACCAGCTTCGCTGTCGATAAAGCGCCTCCGCTTTCGCGGGAATGACGGCGGGGAGGTTCGACGAATAGTTGCCCCGGAACGCAGCGCGTGGATTGGTTCCAGGCAGCAGTGCGTTCCGCGCGAATGACGGTGTCCAGGCAGCCTTTTGTGCCTGAACCGGTTTTTTACGAGTGTCAGTGGAGGATGATCCTCCGCCATCGGCTGCGAGATCCTGCTTGGATTACGAACAGTTCCTGATCTTTGTCGGTGTCGGCCTGCTGGCCCAGATGATCGACGGCGCGCTGGGCATGGCCTACGGCCTGGTTTCCAGCTCGATCCTGCTGGCGCTGGGCCTGCCGCCGGCCACTGCCAGCGCCACCGTGCACACCGCCGAGATATTCACCACCGGCGTCTCCGGCGTCTCGCATGCCTGGTTCGGCAACGTGCGCTGGCGGCTGTTCTGGCAACTGGCCATTCCAGGCGCGATCGGCGGCATCCTCGGCGCGACCTTCCTGGCCAGCGTGCCCGGCGAGGTGATCCGCCCGTTCATCAACGCCTACCTGTTGATCCTTGGCGTGATGGTGTTGCTGCGTGCGTTCGGCCGGCGATTGACCCGCCACCAGGTGCAGCACAGCGGCGTACTCGGCTTTTTCGCCGGCACGTTCGACGCGATCGGCGGTGGCGGTTGGGGGCCGCTGGCTACCTGCACGCTGATCGCCCGTGGCGGCGCCGTGCGCAGCACGATCGGCTCGGTCAACGCGGCGGAGTTCGTGGTGACGACATGCATATCCGCCACGTTGGCGTGGCACGTCGGCATTGGCCATGGCGCGATCGTGCTGGGCCTGCTCACCGGCGGCGTGATCGCCGCGCCCTTTGCCGCGTGGATGGTTCGTCATCTGCCCGAGCGCCTGATGATGGCCGCCGTAGGCAGCCTGATCGTGCTGATCAGTGCCGGCCAACTGGTGTGGACATGGTTGTAACGACGACCTGAAGCACTGCGTCTCGCCAAGGTCGGGTTGTTGCGGGAGCATGCAGCCCGGCGTGGTGCGCGTTACGCTGGCCCCATGCCCGATACCGTCCTGCCCGATACCGTCCCGCCCGACACCGTCCTGCTCTGCTACTGCAGTTGCCCCGATGCCGCCTGCGCCCAGGCCATCGCCGACGCGCTGGTGGGCGAGCGGCTGGCCGCCTGCGTCAATCGACTGCCCGGCCTCCGGTCCACCTATCGCTGGCAGGGCGAAGTGACCACTGACAGCGAGGAGCTGTTGCTGATCAAAACCACCATTGAACGCCTCGGCGCACTGAAATCCCGGTTGCTGCAATTGCATCCTTACGAGCTGCCGGAGCTGATCGCGGTGCCGGTGACCCATGGCCACGAGGCCTACCTGGACTGGGTGCGGGCCAACGCCGCAGGGTGAATCGCGACGACTGGGCCATAATGGCGGTCCACCCGCGCCGCGCGCGGGCCGCACTGTTCCCGGAGTCATGATGCGATCGTTGTTTGCCGGCCGGATGGCCGTTCGCCTGTTTGTCGGACTGAGCCTGCTGCTCGGTGCACTGCCCGCGTTCGCGCAGGACACCGTCGACCTGTTGCCGGTCACCGAGGCGTACAAACTCAGCGCCGACGCCACCACCCCCGGCGTATTGAAACTGCACTGGACGATCGCGCCGGACTATTACCTCTATCGCGGCCGCATGAAGTTCAAGGGCGGCGACGGCGTAACCCTGGGCACGGCGCAACTGCCCGACGGCGAGAAGCACCACGACGAATACCTCGGCGATGTGGAAACCTACCACCACGGCGTCGATGCCAGCATTCCCTACACCGTGGCCGAGGGCACCACCCGGCTTACCCTGAGCGTGCAGTACCAGGGCTGCCACGAGGTCGACCCGAAGATCTGCTACCCGCCGCATACCGAGCAGCTCGACCTGCCGCTGCCGGCCATCGGCACGGCGGTACCGGCCGCAGCACCGCTCGCCGGCTCGCTCGGTGCCGCGCTCAGACAGCTCGGCAACAGCAACCCCGGGACCGGGGCCGGCATGGTCGGCGCGCCCCTGCCGCCGGAACAGGCCTTCCGTTTCGAGGCGTTGGCACAGAGCCCGCATCGGTGGCTGCTGCGCTGGACGATGCCGAAGGGTTATTACCTGTACCGCGACCAGACCACGCTGAAACTGGAAGACGCCCCCGGCGTGGAGCTGACCCCGGCCTGGCCGGCGGGCACCACGCACCACGACGAACACTTCGGCGACGTCACCGTATATTTCGACCAGCTCGAACTTCCGGTGACGGTCGAGGGCAACCTCGACGCGGCCACGCCGCTGACCTTGCTGGCCAGTTTCCAGGGCTGCCAGGACGGCGGCTTGTGCTACCCGCTGATGACCCGCCGCGTGAGCCTCGACCTGGGCGACCGGACCACCGCCACAGGCCAGACCGTCGACACCGCGCCGGAACTCCCGCCGGCCAAGGCCGGCCCGGCACCGCTGCAGGTCAGCCTGATCGCCGCGTTGCTGCTGGCGCTGGGTGGCGGCCTGGTGCTGAACCTGATGCCATGCGTGCTGCCGGTGCTGTCGATCAAGGCGGTCAGCGTGCTGGAAAGTGGCGCGGACCGCGCCACCGCGCGTCGCCATGCGCTGTTCTACACCGCCGGTGTGCTGTGCAGCTTCGCCGCGCTGGGGCTGGGCATCCTCGCCCTGCGCACGGCCGGCCACGCGCTGGGCTGGGGCTCGCAACTGCAGCAGCCAGTGCTGGTTGGCGCACTGGCCTGCGTGATGCTGGCGGTCGGCCTGTCGATGTCCGGGGTGGTGCAGTTCGGCGCCTCGCTGGGCAATACCGGCGCGGGGCTGGCGGCGCGCTCCGGTCCGGCCGGCGACTTCTTCACCGGCGTGCTGGCAGTGGTGGTGGCCAGCCCGTGCACCGCGCCGTTCATGGGCAGCGCGCTGGCCTATGCGTTTGCCGCGCCGAGGCTGTCCGCACTGCTGGTGTTCCTGGCGCTGGGCGTGGGTCTGGCGCTGCCGTTCCTGGCGATCGGCTTCGTGCCCGCGCTGGCGCGTCTGCTGCCGAAGCCCGGGCGCTGGATGGAAACGCTCAAGCAGGTGCTGGCGTTCCCGATGTATCTCACTGCGGTATGGCTGGTATGGGTACTGGCCAACCAGCGCGGCGCCGACGCGGTCGGCCTGGTGCTGGTGGCAATGGTGCTGCTGGCGATGACGCTGTGGTGGTTCGAGCGCAGTCGTTCGCGCGGCGCGATCAGCAAAGTGTTCGTGGCCGTGCTGGCGATTGCCACGCTGGTGCCGATGTACTCGCTCACCCACGTGCCACCGCCGTCGACCAGCGCCGTGGCCGAAGAGGGCGTGGTCGCCTACAGTCCGGAAAAACTCGCCGAACTGCGCGCCGCCGGCACCCCGGTATTCGTCGACATGACCGCCGACTGGTGCGTGACCTGCAAGGCCAATGAGCACACCGTGCTGAACACGCAGGCCTTCCGCGACCTGCTCGAACGCACCGGCGCGGTCTACATGAAGGGTGACTGGACCGACGTCAACCCGACCATCAGTGCCTTCCTCAAGCAATACAACTCGCCGGGCGTGCCGCTGTACGTGGTGTTTCCGAAGAACGGCGACCCCGGCCACCAGCTGTCCACTGTGCTCACGCCATCACTGGTCGAGCAGGCGCTGACGGAGGCGGCACGCTGATGCTCAGTCGCGGCAACTGGCTGATCCTCGCGCTGGCGGTGCTGGCCGCCGCGCTCGGCGGCTATGCCGAACACCGCCGCCAGGCCTCGTCGCCGGACATCGCGGCGGCTTCCAGCCTGATCGGGCAGCCGGCGCCCGAGATCACGCTGTCCGACCTTGACGGCAAGCGGCATCGATTGAGCGACTATCGCGGGCGCCGCGTGCTGCTGAATTTCTGGGCCACATGGTGCCGCCCGTGCTTGGAGGAGATGCCCGCGCTGGATCATGCTCAAGCCAAGTTCGGCGAAAATGCGGCGATCGTGATCGGTATTGCCATGGATGAACCCACCCACGTTAAGGCCTTTTTGGCGGCACATCCGGTGAGTTACCCGATCTTGATCGGCAGGACAGGACCGGACAACACGTCCCTGCAGCTGGGAAATACGAGCCAGATATTGCCGTATAGCGTGTTGATCGATACCGATGGGCGCATGTTGTCCAGCCACGCCGGTGTCCCGTCCGCGTCCCGGCTGGAGCAATGGCTGTCAACGGATTCCACGTTGCGCTGAAATCGGGCACACATACGCTTCCGCACGGGAACCACGCACTTCTCCGGCTAACATCGCCGATCTGCGGCGAACTGGACAACATTCGCCACTGCGCGCACACTGCGCCGGGTTCCGGGGCGTCCGGACGCAAGCGGAACGATTTCGTGGCGAAAATCCTGGTCCTGCACGGACCCAACCTCAACTTGCTGGGCGCACGCGAGCCGCAGATCTACGGCCGCGAAACGCTGGCGGACATCAACCAGCAGCTGGCCGAGCGCGCGCAGGCGGCCGGCCACGAACTGGTCTGGTTCCAGTCCAACGCCGAGCACGAGCTGGTCACCCGCATCCACCAGGGTCGCGATGACCGCACCGCGATGATCCTGTGCAACGCCGGCGCATTCACCCACACCAGCATCGCCTTGCGCGATGCCTTCGCATCGGTGGCGATTCCATTCATCGAGGTGCATCTGTCCAACGTGTTTGCCCGTGAATCGTTCCGGCATCACTCCTATCTGTCCGACCTCGCTGTCGGCGTGATCTGCGGCTTCGGCGGCGACAGCTACCGGCTGGCGCTGGAAGCGGCGATCCGGCGCCTGCCGGCGAGCGAACCTGCTGCATGAACGTCTCCGGCCGTACGGCCACCCCACCACTTCCAGCCACCCCGCGGTGGCATGACTGACGAAAGGCTGATCCGATGGATTTGCGCAAAATCAAGAAACTGATCGACTTGCTCGAGGAATCCAACCTCGCCGAACTGGAGATCAAGGAGGGCGAGGAAGTCGTCCGCTTGTCCCGTGTGCCGAAGAACGCCGCACCGGTCGCCGCTGCGCCGGTCGCGGTGGCTGCCGCGCC
>SMEK01001094.1_pt1 | contig 10869 bp, 9 predicted proteins | sample 2456371 | NCBI WGS metagenome assembly SMEK01 (sample SAMN10132590, study PRJNA489261) | soil metagenome | isolation source: day1 antibiotic-loamy sand soil ammended with composted manure from dairy... | place: USA | collected 2015-04-01
GATTAAAAAGAACCCAATGGGAAAAGGTAAAACAACAATGGCTAACTGGAGAAGAACCATTATCTTGGGAACACATTGAAGAAGAACAATCGAACCGCTTCTCCTTTATAAAAAAATGGTTCAATCAAAAGCGAATAAAAGAACAAGAGGATATTGAATCTGTTGATGTCTCCCATGAAGCGATGTCGGATGAAGAAGGAGAGGTTGATGAAGAGTCCACTTTGTACTTTGAGCCACATATCGTTTATCATCCAGATAGTATTGAAGAGTTAAAACGTATGTTTCTTGATCAATTTTTCCATTTTCAAATAAAATGGGCGAGTTCAACGCTATTAGAAAAATCATATGTCGATCCTCGTTTTTTTAGAGACAGTTTTTTAAGAACAGTTCTTCAGCGTTTGCCTGATAATTATTTAGTATTTTACTATCCTGTTATTAAAATTAAAAAAGCGCCGATAGAACTAGATGTCATTATCTTAACACCGACCGAATGTTTATGTATCACGCTTGTGGAAGAAGAAGAGTCTGCTGTATATGTTGGTGACGGAGAACGATTCTGGACGAAAAAAGTAGGAAAAAGAAGTGAAAAAATGTTGAATCCGTTCATTCAATTAAATCGAATGGAAGCAATTGTGTCACAACTATTTAATAAGCATCAGGTAGATTTTCCGATTCGAAAAATATTGCTATCACGGAATGGCTATTTTGATTATTCGCTGACGCCTTTTAACGTTCAAATCATTGATAAGCGTGGGTATACAACGTGGTTACAGCAATTAAAATTCTCTCCATCTCCTTTGAAAAAAATGCAATTACAAGCGGCACATGCGATTTTGAATAATGTGGAGACAACTTCACATAGCCGCGATATTTTGAATCCTCAAAATTTGGAGCAGTAAAATAAACAACTACTTATTCGTTGATATACATAAAGAAGAAAGTGTAATAAATAAGAGTATCTCTATTCCTGGAAAAATTAATTTCTTTATGAACGGTTGTAATTGTTACATAATAATTTATTCTATAAATAGAAAACAATTATTTTTAAAAAGCATAGTTTGCATACGTAAAATGAATGAACAACATAGAAAGTAGGGTATAAAGTGAGATTACGTAATAAACCATGGGCGCGAGAATTTATTCAACAACATCCTGAAATGGTGATTCCGAATCCCGAAGAATATAAAGGGAAGTGGAATGAGCTTTTTGGAAATGATCGTCCGCTGCATATTGAAGTCGGTTCTGGAAGAGGGCAATTTATTGTTGGCATGGCTCAAGCCAATCCAGAAATTAATTATATTGGAATCGAATTATTTGATAAAGTTATTGTAAAAGCATTACAAAAAGCGTTGGAAGCAGGTTCGCCTCCCAATTTGCGATTATTGAGAGTGAACGCTGAAGAATTGGAGAAAATTTTTCAAAAAAATGAGGTACATCGCGTTTACTTGAATTTCTCTGATCCTTGGCCAAAGAAACGGCATGCAAAACGTAGATTGACTCATGAAAAGTTTTTGAAAATCTATGAGTCGATTTTGATAGATGAAGGTGAAATCCACTTTAAAACAGATAACCGAGGGCTTTTTGAATATTCATTGGTATCAATGTCCCAATATGGCATGAAGTTGAAAGATGTTTCTTTAGATTTACATGCAAATGAACCAGAAGATAATATACGAACTGAGTATGAAGAAAAGTTTTCTTCATTAGGTCAGCCGATTTATCGATTAGAAGCTCAGTTTGTAAAGAAATAATTTTGATGATCTATTGAAACTTCCCTCACTATTTTTTGATAAATTCCAATTGAAGTTTCAATTGATTTCATAGACATTTTCATATTTTAGGGGGAGAAATGGATGGACAAACTACATTTTCACGATATGACATTGACATGGTTAGATGGTGGCGTAACGTCACTAGACGGGGGTGCCATGTTTGGGGTTGTTCCAAAACCACTATGGTCAAGAAAATACCCAGTAAACGAAAAAAATCAAATCGAACTAGCATGTGAACCAATTCTCATTCAATATAATGGAAAAAATTATATGATTGACAGCGGAATTGGAAATAAATTAAATGAAAAGCAAATCCGCAACTATGGTGTAACGGAACAGTCAAATATTGAAGAGAGCTTACAAAAATTAGGTATGACAGTTGAAGATATTGATGGAATCTTGATGACCCATATGCACTTTGATCATGCCAGTGGATTGACGAAATATGAAGGGGACCGATTGGTTTCCACTTTCCCAAAAGCCAAAATTTATGTTTCCCAAATTGAATGGGATGAAATGCGCAATCCGAATATTCGTTCAAAAGCAACGTACTGGGCGGAAAATTGGGAGCCAATTCAAGACCAAGTTGTTACTTTTACTGACTTTATTGAAGTTGCACCAGGAATTGAAATGATTCATACAGGCGGCCATAGTGACGGACATGCCATTGTGAAATTGAAGCAAAAAGGCGAAACGTTAATTCATATGGCGGACATTATGCCAACTCATGCCCATCAAAACCCTCTATGGGTAATGGCATATGATGATTATCCAATGACAAGCATTTTTGCTAAAGAGAAGCTATTAAAAGAAGCTTATACGAATGGATATAAATTTATTTTTTATCACGATGCGTATTATCGTATGGTACAGTGGGATGAATCAGGGAAAGACATAATTGATTCATTGAAAAGAAGTAAAGAAGCGAAAATTCAATTTTAAATAAAAAAGATGGGTTATCCCATCTTTTTTATTTTAAAGCATTGTTTATGCTTTCCTTAGTTCAACGATTACTCCTGAACGAGCATCCGCTGCAAATTCAAAGTTTTCCACTTCACCATCTAATACTCTTGAAATACCGCCTCGATAAACAGGGATTGTCATAACCCCGTTATGATAATTTTCAGGCTTCATATAAATCCATGAACCATCGATAGGGCTTTCTTTTCTAAATTCATCTTTAATATTTTCCAATACTTGATTTGCATTCATAAACGGTTGTATACGTTCTGAAGCTTCTTTTATAATGACTGCCGCAGCTAAACCTGTTGTTACACCTAACATAAAATCACGTAAATTCATTAACTTTTCCCTCCTAATTTCCATTTTATCATGAAATCATTTTTTCAGTCTTCTGAAAGCAGGATAAATCGAATAAATAACTTAGATTTCCCTTTTTTAAGGATCCAATTAAATAAATCTTTTCGTTTAGAACAAACCTTTCTTAATTTCCAACGTTTTCAATTGATTATGTTAAAATAGAACGAGTAAATAATGAGGGAGTGTTCCGAATGAATGAAGAGACTTTACAATTATTTAAAACATTGACGGAACTTCCAGGGGCACCTGGAAATGAGCATTCAGTGCGAGCATTTATGCGTTCAGAACTCGAAAAATATGCAGACGAAATTGTACAAGATAATTTAGGTGGAATTTTTGGCTTGCGCAAGTCGGAAGAAAAGGATGCGCCCAAAATTTTAGTAGCGGGTCATATGGATGAGGTAGCTTTTATGGTAACGAGCATTACCGACCGTGGAATGATTCGCTTTCAAACGTTAGGGGGCTGGAATAGTCAAGTATTGCTTGCGCAGCGAGTGATAATTTATACAAATGAACGAGAAATACCCGGAGTGATTGCATCTACTCCACCTCATTTATTGACAGAAGAACAACGTAAGAAACCAACGGATATTAAAGATATGCTCATTGATGTCGGAGCTGACAGTAAAGAAGATGTCATTAACATGGGGATACGTCCTGGACAATCCATTTTACCAGTTTGTCCATTTACAGTAATGGCCAATCCGAAAAAAATAATGGCAAAGGCTTGGGATAATCGATATGGTTGCGGACTAGCCATCGAACTTTTAAAGGAATTAAAAGATGAAAAAGTGGTCAATCATCTTTATTCTGGTGCCAATGTCATGGAAGAAGTAGGGCTACGAGGTGCACAAGTATCCTCTTACATGATTCAACCTGATTTATTTTTTGCATTAGATGCCTCTGCTGCAAATGATATGACAAGTGAAAAGGAATTCGGCCAGTTAGGTAAAGGCGTATTATTGAGAATATACGACCCGACGATGGTAACTCATCGCACATTGCGAGAATTTATATTAGACACTGCAGAATCCAACCAAATTCCTTATCAATATTTTGTATCACATGGTGGTACAGATGCTGGAAAAGTTCATACAATGAACGGCGGCATTCCAAGTGCGGTTATTGGCATTTGTTCTCGCTATATTCATACATCTGCATCCATAATTCATGTTGACGATTATTTAGCTGCGAAAGAACTATTAGTTAAGCTAATTCGAACATTAGATCGTACGACTGTCGATACAATTCTTCAAAATCCTTAAAAAGATTTCTTTTTGTTCTATATAATTGGGGAATTTGTCCAAATGAATTTCTATTTGTTGATATGAGCGAAAGGCGGCGGTGTTCCTGCCCTTTCGCTTCCCCATGTAGCGAAAATCAACAGTTTGTTGTTTCTGTAACATACCTGTAAAAACAATGTAATGAATTTCTATGAAATAACTAGAACATAATAAAGTAAAGAGAAATGAGGGTGCAACATGAAAGTAGCAATTGGAACACATAACCGTGCAAAACTAAAAGCGGTGCAAAACGTAGTGAATACATATTTTGATGATATTGAATTTCTAGAAGTGGATGTTCCTTCAAATGTTTCATCCCAACCATTTTCTGATGAAGAAACCCGACAAGGCGCTATTAACCGTGCTTTAAATACGTTAGAAGCAACTGGGGCAGAATTGAATTTTGGTCTTGAAGGCGGAGTTCGTGAAATAGATGGAATCATGTATTGTTGCAATTGGGGTGCACTGGCATTAAAAAATGGTCAAGTTTTGACTGCAGCTGGAGCACAATTTATGTTGCCTGAAGAAATTGCAAAAAAACTACGCGCGGGAAAAGAGTTAGGTCCTGTTATGGATGAGTATACGAATGAAAAAGATACGCGCCATCATAAAGGAGCAATTGGCGTATTAACAGCGAATTTGGTTGATCGTAAGGAAATGTTTGAACATATCGTTACATTATTGATTGGACAATATTTTTTTTTAAAAAAGGAGAAATAATGATAAAATTTTCCTATTTTTTATCTATTATTCTAAAATTAGACTTTAAGATTGCACTCTATTCGATATCCTACTAAAATGTAGTATGGGTAAAGGAAGTGAAATGAAAAATGAAAAAATGGTTACTATTAACCATTAGCTGTATATCGTTGCTTGGATTAGCCGGTTGTGGAAAATCCGTAGAAGAGCAAATCAATATAGGTGTAGCTAGTGCACAAACAGTATTTGAAGAATCGCCAAGAGAACCAAATAAAAAGATTGGACAAATCGAGTTATACTTGCCATCAGGATATAGCATAAAAGAAACAGATGATGAAAACAATTACATACTATCAAAAGGAAAAGATAAATATATTTTATTTGTGAATGTTAATGAAAAAGAAGATAGTCAGCTTCACTATGACTTATTGAAAAATAATTCAACGAAAAAAATAGTAAAAGAGCAACCAGTTGAACTAGATGGTGCTTTTGGATTTACAATGGTACTGGAACATGATGAAGGGCAATTCGAACTGATTGCTAGTAGCGGTGGTGTAAAAGTTTCTACGATATCCAATAATAAGCATATGGATAATAAGTTAGTAGAGATGATGTTAATTGCTCGTTCAGTAGAAGTACTGTACTAAAATTCATTCTAATCGACTGTCCAATGTTTCTTCTGATACAATAAATGTATGAAAATTAAAACGGTTCACTGAAGTGAGCCGTTTATTTGTGCACATAAGGAAGTGATTTTAGTGAAACCTGAGCAGCTTGTAGAAGAGTTAAAAAGACGATTAGGTATTGAAAGGTTTAATTACTCGTACAATCGCAAAGATAATAAACTACGTTTAGATCATAAAAATCTTGGAAAAGGAATGGATATTAATCTTCCTGAGATTATCGCAAAATATAATGAGAGAAAAGAACAAGCGTTAGAAGATGTAGTCTATACGATTGAACAGACTTTTATTGCGATGGAAAAAGAGCAAGCTGAAGAAATACATCAATTATCTAACATATTCCCGATTATTCGTTCCACTTCTTTCCCATTGAAATCGAAAGAGGGGCATCCCTTCATTACGTCAGATCACACGGCAGAAACCCGCATTTTTTATGCTTTGGATTTAGGTACAACTTATCGATTAATTGATGAGTCAATGCTTTCGAAATTAAATGCTACTGGTGAACAAATCCGGGAAATAGCCCGCTTTTCAGTAAAAAAGTTGTCAACGAATGTAAAAAAAGATGAAGTAGCAGGAAACATATTTTATTTTGTTAATGAAAACGATGGCTATGATGCGAGCCGCATATTAAATGAAACCTTTTTAAAAGAGATGAGGGAAAAAATTAAAGGAGATATGACAATTTCCGTTCCTCATCAAGACGTGCTAATCATTGGGGATATTCGAAATGAAACAGGTTATGATGTGCTAGCCCAAATGACGATGCATTTCTTTTCAATTGGCCGTGTACCAATTACATCACTATCCTTCGTATATGATAATGGAGAGCTGACGCCGATTTTCATATTAGCAAAAAATCGAATAAAAAAGGAGACGAAAGATCAATGATTGTAGCGTACAATAAAGAACATGTTGGCGATGTTTTATTAGTTCAACTTACAACTGAGGAAGTTGTAACCCCATCAGTAGAGCGAGTAGGGGATGTAGCTCTTATCAAAGAAAAAACAACTGGTGAAGTGAAAGGGTTTAATTTATTTAATGCAAGTAAATATGTTGAATTGAATGTGAATGGTAATGTGGAAGTAACAGAGGAGCTTGTTCAAAAAATCCAATCTGCATTAAATAAAAATAATGTTGAGGTAACTATAAACGTTGACTTGTCACCAAAATTTGTTGTCGGATATGTGGAAGAGAAGGAAAAACATCCAAATGCAGATAAGCTTAGTGTTTGTAAAGTCAATGTAGGGGATGAAGTATTACAAATCGTTTGTGGAGCACCAAATGTTGAAGCAGGTCAAAAAGTGGTAGTTGCCAAAATTGGCGCGGTTATGCCTTCAGGAATGGTAATTAAACCTTCTCAATTACGTGGTGTAGATTCTTATGGCATGATTTGTTCAGCTAGAGAATTAGCAATTCCAAATGCTCCTCAAGAAAAAGGTATATTAGTTTTAGAAGAGGACGCTGAAATTGGTTCAGCATTTCAAATCCCTTCTACACTCTAAACATGGTTAGGACAATTTGTCCTAGCCTTTTTTAATTGAATGTTATTGTAATGTAAAGAATCTGCAATAAAACTTATGGTATTCTTTAGTGGCGAATACATAGTTCAAATGCATGAATTCGCTTACCAATACATATATGAAAGATGTAATTCTATAAAGAATGTAGCTTCATTACCGATTATTATCATATAATTATAAAAGGTATGATGTTAGAAAGAGTGATGATCGATGAATTGGCTCAAACGTACATTGAATAAGTTGTTATTTAAAGACGAAGTTGAAGATGAATATGACTATTATGAAGAAGATGAGTGGCAAGAACCTATATACGAAAAGAAAGAACAAAATCGAGCGAAATTTCGATTTCCATTAATCCCTGACGAAGAATTACAAGCGTCGGACCAGACCCCTCATCAACCAAAGTCTTATAATGATTTTATTTCAAATATCGAACCTCAACATCATAAAAATTCACTTGTATATGATGTGGAAGTGTCAAGAATCCATGAACTGTTAGAAATGCGAAAACAAAATAAGAAAAAAACAACAAGTGTCAGTTATGATATTACGTCCCGACGTAATGAGCGTTTAATTGAGAAAACAATTAAAAGAGAACCTATACAAAAGGAACAACCAATTGTAAAAGAAAAAAGTCAACCACAACCAAGCCGAAAAAGATTTATTCCTACCGATGTACCTTCACCGGTGTATGGATTTCAGAAACGTAAGCCAATAAATGCTTTGTATACTAATACACAAGAACAAACTGAACAGAAATTTGAGATGAATGCTGAAAAAGAAATTTCTCTTGAACAGTCGAAAGAAATAATTATAGCATCAGAAGAAGTAGCGAGCACTACTGTTGTTGAAGAGATTGACAAAAAGCTAGAACAAGTGAAGGAAGAAGTAGAACAATTCATCCATCAATCAAAAGAAGGATTTTCGATTACAATTGAAGAGGCAAGAAAGACAAAAGAATATGATGAAGAAAAATTAGTTCAGAATGATGGAGATGTACATCTAATAGTTGATAAAGAGAAAGAATTTTCTAATGAACCTCTAATCCTTACAGAACCAATAACAGAAGAAGCTCATATAATTGAAAATAATCATGGAAAAACGATAGAAGCAACTGACGATATAGAATCAGTTGCAACGAGTGAGGTTAACAAACAATTTGCATTAGGGTATAGAGAGAATGTGGAACCAACTGTTGAAAGTTCTTTACTTCAAGCGAATACGTTATTAGAAGCAGAACATGATGAAGACTTACAAGAGCAAATCGAGAAGGAACAAAATGAACCGTTGAACCTTCATGAAGATATTGCTTGTGAAACGGGTGAACAAATAGAGGAAACACAACATACTGTCGATAAAGATGAATTCAATTCGATGAATGAAGTAGAGAGCATAAATCATTCCAATTTCCAAAATGAATATGAAACAAGCGATTCGTTGAAAGAGGATGAAGCAAATGGTCTTCAACAAATCTCTGAATCGCTCCGTTTAGAATCGGTATTGAACGAAGCACAACTTTTCAACAATCAAAATAGAATTGAAGATTTATTAAATGTACAAAAGGAAGTAGAAGAACCACTTTCCGATGATATTCAAATGGAGTTATCTAATAATAGTGAGATAAATGAGCCGGCTTTAGAAGAAGAACTCTCAAATGAATCGCATCCAATTACACAAGAACAACCTAAGAAAAAACCAATACCATTTAATGTCATCATGTTAAAGTCTGATAAAGAAAAATTAGCAAAAAAACAGCAAGTGCAAAAAAAGGAGACAAACGACTTAAAGGAATCCCAACCAATTGAAATTCCTGAACAATTGGAGAAAAATCAAATTGAATATAAATATATGAAGCCGCCTTTAGAATATTTGGCACCACCGGAAGAATCGACAGAAGATCGGGAATGGATGGAACGTCAGGCGGAAACGCTTGTGGAAGCACTTTCTTATTTCCAAGTCAATGCGAATGTTGAATCCATTATGCAAGGGCCAGCTGTTACGCAGTTTGAAATCACAGTAAGTCATGGGACGAAAGTAAGCAAGATTCGAAATCTTGCAGATGATTTAAAGCTTGCTTTAGCTGCGAAAGATATACGCATACAGGCACCGATTCCAGGGAAAAACACCATTGGAATTGAAATTCCAAACCGCATTTCACGTGCAGTTCGACTATCTGAAGTCGTAAATAGTGAAAGTTTCTTACAATCGGAATCGCCTCTTGAAGCAGCCCTTGGATTAGATTTAACTGGTAAACCAGTAACGATTGACTTGCGTAAAATGCCTCATGGATTGATTGCTGGCGCAACTGGTTCGGGAAAGTCTGTGTGCATTAATTCTATCTTAGTTAGCCTGTTATTAAAGGCAGAACCAAGTGAATTGAAATTAATGTTAATCGATCCGAAAGTGGTGGAACTTGCACCGTTTAATCACATTCCGCATCTCGTCAGTCCAGTCATTACGGATGTGAAAGCAGCAACCGCAGCACTGAAGTGGGCGGTAGATGAGATGGAACGAAGATATCAACTGTTTGCCCATGCAGGTGTAAGAGACTTACCTCGATATAACAAACTTGTTGAACAAGAGGGGAAAAATAGTTTAAAACTGCCATATATATTAATCGTTATCGACGAGTTAGCCGATTTAATGATGATGGCTCCACAAGATGTGGAAGAATCCATTTGCCGAATTGCTCAAAAAGCGAGGGCTTGTGGAATTCATTTAATCGTTGCCACACAAAGACCGTCCGTTGATGTCATAACAGGATTAATAAAATCAAATATCCCAACTCGTATTGCTTTCTCTGTATCTTCCCAAATCGACTCAAGAACAATTTTGGACAGTCAAGGAGCGGAACGCTTACTTGGCCGAGGCGATATGCTTTATTTAGGAAACGGGATGACAGACCCTATTCGATTGCAAGGTACTTATGTTACGGATGATGAGATTGAAGAAATTATCGAGCATGTGAAAGAGCAAGGAGAGCCTGAGTATCTCTTTGAACAAGAAGAATTGCTTAAAAAAGTAGAGATGATTGAAGAACAAGATGAATTGTTCGAAGACGTTTGCCGCTTTGTGTATGAACAGGGTTCCGCATCAACATCTTCCATTCAGAGAAAATATCACATCGGATACAACCGAGCTGCCCGCTTAATTGAAATGCTTGAAAGTTACGGATTTGTATCTGAACAAAAAGGAAGTAAACCTAGGGAAGTGTATATTACAGAATCAGATTTAGCGGAATTATTCGATTGATTTCCCAAAGCGCATCCGTATGAAAAAGAGGGGCCCGCCCCCTCTCAATTTTTTTCAAGACAAATGAAAAATAAATGCTATAATGTAATAGGTTTTTGATTAACTAAAAATGTATAAACTAGACATATATATAATATTTATTCATTAGGGTCAATCCCTGGGAGGTTTTTTGAACATGACAATTTATCATTTTACAGGAATAAAAGGTTCGGGAATGAGTTCACTAGCTCAAATATTGTTTGACTCCGGTGAATCGGTACAAGGATCGGATGTAGAAACATATTATTTTACCGAACAACCTTTAAGAGAAAGAAATATTAAAATATTAAAATTTGAT
>SMEK01000749.1_pt1 | contig 10867 bp, 6 predicted proteins | sample 2456371 | NCBI WGS metagenome assembly SMEK01 (sample SAMN10132590, study PRJNA489261) | soil metagenome | isolation source: day1 antibiotic-loamy sand soil ammended with composted manure from dairy... | place: USA | collected 2015-04-01
ACAACTCTCGAAAACCTGAAAGACTCAGAGGACAGAAAATATCCAGAAATGGAAAAAATATTTGATGATTACCTGAAACTGAAACATCAAGAAGAGGTAATGGAGGCAAAGCTTGTTGAGTTGACAGCGTCTATTTATGAGACCAACAGACCAGCAGCGCACAACTATGTGGTGAAAAGGCTGTCAAAAAATGAAAGTCGACTTCTTAATAATGAAAAATGAGAAACTATATATATATACTGATATTGTTTATACTATTATCTTTTCCCAATATAGTAGAAGGCCAAGTAAATAAACCTCACAAGGGGCGAGCAGATGGCTATAAAGGAATTTGGTTTAGCCTAGGGCAGTTTTCCGAACACGGAGATAAGTACTCTGGCGGCTTGGGAACCTATACGGCCAATCATAACCCCATTGCCATATATGCACCTGAGGTAGATAAGACTTTTTTTGTATACGGAGGCACTACCCAAGAAGATGAAAAGCACCTCCTCATCATGCTTTCGTATTATGATCACAAAGAGGGAGTCGTGCCTAAACCCGTGATTGTCTACGATAAATTAGGGGTGGATGATCCCCACGACAATGCGTCGCTAGCCATCGATGATGAAGGGCACATCTGGGTGTTTGTGAGCGGTAGAAACGTTACTCGTCTGGGCTCCATTCATAAAAGCCGCAAGCCCTACGAGATTGATACTTTCGATGAAGTGTATGTAGGCGACATGACTTATCCTCAGCCTTGGTGGGTTCCTGGTAAGGGGTTCGTGCACATGTTTACACGCTACACCGGGGGCAGGGAGTTATATTGGAGTACAAGTGAGGACGGAGAATCATGGAATCCTGAGAAGAAATTAGCGAGCATGGGAGGACATTACCAACTTTCAGGTATGCATGAAGGAAAATTGGTCACCTCATTTGTTTATTTGAAAGGGGACAATGCTGATACCCGCACCAACCTGTATGTATTACAAAGTGATGACATGGGCGAGACCTGGAAAACAATGGGAGGAGCCACTGTCCAGACACCGCTTACCGATATTCAAAATGAAGCTTTGGTCAAAGATTATGATGCCGAAGGGAAATTGGTTTACATGAATGACCTGAACTTCGATAAAAATGGCAATCCCGTAATTTTAGCAATAGTGAGCAACCATTATCAACCAGGTCCTAATGGGGACCCAAGGGAGTGGCAAATTATTCGCTGGGAGAATGGCGCGTGGAATATTTCAAAGGTTACCACATCCACGCATAACTACGATGTTGGTTCTCTCTACATCAATGGTAATTATTGGGAAATATTGGCGCCAACAGAAGCTGGACCTCAAGTACACGGCACTGGTGGTGAAGTGGCTTTATGGATAAGCAAAGATGATGGAAAGACCTGGAAAAAGAAACGGAACCTTACCAAGAATAGCCCAAGAAACCATGCTTATGTACGCCGACCGTTAAATGCCCACAAAGCTTTCTATGCTTTCTGGGCGGATGGACACGCAAACGAATTATCAAAATCAAAGCTGTATTTCACGAATAAAAAGGGCAATAAGGTGTGGGAATTGCCATATGACATGGAGGATGATTTTGCTAAACCAAAACAGCTTAGATAACAGGCTTCATTTGGCCATCTCTTATCAGATCCTTGAGGTTGAAGGGGGTACCGTTGAATAATAGTTAAACTAAAAGTATGAAATCAACAGGAAATAAATGGAAGTTATTCTTTGTGTTTAGCTTTTTAATTGGCGTGATGGCATTGGGCAATCATGGAAGCTCAAAACTGCCCTTGCTCAAGGTAAGCGAAAGCGGCCGTTTTTTGATCACAGAGGATGATGAGCAATTTTTCTGGTTGGGTGATACCGCCTGGGACTTGTTTGCTGGTCTGAACGAAGAAGAAGCTACGAGATATCTTAAAGACCGTAAAGCAAAGGGATTTACAGTGATTCAGGCGCACTTATTGGGTTGGGATATCGAAAATGAAAATGCCTATGGTGTTTCTCCCTTTATAGAGGATAATTTTTCAAAACCCAACGAGGCCTATTGGAAGCACGCAGATTTTATCATCAATAAAGCGGAAGAATTAGGTTTATACATGGCTTTATTGCCAGCCTGGGCAGTAAATTATACAGAATTAACCTATATAGAAATAAAGCCCGATTATGATTATCCCATGAGCTATGACTCCACTTTGGCTTATCATTATGCTCGTTTTCTCGGAGGACGATACAAAGAACATAAGAATATAATCTGGTGGCTTGGAGGAGATGTATGGGGAAAAAAGCATGCCATTTATGACAATCTCGCAAAGGGACTTACCGAGACCTATGCCGACGGCGATCCTGACAAAATATTGATCAGTTTTCATCCGCAAGGAGGCACCAATCGACCTCCTGCTACTTCTACCAGCGAGTTCTATCACGGCAAAGCGTGGCTTGATTTTAACATGATACAGTCGGGCCATCGCTTGGGAAATAAAAATTACGAAAGGATAGCGGAAGATTATCAAAAAGTTCCTATAAAACCTACCCTTGAATCCGAACCTTGTTATGAGCAATATCCCATCAGGCACAACTTTGAAAACGGGATTTTCAATGCTTGGAATGTGAGAAGGAGGGCATATTGGTCGATACTGGCTGGAGGCTTTGGGTTTTCTTATGGAGCGAATGGTATCTGGCAAATGGACAAGCCTGGAAGGGTCAAAGAGCCTACCCATAATGGCTACTGGTATGATGCGCTCAACTATGAGGCCGGTAGTCAGATGCAATTTTTGAGAAAACTGTTTGTTTCAAGGCCATTTCTGGATCCAGAACGCATTCCCGACCAAAACTTAATTCTTAGTGAGGCTGGGGAGGTAGATGACAGAATTCAAGTCGCTAGAGCAGAAGATTATTCATACTTGATCGCTTATAGCACCAATGGGAGCGATTTTACGCTGGATCTATCTGGATTCGGCTCTAAGGATCTGAACATGTGGTGGTATAGCCCCAAAGATGGCAATGTTTACAACACACAAAGAATCATCACTTCTAGTCCTTTTAAAAAGATAAAAGGGGAAAATAAAATTAAGTTTAATCCTCCAGGAAAGCCCGAACCAGGCAATGACTGGGTATTGGTAATTGACGATGCCAAGAAACACTATTTGCCCCCTGGCATCCTTCGAAAAAGATAAGATAACACTCAAAACAGTTAATATAGAAAATATATGAAAAGAATAGCTAATGTATTGATTTTTCCACTTTTGTTTTCGGTGATGGCTTGCTCCCAACCTATCAAGGTTATATTGGACACAGATATGGACTCTGATATTGATGATGTAGCAGCCATAGGTCTATTGCATCATTTTGCAGATCTTGGTGAAGTGGAAATCTTAGCCACAGTTTCATGTTCTTCAGACAAAAAGTCTATTGAAGTTGTGGATGCCATTAACACTTACTTCAACCGTCCAGACATTCCGGTGGCAGTCCCTAATGAAGACGCGCCTAAACATGCGTGGGTACTTAAATCGGATGTGCTTTCTAAAGAATTTCCTCATGATGCGAATGCAGATAATAGCCCATCAGCTGTTAAAACCTATAGAAAAATATTAGCCAATCAACCAGATAACACTGTGGTAATCATATCTTTAGGATATCTAAATAACTTAAAAGATCTATTGCTATCCGAAGCAGATGAGTTTAGTCCCTTGTCAGGAGCGGAGTTGGTAGCCAAAAAGGTCTCCAGTTATTATTGCATGGGGGGCAGTTATCCCGCAGACGAAGTTCCAAAAGAAGTAAAGTACGGAAATTTCAGGCCAGACCCTGTTTCAACCGCTTATGTTAATCAGCACTGGCCAACAAAAATGGTGTATACAGGAGGTGGGCCTTTTGCAAAAGCAATCCAACATGGCAATGCCTTAAAGGAATTGCCAGAAGGAAATATTGTGCGTAGGGCCTACGAATTGGCAAAAGGAGATATTTCAGAAAATTGGGGCCATCATTCAGCAGATATACTCACCGTATGGATGGCCATCAGAGGCACTGGAGATTATTTTCATGAAACCACCTTTGGATATAATGAAATAGATGAATATGGTGCCAATACATGGAAGACAGACCAAGACCAACCTAACCGTAGTTACATATCGGATTTAAAAGAAGGAATGGACTATGAAGAAGTAGCTGAATTGTTTGAGTCCTACCTGTTAAAATTAGATGGCAATTCTAACAATGTAGATTGAGTCGATTTTCAAGCTTTATTCCTCGCAGCCATTCGGCTTTAAATATTGAACCAAAATAATTATAGAAATTAAAAGTATGAAAGTATTAATAAAATTTATCTGTGTGGTGGGTCCTTTACTTCTATTGGCTTGTAAGCAAGAGCAAAACTCTCCTATAGAAAAAACTATGCAAATTGTAGAGAAGCATATGAGAAACATGACCACTACACATACTGATTCTACTCAATATCCAAGAAGCACAAAAGCAGACGGTTCATTGGTTACTGTTTCATCTGACGATTGGACAAGTGGGTTCTTCCCAGGTACACTATGGTATCTTTATGAATACACCAATGATAAAAAATGGGAAGAACTAGCTCGAAAGTGGACTGCTGCACTGGAAAAGGAACAATACAATAAAACTACCCATGATTTAGGGTTTATGCTATACTGTAGCTTTGGCAATGGCTATCGACTTACCAACGATCCTAACTACAGGGAAGTGCTTATTCAAGGCGCCAAATCGCTAGCTTCGAGGTTTGATAAAAGGACTGGTGCTATCCGTTCTTGGGATTTCTTCCGAGATGTTTGGCAATTTCCGGTCATTATAGATAACATGATGAACCTTGAAATGCTATACTGGGCTTCAAAAGAAACGGGCGACCCACTTTATGCAGACATAGCCACTGCTCATGCGGTTACTACTATGGAAAATCACTTCCGTCCTGATTTCAGCAGCTACCATGTCATAGATTACGATACATTATCTGGAGAAGCGAGGTTGAAGCAAACGCATCAAGGTTATGCTGATGCTTCTGCTTGGGCACGCGGACAGGCATGGGGGTTGTATGGTTTTACGGTGGCCTATAGGGAAACGAAAGATCCTCGCTTTTTAGCGCATGCAGAAGGTATTGCCAATTTCTACATCAACCATGACAATATGCCTGAAGACGATGTTCCATACTGGGATTTTGATGCTCCTGCACGGCCAGATTTGCCCCGAGATGCTTCTGCAGCGGCCATTGCAGCATCAGGGCTTTTAGAACTAAGCCAATATGCTGAAACAAACGGAGAAGTCTATAAAAAAGCGGCCGAAAGAATGCTGGAAAGCCTAAGCTCGCCTGCCTATTTAGCCGAAATCAACAGCAATAATAATTTTATCTTGATGCATGCGACTGGTCATGTGCCCAACAATTATGAAATTGATGCCCCACTGAATTATGCAGATTATTACTTCGTAGAAGGCCTGATAAGATTGGAACAACTGAAGTAAAATCTGATAGGAAATCAGTTGAAAAGATAGATCATGACATTTTGTTTAATTTAACTACTTACTACTAAATACAGACTGATGATAAGATACTTGAGGTTTTTTCTTTTAACCGTAATATGCTTTAGCTTAAATATGCCTGCTTCATTGGCGCAGAAGCAGGTCAATAAAAGCAAGATCTACCATAAGGGATGGATTGATTTTAATAAAAACGGTAAAAAAGACATATATGAAGATCCCATCCAACCAATAGACAAAAGAGTAGAGGATCTCCTCAGTCAGATGACTTTGGAAGAAAAGACAAATCAGTCGGCCACATTGTATGGTTTTGGAAGGGTGCTAAAAGATGAACTGCCCACTCCTGAATGGAAAGATGCGGTATGGAAAGATGGTATTGCGAATATCGACGAACATTTGAACGGCCTTGCCTATCATCCGCGGGCACAGACCCAGTATTCTTATCCTTATAGCAAGCATGCTTCTGCAATTAACACGGTTCAAAAATGGTTTGTAGAGGAAACAAGACTAGGAATTCCTGTAGATTTTAGCAATGAAGGCATTCATGGCCTAACCCATGACCGTGCCACTCCTTTGCCTGCTCCAATAGGGATTGGCAGTACATGGAATAAAGACATAGTACTACAAGCTGGCCACATCGTAGGGCGCGAAGCAAAAGCCTTGGGATATACCAATGTATATGCACCAATATTAGATCCAGCACGTGACCCTCGCTGGGGAAGGGTAGTAGAATGCTACGGAGAGGATCCTTTTCTCATCGCTGAGTTAGGGAAACAAATGGTTATTGGAATACAAAGCGAAGGCGTCGCTTCTACTTTGAAACATTATGCGGTATATAGTGTGCCTAAAGGTGGGCGAGATGGCAATGCCCGTACAGATCCACATGTGGCTCCTCGTGAAATGCACCAATTGCATCTTTACCCATTCAGAAGGGTTATCCAGGAAGCAAAGCCGATGGGAGTTATGAGCAGTTATAATGATTATGACGGCATTCCCGTGTCGGCTAGTCATTATTTCTTAAGGGAGCTACTGAGGGGAGAATATGGTTTCGACGGATATGTGGTGTCTGATAGTGAAGCTGTTGAATTCATAGCCTCAAAACACCGTGTAGCAGCCGATTTTAAAGGAGCTATTGAGCAATCAGTTACAGCAGGGCTTAATGTATGGACAAATTTCAGGGATCCAGATACCTATATTTTAAATCTTCGTGAATCCGTGAGGGAAGGGAAGGTTTCTATGGCAACGCTTGACCAAAATGTAAGAGAAGTATTAAGCGTTAAATTTAGATTAGGGTTGTTCGATCAGCCTTATGTAGAGAATCCAAAACTTGCCGATAAAGTGGTCAATACAGCCGATGCAAAAGAATTTGCGGTGCAAATTAACAGGGAATCTTTGGTGTTGTTGAAGAATGAGAACAATACGCTTCCTTTAGACAAGAACAAAAAAAGCAGGGTGCTTATTACAGGACCCATGGCTGCGGAAACTAAGTATACCATCAGTAGATATGGCCCTTCTAACCATCAAGTAACTTCTATACTAGATGGCCTAAAAGCCTACCAGTCGGATCAGCTTCAATTTGACTATGCCAAGGGATGCGATATCATCAACGAAGGTTGGCCTAATACAGAATTACTACCTGTGCCTTTGACAGAAGCGGAGGAAGCCCAGATGGCAGAAGCTGTAGAAAAAGCCAAACAAGCGGATGTAATCATAGCAGTGGTTGGGGAAGACGAGCAAACAGTTGGAGAAAGCCTCAGCAGGACGAGTTTGGATCTGCCTGGGCATCAGGAAAAGCTATTACAGGCATTACATGCTACAGGTAAGCCTGTCATCGTGGTGTTGATCAATGGCCGACCACTTACCATCAATTGGGCGGATGAACACTTGCCTGCCATCCTGGAAGCTTGGTTCCCTGGTCCTTCTTCTGGAATAGCGGTAGCAGAAGCTATATTTGGAGATTATAACCCTGGTGGAAAACTTCCTGTGACCTTTCCTAAGTCTGCAGGCCAGTTAGAATATAACTTTCCCTTTAAGCCAGGGTCGCACGCCGACCAACCTGCATCGGGCAACAATGGTTATGGCAAGACGAGAGTAAATGGTCCCTTATATCCGTTCGGTCACGGCTTGAGCTATACTACCTTTGAGTATGAAAACCTGGTGATTTCACCCGAAAGCCATGGTCCGAAAGGAGAAATAAATGTGCAGGTAGAAGTTAAAAACACTGGAAAAGTTAAGGGCGACGAGGTGGTGCAATTATATGTTCAGGACAAGTTAAGCAGTGTTACTACCTATGAAAGTCAGTTGAGAGGGTTTGAGCGAGTTTCTTTGGAGCCTGGCCAACGCAAGACAGTTAAGTTTCGATTAACACCTGACGATTTGTCTCTCTATGACAGAAACATGAACTATGTGGTAGAACCGGGTGAATTTGAGGTGCGCATTGGAAGTTCTTCTGAAGACATCCGACTAAAAGGGCATTTTGTCATTAAAGAGTAGATGATATAACCTAAAGAAGATTGTGAAGTAATAATTGAGCCTCCGTACAGGTATTGTGCGGAGGCTCAATGTTTTTGGGTATTCGTATTCCCCAAACCTATTTTTTATTAATCTGTACTTCATTACTTTGAGAAATTTGGCGATTATACACTATACTTATCAACATATAGGATATTAAAGGATTCATAGCCAAGTTTCAGACACCCCCCTTTGTCATTTCCCCGACATCGAAAAAAAACCTTCTACTTTATTTAACTGGTAATTTTTGTGAGATTTAAAACTAACGTTATATAAAGGTACGTATGGTTTGCTAAATATTTTTTACCGCAATCGGTTGCAATTTTAAAAGGGATTAATATTTTTGGCAACTCATTCATCCTTAAATTGTTTCAACCCTGATAAAAATACATGATAGTTCTGTTTTTATTTCTTAGCGTGGTCATGATTATCCTTTTGACCGCGAAACTCGAGGTGCATCCATTCATCGCCTTGTTTGTAGTGGCTATTGGCTTCGGATTCTTCACAGGTATGCCATTGGACATGATCATTGTCTCTATAAATGATGGTTTTGGGGATACATTGGGCAAGATTGGCCCTATCATTGTCTTTGGGGTAATCATCGGCGCTTTTTTGGAACATACGGGAGGCGCCTATGTGCTGGCCGAGAAAATCCTGAAGATGGTGGGTCACAAGCGGGTTGCTTCGGCAATGGGCATGATCGGTTATTTTCTTTCCATCCCGGTGTATGCAGATAGTGGTTTTTTGCTGGTGTCCTCACTCAACAGGACCTTATCAAAAAAAGCAGGCATTTCCTTGGCTGGTCCTGCGGTGGCACTTGGATTAGGCCTTACCGCTACGCACACATTAGTTCCGCCTACGCCAGGACCCATCGCGGCAGCAGGGATATTGAGTGCTGACTTGGGAATGGTTTTACTGGTAGGGGTGCCAGTGAGTGCCTTGGCGACGTTTGTCGGGATTATATATGCAACAAAATTTGCGGCTAAGACATATATTGAGCCCCAATTGACAACTCCTAGTGAAAACAACAAGCCTATAGAACACGCTCCAGGGGTTGTAAAATCTTCGATTCCTATATTGGCACCAATCATACTTATAGTGCTCAAATCCGTACTTAGTGCTACTGCCGGGGATTTAGATACGCCTTTTTACAGCACTGTTAATTTCTTAGGAGAACCCGTCATTGCATTGTTCATAGGGTGTGTGCTGTCCTTAATCCTTCCTAAGAAGCTAAGTAAGAACATGCTATCTGCGCAAGGTTGGGTAGGGTCAGCGCTTAAGGACGCAGCCTCGATCATCTTGATTACTGGCGCTGGTGGGATTTTCGGAAAAGTATTACAAAACTCCGGCATAGCATCGACATTGGGGGCCGCATTGGCAGATACTAACTTAAGCATCTGGTTGCCTTTTTTATTGGCTGCGGCCATTAAAACAGCTCAAGGTTCCTCAACAGTGGCCCTAATTACTACAGCTTCTATCATCATGCCAATGATGGGCTCGTTAGGTTTCGATTCTGAATTAGAAAAAGCGATGGTAGTTGTAGCTATTGGTGCAGGTTCTGCTGTGGTTTCGCATGCAAATGATAGCTTCTTTTGGGTAGTGACACAAATGTCTGACATGACTGTGAAGACGGGGTATAAGCTTTATACCACAGGTACTTTCGTGTTAGGATTTTCTGCAGCTTTATTTTTATATTTGGGCTACTTGATTTTTGCATAAGATTCTCTAGGATGAGAAAATAATGTAGCTGAAGTTTACACAACTATTCTAAAAGCCTTATAATGCAAAAACTTCTGCGGATGTAGTTAAAAGCAGTAAAGTGAGGATGTAGTAAGTTGGCTTTTTTCTCAAGATATATCAAAACAATCTTGAAAGATAAGCCTTTGACCAATCAAATTTAACCTTAAACAAAATTTTTATGGAACTAACTGGTAAAAATATAATAGGAGGTGGGCTTTCGGGTGACGGTAAAACAACTTTTTTTGCTGTAAATCCCGCCACTGGTGAAAACATAGCACCAAAGTTTAACGAAGCAACCGTAGAGGAAATAAATGCGGCTATTGATAAAGCCACAGAAGCGTTTCAAACTTATAGAAACAAATCAGGTGAAGAAAAGGCCATATTCCTCGAAACCATTGCTGATGAAATATTGTCATTAGGCGATGATTTGATTCAACGATGCATGAAGGAATCGGGACTACCCGAAGCAAGATTAGTGGGCGAAAGGGGAAGAACCATGAGCCAGTTAAAGCTCTTTGCCCAAGTGTTAAGAGAAGGTTCTTGGGTAGATGCACGTATAGACTATGCGGATCCTGATAGGAAGCCTCTTCCTAAAGCCGACATAAGAAGCATGTTAAGACCCCTAGGGCCTGTAGGGATTTTTGGGGCGAGCAATTTTCCTTTAGCTTTCTCTGTAGCGGGTGGTGATACGGCTTCTGCACTCGCTGCCGGATGTACTGTTGTAGTGAAAGGTCACCCGGCGCATCCAGGTACGTCTGAGATGGTTGGCATGGCCATTAGAGCGGCGGTAAAGAAATGTAACATGCCTGAAGGAACTTTCTCGCTTGTTCATGGTGCATCTATAGAAGTTGGCCAGACAATTGTGCGTCACCCATCTATAAAAGCAATAGGCTTTACAGGCTCCTTCAGAGGGGGCAAATCGCTGTTTGATGAAGCGGCAAAAAGAGAAGAGCCTATACCAGTATACGCTGAAATGGGAAGCACCAATCCTGTTTTTATACTGCCCCGGGCTTTGAAAGCGAAAAAGGAGAGCATTGCACAAGACCTTTCAGCCTCTGTTAACTTAGGGGTAGGGCAGTTTTGCACCAATCCAGGCCTTGTATTTCTTGAGGCATCAGACGAAGAAGTTCATTTTAGAACAC
>SMEK01000750.1_pt1 | contig 10861 bp, 12 predicted proteins | sample 2456371 | NCBI WGS metagenome assembly SMEK01 (sample SAMN10132590, study PRJNA489261) | soil metagenome | isolation source: day1 antibiotic-loamy sand soil ammended with composted manure from dairy... | place: USA | collected 2015-04-01
GCCAGTCCTTTCAAAAAAAAGGGGTACCGACACCGGGGTGAGGGTTAAGCGTTGTCCCAATAACCGGGGGGAGCAGGCTCAGCGGACAGGGGACGCACCTCATCGTGCTTGCGGCTATTACACAGCCGAAACGGGCCTTCTTGGCTGGTGAGCGCTGCCCACTGGGGATCGAAATGGTCGCGCCACCAAGCATTCATCGTGCTCAAGTCGTCGCTGACGCGGGCCTGCTCCCAGGACTTCCACAAAGCGTCCAGCCGCTCGACCGCCTCGCGGTGTTTCCACCACCAAGGGCACCAGCGAAAGATGCCGCCTTCTGCCCGGCGGACGGTGCGTAACAGCCAGTCATGCACCCACTCCTCGGCGTGGGAGTAGTAGGTCTCTACCTCTTCTGGCTCGCCAGCATCCACGGTGACCTGATCAAAACCAGCACCTGCATCGCTTTCCTTCTCGCTGAGGACGTTGTCAAGCCAGGCGCTGATCTCTTCGAGCTCACCGGGGTCCAACTCGTCGCTCATTGCGTGGCCTTCTTGATTGCTGCTGCGATTTCGGTGGCACGCGGCCCCTGATACCAGGGCAGCAGCTTGACCAGCGTAGGTTTCAGCCCGGTAGCTAGGAGCAGCGCGGTGCCTTTAGGCAGGGCGCGTACGGCGGCGGCGTCCATGATCTCTTGGCGCCTCAAGGAAACCGACTCTCCTACGTGGTCGGAGCCGTAAGACAGGCTGGAGGTGGCCACATCGTGATGGCCAATCATCGCGGACAGATCCCGGGCCAAGGCGGGATCGTCAATGCCAGCACCAATCACCTTGCGGGTTGCCGCACCCCACAAGGAGTCAAACCCTTCTTCGCCCCACACGCTGACACCTTGGCGGCGGGATTGCAGGATGGTCACCGGGATGATGCCGCGGCTGCCGAAGTGGGAGTAGAGCAGGGGCAAATCATTGATACGGCAGACGTTGGCAGCCTCGTCCAAGACCGCAACGAGGGGCACAGCAAGCCGCCCTCCTTGGCGTTCGGCAGCGGCTTCAGCCGCGCGCATGACACGGTCGGTTAGCGCGGCCACCAGGGGTGCTGCCGAGCCACCTCCGGCCTTGCTCATCAAATACAGTGTCTGGCGGCTGGCCACGAAGGTGTCCGGGTCGAATTGAGGCAGGTTTTGGGGAGTGACCCATGCGGTGATCTGTGGGTCGCGCAGACACCGGGCAGCAGTGCGGGCGGTCTGGTAGATGCCCGCGCGGGTATCAGGAGCACCTGCCTGGACACCTCGCAGCGAGCTAGCAAGGGATACTTGTCCCATCTCGTCCAGGATTTCGCTGGGGGTGGGCAGCAGCTCATCGTCCAGCCACAAAGCCACGGTTTCCACGGTCTCGCCTGCATGGGCGGCCGCGAGCAGCAAGGCGCACAGCAGCTCTTGGGCGGCTGGCCCCCACAGGTCCCGCTGCTTTTCATCAGCGACAGTCTGCACAAAGTGACTGGCCACGCGGTTGGCCTCCTCATAGGAGGTGATCGCTGCCAGAGGGTTCCACCACATGCCTTGGGGATTGCGCGTGATGCTTTGGGGGTCAAACAGCCACACGGTCTGGTCTGTATCTGAGGCCCGCAGTTGGGAGGTAGCATCCCACAAGTCGCGCTTGTTGGACGTGGCGATTACGGGGCCGGGTGCGCCAAGGATGTAGGGGATGGCCAGGCTGGTGGTTTTCCCAGCCCGAGGAGCCATGATCGCCAGGATGGTGTCTTCCCAAGAGGCAAACAGCGTGGGGCCGCTGCGGCCTCGAGGCAGCAGCAGCTTGCCAATAGGCAGCCCTAATTCGTGCTCTGGCAGCTTCTTGACGTCAGTGGGGGACAGCCGCTTGAGGTCAGCGCGAAGCTTGACAGCTTGCGCACGAGTAGCTTCCGGGCCGATTTCTGCAGCGATGGGGTTGCCTCGCGTGATCGCGGAGACAGGGTCATCAGGAGCGGTGCGTCGCCTCAGGACCAGCCGTATCCCTCCTGCAGCGAGGGCAAGCAACAGCAGCACGACCAGGCAGGCAAAGACGACGACCAGCCAGGTGGGGGTTTGAGGCCAGGCCTGGTCGGTGCGCCCGGCAAGCAAGTCGGCCACCCACTCAGCCCCAAAAGGGGCAACCCGGCCGCCGCTGATGCGGGCAGCCAGCCACGCCGCCCCCCAAATGCCTGCCAGCACGGCGATGCCGCCCCACAGCAGCCCCAGCATCACCCAGGGGGCGGCGGCATGGTGCAACGGGCCGGTGCGAGGAGTCAAAGATCGGCTCACGACACCTCCGCTCGCACGGCCTGATCAGTGTCGTAGAGGCGACGCTCCACGGGGGTGAGCGTCATTTCCACGGGCAGACCAAGCCGACCTGACACCTTGATCATGTACTTGCCGCGCCCCGGGTGCTTGGCTCCCGGAAGCCAAGAGTCAGGAGCCGACCAGGAGGCCACCATCGCATGCTCTGGACCGGTCAGCGGGGTGATCTCATGCAGACGGCGCAGCTCACGCGGAGGCAGCCCGGCCATCACGGTGATGGCCGACCGGTCCACAAAGCCCCGCGCTTTAGCGCGGTCTGCTTCGGTCGGCAGGGCATCCAGGTCAGCAAGCGAATGGGTGACCATGATGCTGGCCATGCCTTTTGCTCGGCTCAACCGGGTAAGAGCATCAGCGTGCTCAACCAGGCCGGGGGCGCCGCGCAGGGCCCGCCACAACTCGTCGAGCACCCCCATGTAGGTGCGGCGCGGTGCCAGCCCGAATTGGGCCAATGCTGCAGCGGCGTCCACCATGCCGTAGCCATAAGACCAGGTGCACAGCATGGCTGCGGTCAGTAGCTTGTCCCCCGCCCCTCCGGTGCGGGAGATGTCCACGCTGACGATGGGCGCATCCAAGTCGATGGGCTTGGTGGTGGGGCCGTCGAACACCCCTGCCAAGGAACCCGAGCACAACAAGTCGAGAGTGAAGACGAGGTCATCGGTGCGTTTGCGGTAGTCGTCTTCGCTTCGTGCTCGGGCCGCGGTGCGCAGCTCGTCTGGCCCCTGGCTGAGCGCCGTCAGCACGTCTGGCACCGTGGGTTCACGGCTTCCTGCAAGCCGCTCGTCCAACAGGTCGATAGCCCGCCCCAACATGACCTCTTCGCCATTGCTGAGCGGCGCCTCACGCACCAGCGTGCACAGCGCCAGCAACAGGCTGAGCCGCCGGGAGCGCACTTCCCAACGCAGCTTGTCGGCATCAGGGCCGCTCAATTTCCGCAGCACACTGCCCAGTGGGCCAGAATCCAAAGGGTTGATGCGGTCTAAACCCCGGCCGATCTCGATGACCTGCCCGCCGAGGTAGGACACCAAGGCGGTGTAGTCGGGCTTGGAATCACCCAGCACCAAGCCCCGAGTTCCCCGGGACACTGCTCCCACAAGCAAGCGCTTGACCAGCGTGCTCTTTCCCGTACCGGGCTGGCCAAGCACAAACACCCCAGGGTTGGTGACCAGGCCTGCACGCAGCCACTCCAAGGGGTCCATGCACACCACCTCACCGTGCAACTGGTGGCGGCCCAAGGGGGTGCCCGACGTAGGAGTGCCTGATCCCGCGGTAAAGGGGAACAGGCCACAGATTTGGTTGGTGGTGGCCTGGTATTCGGGGGCGGCTGTCACATGGCAGGCGCGTCCACCGTTGGGCACCGGCCATCCCCACAACGGGGCCACATATTCCGGGTCCAGCCCTTCCAATGACTCCTGTGACTCCTGGGGCAGCGAGGAGGGGTGAGCCCTGTGCAGCACCAGCGAAGCCTTTCTTGACGCTATTTGCTCAGTTCATAGGCGAGATCGGGGGGGTAGATGCCGCACGGCAAGGTGGTAGCAAAGCCGGTGGACTGGCTGTGCCACAGGCGTCGTAGCCGGATTTTGGAGGTCTCAGCATCTGCTTCGGTTTGTGCGATAGCACGCGGTAGATCGCCATGATCGGTGACTGTGACGGTGACATACATCGAGCAGCGAGTGACCCCTGCCCCTGCTGCTTCATCGGCCGCAGCCTGACGGGCCCGTGCTTCGTCGACCGCGTCTCGTGCAGTCGCATCCCGTCCTTGAGCCTGGCGTAGCGCACGCCGAAAATGTGCGGCGTTGACTTCTGCTTCCAACAAGCGGGAAGCCTCACCTGCGGGGTAAGCACGAAACAGCAGGGTGACCCGTTTATGGTGACGAGTGGGGGCGAGCAGGGGGGATAGCACGTGCGACTGCACGATCTGACGGGGAGCCTCATTCCACCCCCAGCTCACCGAAATACCGGAGTCGTGTTCGTAGTAGCCGGGGGTTTCGCGGGCTCCGATGGGGACGGCATCGTGCCACTGCACACCATGGTCGTCCGGCCGGGGGGTTTTGCCTTCCAGGAGCGGATCGGGATGCTCGTCTGACAGTGCCCGGTTGATGGCTCCGCGCGCCAGCGGGTCATAGGCGCTCCGGACTATGCCCACGATCTGGGTGGCAGTGGCCCGCCCCACCACAGTGACCCCACACCCGTTGAGAGAGGACTCAAGCTGGGTGAGGCTGTGCCCGATCTCGACGAGCACCTCGTCCAGCTTCTTGGGCCGCGAGGGGAACCCGTGAGGGGCAAAGGTGATGGAGACCCTGGTGTGGACCTCGGCTGCCGCAGCGGGCGCGCTTTGCACCAGCTCATCCATGATGTGGCGGGCTGCAGGGGGTGATTGCGGGTCTAGGGATGCGTATACCTGGTCGGCCAGGGTGGACCCAGGTTCTGGAGCAGTCTCTACGGTAACCGCCACGTGCCGGACGTAGGGCATGTAGCCGAGGCGGGCCAGCCAAGCTCCCCAGCGAGCCACCCAGCCGTCCACCTCATCCGGGTCAGCCAGCCAGATTGAGGCGGGGGCTACCAGCAGGGTCGCGGTGAACTCCCCGGTGCGGCGATTCCACACCACCCCATAGCTGGAGCCCAGACCGTCATCAGCAGACACCAGCGAAACAGGGGCCAGTACGCCAGGCAGATTCCAGGCGCGAGGATGCTCTACCAGAATGCCTGACCTGTATTTGGTGTAGCCCCGCATCCGGCCGATCCACCAGCGCACACGCTGCACCACGAACATGCCGATCGGCTCTCCACCGAAGCGGACCACGGCGGCAAGCACCACCACGCCAGTGGGAGGACCCACCCATACCAGCAGTGCCGGGGAGATTTGCGCGGCGACGATCACGACGAGGACGGCGCCCAGCAGGGTGAGGGTGCCGCCCAACCCCAGGCCGAGAAGGCCAATGCCGCGGCTGCGACGCCACCCGCCGTAGGTACGAGGAGTCGTGGTCATGACTCGGTTGCTCCTGAAGCTGAGGGGGGATTGGGAAGTCCGCCCGCATCAGTGACTGCGCGGGTTGCCGAATCAGCCGCTTGAGCGGCGGTCTCGGCTCCCTTCGCTGCGCCCGCAGCGACCACTCCTGGCGGTCCTGCTGTGGCGGCCGCGGCCGTAGCAGCAGCCCCAGAAGGTGCGGGTGCGGGGGAGGGGGAACCGGTTGCTGGGGCACGACTTGCTGTCTCCGGTACGCCTCCTGTCGCACCTCCCGGAGATCCTGGAGGAGCAGCGGTGTCTGCAGTGGGGGAGGAGGCCCCACTTGCCCCTGTGGGAGACAAGGCTGTGGGGGACTCTTCAGCGGAAGGGGAAGGCTTGGGCTTGTGGGCGGTGTCTTCTTTGGCTCCCGTGGGAGCGGTTGCACCAGCCTTTTCGCCGCTGCCTGTTCCTGCCGTGCCAGGCGTACCAGGAGAACCCAGCCGCTCGCTAGTAGATGACACCTGGTGGCGTAGTTGAGCGCCCAGCCCCACAGCTGCGCCGGTGGCACCCGAGGCAATGCCTGCAAGCACACCGGAGAACCCCCCTGGGGAAGCCACCGCGCCAGTCGCCCAGTTAAACAGGCTGAGCAGGGTTTGCATTGCCACCAGGCTAAGTATCAGCATCATCAGCCCGGCTACGAAGGTGCGGATGGTTGGCTGCTCGTCGCCACCAATGAAGACAAAGGTCGTGGCATACACCATTGCCACAGCTGGCTTATAGAAAATCAGAGCCAGCATCCAACTGCTCACACGCGGCAGCCAGCTTTGGGTGGCCCGCATCATCATGCCCACAGCCGCCAACGGCAGCAGGGCAGCCAGGATGATGATCACCGCCTCGCGGAAGATCATCAGAATCATTTGGATCACCGTGACGATGAGCACGATGATCCCTAGTAGAATCACCAGGAGCGCTGAGACTGTCAGGCCCGCTTGGGTGGCCCCATCCTCGCTGACCGGGCCAGAACCGTCGTATTGACCGAAGGTCATGACCAGAATCAAACGGTCTTCGAGCTGCTCGGTCATTGTGGAGTTCAGTACCCACACCGACCAGGCATCGCCCGCTCTCAGCAAAAGGTTGGCCACTCCCACACCGAGGGCCTGCACGATGATGACGACGAGCACGCCCCCGCCTAGCGGGATGAGGGGATTGGCCTTGCGGGTCAGCACCATTCGGCCTGCCGCCACCAAAAGCCCCACAACGCCTACCAGCAGCACGACCGGGGACAGCAAATAGCCCATCTGGTCAATCGTGGTAGCCGCAGATCCCGACGTCAGGTCCACCGCCTCAACATCGGTGATCCACGCGACCATGATCTTCAGCAGCTGGTGGACGCCTTCGTTGACAGCTTGGGCAAGCTCGGTGAGCGCGTTGGACGCTGCGCTTGAGGCAGCCTGGCTGATTTCTTCGCGGATCTCTTCACGAACCCGCTCCCCTGCCCTATCCAAAACGGCTCTGGAGCAATCAATGGGGTTGGTATACAGCGTCCACCAGTCGTCTGCACATTCGCGGATATCTGGCTGTAAAGGCAGAGCAGGCATAGGTGCTACCGAGGAAATTCGATAAAGCCGTCCAAAGAATCCAGCACCCGAAACCCGTCAAGAGTCTCGAGGGAAGTGGCCACCATGCGCCAGTCTCCGTCCTGCCAGACCACATCAACGGTGGTGCCAGCCCTCTCCACCTGCTCCTTGACGACAGCCGTGGTGAACTCCACCTTGGCGGCGTGCTCGGTGTAGGAGATGATCCGATATCCCTCGAGGACGACCCGCTCTATGCCTTCCACCGGGCCAGCAAACGCCAGGGACCGTTCTCTGTAGTGGTCGGCTTCAGCGCCCACCACTTGCTCAGCAAGGGCTGCCTCCTGGGCTGCACGTGGCACACTGGTGCCGCCGCTCGTCTGAAAAATGATGTGGATCGCAGCCAGTACTGCCCCTTGGGGGGTGCGCGCGAATCCTCGTGACCAGCCTCCCTCGGTTACCCTCGGTCCGTGGGCTCGCGAAAAGGGGGTCTCCACACTGCTGTGTGGCTTCCAGGTCAGGTCATCTCGATCAAATACTGCCTGGTAGGCGCTTTGGTCTGTGGTGCCGGAGGTCGGCTCAGCCGAAGGTGACACTGCAGCAGGCGGAGCCGGCTGTTCAGAGGGTGAAGTGGTACTTCCGGCGAGGTAGCCAATACCAGCCGCGGCCAGGACCGCAACGGTTCCGGCCGCGAAAAACATTCGTTTTTGGGGCATCAGAGAATCGTATCCAGAATCGGGATGCCGACGGCAGCCAGGGACAGGCCCAAAATCACCCAGGGCAAACCTTTGGCCCCCTCCACCGCCATCCGGTGGCGCTCAGTTCGCCCGATGACCATCTGTCCAGCACACCACAGAAGTCCTATGGTGCCCAGGACCAAAAGCAGGCCTTTTCCCCACGAGACGAGTGTCCCGGCCACCTCCATCAGCTCGCTGGGTAAGGACGGCGGGGGGTTGGGTGCCTGCATTGCCTGGTGCGTGCTCTCTTCAGGCCATCTCATAGTTGGCTGACCTCGTGCTTGTCAGGGGAGTGCATTGTGACGCTGCTTTTTCTGCGGCCTGCACGATACTGGCCAGGGCGTTTTGGGCTTTCCTCGGCAGGCGAAGGTCGTGATTGGGATGCACCACGCGAAGCTCGCGAAGGAAAGGCATCCGCACCACGGCGCCAACTCTGGGCTCTAGCAGATGCACCCGAAGGGTGGCTTCTCGCGGCTCTTTCCACCCGTCTGAGACCAGTACCAGACAGGCCGGTTTGTAGTGCTGGGCAGCCAGTTCCCGGATGGCCTCTGCTGCCCATTGCACGCCGGGAACTGTAGCCCGGGCCACCACGATCAGCGGGCGACCATAGGTCTCCACCTTCTGCCACACCCCGTCAGGCTGCTTTAAGCAGCCCAGATCATAGGCAGGAGAAGGCAAAAAGGTGTGAATGGTGGAGGTGCCAGCCCCACCATGAGCCCCGGCGACAGCCACACCGTATCGGCAGTTTTGCCACGTCAGGGGCGTTATAGCCACGCTATCACCGTTCTCGCTATTGTTTTTGGGCGTGTGTCTTGTGGTTTAGAAACAGGCCATATGTGTTGCAAGGGGTAGTCTACGGATCATTGATCAAGAAAACGTAGTGCCTGGTGATTCATGGGACTAGTAAGACGACGGGGAAGCCCTGTCGCAATCCTGATCTTGGGGATCGCCCTTCTGGGATGCGCCCCAGATTCTCCCCCACCTGCATCGACATCCCCTTCAACGTCGATGCCTCATGAGCCATCAGAACTGTTTGCCTCCCCGTCAAATGAGGCATCCCGGGTGCAGGTGCCGGATGTCGAGTTCAGCGACCCAGCCAGCGTGGCCGAAGCCTTCTATGTGGCCTGGCTGTCATACGACGCCGCTGTAGACACTTTGGACAGTCGTCGAGCACGGGTGCAGCCCTATACCACCCCGGCACTCCTTGAGCAGGGGGCTTTTGGAAACCGTCTGCCCGCCGCTGAATGGCAGCGTGCCCAAAACGCTGACGAAGTCGTGCAAGTAGTGGCCCCTCACGCCTTCGTCGAGCCCTATGCCCCCTCCCCCACCCCCACACGGGCTCACTACATGGTGGTGGGCACCTTGCGAACCACCACCCAGGAAGGCACACACGAAGAGCCCGCTCCGCCCTACCCCCTGGTATTAGAAAGCGTGGCGGGACGCTGGCTGGTAGTTCGGATTAGCTATCACTAAGGAGCAGCGTGCTCAGGGCGTTCCTCGCAGCAATAGCCGCGTTCCTCCTCTTTCTCGGCTTGCTGTTTTACGTCGTGCTCACCGCTAGCTCCGGGCAAGCCGCGGATGGAGGGCTCAGCGGTGCTCCCACTCAAGAAGCCCTCGACGACATCCCCCCGCGCTACCTCGCGCTCTACCAAAAAGCCGCGACCTCGCAGTCCTGCCACGTGCCCTGGGCAGTCCTAGCAGGCATCGGCAAAGTGGAATCCGACCACGGACGCCTTGATGCCCCCGGGGTGAAAAGCGGGCACAACCCGTGGGGAGCAGCAGGCCCCATGCAGTTTGGTGCGCTTCCTGGCTCGGCCGCGGGAGACTCCTGGTCCACCTATGGAGTAGACGGCAACGGCGACGGCGTTGCTGATGTCTACGACCCAGCCGACGCGATTCCTGCAGCCGCCAACTATCTGTGCGCCCACGGCGCAGGTGCAGGAACTTTAGAAGCGATCCGTGATGCGCTGTATGCCTACAATCACGCCTGGTGGTATGTAGACGACGTGCTTAGCTGGGCTCGACGTTACGCTCAAAGCAGCACCAGCGCTCCCGCACAAGCAGCCATCGCCTGGGCAAAACAGCACCTAGGCACCCCTTATTACTGGGGAGGCACCTGCACCAACCCCACCCTGCAAGGCGGGCCCGGTAACTGCGACTGCTCCAGCCTGGTGCAACAGGCCTACGCCCACGCCGGAATCACCTTGGGCCGCACTACCTACGAGCAAGTCCACCAAGGAGCTCTCGTCTCCCCTGAAGACCTTGCCCCCGGCGACCTGCTCTTTACCAACTGGCAGGGGGGACAACCCCAGCACGTGGTCATGTACATCGGCAACAACCAGGTCATCCACGCTCCCCGTACCGGCGACGTCGTCAAAATTGCTGATGCTGACTACTACATCGCCCAAGCCCGCGTTATCCGCCGTCCTAGCAGCCTGCTTGGCTAACCCTTCCCGCCCTGGGCTGAGGCTTCTTGTCCTGCTGCACACACCAAGAATGTCAACAAAGCGTTTACGCAGAGTGGGTAGTCTGTCACTATCAGCATGTCAACGTTTACACCCCTAGGCCCAACACTGACCGGGTGTGGGCAGCCACGGTCAGCGGTGACATCTACGTCCCCCGCCCCCGGAGTCTCAACCATCACCGCTCCGTCGCTATGGCCGAAGAGGCCGCCCGCCAACTCCGCCACGAAGGCATTGGCGTGGAGGTGCACCACCGGGATATTGACAAACCACTCATCGTTCTTCTGGCGCGGAGACCCCGGGCTTCAGCCCTGGGGAGGAAGCGCCATCCTCCCATCACAGATCGTTCTTAAGCTTCCCTTACCGCAACCCACAAACCGGGGCAAACCGGACATCGCCGAGGGTCTCGCCGAGGGAGCGCGACCGCCGAGCAGCCACGGACCGCGAGCAGAACCGCGGTGTGGAACACCGGTGAAGCGGGGCGCCGAGCACAAAACGCCAGCGGGCCGCAGAACCATAGACCAAACGCCACCCCGCCGCGACCTGCACAAACACCCCTGCGCGCATCTCAGCGCGCTCTAGGGGCGTTTTCGAGCCCCAAACTTTCCCCCTTGCCCACTTCCCTTTCGCGCCTCTACGCGTATTTGGGGGGCGTTCCGCATGGTGACGCTGAGTTTTCGTCGACCAGGATCGTGGGAGCGCGCAGAACCACACAGTGCCCCTTGTTGTCACGGCCTGGGTTGCACAGCGGCGCGCACGCGCGAGCGACCGGGTTTCCGTATCGAAGATACCTTGGTACTCCCCGTTGATTTCCTGAGATTCGTCAGTGACGGAAATGG
>SMEK01000751.1_pt1 | contig 10852 bp, 7 predicted proteins | sample 2456371 | NCBI WGS metagenome assembly SMEK01 (sample SAMN10132590, study PRJNA489261) | soil metagenome | isolation source: day1 antibiotic-loamy sand soil ammended with composted manure from dairy... | place: USA | collected 2015-04-01
TGATACTAACGTTAAGTTTTTAAAACCTAACAATGAAAGCACAGCAATCATAAATCCTAAAAACAGTGCACCCGTATCGCCCATAAAAATTTTTGCCGGATGAAAGTTAAAGAATAAAAATCCAATCGTACTACATGCTAATATTGCAGCAACGGCAAGTACAAATCCATTGCCCATAATATAGGCCATCGTTGCAAGAGTAATTAATGCAATCGTTGACACGCCTGCTGCTAGTCCATCTAAACCGTCAATTAAATTTACCGCATTCGTAATTCCAACAATCCACAATAGTGTTAACGGAATACTCAATAATCCAAAATTTAAAATACCGTTATCAAAAGGCAAGTTAATGAAGTCAATTTGCACACCGCCCATAAAAATAACAATGGAAGCGGCAACAATTTGCCCTAACATTTTTGCCTTTGCACTTATTTGATATTTATCGTCTAAAATACCAGTAATAACAATTACCAAAGCACCTAATACAATCGATAAAGGCATTAATGAACTTTCATATCGAGGACTTTCCGGTCTTAGTATCGCTAGTCCTATTAAAAAGGATAAAAATATAGCTAAACCACCTAGACGTGGCATTATTTTTTGATGCACTTTCCGATAATTCGGTGCGTCCACAGCACCTATGCGAAACGCTAATCGTCTAACAATCGGAGTCAGTATTATGGACGCGACTAGCGCCACTGCTAAAGACACGTAAACCATGTCTATCCTCCTTAGAAAAAGAATTCCATTTATTATTAAACCTAAGATATTATAGCATGAATAAATAAGAAAACCTAGTCTTTCCTTTAAAATGTAATTAAATATCCAATAAAAATGAATCATCAATCAAATTACTATAAAAAGACAATATTGGAAATACTAATGATTACAATATCTTCATACTTATTTTCCCCGTGATTGAAGTAGTCATACATTCAAAAGTTTGATAGAATAACAAAGGTGTCTATATTTATTTAGACCACAAAAGGAGCGTAAAAAAATGTTCTCAATTTTCAAAAATAAGGAAAGAACAAGTAAACGAGAATTAAAACATTACTATAAAATAGTAGAAAAAATTAATCAACTCGAAGCTACATACTCATCGATGTCTGATGATGAGCTTAAAAATATGACTGTAAAATTTAAAGAACGCCTTGCAAATGGTGAAGATTTAACAAATATCATACCTGATGCCTTTGCTGTCGTTCGAGAAGCATCAAAACGCGTCCTCAACATGCGACATTTTGACGTTCAATTAATTGGTGGTCTCGTTCTAACAGAAGGAAATATTGCTGAAATGCCTACTGGTGAAGGGAAAACTTTAGTTGCTTCTCTTCCTTCTTATGTGAGAGCCCTCGAAGGAAAAGGGGTTCACGTTATCACTGTCAATGATTACTTGGCAAAACGGGACTTCGAATTAATTGGTCAAATTCACAAATTCCTTGGCTTAAAAGTTGGTTTGAACTTGCCAATGATGGATTTAGAGCAAAAGAAAAAAGCTTACAATGCAGACATTACTTACGGTGTCGGTACGGAATTTGGCTTTGACTATTTACGTGACAACATGGCTCGTAATGTGGAAGATAAAGTGCAGCGGCCATACCATTTTGCCATCATTGATGAGGTAGACTCTGTTCTAATTGATGAAGCAAAAACTCCACTTATCATTGCTGGAAAAACTCCTTCTCAAGAAGAACTGCACCGTATTGCTGCCATGCTTGCAAAAACCTTCAAAAAAGATGAAGATTATGAATTCGATGAAGAAACAAAAGCTACTTCTCTTACAGATCAAGGAATCGACAAAGTTGAAGAAGCTTTCGGCGTAGATAATTTATATGATTTAGATCATCAAGTATTGTACCACTACGTCATTCAAGCGGTACGTGCCCACGTGATGTTCGAACGCGACGTGGACTACATTGTGAAAGATGATAAAATTGAGCTAGTCGACATGTTTACTGGCCGAATCCTTGAAGGACGTTCTTTATCAGACGGTTTACACCAAGCCATTGAAGCAAAAGAAGGCGTCACGATTACTGCCGAAAATAAAGCACAAGCTCAAATTACCGTCCAAAACTACTTCCGTATGTACCCTAAACTTGCCGGAATGACTGGAACTGCAAAAACGCAAGAAAAAGAATTCATTGAAGTATACAACATGCGAGTTGTTCAAATTCCAACAAACCGTCCAGTCATTCGTATTGATCAACCAGACATCGTTTTCGAAACGCGGGATGCAAAATACGAATACGTAGCACAAGAAGCAAAACGACGCCAAGAAAAAGGACAACCAATACTAATCGGAACCACTTCTATTCTACAATCAGAAGAAGTGGCAAAATATCTAGATAAATATGGACTAGAATACCAACTACTCAATGCGAAAACAGTTGAACAAGAAGTGGAATTAATCTCTCAAGCAGGACAAAAAGGGCGAATTACGGTCGCAACAAACATGGCGGGTCGCGGTACTGACATTAAACTCGGAGAAGGTGTTCCAGAGCTTGGCGGTCTTTATGTAATCGGAACAGAAAAGCATGAAAGCCGTCGTATTGATAATCAGCTTCGCGGGCGCTCCGGTCGACAAGGAGATCCTGGTGAAACCCGCTTCATCGTCTCATTGGAAGACGATATGTTCCGACGTTTCGCTAAAGAAGACGTTGAAAAATTCAAGAAAAAAATGGTCGTTGATGAGAAAAAGCAAATTCAAAACAAAGATGTACAAGAATTAATTGACCGTACACAGCGGATTGTTGAAGGCGCTCACTTTGCATTGCGTGAATACAACTTAAAATTAGACGACGTCATCAATGATCAACGAAAAATATTGTATACTTTAAGAGATAAAGTTCTACACGAAGAAGACATTATCGAAATCATTCAAAAAATGCTCTTTGATGCAATCGACTTTGCTGTTCGTGATAATGCTGATGAAGAAATTGGCCAAGAAGAATGGAATTTTGATGCAATAGAAAATACATTAAACTCCTTCTACTTAGAGAAAGTCACATTAGACCGTACAGTAGTAAAAGTCAATCACATTTTTGACCAAGTAGAACCTGGTTACTTGCAATTAAAAGAATTTATCCAATCCTTCGAGAACGATGAAAGAGTGCTAAGCATTTCACAACAAGTAATGCTCGGCTTCATTGATCGCATGTGGGTAAATCACTTAGCACAAATGACATATTTAAAAGAAGGCATCGGCTTACGCAGCTATCAAGGTGAAGATCCAATGCGAATCTACCAGCGAGAAGGACTCAAGTTATTCGGTAAGAACTTCCAAGAACTTCGCGTCCAAATCGTTTCAGAATTGGTGAAATTTATGAACATTCGCCGAAAAGAGGAGGAAAATGAATAATGGGGCTTTTTGATTTTTTTAAGAAAACCGATAAAGTTGGAACAGACAGTGCAATCGACTCAAGTAATTTAATTGAAGGAATTGAAGAATCATCCGAAAAAAAATTAGTGAAAACAAAACTATCACTTCATCCGGATTGGAAAGTACCGCAAGAACAAAAATACGTGTTCAGCTTTTTAGCAAATCAATTAGTACCGTTACGTCCAAATCAATTGTCTCTTGCTGCCATTGATATCGATGAAGATAAAAAAACAGGAACTTGGTACGTGCGTGCGTTCTTCCGATCATCAATTCCCCACAATATTGAATTAGGGGAAATTGGACTGCTTATATTAGATAAAAACAATAAACGCTTAGCTGGAAAAATATTTGATTTTAAAGAATTGGGTACTCTCCCACCAGAAAGCTGCCGTCCATGGGTATTCGTTTTTGAAAAGAAATATATCGAAACGGACGAACTTCCTGGCGAAGGTTGGAAAATTGTCTTTAACTTGAACACATTAAAAGAACATACACTGGATTTAGATGAATCTTGGAAAAAGCAGCTTCCAATCGAACAACAAGAGTTGCTTGCAAAAGTTGTAAGTAAACTGCCAGAACTAGGCCATAATGAAGTGAATATTACAGGTTTACAAGCAAATTTACGTGATGATAAGAGCTTATCTGTATCCATCTTCATTCGAAATGGAAATGATCGTGCAATCAATGTTGAACAATTACCATTAGAAATAATTGACGCGAACGGTAAAAAAATTGCAAAAGGATCATTTACAATAGATCCTCCTTTAACTGTTAAAGCTCGTACAACGAAACCGTGGACATTTGTCTTCCCACCTGAATTAGTGGATGCAGAAGGTGCAGATTTATCTCGCTGGAAAGCTGTCGTACCGCAATAAAAAAGTAACGCGTAGAGCAATCATGCTTCTACGCGTTTTTTGTATTGTATTATATCTTACAGCTAATAACATTTTTACACGGGTTAAAATTTAAACTTAATTTTCCGCTCTTTTGCTTTTCTTCAATTTATCTTTTTTCTAAAATTTTATTTTTGAACTTCTAAAGGTTTTTTGTATCTTTTCTTTTGGCGTTTTAATCCATTTCCTTTCTGTATTGATGCACTTTTTCTGACATTAGTAAAATATTTCCATATTTAAGAGTGGTTATTTACAGACATTTAAAAAGGGGAACCCACAAAAATAGGTTCCCCTCTGCTTTTTATTTTCCCAAAATAATATATCTATAAAATTTTAATTTCCCTCAGAAATCAACTCCACATCCGCCACACGCTTAGCCCCTACGAAACGGTCATACCAGTAGTATTGATCAAAGAAGTTCGATAAACTTACCCCTTCTCCTGTTTGAGCATGTATCATTTTACCATCACCATAATAAATTGCAACATGGGAGATTCCTAACCCTGATGTATTATAGAACAATAAATCTCCTGGCCGAATTTCACCAATCTTCACTGGCTCCCCAATCTCATACATTTCCTTTGCGGTACGGGGCAATTCTATCCCTAAATCACTAAATACTTTTCTGACAAATCCTGAACAGTCAAAGCCGCTTGTTGACGTTCCTCCATACAAATATCTTATCCCTAAATATTTGCTTGCAGTCTCCCGCAATTCCGTTGAAGTAAAATCTGTTGAATCCTTTTCCGTTGCACCAACTGCTATAGGAGAAAAACAAATGACAACACCAGCCACAGTTGCCAAAAGCAATTTTCGAATATTCTTTTGGAAAATGATAGTACCCTCCATCGTGAAGTAGTCAGAAAATTCAATCATAAAAAGTGTAACATGTGAGGGTTTGTAGTAACATTACAGTTCATTTACATTCACATTACATCAAACATTCACGATATCGGCTGAATAAAACTTGTTAACCGGGGCCACAAAGCTTCTTACTGTAATGAATTTGTAAATCTATTTTACGAATATATCGAAAGAGAATCTAAGAAATCCTCTATTATTGCGTAATATTTGTAACTTGAATTTTTCTATAATATTAAAAGGGTATTTTTCTACTTTGATAGAAGAAATACCCTTTTTAAAAACACGATAAAATTGTCAATTAATTCCTTTAAACCGTTTATATGTCACGAAATGTTTCTTCCAATAGTCATAATTAACGTTCGATACTTCTACTCCATTGTCTCCTGCATGGATGAATTTTCCGTCCCCTAAATATATCCCCATATGAGATATGCCTGTTTTGTACGTATTTTTAAAGAAAATCACGTCGCCAGGAACTGGGTTTTTTACTACAGTCGTATCTTGGTTAAAATAGTCTTCACTGCTTTTTCGCTGAATATCCAACCCTGCATTAACAAAAACGTACCGTACAAACCCAGAACAATCAAATCCTTCTGGTGTATTTCCCCCAAATAGATAAGGTACACCTAGTTGAGCATTAGCAATTTCCAACACTTTGTTATATATAGCTTGTCCTTTTTCTGAAGGATCCTTATCAATCATCTGTTCTTTTTCTAACTGTTTTTTAATTACTTCATCAACTAACAATTCATCATGCGGGGGATTCTTCACTTCATTCTCGATATTTTGGTTAGGTAAGTCTCCCTGCTCCTCATGATTTGGAGATTGAGAGGATGAATAAATTGTCAATATTTGTCCAGCATATATCACATCAGCAGAACTTAACTGATTCCAATTCATAATGTCTTCAACAGTCACATTGAATTTTTTGGAAATTTTTGTTAAAGTATCACCTTTAACCACTTTATATGTAATTTGAGAAGCAAGTTGTCTATCTGGAATATTTAATTTTGTCATTCTAGCTTTAGATAAAGTTTCTTTTCTCGTTTTAGAACGGTCGATATTCGAAAAATTATTAGGTAAAACGTTGTTTTTTATGTTAAAATGTTCAAGTGTTTTTTCGCCGCTGCTTTTACCACTCTCAGTAGATGCATAAGCACTTTGGGCGAAAATACAACTTGCCAACAAACCCGCACTTATTAATACAATCGACTTTTTTCGCCGGTACACCCTATCTCCCTCCTTATAAAAAGATTAACTATATCATACTTAATATTTCGGATAAAAACTAATAATTTTTTAGAAATAATTAAACATTAAGTAAGGAATTCTTAAAATATCCAAAAATATTATTTGTCTTTTTCGACGATAGATGATATAATTCGACATTGTTACCGTTCTAATTATTTATTATTTTTAGAAATTTTCCGCTATTCGAAAATAAAGGAGAAAATGCAACTATGAAAAACTTAGGAGATCTTGTAAAAAACAATTTAGCTGTGGGATTTATGTTATTTGCTCTATTTTTAGGAGCTGGTAATATTATCTTTCCGCCACTATTAGGGCAACAGGCAGGAGAAAACATCGTACCTGCAATGATTGGTTTCCTTATAACTGGAGTGGGGTTACCACTTCTAGGTATCGTAGCTGTTGCAAAGAATGGCGGGGATTTGCAAGAAGTAGCTAGTCGTATTCACCCTTGGTTTGGTGTAATTTTTACATCAGTGGTTTATTTATCAATCGGACCGCTTTTTGCCATTCCTCGTACAGGAGCAGTTACATATGAAATCGGTATTGCTCCGTACTTATCTGATGCACAAGCTGATAGCTGGGTACCATTATTTATAAGTTCATTTATTTATTTTGCTATTAGTTTATATTTAGCATTAAACCCAACAAAATTAGTTGACCGTATTGGTAAAATATTAACACCAGCATTGTTGATTGTCATTCTGTTGCTTGCACTAAAAAGTGTGATTACTCCATTGGGTGCTCTTCAAGAAGCAAATGGAGATTATATTACAAAAGCCTTTTCAAAAGGATTTGTTGAAGGTTACTTAACAATGGACGTGCTCGCTTCCCTTGTATTCGGAATCGTTGTCGTGCAATCCATTCAAGCAAAAGGAATCATAGATCGTACTAAACAAGTAACCATTACAATTTTTGCAGGAATTATAGCAGCCATTGGATTAGCATTTGTTTACGTTTCTTTATCATGGATTGGAGCATCAAGTCCATCAGCCATAGGCTATTTTAATGAAGGTGGTAGCGTTATCTCTGCTGCATCCAAAGCATTGTACGGTAGTGGAGGAAGCATCATTTTATCATTAGTCATCATTCTTGCTTGTATCACTACTTCTGTGGGATTAATTACAGCGAATGCCACATATTTCGCTAAAATCTTCCCAAAAGCATCTTATAAATTATTAGTTGTGATTTTTACAGTATTTTCATTCTTCATTTCCAACTTTGGATTAGCGAAATTAATCGCGATTACTTTACCAGTTTTATTATTTATTTACCCTATTGCAATCGTACTCATGTTTATGGTGATGTTCGATAAAGCTTGGAACCGAGCACCAATCGTTTACAGTCTTGCTCTAATTGCCACTGCTTTTGTAAGCTTATACGATGGAATTCAAGGGGCAGGATTTGAAATTAATTGGTATGCAAATATTGTAAGTTCATTACCATTACACAGTCAAAGTCTCGGATGGTTACTTCCTGCAATAGTTGGATTAGTGATTGGTTGGGGGATTCATTTAATTACTAAATCTGCAAAACATGCTAAATAATTAAACTGTCTGAAAATTCATATTTAGATAAATCCTTTGCGGTGAGACTACCGCAGAAGCAAAAATTTAGTAAAAATCAAGATATTGAAAGAATAAGGGTGTTTAGAAAGTTTTAGGCTTTCTAGACACCCAATTTATTGTTACAAAAATATTTCAAAAACAACGAACTTTTCGTTTTAATTACACTTCAATGTACATATGGTGTATTAAAGAAGACAAACTATTCTATTCTTTCATATACATATAAAATCCTCAATTTCTGTCTTTTCTCCACTAAAGATTTACATAATCTACGATGTTAAATTATTTATATTTCGTTTCTCTTGGGAAGGGCATCTCAATCTATTTCCTCATTATCCTTCTCACTCACCAAGAAACAACCAGACTCTATCAAAATTTTACAAACGTATTAAAATTCAATTCTATTACGAAAAGTCAATTGCTATAATGGATATATCTAGAAAGAAGGGGTGTGCTATATGAAAAAATGGTTTCCAATAATCTCTATGATTTTTCTATTTCTTGCAATGCCATTCAATGTACAAGCTGCAACAACATTGCAAGAAATAAAAGAGATTGTCAAAAGTGAATATGTGGGCGAAATAAATGGAAATATCGATCAAGCGAATACCATCAATGAAATAATGGAAATGCTTGATCCATACTCCAACTATTATACCCCTGAACAATATGAAAGCTTTATCAAAAGCGTTGATATGAAGCAAATCGGTATTGGGGTTGTGATTCAAAAACATGAAAACGGATTGTTAATTACGGACGTATTAGAAAATGGAAGTGCTTACGAACAAGGGTTAGTAGTTGGAGACATCATTACAAAAGTCAATTCAATATCCCTTAAAGGAAAATCAGTTGAGGAAGGCCAGTCATTACTTTTAGGAAAAGAAAATACAACGGTAAAGCTTGAAATTTTAAAAGAAAATGGTACAACCGTTGTAAAGCAATTGACACGTAAAGCTTTCTCAATACCAAATACCACGAGTCAAATTCTATACGGAAATATTGGCTACATACAGCTTCAATCATTTTCTGAAGATGCTGCTGACCTTGTCAAAAAGGAATATGAAAAATTAACCCAAAAAGGTGCAACTTCCTTTATTCTCGATTTGCAAAATAATGGCGGCGGTTATGTAGAATCTGCCGAAGAATTAATCGCTTTATTTAAAAACGCAATGTTTGCATACAAAGTCAAATATCAGGAAGGCAATACACAATATTATTTATATTACGATCGAGATCATTATAAATATCTATTAGAGCCAGACGGTACTCTGTTGGTAAACTTACCTTATTTTGTGCAACCAATTTTTGATAGTAATACGAAAGTACTTGTCAATCGTTATAGTGCAAGCGCTTCTGAAATGACAGTCGCTGCTTTATCGGATTATGACGCTGCTGTTGTTTATGGTGAAAAAACTTATGGAAAAGGCACGATGCAAGGGTTTTATCAATTATCAGATGGCAGTTATTTAAAATTAACAATAGGAGAATTTTTCGGCCCAAAAGGAACAGTCATTCGCGATCAGGGAATAATGCCACATATTAACACAAATTCAAATCCTATTTATCAAGCACACTTCGATGCAATTGCAGAAAATCTAGTAAACTATAAAGAGTTGAAAGCATTATTAGATGTTCCGACGACGAAAACATTTAATATCACATTAAATCGTCCATTAGGTGCTATAAATGAAAAGGATGTTGAATTAGTTGAATTAGGTGGGAATAAAGTAGATGTTAATATATTAACGGATGGGAATCAATTAATTGTGACACCGAAAAAACCGTTGAATGAAGGTGGAGAATATATGCTTCTCATTCATCCAACATTAAAAGACAATCAAAATCATCAACTGAAAAAAGGTGCTTACTTGCACATAACAGTAAAAAAAGAATTTTAAAAGGAACATCTAAAATGAGTCATATTTATTGGAGCGGAAAATAAATAATGGCTCATTTTTTATGTTTATTTAAGGAACCAAAAAAAATAATCCTTAAAAAGTTAAACTTTTTTAAGGATTCCAATTGATGAAGCAATCTAGTATTGGCAGAACTTTTCTATTAAGGTCCATCATGTAATTTATCTTTATCTACATATTAATTCTTTAGCAAAATAAATATTAATGAGTTCGGAAGCTAATTGCTCCGGCTCTTTTTCTTTTGTAAACAACATCGTTAGTGTAAGCCGCTCAATAGCACCAACAATACTGTTTATAAAAATACGAATATCATGATCCGAAAATTCTACTCGTTCTTTTAATTTTTCCTCAAGAATTTGTGAAAAGATGTTTTTTAATTCCTCCGACTCTTCTGTTTGGTAGAAACCGATTTTTGTCAGGTGTGGATTACTGGCGAAGAATTTAAAAAGAGCTGTAAAGTTTGTTTGTAATTTTTCGATGAAATTATCTTCATTCCCCACATTGATACGATTTACATTTTCTAAAAATTCATTTCTAAATTGTAATATCAAATCATTATATAGTGATTCTTTATTTTCAAAATAAAGATAGAATGTAGGTTGTGTTAAATTAGCAGCCTTTACGATATCGCTAATTTTAGTTTCATGATACCCAAATTGTGAAAATAATTCTATCGCCTTTTCTTGAAGTAATTTTTTACTTTTTTCTCCACTAGAGTTGACTTTTCGACCCCTCGGCAACTGGACTACCCCCATTCCAAAAACGGTGTGTTGAGTGTTGTGTAAGAATGAAATCGGCTCTTACGGAATTATATTCTTTTAAGAAAAAAGTCGTTTGTTGACAATATTTCCACTACGTAAAAAGTGTTTTAGTAATATAACGTTTCGAACTTTTCGTAAGAGGCATTTCATTTTATTATTAAATCAAGTTCATTATAAAATGGAAATACTTTAAATTGAAGATATTTATCATAATAATACA
>SMEK01000753.1_pt1 | contig 10846 bp, 9 predicted proteins | sample 2456371 | NCBI WGS metagenome assembly SMEK01 (sample SAMN10132590, study PRJNA489261) | soil metagenome | isolation source: day1 antibiotic-loamy sand soil ammended with composted manure from dairy... | place: USA | collected 2015-04-01
ACGAGAAGCGGCCACAGATACTGCGTCCATCCATAGATGAAGAGGATGACGAACAGGGCCGCGATGTTGGTCCGCGACAGGGGCAGGAGGATATCGAAGAAGAAACGCCAGGGACCCGCGCCGTCCACCCGCGCCGCTTCCACCAGTTCGCCGGGAATGGTCATGAAGAACTGACGGAACAGAAGCGTCGCCGTGGCCGAGGCGACGAGCGGCAATATCAGCCCGGCATAGGTGTCGATTAGACCAAGGTCCACCATCACCTTGTAGGTTGGCAGAATGCGCACCTCCACCGGCAGCATCAGCGTGATGAAGATCAGCCAGAAGAAAGTCATCCGCAGCGGAAAGCGGAAAAAGACGATGGCGTATGCAGACAGGATCGAGATGCAGATCTTCCCGACGGCGATACCCAGCGCCATGATCGTGGTGTTCAGCAAAAGAACATCAACGCCGACACCACCGATACGGTTGACGCCGCCGAATAGTGCTTCGGCATAGTTGTCGAGAAATTCGGGGCCGGGCAGCAGCGGCAGTGGCGGACGCAGGATGGTCTGCAGCGTATGGGTCGAGGCCACGAAGGTGTAGTAGATCGGGAAGGCCACGACGAGGATGCCGAGGACCAGCGCCGCATGGGCGATCCATGTGCGCAAGCGGGAAGAGCCGATCATCATCGGGCGCCTCCCATCCCGCCCCGTCCGCGCGGCACAGCGGGGCGCCTATTCGCGCTTTCACGATGGCTGGAGACGTCGGTGCCCGGACACGAAGTCCGGCGCATGGCTCCTTGGCGGTCTGAAGCCCACTGCCTCTCACCCATAGTGCACCTTTTTTTCCACATAGCGAAACTGAAGGGCGGTGAGCGCGATGACGATCGCCATCAGGATGACGGACTGGGCTGCGGAATCGCCAAGGATCAGGTTCACGAAGCCGTCGTTGTAGACCTTGTAGACCAGCGTTTCGGTCGCCTTGCCCGGCCCCCCTCCGGTAACGGCGTGGATGATGCCGAACGTGTCGAAGAAGGCGTAGGTGGTGTTGATGACCAGAAGGAAGAAGGTTGTCGGCGCGAGAAGCGGGAAGACGATTGTCCAGAACCGCTTGGTTTCGCCGGCGCCGTCTATCGCCGCTGCCTCGATGAGCGATCTGGGGATCGCCTGCAGGCCAGCGACGAAGAACAGGAAATTGTAGCTGATCTGCTTCCAGGACGCTGCCACGATTATCAGGATCATCGCGTCAGAGCCGTCGAGCACCGGATCCCAGTCTATTCCGATGCGGCGCATCATCACGGCAATGGAGCCGATGGAAGGGTTGAACATGAACAGGAACAGCATGCCGGCTATGGCCGGGGCCACCGCATAGGGCCAGATCATCAGCGTCCGATAAAATCCTCTTCCGCGCACCACCTTGTCTGCCATGACGGCGAGCAGGAGCGCCACGCACATGGCAAGCGCCGCGGTGGCGACAGTGAAGATCGTCGTCACCCTGATGGAGTTCAGATAGGCGGGGTCCGACAGGACCTTCACGAAATTATCGAACCAGACGAATGTCGACTTAAGGCCGAACGGATCTTCCTTCAGCATCGACTGGTAGAGGGCCTGCACCGCCGGCCAGTAGAAGAAGACCAGCGTGATGGCGAGTTGCGGCGCCACCAGCAGGTAGGGCAGGACCTTATGGGGAAAGACGACGCGGGGGCTCACGGAACTATGCTTCCCTCTGGCCTGGAGATCATGCCCCACTCGACGGGAGCGGGCCCGCGCTTCGGCCGCGGCCCGCCTACGGAAACGCCGTCGGCCGGGATAGGCACCGGCCGACCTCCCCGGTCAGGGAGACGGCCGGCAAGCCCGAGCGGAACGATTTCGATCACCCTCCGAAGCCTGCGAAGGCTCAGTTGCCGATGGCTTCCTGGATCGCCTTGTTGGCGCGCTCCACCGCATTGTCGAGTGCCTGCTGGGCGGTCTGCTGGCCGGCCAGCATCTTCTCGAACTCCTCGTTCTGGATGTCGCGCACCTGCGGCAGGTTGACGAGGCGCACGCCCTTGGAGTTTTCCGTCGGCGCCTTGCCCATCATCTGCAGGATCGGCGTCTCGCGGCCGGGATTCTTCTCGTAGAAGCCGGAGCTCTTGGTCGCTTCATATGCGGCAAGGGTGACCGGCAGATAGCCGGAGGTTTCATGCAGATATTGCTGCACTTCCGTCTTCGAAAGATAGGCGAAGAAAGCGGCAATGCCCTTGTACTGCTCGTCCGACTTGCCGGCGAAGACCCAGAGGCTGGCGCCGCCGGGAATGGTGTTCTGCGGTCCCTTGGCGTCCGTGTCGTAGGGCAACTGGCCAATGCCGTAATTCATCCCCGACTTGACGATGTCGCCCAGGCCACCTGACGATTCGGTGAAGATGCCGCATTCGCCGGCCAGAAAGAGCTGCTTGGCCTCGGAGGTGCGCCCGCCATATTTGAACGTGCCATCCTTGGCGAGATCTGCAATGGCCTGGAAGTGGTTGACGAAGATCGGTTCGTTGATCTTCAGTTCCACATCCGTGCCACCCAGTCCGTTTTCGTGCGTGCCGTAGGAAACGTCGTTCCATGCGGCGAAGTTCTCCAGATGGATCCAGGTCAGCCAGGTCGAAGTGTAGCCGCAGGGCGCTGCACCGCTTTCCTTGATCTTCCTGGCCATGTCCCAGACCTCGTTCCAGGTCTTGGGCGGGACGCTCTCATCAAGCCCGGCCTTCTTGAATATGTCCTTGTTGTAATAGAGGATCGGCGAGGAGGAGTTGTAGGGGAAGGACAGCATGGTGCCGTCGGGCCTTGAGTAATAGGCCACGATTCCGGGCAGATACTGACTCTTGTCGAACGTCATGCCCGCGCCTTCCAGAACCTCCGCGACAGGCTTGACCGCACCTTCCGCTGCCATCATGACGCCGGTGCCCACGTCGAACACCTGGAGGATATCGGGGGCCTGCTTGGCCCTGAATGCGGCAATGCCCGCATTCAGCGCTTCGGGGTAGGTGCCCTTGAAGACGGGGACGACCTCATATTCGCTCTGACTGGCATTGAAGTCCTTGGTGATCTTTTCGACCACTTCGGAATTGGCGCCTGTCATGGCATGCCACCAGGTGATCTGCGTAGCCGAAAAACTCGGATTGGCGGATATGAGGGTCAGCGTGGCGGCGACGCCGGCCACAAGGGCATGGAGCTTCATGTCTCTCTCCCGATATGTTGTTGGCGACAGGTTTCGCAGAGGGAGTATCGGCGCATTGTGACAGTGGCACAACAGTTTTGTTCCCGTAGCGTGAACTTTCATTCAGCGTTCGCTACGGTTTCGTTTTGAGTTTCCCGTGGCTACCCAGCCAGCGCCGCGTCGATGAGGCGTTTCGCATCTTCGCTCGACCATTCCGCCGGGCCGTTCATGAAACCGAGCAGGCAACCTTCGCCGTCAACGAGCATCGTTACCGGCAGGCCAAGTGCCAGACCCCGTTTCTTGACCGAGTCGAACAGCGCCAGCGTAGGCTCCCGGTAGAGGGCGAGATTCTTCACGCCGGTCTCCTCGAGAAACTTCTGCGGCTTGCTCGCATCGCCCGTGTCCACATTGATTGCGACGACCTCGAAACTGTCGCTGCCTTTCTCCTGCTGAAGTGCGTCCAGCGCCGGCATTTCAGCCCGGCACGGCGCGCACCATGTAGCCCAAAGATTGATCAGCAGCGTCTTGCCCGCGCGGTCGCCCAGCGTCATCGGCTGGCCGTCTGGCCCTTCGAAGGCCAGATCCTTCAGCGACTGCGGCGGATCGGCAGGAAGCAGCGCGGCCACCTGCCCTGTCGCGGAAGCTCCGATCTTCCGGGCCTCATCCGCTTTCGCGGTGCAAGCGGCGTCATTGGCGCTCGCGGCCGCAATCTGCGGCTGCGCCGCGTTGCCAAGATGGTTCTCCCTGACATATACCGCGACCGCGCCAGCAAGCGCACCCGCAACAAGGGCGAGCAATACCAGGCGCATGGTCGGGAAAGATCTTCTGCCGTCAGCCATGTCACGTCCGCTTCCGAAACACTGCACGGGTTAATATGATGAGCGATAACAAGGCCAGCAACCAGATGTGGGGCGGACGTTTCGCCTCAGGCCCTGCGGCGATCATGGAAGCCATTAACGCCTCCATTTCGTTCGACCGCAAGCTCTACGCCCAGGACATAAGGGGCTCGCTCGCGCACAGCGCCATGCTGGCCAAGACCGGCATCATCTCGGCGGCCGACGAGGAAAAGATCGCCCAGGGCCTCGACACCATCCTCCGGGAAATCGAGGAAGGGCGGTTCGAGTTCTCCGCGCGGCTGGAGGACATCCACATGAATATCGAGGCGCGCCTGGCCGAGCTGATCGGCCCGACCGCCGGGCGCCTGCACACCGCCCGCTCGCGCAACGACCAGGTCGCGGTCGACTTCCGCCTGTGGGTGAAGGACGAGCTCCTGCGGGTCGCGCAGGCGCTCAAGGACCTCATGGCAGCGTTTCTGGACCGGGCGGAAGAGCATGCGGCCACAGTCATGCCCGGCTTCACCCATATGCAGACCGCGCAGCCGGTGACCTTCGGCCATCATTGCATGGCATATGTGGAGATGTTCTCGCGCGACCTGTCGCGGGTGCGCGACGCCATCCGCCGCATGGACGAATCGCCGCTTGGCGCGGCGGCGCTGGCCGGCACCGGCTTCCCGATCGACCGGCACATGACCGCTCGCGCCCTCGGATTTCGCGAGCCGACCCGCAACTCCCTCGACAGCGTCTCCGATCGTGACTACGCGCTTGAATTCCTCGCCATCGCCGCCATCTGCGGTACGCATCTGTCACGGCTGGCAGAGGAGATCGTCGTCTGGTCGACGCCGCAATTCGGCTTCATCCGGCTCTCGGATTCGTTTTCCACCGGCTCTTCCATCATGCCTCAGAAGAAGAATCCGGATGCGGCCGAATTGGTACGCGCCAAGACCGGACGCGTGAACGGCCATCTGATCGGCCTGCTTACGGTAATGAAGGGCCTGCCACTTGCCTATTCCAAGGACATGCAGGAGGACAAGGAAGCCGTCTTCGACGCCGCCGAGACGCTGGACCTGATGCTGGCTGCGATGACCGGTATGGTGCGCGACCTGACCGTCAACGTCGCAGCCATGAAGAAGGCCGCGGGCGCCGGCTATTCCATTGCCACCGACCTTGCCGACTGGCTGGTGCGGGAACTCGGCTTGCCTTTCCGCGAGGCACATCACATCACCGGCCGCGCAGTCGCTTTGGCCGAGCAGAAGAAGGTGGGGCTGGAAAAGCTCTCCCTTGAGGATCTGCAATCCATCCACCCTGGCATAACGGCCGGCGTTTTCTCGGTGCTCTCGGTCCAGAAGTCGGTCGCCAGCCGCAAGAGTTTCGGCGGCACCGCTCCGGCGCAGGTGCGGCGCCAGCTACGCTACTGGAGGAAGCGCCTCGCCAAGGCTTGAAGCCGGGTGCAAAGGACGGGAAACTCCGCTATAGCCTGTGAACCCCGGCGCCCTTGCGCCGGTCTTTGGAACAGAAGGGACGGATCGAGCGATGACCGCAGGCAGGATGTTCACGGCGCTCTCACTTGTGGCGGCCCTGGCCTTGGTCACGGCCTGCGGCCGCAAGTCGGGCCTCGATACGCCCTATGAAGCGGCGGTGCAGGCACGCAAGGATGCCGTAAAGGCCAAGGACCCCAACCCGCCGCCGGAGCCGCAGAAGCCGGAAACCGACAAGCCCTTCATTCTAGACAAGCTCATCCAGTAGAGCCGCGGACCTCAAACCGTGAATCACTTCCACTATCGCGACGGCGTGCTCCATGCCGAGGACGTGCCGGTCCCCGCCATTGCCCGCTCTGTCGGAACGCCTTTCTACTGCTATTCGACGGCAACGCTCGTGCGGCATTTCCGGGTCTTCCGCGACGCCTTCGACGGACTCGATGCGCTGGTCTGCTACGCCCTTAAGGCAAATTCCAACCAGGCGGTGCTGGCAACGCTGGCCGGGCTCGGCGCCGGCGCCGACGTCGTCTCGGAGGGTGAGATGCGGCGAGCGCTGGCCGCCGGCATTCCCGCCCGGAAGATCGTATTTTCCGGTGTCGGCAAGACCGCGCGGGAAATAGACTTCGCGCTTCAGGCCGGCATTCTCTGCTTCAACGTTGAGTCCGAGCCGGAACTTGAGCTTTTGTCGGCGCGCGCAACGGCGCTCGGCAAGACCGCGCCTGTATCGCTGCGCATCAATCCCGATGTCGACGCCAGGACGCACAGGAAAATCTCCACCGGGAAGGCAGAGAACAAGTTCGGCATAGCCTGGCAGCGGGCTCGGGCGGTCTATGGGCGCGCGGCAGAGCTGCCCGGCATCCGCGTAACCGGCATCGACACGCATATCGGCAGCCAGATCACCGAACTGCAGCCCTTCGACGACGCTTTTGCCCTGCTGGCGGAACTGGTGACGACCCTGCGCGCCGACGGCCATGAACTGGATCATGTCGATCTCGGTGGCGGCCTCGGCATTCCCTACAAGACCGACAACAACCCGCCGCCTTTGCCGGAAGACTATGCTTCCATCGTCCGAAAGCGAATCGCGCCCCTTGGCCTCAGGGTCCTTTTCGAGCCGGGCCGCATGATTGTCGGCAATGCGGGCATCCTGGTTTCCGAGGTGATCTATGTGAAGGAAGGCAATGCCAAGAACTTCCTCATCGTGGATGCCGCAATGAATGACCTGATCCGCCCCACGCTCTACGACGCCGTCCACGAGATTCGCCCCGTCGCGCAACCCGAACCGGACGCGCCTCGCCTGACGGTGGACGTGGTGGGGCCGGTGTGTGAAACAGGCGACTATCTGGGATTGGACCGCGACCTTCCGCGGCTCAGGCCCGGAGACCTCATTGCCGTTGGGACGGCCGGCGCCTACGGCGCGGTGCTGGCCGGAACCTACAACACAAGGCTGCTTGTCCCGGAAGTGCTGGTGAATGGCGACCGGTTCGCGGTGGTGCGCAAGCGCCCCAGCTATGACGACCTTATCGGCCTCGACAACCTGCCGGACTGGCTGCAGCAAGCCGGCTAACGATCAGCCCCTGCGGTCTTGTCCTCAAGCGAATGCCGCATGATGAGCGGCATCTGGGTCAGCGTGAACAAGAGCGTAATGGGAATCGTCCCCCAGACCTTGAATGCCACCCAGAAATCAGTCGAGAAATTGCGCCAGACGATCTCGTTGAGCACGGCAAGGAACAGGAAGAACAGGCCCCAGCGCAATGTCAGTTTCTTCCAGCCCGCCGCGTCGAGGTGAAAGGCGGAATCGAAGACATAGCCGAGCAGCGATTTGCCCAGCGCCAGCCCGCCGAGCAGGATGACGCCGAACAGCGTGTTGACGATTGTGGGTTTGAGCTTGATGAATTCGTCATCGTGCAGCCACAAGGTCAGCGCGCCGAAGACGAGGACGACAATGCCGGAAACAACCGGCATGACCGGAAGCGTGCGCATCAGCAGCCACGAAACGGCGAGCGCGACCGCGGTTGCGACCATGAACAGTCCGGTCGCGATAAAGATCGGCTCCCCCAACCCGGCCAGGGTTGGGAATTTCTGTGCCAGCCATTCGCCGCGAATGTTGGCAAAGAAGAAAACCATCAGGGGCCCTAGCTCGAGTGCCATCTTCAGCACCGGGTTGATGGATTCCCTCGTTGCCTTTTGCGGGTCGGACGGGTCGCGTTCGAAGATTGAGTTGTTCATGGCATCCTGACTGGGCGAAAGCTTAGCCTAACCCGGCAATAGCCCGGGCGAAATCGCTCGCCGAAAACGGTTCGAGGTCGTCGACCTGCTCGCCGACACCGATAAAATAGACCGGCAATTTGTGCCTGGCCGCTATCGCCACCAATATGCCGCCGCGCGCCGTGCCGTCCAGCTTGGTCATCACCAGCCCGTTCACGCCCGCCACATTGCGGAAAATCTCGACCTGGTTGAGCGCGTTCTGGCCGGTGGTAGCGTCCACTGTCTGCAGCACGGTGTGCGGCGCTTCCGGATCGAGCTTGCCGAGGACACGCACGACCTTTTCGAGTTCCGCCATCAGTTCGGCCTTGTTCTGCAGCCGCCCTGCCGTATCGATGATGAGAACGTCCGAGCCTGCTTCCCTGGCCTGCTTGAAGGCGTCATAGGCAATGCCGGCGGCATCGGCACCGAGCTTGCTGGCGATGACGGGCGAGCCGGTGCGCTCGCCCCAGATCTTGAGCTGCTCGATGGCCGCGGCACGGAATGTGTCGCCGGCCGCCAGCATTACCGAAAGTCCGCCTTCTGTAAGCTTGGCTGCAAGCTTGCCGATGGTGGTGGTCTTGCCCGTGCCGTTGACCCCGACCACCAGAATGACATGCGGCTTGTGGGAAAGATCGAGCTCCAGCGGCTGCGCCACCGGCGTCAGCACCTTGCTGATCTCTTCCGCCATGACGGCGCGCACTTCCTCGTCGGAAATCGTCTTCCCATAGCGGCTGGATGCCAGCGCATCGGTGACGCGCAGCGCCGTCTCGACTCCCAGGTCGGCGCGGATCAGGATGTCTTCCAGGTCCTGTAGCGTGTCCTCGTCCAGCTTTCGCTTGGTGAAGACGCCCGCAATGTTGCCCGTCAGCTCGCGCGAGGAGCGCGCCAGCCCCTCCCGCATCCGCTGGAACCAGGATTTTCTCGCCTGCGGCTCCGGCGCAGGCGCGGGCTCGACCTTCCTCGCCACTGCCTTGGCGACAGTGACCTTGCCGGCAACATTTTCCCCCGAAGGCGCGGGAGGAGAAGCCGGTGCGGCCTCCTGCTTGTCTTCGCCGGAAGGCGCCGGGCCGGCGAACGGAGGCACCATTGGCTCTGGCCCTGCCGGTGCGGCCGGTGCAGCAACCTTCTCCTCCCGGTCCGGCGTGCCGGATTTTCCATCAGCCTTTTCGAGGGGACGAAACGAGTCCTCCCGGACCTCTTCTTCCGCCGGACCCGCCACCGGCTGATCGGCGGGGACCGGGGAATGCGGTTCCGACTGGGCAATGCCGGCAGGAGCTTCCTTCTTGACCGGAGATGCTTCCGGAGGCGACTCAACGACTGGCGGAGGCGGCTCCGCCTCGATCCCGGGCTCTGCTGAAGCAGGCGGCTTCTCGTCTTCTGGAACAGGATGGGCAGGTGGCTCCGCGGGCGTCGCCTGGGAAGCGGCCGGGGGTATCTGAAGCATTTCCTCCGCCGCATCGCGCTCGGCCGAGTCCGCAGGCCTCTCGACCTCGGAATGAGCAGGCTCGGGAACGGCCCGCTCCAGGGCCTGGGAATCGGGCGGCGGGAGAGACGCTGCCTCGTCGGGTTTTTCCTCGACGACCTCCTTCCTGCCGAAGGAGAAGACCTTCTTGATGAATCCGAAAGCCATGCGCAGTCCTATGCCGCCGCCGGGAGCGGTGTGGCCGTGAGCCTTGTCCCGTCATTGCCGGTGACCACGGTTTCAACGATCTCGCCGGGGGTGCCACCAGGGATGGCCACCAGCGTGAAGCCTTCGGTGCGGCCGAGACCCTCGCGCTCGACCAGCACACGCTGGACGCTCCCCAGGAGAGAATCGAGATGCCGGTGATACGCTGCCTCGCCGGCCTCGCGAAGACGGGCCGCGCGCTTCTTCACCACCTCTCGCCGCACCTGCGGCATGCGCGCCGCAGGCGTCCCCTCTCGCGGGCTGAACGGAAAAACATGCAGGTGCGTCAGCCCGCACTCCTCGATGATCCGCAGCGAGTTCTCGAACATGGCATCGGTCTCGGTGGGAAAACCGGCAATGATATCCGCCCCGAACACGATGCCCGGGCGCAGCTTTCTTACTTCTTCGCAGAAGCGGATCGAATCGGCCCGCAGATGGCGGCGCTTCATGCGCTTCAGGATCATGTCATCGCCCGATTGCAGGGACAGGTGCAGATGCGGCATCAGCCGGGCTTCATTGGCGATGGCGTCAAGCAGGTCGTCATCCGCCTCGATGGAGTCGATGGAAGAAAGTCGCAGGCGTTTGAGTTCCGGAACCTGCTTCAGGATCGTCTTCACGAGGCGGCCGAGTCTCGGACTTCCGGGCAGGTCGGCGCCGTAGCTGGTCATGTCGACGCCGGAAAGCACCACCTCGGCATAGCCGTTGCGAGCCAGCCGCTGCACCTGCTCCACCACTCCGCCCATCGGCACGGAGCGGGAATTGCCGCGGCCGTACGGGATTATGCAGAAGGTGCAGCGATGATCGCAGCCATTCTGCACCTGTACGAACGCCCGCGCCCTTCCCTCGATGGCATCCACCATGTGGGATGCGGTCTCGCGTACCGAGAAAATGTCATTGACCCGGGCCTTCTCGAAATCGTTCACCCCGAAATCCGGCAGTGCCCGGTAGTTGTGCCGCTGCAGCTTTTCCTCGTTTCCAAGAACGAGATCCACCTCTTCCATGGCGACGAAGGCTGCAGGGTCGGTCTGTGCCGCGCAGCCGGTGACGATGATGCGCGCATGAGGGTTCTCGCGTCGCGCCTTGCGGATGGACTGCTTCGCCTGCCGCACGGCCTCGCCCGTGACGGCGCAGGTGTTGAAGATGATTGCGCCATGTTCCAGCGTGCCGAGGCCGGCCGCATCCGCCTCGCGCTTCATGACTTCGGACTCATAGGTGTTGAGCCGGCAGCCGAAGGTGACGACTTCCACGCCCTTTGGAGTGACGGCCATCAGGCGGCGCTTTCTTCATCGCGCACCCAGACGCCGGTCTGGGGGTCGAAAGTACCGGAAAATTCCCATTCCGCGGGGCCGCTGAGAACGACGTGATCGTCCTCGCGCCACTCAACCTGAAGTTCGCCGCCCGGCGCCCTGACCACGACCGAACGGCCCGTGCGCCTGGTGCGCGCGCCGGCAACGGCCGCT
>SMEK01000754.1_pt1 | contig 10842 bp, 10 predicted proteins | sample 2456371 | NCBI WGS metagenome assembly SMEK01 (sample SAMN10132590, study PRJNA489261) | soil metagenome | isolation source: day1 antibiotic-loamy sand soil ammended with composted manure from dairy... | place: USA | collected 2015-04-01
GCTGCTGCTGGCGCTGCTGCTGGCCACGCCGCTGCTCAGCCTGCTCGGCGCGGTGCTGGTGGCGCTGACGGCCGGCACCCGGCGCTCTGGTATGCTGCTGGCCCTGATGTTGCTGCCTTTGTGCGTGCCGGCAGTGATCTTCGCCGCCGGTGCCGTGGCCGCCGCCCAGCAGGGCCTGCCGTGGCTCGCCCCCATCAGCTGGCTCGCTGCCGCATTGGTACTGGCGCTGGTGCTGGCACCACTGGCGTGCGCCGCCGCCCTTCGCATTGCCCTGGACGCATGATGTCTAACTGGATTCCGCTCTGGTTGCACAAGCTCGGCTCGCCGCCGACGTTCTACCGCTTCGCCGGCACACTGCAGCCTTGGGCGATGTCGCTCGCCCTTCTGCTGGGCGCGATCGCGCTTTATGGCGGACTGGTGCTGGCGCCGGCCGACTACCAGCAGGGCGACGCCTACCGGATCATCTTCATCCACGTACCCAGCGCGTGGATGGGCATGTTCATCTACGCCGTGATGGGCGTGGCCGGCTTCATCGCACTGGTCTGGCGGATCAAGCTGGCCGAGGTGGTGGCGATGGAATCGGCGCCGATCGGCGCGGCGTTCACCTTCATTACCCTGGTCACCGGCTCGCTGTGGGGCAAGCCAATGTGGGGCACCTGGTGGACCTGGGATGCGCGGCTCACCTCCGAACTGGTGCTGCTGTTCCTGTTCCTCGGCGTGATCGGCCTGTACCACGCGTTCGAGGATCGCCGCCAGGGCGCTCGCGCCGCCGCCTTCCTGGCGATCATCGGCGTCATCAACGTGCCGATCGTGCATTTTTCGGTGAACTGGTGGAACACCCTGCACCAGGGCAGCACGGTCAACGTATTCGGCAAATCCACGATGTCGTGGGACATGCTGTGGCCGCTGCTCACGATGGTGCTGGCGACCAAGCTCTATTACATCGCCAGCCTGTTCCGTCGCGTACGTACCGACCTGCTGTCGCTGGAAGGCGGCAAGGACTGGGTGCGCCAGATCGCCCAAAGCGAGGCCGACCGATGAGCGCGCTGCAGACCTTTTTCGCGATGGGTGGCTACGCTGCCTATGTGTGGCCAGCCTATGCGGTGTTCTTCATCGTGCTGGTCGCCGATACCGTTGCGCCTCGTTTGCGCCGGCGCCGCGTATTACAGGAACTGCGCGCCCGCCTGGCGCGGCAGAGCGCGCGACACGAACGCAAATCCACTTCCACTCCAGCATCCTCCTGACCGGAGCGGTTTACAGCCATGCCCATGAACCCCACCCGCAAGCGCCGACTGACCATCGTGCTGTCGATCCTCGCCGCAGCCATCGTCGCCGCCGTGCTGGTCGTGCTGGCGCTGCAGAACAACATGAACTACCTGCTGACGCCGAGCCAGGTGCAGTCGGGCGAGGCGGCCAGCTACAAGACCTTCCGCCTCGGCGGCATGGTCAAGGCCGGCTCGATCCAGCGCGCCAGCGATTCGCTCAAGGTCACCTTCACCGTGGTCGACGCCGGCGGCGCGATGCCGGTGGAGTACACCGGCATCCTGCCCGACCTGTTCCGCGACAACCAGTCGGTGATCGCCACTGGCCACATGGACAACGCCCACTTCGTCGCCACCGAAGTGCTGGCCAAGCATGACGAGACGTACATGCCGAAGGAGCTGAAGGACGCCATGGCGAAGGCGCACGAAGGCAAGCCGCAACTGGAGAGTCAGGATTAGGGATTCGGAAGAGCCTCGTCATCCGCCCCTCCCCGCCCTGCCACAGCGAGCACGTAACGCCATGCCTTTGACAAATCCCGAATCCCGCCTATCAACAGACGAAAGTCTGGTCATCCCGAATCCCGGCCAAAATCCATGACCCCCGAACTCGGCCAACTCGCACTGATCCTCGCCCTGCTGCTGGCGCTGGCGCAAAGCATCCTGCCGCTGGTCGGCGCGTGGCGCGGCAATCGTGCGTTGATGGCGGTGGCGCGCCCGGCTGCGACCGGTCAGGCGGTGTTCGTGGCGCTGGCGTTCGGCATCCTGGCCTGGGCGTTCCTGCGCTTCGACTTCTCGGTGCAATACGTGGCCGACAACTCCAACCTGGCGCTGCCGTGGTATTACCGCATCGCTGCGGTGTGGGGCGCACACGAGGGCTCGCTGCTGCTGTGGATCCTGATCCTCAATGTGTGGACGATCGCCCTGGTGGCACTGAGCCAGAAGCTGCCCGAGGTGTTCGCTTCGCGGGTGATCGCGGTGATGGGCCTGATCGCGGTGGGCTTTCTCGCCTTCATCATCTTCACGTCGAACCCGTTCGGACGGCTGTTGCCGATGCCGGGCGACGGCGCGGACCTGAACCCGGTGCTGCAGGACCCGGGCATGACCTTCCACCCGCCGATGCTGTACATGGGCTACGTCGGCTTCTCGGTGGCGTTCGCGTTCTCGATCGCCGCCCTGCTCGGCGGCGAGCTGGAACAGGCCTGGGTGCGCTGGGCGCGGCCGTGGACCAACATGGCCTGGGCCTTCCTCACCTGCGGCATCGTGGCCGGCAGCTGGTGGGCGTATGCCGAACTGGGCTGGGGCGGCTGGTGGTTCTGGGACCCGGTGGAGAATGCCAGCTTCATGCCGTGGCTGGTCGGCGCCGCGCTGATTCATGCGCAAGCCGTCACCGAGAAGCGGGGCTCGCTGCGCGCGTGGACCATCCTGCTGTCGATCTTCGCGTTCTCGCTGTCCCTGCTGGGCACCTTCCTGGTGCGCTCGGGCGTGCTCACCTCGGTGCATGCATTTGCGTCGGACCCGCGCCGCGGCGTGTTCATCCTGGCCTTCCTCACCATCGTGGTCGGCGGCTCGCTGCTGCTGTACGCGCTGCGTGCACCGAAGGTGCTCGGCGGCAAGGCGTTCAACGTGGTGTCGCGCGAAACGGTGTTGCTGATCGGCAACCTGATGTTCGCCGTGGCGGCGGCGATGGTGCTGCTGGGCACGCTGTTCCCGCTGATCGGCGATGCGCTGAACCTGGGCCGGATCTCGGTGGGCCCGCCTTACTTCGGCTTCCTGTTTCCGCTGCTGATGGCGCCGGTGGTGCTGCTGATGCCGTTCGGCCCGTTCCTGCGCTGGGGCAAGGGCGATGCACCCGTGCTGAAGGGACTGCTGCTGCGGGTGGTCGTCGTCGCGCTGGCCTGCGCGATCGTCGCGGCCTTCCTGGTCGACGGAAATCTCAAGGCGATCGTCGGCGTCGCCGCCGGCGTGTGGGTGATCGTCGGCGTGCTGCTTTATACGCTCAAGCGCTGGCGTGAGGCGCCGCGTGGCCGGCGCTATCCAGGTGAGATGGCCGGCATGCTGCTGGCGCATCTGGGCGTGGGCATCTTCGTGATCGGCGTGTTGTTGTCCGAATCGCTCAGCGTGACCCGCGACGTGCGCATGGCGCCCGGCGAGACCCAGCACATCGGCAGCTACGATTTCCGCTTCGACGGCGTGCACCACACCACCGGGCCGAACTGGACCGCCGACCAGGGCACGGTCACGGTCACCCGCGGCGACAAACAGATCGCCGTGATGCACCCGCAGAAGCGCACCTATCCCCGCGGCCAGGTGCAGACCGAGTCGGCCGTCGACGCCGGCGTCACCCGCGACCTCTACGTGGCGCTGGGCGAGCCGATGGACGCGAACAACCTCGAAGGCGCGTGGGCGCTGCGTCTCTACACCAAGCCGTTCATCCGCTGGATCTGGGGTGGCGGCCTGCTGATGATGCTGGGTGGCGTGGTTTGCGCCACCGACAAGCGCTTCCGCCTCAAGCGGGCGGCCAAGGCTGAAGGTGTCGCCGACGCTGGCGGCACGCTGCAGGTCGGGGAAAGCCGCGCATGAACCGGCTGCTTCCCTTCGTCGGCTTCATGCTGCTGGTCGCCCTGTTCGGCTTCGGCATCTGGTGGAACACCCAGCACGATCCGAACGCGATCCCCACGCCGCTGCTGAACAAGCCGGCGCCGGAGTTCAACCTGCCCAAGCTGTACGAGCCGGCGCAGCAGGTCAGCAAGGCCGACCTGCTGGGCAAGCCTTACCTGCTCAACGTGTTCGCCAGCTGGTGCATCGAATGCCGCGTCGAACATCCGGTGCTCACCGCTGCAAGCCCGACCCTCGGCGTGCAACTGGTTGGCTACAACTACAAGGATGCACCGACCGACGCCAAGGCCTGGCTGGCGCGGCACGGCAATCCGTACCACCTGCTGATCGCCGACGAACCGGGCAATACCGCGATCGACTTCGGCGTGTATGGCGCGCCGGAAAGCTTCCTGATCGATGCCAAGGGCGTGATCCGCTACAAGCACATCGGCCCGATCACCCCCGAGGTGATGGCGAAGGAACTGAAGCCGGCGATCGCGGCAATGCTGCAGGAGACGCCGTGATGCGCCAGATGCTGCGGATGTTCCTCGTCGCCGCACTGCTGCTGGGCAGCTTCGCCCACGCCCAGGCGATCGAGCCGCTGCCGTTCAAGGATCACGCGCAGGAGTTGCGCTTCCAGCATCTCACCCATCAGCTGCGCTGCCCGATGTGCCAGAACGAAACGCTGGCCGACTCCAACGCGCCGATCGCGCGCGACCTGCGCAACCAGATCTTCAGGATGATGCAGCAGGGCAAGAGCGACGACGAGATCAAGCAATACCTGGTCGCCCGCTATAGCGGCTTTGTGCTCTACGACCCGCCGCTGACCGTCGGCACCTCGGTGCTGTGGTTCGGGCCACTGTTGATTCTGCTCGGCGGTGCCGGTGTGGTGCTGATGGTGATTCGTCAGCGCAGCAAGCACGCCGCCGCCGTTGAACCATCCACTGACCACAAGTCGATCGATAACGGAACGACCAACCCCGAGGACGACTGGTGAAGACCGTTTTTTTCATCACCGCTGCAGTGATGGTCGCCGTGGCGCTGGCCTGCCTGCTGTTGCCGCTGGTGCGCCAGGGCCGCACGTCGGCCCGTCCCGGTGGCGTGTTCGCGCTGGTGCTTGCCATTGCCTTTGTGTTGCCGCTGGGCGCCGGTGCGTTGTACCTGCTGGTGGGCACGCCGGTGGCGCTCAATGGCGTACCGGCCCAGGCCGCTGCGCCGGCCAACCTGCAACAGGCGTTGGCCGAACTGCGCACGCACCTGCAACAACAGCCCGACGACCTGCAAGGCTGGCTGTTGATGGCGCAGACCAGCACCATGTTGCATCAGCCGGCGGCGGCGCGCGACGCGTTCGACCGCGTGCTGAAGCTTGATCCCAACAACGCCGAGGCCATGGTCGGCTGGGCCGAGAACGATTCGATGACCCGCGACGATCACAGGATCGAGGGTCGCGCCGTCGAGCTGCTCAAGCGCGCGGTGCAGATGCATCCGGACAGCCAGCGCGGCCTGTGGCTGCTCGGCATCAGCGATTTCCAGCGGGGCGAATACCGTCACGCTGCGGCCACCTGGCGCCTGCTGCAGCCACAACTGGAACCGGGCTCGACGGTGGCCAAAGCCGTGGCCGAACAGATCGCCGTGGCCGATGCACGCGCCAGCGGCGCTCCGGCCAGTGCCAGCACGGCGGGTGCTCCCGCCATCGCGCCGCACGCCGCTTCGCTGCAGGTGCAAGTGGCGCTGGCCCCCGAGTTGAAAGACAAGCTCGCCGCTGGCGACGTCCTGTTCGTCTATGCGCGCGCCGCCCGCGATCCATCCGAGCCGGGCCCACCGATGCCGCTGGCCGTGGCAAAACTCGATCCTGCCCAACTGCCTGCCACCGTCACCCTGGATGACGCCATGGCGATGACGCCCGCGCTCAGGCTGTCATCGGCCGAGCGCGTCTTCGTCGGCGCGCGAATCAGCCGCAGCGGGCAGCCGGTTGCCCAGCCCGGTGACCTGGAAGGCGACGCCGGCGTGGTTGCCGTGGACAGCAAGACCCCGATCAAGATCAGCATCGATCGGGTGCATTGACGATGGGCGACGCTCGACGCTACTTTGCCCTGCCCTCGCCCTTTGCGATGAAACGCGGCGGCGAATTGCACGGTGCACGCGTTGCCTATGAAACCTGGGGCACGTTGAACGACGCCCGCGACAACGCCGTGCTGGTGTTGACCGGCCTGTCGCCCAGTGCACACCTGACCTCGTGCGAGGAAGACCCGTCACCAGGCTGGTGGCAGGAGATGGCCGGCCCCGGCAAGGCCATCGACACCACGCAATGGTTTGTGATCTGCGTGAACTCGCTGGGCAGCGACAAGGGGTCGACCTGCCCCGCGTCGATGGATCCGGTCACCGGCAAGCCGTACCGCCTGGACTTCCCCGAGCTCGCGCTGGAAGACGTCGCCAATGCCGCGCACGCTGTCGTCGACAGTCTCGGCATCACGCAACTGGCCTGCCTGATCGGCTGCTCGATGGGTGGCATGAGCGCGCTGGCCTACATGGTGCTGCACCCCGGCAGCGTACGCGCGCACATCAGCGTGGATACCGCGCCGCAGGCGCAGCCGTTTGCCATCGCGATCCGCTCGCTGCAACGCGAGGCGATCCGGCTCGATCCGCAGTTCAACGACGGGCACTACGACATCCAGGGACGGACGAGTGCCGCGGGCGCAGAAAGCGCAGGAGCCGCCGACACCCACGCGACCGAAGGTGGCACCTACCCCGACCTGGGCATGAGCATTGCGCGCAAGCTCGGCGTGATCACCTATCGCTCGGCGATGGAATGGAACGGCCGCTTCGCCCGCATCCGCCTCGATCCCGAGCAACGCGAGGACGAACCGTTCGGTCGCGAGTTCCAGGTGGAGTCCTACCTGGAAGGCCACGCCCAGCGTTTCGTGCGCAATTTCGACCCCAACTGCTACCTCTACCTGTCGCGTGCCAGCGACTGGTTCGACATCGCCGAGTACGGCCGCGGCAGCGTGCTCGAGGGGCTCAAGCGCATCCGCATCGAACGGGCCATGGTGATCGGTGTCAGCACCGACATCCTGTTCCCGTTGCAGCAGCAGGAAGAAATCGCCGCGGGACTGGAAGCCGCTGGCGCCAACGTCGAATTCGTGGCGCTGGATTCGCCGCAGGGCCACGACGCGTTCCTGGTCGACATCGACAACTACAGTCGCGCGATCGGCGGCTTTCTGGGGCGACTGGCGGCTCGCTGACGGTTTCAGGACATCGCGGCTTTCCGGTGGTGTGGACGTTCACGAAGAGAACCAGCACGGACGCCAGACCACTGGAGCTCATCGGAAGCCCCGCCGCCGCGCTGCTAAGATAGGGTACTCACGCATTACCCGAGACCGCCATGCTTACCCTGGATTTCCCCGGCAGCCGCACCCTGATCGATGCCATCGATGCCGCCGTGGCCAAACCGACCACCCACGAGCTCACCGACAGCCTGCGCAACAGCCTGTGCAAGTTGATCCGCGAGAACACCGTCACCTTGCCCGACTGCGTGTTCGAAGCCAACGCCGAGCACTACGCCCGCCGCGAGCTGTACCGCAGCGAGGAGCACGGCTACTGCGTGGTGGCGATGACCTGGGGTCCGGGCCAGGGCACGCCGATCCACGATCACGACGGCATGTGGTGCGTCGAGGGTGTCTGGAATGGCGCACTGGAAATCGTGCAGTACGAATTGCTCGAACACGACGCGCAGCGCTATTGCTTCCAGCCGGTCGGATCGATCCAGGCCGGCGCCGGTTCGGCCGGCAGCCTGATCCCGCCGCACGAGTACCACAGCATCCGCAATCCCAGCGACAACGCCGTCACGGTCAGCCTGCACATTTATTCAGGCCCGATGGTTCGCTGCGCGGTGTTCCAGCCGCTGCCGGAAGATCGCTGGTACGGTCGCGACGTGCGTCAATTGGGGCTCGACCGCGTGCATTGAAATCGGCATAATGCCCGACTCACATGCCGGTGTGGCGGAATGGTAGACGCGGCGGACTCAAAATCCGCTTGTGGTGACACAGTGGAGGTTCGAGTCCTCTCACCGGTACCAATTGAAGGTCTCAGGCGACACCGCCGGGACCACGAAGCACCCAAAGCCCGCATCCACATGCGGGCTTTTTCGTGCCTGGAGGGTGTTAGCGCTCCAGCGACATGAAGACCGAGGACACATGGCGCAGACGCGTGCCTGGCCTCGCACTCTTCGTCACCCGCATCCACAACGGCCATGCGAGCCGCATCTCGGGAACGCAGATCCGTTACGTCTCCAACGAGCCTCGGCGCAAGCGCTGCGGCGGCGTTTGCGCCTTTCCGGCTACAGCTCCCGCGCCACGCGGAAGCCCACTCGGCCGCTGCGTACGTCGCTGTTCGCGCCCTGGCGGTACGCCGAGTTCACCTGGTCTGGCGAACTGCCCCACGAACCGCCGCGCACGACATGCGCGCTGCAACCGGGGTTGATCCAGGCGCTGCCGTCGATCGGGGCGCGAATGTAGTTGTCGTGCCAGCAGTCGAGCACCCAGGCCGACACGTTGCCGTTGATGTCGTACAAACCAAATGGATTGGCCGCGAAACTCATCACCGGTGCCGGCCCCCAGTAACCGTCACGGTAGCCGCGGAAGGCGTGGCTCCAGCGCCGGCCGCTGCGCGAGCGGTCGGCGGAGCCGGTGAGGTTTTCCACCGGTTTGCCGGGGACCCCATCGCCCCACCAGTACGGCGTGGTGGTGCCGGCACGCAACGCGTATTCGAATTCCGCCTCGCTGGGCAGGCGGTAACGCTTGCCGGTGCGTTCGCTGAGCCACTCGGTGTAGGCCACGGCGTCGTTCCACGAGACATTCACCACCGGCAGGTTGTCGTCGGCCCTGCGGCCGGCGTAGTCGTCCTGCCAGGTCGCGCTTGAATCGTCGCGCACCGCGCCACTGCGTTCGTCGTAGATGCTGGAGCCGCCGAGTTTGACCGAGTCGGGCACGTAGCCGCTGGCGCGCACGAATTCGCGGTATTCGCCCACCGTCACCGTGGTGCGCGCCATCGCAAAGCCCTTGTCGATGGTGACCTCGTGCTGCGGCTGGGCGACCTCGAGGGAACTGGCCGCGTCGACTGGAGCACCCATCCGGAAGCGGCCAGTGGGTATCACCACCATCGCCGGCGCCTTGCCCGGCAAGTCGACGTAGCGATCGGTAAACACCTGGCCGGGCTTGTAGCTGGCATACAGTCGCGCATTGGTCAGTTGCTCGTCGAACGACGCCAGCCCGGCCAGCCCGGGATCGATTTCCCGCGCCTGCGCAGCCAGCTTCGTCGCCAGCGCCACGTTGCCGGCATCCAGCGCCGAATGCGCCTGAGCCAGCACGCCATTGGCCCGCTGCGCACGCATGTCGTCGACACGCTTGTGCACGTCGAGCATCTGCTGCGAGCCCGGGCGAACTGCCTGCGCCGCCGCCAGCTCCCGGTCGGCCCCAGCGAAATCGTTCTGCGCCACCGCCGCCAACGCGCGATCGAGCACGGCGCGTTGCACCTGGAAAATGCCCTGCTCGGCCACGGCATTCTGCGGATCGAGCTTCTGCACTTCGTGGTAAAGATCCAGCGCGCTGTCGCCGCGCGGCAGATCCGCCTTGCCCTGCTGCAGCAAGCCGGCCGCCTTGGCCAGCATCGGCCGCACCTTGGCCAGCACCTTCAGGTTGGCCTCGAGCTGTGCCACCTCGGCATCCGCGTTGGGCAGGGTGCGCAACGCGTCGAGTAGGTCTTCGGCCGCATCCACGTCGCCCACCGCGATGTCCTGGTCGATCTGCGCCACCAGCCGCGCGCGCACGTCGAACAAGCCCTGCACGGCGCGACGGCTGTCCGGCTTTAGCTTGAGCGCCTGGGCAAACAGCGCCGCGGCACTGGTCTCCTCGCCAGCCAGCTGGCCCGCATGCAGCGCCTTGGTCGCCTGCACCAGCAATGCCAGCACCTCCGGCGGATCGGCGCTCATCTGTTTGGGCAGGTCGGCATTCTTGCTGCTGCGCGCGGCAATGACCGCCGCCGGTGCCAGCGTCAGCGGTGGACCTGCGTTGATCTCGTTGAGCGCTGACGGCTTCTCCGGCTGCAGGCCGCTCGCCGGCGCGGCCGTGCCCATTGACATCGACCGCCGTGGTGCCTGGGTCGGGTCGACATGAAACAGCCGCGGGAAAAAGTGATAGGTCAGCGCAAACCCCAGCACGATCACTCCCAACGCACCGCCGAGGGTACGCTGGCGGCGCAGGGTTGCGTTGTTCGGCATGAATCGAGGTCCTCGGTGCGGCCTGCTTCAGCAAGGCCTGTTATCGTGCGCTGCTCACGATAGGCAGAAACTGCCGACAGGGCAATTCCGCGCCTGAACCGTTCCAAGGAGCACCGATGTCACTACTTGAAACTGCCGACGCCGACTGGATCGACAGCGCCGACGCGCTGCAAGCCTGGCTTGCCGGGATACCAGCCGACGCCGCAGTCGGCCTGGATACCGAGTTCATGCGCCGCAATACGTTCTACCCGCAACTGGCCCTGCTGCAGCTGGGCTGGAATGGCCGCTACGCGCTGATCGATCCGCTCGCCTTCGACATCGGCAACGCACTGCAGCCACGGCTCGGTGCCGGCCCGGCGGTGACCATCATGCACAGTGCCAGCGAGGATCTGGAAACACTGTCACCGTTGCTGCCGGACGGACCGCACATTCTGTTCGACACGCAGATCGCCGCCGCCTTCGTCGGCATGGGCCTGGGCATCAGCTATCGCGCGCTGGTCGCCGAACTGGCCGGGGCCGACCTCGACAAGGGCGAAACCCGCTCGGACTGGCTGCAGCGCCCGCTCACCGCCTCGCAACGCAGCTACGCCACCTTGGACGTGGTCTACCTCAAGACCATCCACGAGCAACTGCGCGAACGCCTGCAACAGCGCGACCGCAGCGCCTGGCACGCCGAGGATTGCGAGCGCCTGAAGCGCCGCGCCAGCCACC
>SMEK01000756.1_pt1 | contig 10828 bp, 9 predicted proteins | sample 2456371 | NCBI WGS metagenome assembly SMEK01 (sample SAMN10132590, study PRJNA489261) | soil metagenome | isolation source: day1 antibiotic-loamy sand soil ammended with composted manure from dairy... | place: USA | collected 2015-04-01
AGGGTGGCGCGCACGGTATCGCCGAACACGCGCAGATCCCAGTCGCCGTGGAGGCCCTTGGTCAGATGGAAGGTGGCCTCGGCTTCGACGCCGCGGAAGTTGGCGTCGTCCTGGGACCAGAGGCGTACCGGCAGGTCGTCGTCGATGTCGCCGGTGTCGGCGAGGTAGATGAAGTCCTTGTAGCGGTTGTAATAGACCGCGATTTTTCCATCGACGTTTTCGCTGTGGAAATGCAGGCCCAGCTCGGCCTGGTTGGAGGTTTCCTTGCCGAGCTCGGCGTTGCCGATCTCGTAGGTGGCGGACGCCGCGTGCGGGCCGTTGGCGAACAGTTCCTCCTCCGCCGGCGCGCGCTGCGCGCGATCCAGGTTGAGGCTGAGGTGCCAGTGCTCGGCGAAGCGCCAGGCCGCGCCGGCAGAAAAACTGCTGGGCGAGAAGCTGCGCTTGTCGCCGTATTCCGGCTCGCTGCTCTGCTTGTCGTGGCGCGCGCCCAGTTCCAGTTTCACCGGGCCGAAGTCGCGCTGCTCCATGAGGAACACGCCCACGTTCTTGGTGGTCGTCGCGGGCACGAAGGTCTCGTCGCCCACGGCGGAAAACTGCCGGTGCCCGGTCTGCACGCCGATCGCGCCTTCCCATCCGGCGATCGGCTGGTGCGACACGATCAGGCGCCCCTGGTTGCTGTTCGTGCTGAACGTGGTACCCGCCTCGTCGCCTTCGTATTCGACGTGCTGGTAGGCGCCGTGGCCCAGGCTGAAGTCGATTTTTGAAATGCCGGCGAACGGGTCGACCAGGCCACCTTTCAAGGTGTAGTTGGTCTGCGCCATCTTGATCGTGACCGGGTCCTCGCCCAACGCCGGATCGCCCGGCTCGGCAGGGCTGCCGTAGGCATCCATGAAGCGCGCGACCGACAGGCCGAGATATCCCCAGTCGCCGAGCATCGAGGCGCCGACGGCGCCGGCGGTGGTCTTGACCTGGCTGTTGGCGAGCGTGCCGCCGGGGATGTCGTAGCTGTCGTTGTCGCGATGCATGCCGTCGACATGCAGGGCGAAGGCGTCGTTGCCGCCATCGACCCGGAACATGCCGGTCTTGCCCTTGGACACGCTGTCGTAGCGAGCCTCGGTGCGCCCCGAGAAGCCGTTGTCGGGTGCCTTCTCGGGGATGCGTCCGTCGACGACGTTGACCACGCCTCCGATCGCGCCCGAGCCGTACAGCAAGGTCGACGGGCCTTTCAGCACTTCGATCTGGTCGGCCAGGAACGGCTCGAGGGTAACCGCGTGGTCCTGGCTCACGTTGGAAACATCCTGCGACGAAAGGCCGTTCTCCAGCACCGCGACGCGCGGACCGTCGAGGCCGCGAATCACCGGTCGGCCGACCGCCGCGCCCATCCCGGCGGACTGCACGCCGGGAATGTTCGATACGGTTTCGCCCAGCGAAACGCCCTTGAGGTCATCCAGTTGCGACCCGGCCAGCACCGCCGCCGGGCGCACGATCTGGTCGATACCCTGGCCCAGCGGCACGGCGGTGACGACGATGCCTTGCAGGTCCTGCACCGTATGATTCTTGACCGTACTGTCCTCGGCCGCCCCCGTATCGGACGCCTGTGCCGCAGCGGAAGCCGAGCCAGGCAGCAGCGTGCCGAACAAGGTAGCCAGGGAAAGAGCCAGGAGGGTGTTGCGCATCAGATGGTTCCCAAAAAGAGCCGCGGGAGTGCGGCAGGTGATCATTATGATACGTTATATCATTACGTTTCTAGCGCAAGCCCGTGTACAAAGTCATGCCCGAACGTGTCCAGCGCAAGCCCGTGCATAAAAGTGTTCCGATGCGTCCGTGATCCACGACCCGGCCGCCACGCACCACGCGGCAACTGCCGTGCACGGCTTTCTTCACGGGCAGCCGCAACGACGTCAATGGCATACTTGACGTTTTCCGGCACGAGACTTCCCCATGCGCTTTCTGCCTGTTCTCGCCTTCGGCACCTTGATGCTGCCGCTGGCCGCCTACGCCAACGACCCGAACTCCTACGCGCAGCCCGACCAGGTGCGCGTGACGCATCTGGATCTCGACCTGACGATCGATTTCCCGCACAAGCAGCTCGATGGGCAGGCGACGCTGAAGCTTGACTGGAAGGATCCGGCGGCGACCTCGCTGGTGCTGGACACGCGCGACCTGAAGATCGCCAAGATCGACGCGCTGGGCGCCGACGGCAAAACCACGCCGCTGAAATACGTGTTGGCGCCTCGCGACAAGGTGCTGGGCAGCAAGCTCACCATTGCCACGCCGAAGCGCCCGGCGCAGGTGCGCATCGTCTACACCACCTCGCCCGAGGCGTCCGGCCTGCAATGGCTCACCCCGGCGCAGACCGCCGACAAGAAACTCCCCTTCATGTTTTCGCAGTCCGAATCGATCCACGCGCGCTCGTGGGTGCCGTTGCAGGATTCGCCGGCGATCCGCTTCACCTATGACGCCCACGTCAAGGCGCCAAAGGACGTGCGCGTGGTGATGAGCGCGATCAACGACGCGAAGCACCCGCTGGATGGCGACTTCAGCTTTGATCAGCCGCACCCGATCCCGTCCTATCTGCTGGCGATCGGCGCGGGCGACCTCGCGGTGAAGGAAACCGGACCGCGTTCGGCCGTCTATGCCGAGCCGTCGGTGGTCGACAAGGCCGCGCACGAATTCGAGGACACCGAGAAACTGATCGTCGCCACCGAGCAGTTGTATGGCCCGTATGCGTGGGGCCGTTACGACATCCTCGTGCTGCCGCCGTCGTTCCCGTTCGGTGGCATGGAAAACCCCAACATGACGTTCGCCACGCCGACCGTGCTGGTCGGCGACAAGAGCCTGGTCTCGCTGGTCTCGCACGAGCTGGCGCATTCGTGGTCGGGCAACCTGGTGACCAGCGCGGCATGGCGCGACATCTGGCTCAACGAAGGCTTCACCACCTACGTCCAGGGCCGCATCACCGAGGCGGTCTACGGCAAGGCACTGGCCGACGAAGAGGCCCTGCTGTCGGCCCGCGCGCTGCAGAAGAGCATTGGCGAAATGCCTGCCAACTCGCAGAAACTGGCGCCCGATCCGCGCGGCATCGGCGCCGACGATGCGCTGTCCGACGTGGCCTATGACAAGGGCTCGTGGTTCCTGCGCACGCTGGAGCAACGCTTTGGCCGCGAGAACTTCGACGCCTACCTCAAGGGCTATTTCGCCCACTTCGCCTGGCACAGCATCACCACCGAGCAGATGCTCGACTACATGAAGCCGAACCTGATCGAGAAGTACCCCGGCAAGATGAGCTGGGACGAGGTGAAGGCGTGGGTCTACGGCGAAGGCATCCCGAAGGACGCCCCGCTGCCCGAATCGCCGCGCTTCACCACGATCGACCAGGAGCGCAGCGATTTCCTCGCCGGCAAGCTGGCCGCCGACAAGCTCGACGCGAAGGGCTGGAACACGCAGGAGTGGATGTACTTCCTCGACCGCCTGCCCGACGCACCGCCGCTGGAAAAAATGCAGCAACTGGATGCCGCCTGGCACCTCACCGGGACACCGAATGGCGAGATCGGCATGCGCTGGTACAGCCACGCCATTGCCGCCGGCGACAAGGCGGTGTGGGATGCAGCCGCCGAACACATGATCCGCATTGGCCGGGTGTATCTCACCACGCCGCTGTACAAAGCGTTCGTGAAAACCCCGGACGGCCTGGCCTATGCCGAGCAGGTCTATGCCAAGGCGAAACCGGGTTATCACCCGATGACCCAGAGGGCGGTGGAGGGCATCATCGCCAAGGCCAAAGCGGGCAAGCCATGAGCTGACCCGGTATTCCACCGCTCTTCCCGGGCGCCGAAGTCGAAGGGCCGCCATCCGGCACCTTCGACTTCGGCCCCAACGGAAAGCCCTGATCGATCGACTTTCGCCCGTCATCCCACCACGAACCGCCATCCAACATGCCGCCATCAATCGACACCACCACCCCGCTCTGGAAACGCATGCTGCTGCGCCGCCTGAAGTTCCTGGGCTGGCTGGCCGCGCTGCTGGTCATCGTGCTGGGCGGCAGCTACCTGTTCGCGCCGCAATGGCTGATGCAGGCGGACATCAAGCGCGAGGCGATGGCCGCACACCTGGAAAAGCACGCGGTCCAGGCCGGCGATACGCACTGGATCTACTACGAAGGCGGCCAGGGCCCGACCATCGTGCTGCTGCACGGTTTTGCCGCGGACAAGAACGTGTGGCTGAAGACCGCCAAGCTGCTCACGCCGCATTTTCACCTGATCATCCCCGACCTGCCCGGCTGGGGCGAATCCTCGCGCGACACCAACGCCAGTTACGACATTGACGCCCAGGCCGCGCGCCTGGACGCGTTCGTGCAGACCCTGCGGCTGCAGGGCTTCGTGCTGGTCGGCCATTCCACCGGCGGCGCCATTGCCGGCGTGTACGCCAGCGCCCATCCCGAGCACGTGGCCGAACTGGCGCTGGTCGATGCGTTCGGCCTGAAAACCACCACCAGCGCCTTTGCCGGCGATGCATCGAACAGCCCCTTCGTGTTCGACGACCGCGCCGGCCATGAACGCGCCGGGGCGATGCTGTTCGCCCAGCCACCCGCGCCGCCAGGCCGGTTCGTCGACGTGCTGGTCGAACGCAACCGGCACGATCGCGCCTTCATCGAGCGTGACCTCGCCGCGTTGCGCCAGCCGTCCCAGTCACTGGCTCTGCAGAACCGGCTCGGCCAGCTGACCATGCCGGTACTCGGCCTGTGGTGCCACGATGACAAGGTCATCGACGTGTCGGCACTGGACAACCTGCGCAACGGCCTGAGCGCCGCCAGCACGATCAGCACCAGCACCATCAACGGCTGCAACCACATGCCGATGCTGGAAAAGCCCGAGCAGACCGCGCAGATCCTCACCGGATTCACGCTGTCGCACTGACGGCGTCGCCGGACACCGGAGAGGGCGATGGCCTGCGTCATCTGCCCAAAGGGCGCGCTGGCGCCCCGGGCGACCCGCCTGAACGAAACACGGACGCGCTGGCACCGCTTTGTGAATTGCCCGTGACAACATGGGAGAATGGCGGATGAACCCATCGCGCCAGCCTGTCCACGTGCAGCAAGACGTCCCTGCCCCCGCTCCGAAGAAACCGGGTCCCGTGCGCGCAGGCGTGGCGGCGATCGTGCGCATGTCCTCCACCCGCGCCAACTACTGGGTGGAACTGGTGGTGGACACCGTGCTGGCCGCCTGGCTGCTGGTTGCCGGCTGGCGCCTGCATGATGGCGGCGCGCTGACGGCACTGCTGGCGTTCGGCCTGGGGTTGTTCGCCTTCAGCTTCATCGAGTATTTCTTCCACCGCTGGATGTTCCACACGCGGATCCCGCTGTTCACGCAGGGCCACGACATGCATCACGAACATCCACTGGGCTACGACTCGCTGCCGTTCTTCCTGCCGCCGGCGGTGCTGCTCGCGCTGGCCGGCGTGTTCGTGTTGATCATGCCGACGGGGTTCGCGCTGTTGACGGCCAGCGCGATCACGCTTGGCTACATCATCTACGGCCTGAGCCACTTCACCATTCACCACGTCCGCTTCAAGCAACCGCTGCTGCGGCGCTGGGCCGGTGCGCATCACGTGCACCACTATCACCCGGGCAGCAACTTCGGGGTCACCACGCCGCTGTGGGATGTGCTGCTGGGCACGCGCTACGTGCGCCGGCCGCGCAACGGCTGAATCATCCGGCCGCTTCAGTCGGCGACGTCAGCGACCAGCCGGTCCAGTTCGGCCTTGAGAAGCGCGCCGTGCTGGCGCAACCAGTCACGCTGTTCGCGCCAGGCAGGCAACAGATTGCCGACCTGGTTCCAGAACCGCGGCGAATGGTTGCGCACCTTGAGGTGGCACAACTCATGGACCAGCACGTAACGCAGCGCCGCCGGCGGCGCCAGCGCCAGCGCGAGGTCGAGGTTGATGCGGTCACGGGTGTCGAGGCTGCCCCACAGGCTTTTCATCGGGCGGATACGCAGCGAAGTCGGCGCCAGCCCCAGCTGCGGCACGTAGCTGGCCAGCCAGCGCGAGACGTCGCGGCGGATCAGCGATTCCAGGTGCGAGGCGATCAGGCCGCGGGCGATCGGCAGCGCACGGGTATGCGGGCGCGGAATCACCAGGGTCAGGCCACCGGCATGCGGCTCGATCTTCGGATAGATACCTTCGGCCCAGTCCAGCTCCACCTGTTCGCCGCGCAGCGGGAAGCTGCACGGATAACCCAGGCGCAACGGCGGCAGCGGCCTGGCCATCAGGTTCAGCTCGTCGAGCTTCTGCTCCAGCCAGTCGGCATGACTGCGCAGGAAAGCACTGACCTGGGCCGGATGGGTGCCTCGGGGACAGGTGACCCGCGCACCCTTGGGCGTGACGGTGAGGCGCAGCCGGCGCGCACGTGGATGGGCGGTTTTCAGCACGCGGATGATGTTGCCGCCCACCGTCGCCAGTTCCAGCCAGTCGCCTTCCAGATGTTGCGCCATGATCCTGCCTGCACGTGCCCGGGCGGTTTCGATCCATCAGGGGAAATCCGGCAGCCAGTTGGTGGCCAGTGGAAACATCCGGGCCGCCAGACCCGCCACGTTTCCGCCGCCCATCTTCCCGGGCGACCGGACGCCCAGTATGGCGCGCCGGCCGGTGAAACGGGAACGGATTTTTCGTTCAGCCGTCGCTGGGCCGTGGCAGGCCGAACCATTCCTCCAGTTTGCCCAGCAAACGCTCCAGTTCCAGCGTCAGCAGGGCGAAGCTGGCGTCGAGCTCGGCCTGGGCATCCTGCTGGCTGTCGCCCAGCTCGTCCATCACCACGTCGAGGAACTTGAGCTTGCGGATGATCAGATCCTCGCCCAGCACGAAGCTGATGCGATCGTCGAAGGTCAGCCCCAGCATGAACACCTGCTTGCCGTTGCGCAGGTGCTCCTTGACCTCATCGGCATCCAGGTCCTGCCGACGGCAGCGGGCAATGGCGCCGGTGGCGGTGGCCGGGTCGCGCAGCTCGCACTCGTCACCCAGGGTCAGCCCGGCCGGCAGGTTGCCGGTGGAGAGCCAGTCGGTCATCAGCACGCGCGGGCCTTCCTCCGGCGCCAGCGGTACCGCCGGGAAACTGCCCAGCGCCTCGCGCACTTGGGTCAGCGCGTTCTCGGCCGACTTGCGGCTGGAGGTATCCAACACGAGCCAGCCGTTCTTCTTGTCGACGTAGGCGGACATGCGCGAATTGCGCACGAACGCGCGCGGCAGCAGTTCGGTGAGCAGATCCTCCTTGATCCGCTTGCGCTCGCGGCCGCCGACTTTGCGGCCTTCCTCTTCGGCGATTTTCTGCACCTTGCGATGCAGTTCGTCGTTGATCACCGCGGCCGGCAGCAACTTGTCTTCGCCGCCCACGGTGAGCAACGTGCATCGCTTCACGGCATGCGTGAGCGGCTCGTTCTCGCCGCGGCCGACCGGCGGCACGAAGCCCTTGGTGAACATTTCCAGCGGGCCGCAGGGGCGCAGGCGATGTTCGACCAGGGCTTCATCGAGACGGTCCAGATCCTTGGCGACGGTGGGGGAAAAACGGAACAGCGTGAGGTTGCGAAAGAACATTCAGGAATCCGGATCAGTGCTGCCGTGAGGCAGGGTGGTTCTACTGCGTCATTCCGGCGAAAGCCGGAATCCAGCGCCCTGATGGCCGAAGACACTGGATCCGGCTTTCACCGGGATGACGATCATGGGGGGTGTCAGCGGCAGACAGTCGCCACTGCCGCGGCCACCGCATCGAGGTTGGCGTGGTTCAGCGCGGCCACGCAGATGCGGCCGCTGTCGAGCGCGTAAATGGCGTGCTCGCCACGCAGCCGGTGCACTTGTTCCTTGCTCAGGCCGGAATAGGAAAACATGCCGGCCTGCTGGTTGATGAAGCCGAAATCCGGCGCGCCAAGCGCGGCCAGCTTCTCGACGAAGCTCGCGCGCATCGTGTGGATGCGCCCGCGCATCTCGCCCAGTTCCTGCTCCCACCGCGCGCGCAGCTCGATGCTGCCCAGCACGCCGGCGACCAGCGCGGCGCCGTGCGTCGAGGGGCTGGAATAGATCGTGCGGATGACCTGCTTGATCTTCGACTGCAGCCGCGCGGCTTCGTCGGCATTGGCACCGACCATCGACAGCGCACCGACCCGCTCGCCATAGAGCGAGAACGACTTGGAATACGAATTGGCGACCACGAACGCGTCGATGCCCGATTCGCCGAGCAGGCGCACGGCCAGCGCATCGGCATTGGTGCTCTTGTCGAAGCCCTGGTAGGCCATGTCGACGAACGGCAGCAGTTTGCGCTCCTTCAGCAGTTCGATCAGCTGCTGCCACTGCGCGGCATCCAGGTCGACGCCAGTCGGGTTGTGGCAGCACGCGTGCAGCAGCACCACGGTACCGGGCTCCAGCTTGCCGAGGTCTTCCAGCATGCCGGCGAAATCCAGGCCGTGGGTGGCCGGGTCGTAGTAGCGGTACTCCAGCAGCCCGAAGCCGGCGGTGCGGAACACCACGTGGTGGTTGCCCCAACTCGGGTTGCTGATCGCCACTTTCGCGTTGGCGCCGGCCACCTGCTTCAGCAGGTCGGCCCCGACGCGCAGCGCAGCGCTGCCGCCGATGGTCTGCGCGGTGGCCACACGACTGGCTGCCAGCAGCGGCGATTCCTCGCCGAACACCAGTTTCTGGGTCAGCTGGTTGTAGGCGGCCATGCCGTCGATCGGCAGGTAGCCGCGCGGTTTCGCGGCGGCGGCCAGCGCCTGCTCCACTTCGTGCACGGTCGGCAGCAGCGGGATGCGGCCCTGCTCGTCGACATAGATGCCCACGCCAAGATTGATCTTGCCCGGGCGCGGGTCGGCCAGGTAGGTCTCGGTCAAGCCCAGGATCGGATCGCCCGGGGCCATTTCAACGGATGCAAAGAAGGACACGGCGGTTACTCGTCTGACGGTGGAAGGATGGGCATGATCAAGCTTGCGCGCCCGCGGTCTCAGCCGCTGCGTCGGCCGGCCATGCGGCGGCCGCGCCCAGCGCGAAATCGAACAACTGCCGATCGGCCAGGTGCGAAGGCGACACGCGGGTCAGCGCGCGGAAAATGTTCTCGCTGCGGCCCGGCTGCAGTCGCTCCCAGTCGGCCAGCATGCGTTGCACCGCCTTGCGCTGCAGGTTGTCCTGCGAGCCGCACAGGTTGCACGGGATGATCGGGAACTGCTGCTGCGCCGCGTACTCGGCAATGTCATCCTCGCGGCAATATGCCAGCGGGCGGATCACCACGTGGCGGCCGTCGTCCGAACGCAGCTTCGGCGGCATCGCCTTCAGTTGTGCCTGGTAGAACATGTTGAGGAAGAACGTGGCCAGGATGTCGTCGCGATGATGGCCGAGCGCGACCTTGCTGATGCCGTTGGCCGCCGCCCACGTGTACAGCGCACCGCGGCGCAGGCGCGAGCACAGGCTGCACATGGTCTTGCCCACCGGAATCACCCGGGCCACGGTGCTGTAGGTGTCCTGCTCGATGATGTGGAACGGCACGCCTCGTGTGCTGAGGTAATCGGGCAACACGTGTGCGGGGAAGCCGGGCTGCTTCTGGTCCAGGTTCACCGCGATCAGCTCGAAGTGCACCGGCGCCTTCGCCTGCAATTGCAGCAACATGTCCAGCAAGGTGTACGAATCCTTGCCGCCGGACAGGCACACCATCACCTTGTCGCCATCCTCTATCATGCCGAAATCGCCGATCGCCTGGCCCACCTGGCGGCGCAGGCGGCGGGCCAGTTTGTCGGCCTCGGCGGCAGCCAGGCGGGGCGAATCGGGTTGGGCGGACATGACGACCAATCGGGCGGAGGGAACACCCATTGTAGCGGGCCGCGCACTCGGGTACCGAAGGGGGGATCGGCGTTAGACTACGGGAATCGCCCCAACCGCCGATGTCGCCATGCAGATACAGGATCACGCCGAAATCGTCCATCTGCTCGCCGAGCTGCGGACGGAACACCGTGACCTCGATATGGCCATCGACCAGTTGGCCAGCGCGATCGGCCGGGACGAGCTGCAATTGACCCGCCTGAAGAAGCGCAAGCTGTTGCTGAAGGATCATATCGCCCGCCTCGAGAGCAAGCTGATCCCCGACCTCGACGCCTGAACAACGATGACAACTCCCGCCGTTACCCGCCTGCACGACGCATACGTCGCCCTGGAACCCCTGGAAATCGCCCACGTGGCCGCGCTGGAAGCCGCTGCCGCCGATGGCGAGCTGTGGAACCTCCAGGTCACCAGCGTGCCTGCGCCGGGCCAGGCGCGACGCTACGTGGAGCAGGCGCTGCAAGGCCAGGCCGAGGGACACATGCTGCCTTTCGCCATACGCGAAAAAGGCAGCGGCGAAATCGTCGGCAGCACCCGCTATTACGAGATCGACACGGCACTGCCGCGCCTCGCCATCGGCTATACCTGGTACGCGAAACGCTGGCAGAAAAGCCACCTCAACACCGCCTGCAAGCGACTGTTGCTGGAGCACGCCTTCGAAACGCTGGGTTGCGTAGCCGTCGCCTTCCACACCGACGAGTTGAACGAGGATTCGCAGCGCGCGATCGAGCGCCTCGGCGCCCAGCGCGAGGGCGTGCTGCGCGCGCACAAGCGGCGCACCGACGGCAGCCTGCGCAACACGGTCTGCTTCAGCATCCTCGCCGAGGAATGGCCCAACGTGGCCAACTGGCTTGGCATGCGCCTGGACCGCCTCGCGCCAGCGTAATCACATGGACTCGCCCCCGCGCATTCAGGCATCGCGGTGCCAGTGGTGGTGAGCTAGTACTCCCAACACAAGTCGCGCGAGGGCGAGCCCATG
>SMEK01000757.1_pt1 | contig 10821 bp, 8 predicted proteins | sample 2456371 | NCBI WGS metagenome assembly SMEK01 (sample SAMN10132590, study PRJNA489261) | soil metagenome | isolation source: day1 antibiotic-loamy sand soil ammended with composted manure from dairy... | place: USA | collected 2015-04-01
CCATGGCCGCCGCGTTGCGGGCACGGGGACTGCCGGTGGAGGTCGTGGGCCTCGGCGGGTTGCTGGACGAACCGGAGGTCGCCGACCTGGTGGCCACGTTGCGGGTACTGGCCGAGCCGCTGTCGGGCACGGCGGCGGTACGGCTGTTGACGGGCGCGCGGTGGCGTCTCGGTGCCGCCGACCTGGGGGCGTTGTGGCGCAGGGCGGGGGAGCTGTCCGCCGCGGACGACACCGTGGTGGCCGAGCGCGCCGAACAGGCCGGGCTCGTGGACGCGATCGACGATCCGGGTGAGCCGTCCCGCTACTCCGAGGAGGGTTACGCCCGGATCCGCCGGTTGAGTCGGGAACTGGAGGCGTTGCGTCGGCGGATGGACCAGCCGCTGCCCGAGTTGGTCGCCGATGTCGAACGCACGATGCTGCTGGATGTGGAGGCGCTGGCCAGGCCGGGGGCGGTGGGGCGAGCGCATCTCGACGCGTTCGCCGACGTGGTCAACGACTACGCCGAGAACTCACCGACGGCCACGTTGCTGTCGTTCGTCGACTACCTCGCCGCGGCCACCAGGGCTGAGGACGGGCTCGAACCCGGGGAGGTGGAGGTCGTCCCCGACCGGGTGCAGGTGCTCACCGCGCATTCCGCCAAGGGGTTGGAGTGGCGCATCGTGGCCGTGCCGCACCTGGTGGACAGGACGTTCCCCAACGAGCGCAAGACGTCGTCGTGGTTGAAGACGGTCACCGAGCTGCCCGCCGCGTTGCGGGGCGATGCGCAGGACCTGCCGCAGCTCGCCCTGCGCGGCGGTGAGGATCGCAAACAGGTCGAGGAGGCGCTGGCCGAACACGAGGAGGGCTTCAGACGGCGGCACGCGGAGGAGGAACGCAGGCTGTGCTACGTGGCGCTGACCCGGTCAGAACACTGCCTCGTGGTCTCCGGGTACCGCTGGGGTGATGCCAACGCCACGGAACCCAAGGCGCCGTCGCCGTTCCTCACCGAGGTGGCCGAGCGGGTGCGCGAGGATCCCACCGTCGGCGTCGTGGAGCATTGGTGCTCCGAGCCCGGGGAGAACCCGTTGGCCGGTGTCTCGCGGGAGACGGAGTGGCCGGTCGACCCGCTCGGGGCCCGTCGTCCGGCGGTGGACGAGGGGGCCCGACTGGTCCTGGAGGCACTGGAGGAACTGGAGTCCGGAGCCGACGCCGAGACCGACGAGGAGATCACCGAGGAGGACGACCCCGACAACTGGGTGAGCGACACCGACGTCCTCCTGGCCGAACGCGCGCGTGCCAGGGAACCGCAGGTCGAGATCGAGCTGCCCGGCAAGTTGTCCGTGAGTCAGCTCGTGGACCTGGCGGGGGAGCCGGAGGACCTCGCGCGCAGGTTGCGTAGGCCGTTGCCGTTCCCGCCCAACGCCTACGCACGGCGTGGGACCGAGTTCCACGGCTGGTTGGAACGCCGGTTCGCCAGTGACAAGCTGTTCGACCTCGACGAGCTGCCCGGGGCGGCCGACGCCGACGTCGGGGACGCCGACCCCGCCGATCTGGAGGCGCTCAAGGAGGCGTTCGAACGCAGCCCGTGGGCACAGCGCGTCCCGCACGACGTCGAGGTGCCGTTCTCCACCGCCATCGACGGCATCACCGTGCGCGGTCGCATCGACGCCGTGTTCGCCGACCCGGACGGCGGTTGGACCGTGGTCGACTGGAAGACGGGCGCGTTGCCCGATGCCGAGCGGATGCCCGCGTTGGCGGTGCAGCTCGCCGCGTATCGGTTGGCGTGGGCGAACCTGTCGGGAGCGCCGTTGGAGAAGGTGCGTGCGGCGTTCCACTACGTACGGGCGAATCGGACCGTGCGTCCGGTGGACCTCGCTGACGCGGATGGGCTACGCGCGCTGCTTCGAACCGTCCCGATGCGGGAAAACGACCGGATGTGACGTCGGACATTCGGTCGGCACGGCGGCGACCATGGTGAGGTCGTGGAATCTCGGCACCGATGACGAGCAGTTGTCCGACCGGCCGGGATACGAACTCGTCGGCGTGGTCGGCATGCCTCCGCGCGCCGTCGGCCCCGGCCGGGCCATCGGCCGCAGGGTGTTGTTCGCGTTGGCGGTGTTGCTGGTCGTGGTGTTCGCCGTCTACGTCGACCGCGGAGGGTACCGGGACGCCAACGGCGACGGGATCTCGCTGCTCGACTGCTTCTACTACGCCACCGTGTCGCTGTCCACGACCGGTTACGGCGACATCACCCCGGCCAGCGATTCTGCTCGACTTACGAACATCGTCCTGATCACCCCGCTGCGGGTGGTGTTCCTGATCGTGTTGATCGGAACGACTCTGGAGGTGTTGACCGAGCGTTCCCGGCAGGCGTTCCGGATCCGGAGATGGAGGCGCACAGTGCGCGATCACCTGGTCGTCGTCGGCTTCGGGACGAAGGGGCGCTCGGCGGTGGAGGCCTTCCTTGCCGAGAAGGACGGCAAGCCCGAGCAGATCGTGGTGGTGGACACCGACAGGGCGGCGCTCAGTGTCGCCAACGCGCGGGGATTGGTCACGGTGCACGGTTCCGCCACGCGTGCCGACGTGCTGCGGGTGGCGGGGGTGCCGCGGGCACGCGCGGTGGTGGTCGCACCGAACCGGGACGACACCGCAGTGCTGGTGACCCTCACGGCGAGGACGCTGGCGCCGCGGGCCCGCATCCTCGTGGCCTTGCACGAGATGGAGAACGTCAGGCTGCTCAAGCAGTCCGGGGCCGATCAGGTGGTGGTGTCGAGCGAGACCGCGGGCAGGTTGCTGGGGATCGCGACGGTGGCCCCACACGTGGTGGACACGGTCGAGGATCTGTTGACCCCCGAGACGGGGCTGGCGCTCGACGAGCGTCCCGTGACCCCGGCCGAGGAGGGCCGGTCACCGCGGGAGTTGTCCGACATCGTGCTCGCTCTCGTCCGGGACGGCAGGATGCGCCGCATGGGGGAGGCCGGAACGGAGGTACTGCGGCCCGGGGACCGATTGCTGTACGTGCGGAATCTTCAAGGGGAGGACGGGCAAGGGGAGATGGGGAGTCTCTTCCCCCGAACGCAGTGACGCGGACGCGACGAGTGTGCCGGCGCCGACCCCGGCGCAGCCACCACCCGTGTGGTGGGCAGCCATGTGGCGTTCTGGAACTATTGAGCCGTGCCGCAGCCAGTGAACCCAGACAGACGGTCGATACCGCCACTGACACCGAAGGTGCTCGGAGTCGCCGTGGTGACGGGGCTGCTGATCCTGCTCGGGGCGTGGTGGACGGGGCCCTCGCTGTTCGGGCCGGCGCCGGAGGGGCAGGACAGGCATGTCGTCGACGCCACGGTGGCGAAACCCGTGGGATGTTCGGAGCCGAACGCCGAGGAGATCGTGCAATTCGAACTCGGGGGCCGTACTCACGAGGGTGTGCTCAGCGGTTGTGGCCACGATCAGGGCGAGCGGGTGCGCATCGCGATGACCGACGATCCGGCTGAGACGGACGGTCCCGTGCCGGTGCGGTTGGCGGCCACCACGCCCGGGGTGAACGATCTGCGGCGTCCCGTCGGATTGGGTTTGCTCATGCTCAGTTGCGCGAGCGGTGGGGTCTACGCGTTCCTGTTGGCCCGAGGTCCGCGCCACGAACTGGTCGTCGCGTGAGGCACCGAGGGCCGCTCAGGACACCTCCGAGGCGGGGGCTGCGAACGTGTTGCAGTCGACGATCCGGTTGTCGTACGCGCCCGCGCGCCACCACTTGGCGTAGTTGGCGTTACTGCCGTGGTCCCGGGTGCCGGACGTGTCGTCCCCCCGGGTCTCCTGGTCGTACCACGCCGCGTTGTACATCTCGCGTGTGATCGAACCGCCCTGGTCGACGTGGGCGCCGAGGAACATGCCGGAGAAGCACTGCGCCTGGAGTTCCTTGCGCCGCGACATCTCCTGGCCGGCCGGACTGTCCTGCCCCTCGGCGTAGATCCGTTCCCACGCCGCGTCCATGATGCCGGCCAGTTCCTGCACGTGGTGGCCGTATTCATGGGCGAACAACGCCAGGTAGACGCCCGGAGCGTTGCCGTACTGCTCGGTCTGTAACCCGTCGAACGGCAGGTAGAGGTCACCCTCGCAGTAGTAGGCGGCCGTGGCGATGCCGACGTTGATGGTGCCGCACTGGGTCTGGAAGCTCGCCGACGTCGGGAAATGCAGTCGCGGCGGCGTGAACGGCAGGTTGTACGCCCTCAGGAACGGCTCCCAGGCCGCATCGAGACATTCCCGCGCGGCCGTGAAGAACGCCTCCGCCCCTTCCGGGGTGCTCCGCCAGCCGGGTAGGTGGCAGGCCCGGTTGGCCAGACCCGCGTCCGGGTCCTGCAGGATCGGGTGGTCGGCGAGTTTGAAGATCTTCTGCGGTGGTGGGTCCCCTTCGGTCGGTGTCGCTGTGTCACTCGGGGAAGAGGAGGGCGACTCCGAGGACGAGGGACTCTGTTCCGTGGTGCTCGAAGCGGCGGGGGGCGAAAGGGTCGGTGTGGGGGCGGCGGGCTCCAGCAGCTCGTTGTCCGCCGAGGACGGGCCGGTGCCCGTGGCGAACACGTAGACCAGCACCAGCACCAGCGACAGCAGGAGTGCCCCGCAGCTGTAGGCGAGCACGAGTGGCCGCGTCGACTTCCGTGGTGGCCGAGGTGTTGGCCGAGACGTTCCGACCGGGTGGGCTGGGAAGGGAGGTCGGCCGGGTGGGGTGCCGGGCGTCCTGCGGTTCCGCTGGCTCTGCCAGCCCTGCTGCGGGTTATGACCGTGACTCGAAGGTCCCGGCCCCGGCGGCGGCTGTGTCATCTCGTCGTCCCCGCGGGTCGTATGGAACTCGACAGCCAGCATAGCGAGCCCGGCCCGGTAGCGGGGTCGGGCGAGACACCCGGGCGGAGCCCGTGAGGGTGGCAGACGGCAGGATGGAGGTATGTCCGGCTCGACAGGTTGGTCCTCATCAGGTGGCGGCACTCCGGGTGTCATCCCGCTGCGCCCGTTGTTGCTCGGGGAGATTCTGGAGGGCGCCGTAACCACTCTGCGTAGGCACGCGGGCGTGGTGTTCGGTTCCTCCGCCGTCGTCGCGTTGATCAGTGCTGTCATCTACTTCGGTGCCGACCTGTGGGTGTTCGACGCCACCGAGCCCGCGCCGGTGATCGACACCGAGGCCCCGCCCGAGGAACAGCTCGAGCAGGCCATGGCCCAGCTGCAGGACAGCCTGCCGCAGTTCGGTGCCCTCGCGCTCATCACGCTGATCACGCAGACGTTCCTCTCGGGGCTGCTCACCATCGTGGTGGGCAAGGCGGTGCTGGGCCACGCCATCGGTGTGAGGGAGGCGTGGGAGGAGCTGCGTCCGCGGTTGCCCTCCCTGCTGGGGGTGACGTTGGTGGTGACGGCGGCCGTCATGGTCGGCAGCCTGCTGTTCATCGTGCCCGGCATCTGGCTGTACGGTCTGCTCAGTCTCGCCACCCCGGCGCTCGTGCTCGAACGCGGACGGCTGTCCGATGCGTTGCGTCGCTCGGTCACCCTCGTGCGGGGTTCGTGGTGGCGGGTCTTCGGAGTCCTCGTCGCGGGTCTGTTGATCACCTACGTGGTCTCGTACCTGATCCAGTTGCCGTTCGGCATCGCGATCGACCCGGCGGCCTTCGAACGCGGGTACACCCCCGAGGAACTGCTGCTCCGAGAGGTCGGTAGCGCCGTCGCCCGCACCGTCACCGTGCCCTTCCTCTCGGTCGTCACGGCGTTGCTCTACATCGATCAGCGGATGCGTCGCGAAGGGCTCGCCGACGAACTCGCCAGGGCTTCCCGCATGAAGTGAGTCGGTGTGGCATCACTCACAGGGAGTGATTTCCCGTATTGCTGAAACGCGGTGTCGTGTGGCGACGACGAGCACGGTGACGTCGCCGGTTCACCCGGACCGGCGAGTCATCGCGGCGAGGAGACACCGTGGGTTGTGCGGGGCGGGCCTGGGTCCGGGTCGGTTGTGTGGTGCTGGTGGTGACGGGATTCGTGTCGGCGTGTTTTGCTCCAAACGCGACTACCGCCGCCGCGACGACATGGTGTGGGGACCGGTCGTCGATCGTCGTGCTCGGCGACTCCCACAGCACGGGCTGGGGCCTGCCCGACTACACCGGGAACGGGGACTACGCGCAGACGGAGGCGGGCTGGGTGTCGACGTTGAAGCGTCGAGCCTCCACTGAATGGGGCACCGTCACCACGGTGCTGGCCCGCAACGGTGCGACGGCGGCCGACTTCCACCCAGGTGGGCGATGGCCGGAGACGGCGGCCGCGATCGACACGGTGGGTGATCTCCACCCCCCACTCGTGGTCATCGCGCTGGGGGGCAACGAGTTCGCCCAGGACATGCACCCCGCTCGGTTCGACGAGCACTACCGCGGACTCGTGCACGAGGTGTCGCGGGTGTCCCCGCGCACGACCGTGCTGTTGGTGATGGGACCGGAGATGGGGGCGCGGCTGGTGCCGGACCCGACGCACTCGTGGAACGCCTACGTCGGCGTGGCCGAGGCCGTCGCCGCCGACGAAGGGGTCGGGTTGCTCGACCTCGGTGAGTATCTGCCCGCAGGTGGCACGGCCGAGGCGGAGGGGCTGTACCTGCCGGACGACGCCCACCTGACGGCCGCGGGGCATCGCGTCGTCCACGCCGCCGTGTGGACGCGATTGTCGATGTGGTGCGGGGCGTGACGGAGCCGGTGGGGCCCGAAGCGGCTGCGTTCTAGGAGGTCAGAGCGCTCGGATCCACCGTTCGCGCGTAGCGAGCGCCTGTCGTCCCGGTCCTGCTCCCCGAGCGTGCCCCAACCCGTAGGGTGTGGGCATGGCCGTCTCCGAGCTACACAAGTTCACCCTCGACAACGGCCTGCGGGTCGTGCTCGCGCCGGACCCGACGGCGCCGGTCGTCGGTGTCAGCGTGCACTACGACGTGGGCTTCCGCTCCGAACCGGAAGGGCGAACGGGTTTCGCCCACCTGTTCGAGCACCTGATGTTCCAAGGCAGTGAGAGCTTGGAAAAGCTCGCCCACTTCCGATACGTGCAGGGCAGTGGGGGTGTGTTCAACGGCTCCACCCACCCGGACTACACCGACTACTTCGAGGTGCTGCCGTCGGCGGCCCTGGAACGCGCGTTGTTCCTGGAGGCCGACCGGATGCGCGCGCCCAAGCTGACCCGCGAGAATCTGGCCAACCAGATCGACGTGGTCAAGGAGGAGATCCGGCTCAACGTGCTGAACCGCCCCTACGGCGGGTTCCCGTGGATCCTCCTGCCGCCGGTGCTCTACTCGACGTTCCCCAACGCCCACAACGGCTACGGCGATTTCACCGACCTCGAACAGGCGACGCTGGACGACTGCGCCGCGTTCTTCGACACCTACTACGCGCCCGCCAACGCGGTCCTGACCGTCGCGGGTGATCTCGACGTGGACCACACCCGCGAACTCGTGGAGAAGCACTTCGGCGACGTGCCGGCGCGGCCGAAGCCGGAACGGCCGTCGTTCGCCGAGCCCCCTCCCACCGAGGAACTGCGCGGCAGCCATCACGACCCGCACGCCCCGCTTCCGGCGCTCGCCGTGGGGTATCGGATGCCCGACCCGATCAACGACCTCGATTCCTATCTGGCGAACCTCGTGTTGGCCGGGGTGCTCTCCGACGGCGACTCGTCGCGGTTGCAGCAGCGTCTGGTGCACGTCGAGCCGTTGGTCACGGACGTCTCCGCCAGTGCGGGCCTGTTCGGTCCCTTCGAGGCGCGCGACCCGGACACGTTCTCGGTGACGGCCATCCATCCGCCGGACGTGACCACCGACCGGATACTCGACGCGCTCGACGAGGAACTCGCCAAGCTCGCCGAGACCCCGCCGGGCGAGGAGGAGCTCGCCAAGGTGATCGCACGGTGGAGTGCCAGCCTGCACTCCGATCACGACCGTCTGCTGTCGCGCACGCTGGCTCTCGGTTCCCTGGAGTTGCTGTACGGGGACGCCGCACTGATGTACGAGCTGCCCGAACGTATCGCGGCGGTGACCGCCGAGCAGGTGAGCCAGGCCGCGAAGGCGCTCCGCCCCGACGCGCGCGCCGTTCTCGTGGTGGAGCCGGGACAGGGAGGTGCCCAGTGAGCGTGACCAGTCATCGTTCCGCCGAGGAGATCGGTCGCACGGAACTCGGACCGAGGCAGCTGCCGCCGCTCGGGGACCTGAGACACGGCGCCGAGTTGTCTCACGTGGACACCGTGTTGGCCAACGGCCTGCGGGTGTTGGCCGTGCACAAACCGACCGTGCCCATGGTCGAGCTGCGGCTGACGATCCCGTTCGCGGGGGACGACCCCCTGCATTCGGCGACCGCCGAGGTGTTGGCCGAGACGTTGCTCACCGGCACCCGGAGGCGGGACCGCGTGCGCATCGACACCGATCTCGCCCTCATCGGGGGCGAACTGGGCGCGATGGTCGATCCGGAGCACCTCGAGATCGGGGGCAGCGCCCTGGCCGACAAGCTGCCGCAACTGTTGGACGTGCTGGCCGACGTGCTCACCGAGGCCTCGTACGTGGACAACGAGGTACGTCGGGAGGCCGACCGGATCTCCGAGCGGATCGCCGTGGCCCGCACGCAACCCAAGGTGATCGCACGGGAGGCGCTCCAACGTCGCCGCTACGGCGACCACCCGTACACGCGGGAGGTTCCGAAGGCGGAGGACGTGGCGGCCGTCGTGCCCGAGGCGGTGCGGTCGCTGCACGCGGCGTCGGTCGTGCCGAACGGGGCCACGCTCGTGCTCGTCGGGGACGTCGACCCGGACACCATGGTGGCCGAGATCGAACGTGCGCTGGGGGCATGGTCGTCCGACGCGCGGGCGCGGAAACTGCCCGAACTGCCCGACCTCGTCCCCGGTGACGTGTTGTTGGTCGCCAGGCCCGGGGCGGTGCAGTCGCAGATCCGGTTGTCGGCGCAGGCCGTGCCGAGGACCGATCCGCGTTATCCGGCGTTGCAGTTGGCCAACCTCGCCTACGGTGGATACTTCTCCTCCCGGTTGGTGGAGAACATCCGGGAGGACAAGGGTTACACCTACGGCGCCCACTCCGGATTCGAGTTCGTCGGGTCGAAGGCCACCGTGCAGGTCGAGGCCGACACGGCCAGTGAGGTGACCGCGGCCGCGCTGCTGGAGACCCGGTACGAGCTGGGACGGCTCGGGTTGGTGCCGCCGACGGACGCCGAGGTGGACTCCGTGCGCCAGTACGCGATCGGCACGTTGTTGATCGCCTCGTCGTCCCAGTCGGGATTGGCGAACCAGCTGTCCGCCCTGGCGGAGCTGGGGCTGGGGGCGGAGTGGCTCAGCGAGCATCCCGCACGGCTGGCCCAGGTCACCACCGAGCAGGTGGCGGAGGCGGCGTTGGAGTTCTTCGCCCCGAACCGGTTCACGGGCGTGGTCGTCGGTGATGCCGAGGCGCTGGCGCCGAAGTTGTTGGCGTTGGGCGGTGTCACGGTCGACGACGGCATCGGAGCTGTATGAGTTCTGCCGTTCCCTTCGAACTGGACGCCTCCCCCGCACTGTCCCGGTCGACGGCCGACCGGCAGGAGTCGTTGAGAGCCGATCCGGAACGGTTACGGGCACGGTGGCCGTCGGCGCGGGTCGTGCGCATGGACGACCGTGGCCGCGTGCCCGTGTCCGAACGGGATTTCTTCGACGACAACCGGGGAGCGAACGCGGTGCCGCTGTCCACGGTCCCCGCCCTCGACGTGGCGCCGCGGCTCCCCGAGGACGCCGTCTTCCTCGGACAGTGGGAGGGGACCGACTACTGGGCTGTGTTCGACACCCCGGGAGCCGACGCCCGTACCGTGCGGGTCGACGGTGGCTGGAGCCTGCCGGTGGAGGTCCCCGTCGATGACGGGGAGGCCTGGGTGGGACTGCGGGAGCACGGTGCCGCGCTCGACGACACGGCCGCGGGACTGCTCACCACCGCCGTGGCGTTGCGCAACTGGCATCGCCGGGCGCGCCATTGCGCCCACTGCGGCGGTCCGACCCGGCTGCGGCAGTTCGGCTGGGCGACGGTCTGCGAACAGTGCGGACGCGAGGAGTACCCCCGCACCGACCCGGCGGTGATCTGCCTGGTGCACGACGACGTCGGGGTCAACGGGGAGCACGTGTTGTTGGCGCGGCAACCGGTGTGGCCCGCCGGCCGGTACTCGGTGCTCGCGGGGTTCGTCGAGGCCGGGGAGTCGCTGGAGTGTTGCGTGGAACGCGAGATCCGCGAGGAGGTCGGTGTCGAGGTCCGCGACATCCGGTATCTCGGCAGCCAGCCTTGGCCGTTCCCGCGTTCGATCATGCTGGGGTTCGCCGCGCGTGCGGACCGGGGCGCCCGACTCGCTCCCGCCGAGGGGGAGATCGAGGACGCGCGGTGGGTGCCTCGTGAGCGGGTGCGGGCCGCTTTCGCCGAACGTGATCCCGACCTGCTGCTCCCGGGGCCCACGTCCATCGCGCACGTGATGCTGCGTTCCTGGGCGTTCTCGGGTGGAGGCGACGAAGCGGGGTCGAGCTGACGCGATACTCTCGCGGCACGCGAAAGTCATGGGGGTATGTCGAGTGAGCGCAGCGCGGGCTGTGGGACTGCTGCTGGGCGTGTTGGCCGATTCGATGGTCGGTGATTCGATCCGGGGCCGAGCGGACGCCTCACTGGCGCGGGTGGCCCGCGCCAGTGAGCGACGTATGCGGATCGACCATCCTGTGGCCGGTGCGGTGCACGTCGGCGTGGTGACGGGTGCGGCCGTGCTGGCCGGGCTTGCGGTGGAACGGCTGGGACGGGGGCGCCCGTTGGTGGCGGCGGCGGGGACGGACGACGACCCGGTC
>SMEK01000758.1_pt1 | contig 10814 bp, 9 predicted proteins | sample 2456371 | NCBI WGS metagenome assembly SMEK01 (sample SAMN10132590, study PRJNA489261) | soil metagenome | isolation source: day1 antibiotic-loamy sand soil ammended with composted manure from dairy... | place: USA | collected 2015-04-01
TAAGACAGAGTAAGAAGTCGAAAAACAGCTTCATTGGCCAATTGGACTTACAAACATTCAATTCTCTCCTATTTTTAATGCATATAAAAAAGAAGAGGAGACCTTTTCTGGTCTCCTACTACTCCATTTTATTTTGGTGCCGATATTCATCTTTTATCTCTTCACGCATAGCTTCAATACTTTCCCGACGCCGTTCGTTTTTCTCAGCAATTTGTTCCCGTTGTTCCGGACTTGCAGTTGCCATCGATTCCTCTGCTTCTTCCATATTTTCGATGGTGTTATGAATCATTTCCTGTAATTTTTCTACGTTATCTGAACGGTCATCCGGTTTTGGTCGGTTGTGCGTCAACCTAATCCCTCCTACTTTAAATTCATATACAATTACTATTGTTCCGTTGATTGGAAAAAATATGTGGAAAATAAAAAATCCTTAATTTCCGTTCTTTTTAATCAGAAAAGTCCGAAAATTAAGGATAAATCAAAGGTCATTCGCCCTTTGTTTGAATAACCTGAGCATGCTGGCCTGATTGATCTTGCATCTTTTTACCTTTATTTCCGCCAGCGGAACGTTTTTTCATTCCGATATGATCCGGATAATAGTGTTGGGTATCTCGTTTTGGATTGCTCATCTGATCCCTCCTCAACCTTAAAGTGACTGATTGGGAGAGATTTTATAATAGTAAAAATTGCCAACGGAGATTACTGAGCTTTTTCCATGCGTTTTTCTTCAATCAATCGCTCGATTCGCTCAAGCTCTTCCTTATTTTTAAGGATTTCTAATTTATTTTCATTCACTAAGTCTAAAAAAGAAAGTTTTCTTATTTTTCGCATGTTACTCACACTCCTTTGTGAATATTATATCAAAAGTTTTTTCAAGAAATCGCTGAAAGTTTGACAAATGTTTGAAAATTTACTTTTTTATTAATAATTATTGAAAAAAAGTTCTCTCTTTATATTCAGTAGTTAGCAAAAATATGAAATATTATACATGAATAATTTCAAAAAAAAATCCCGTGCAGGAAGCACGGGTTGTATAATATTAGGCTGTTGTTTTTGTTTGCAATTTTTCCCGCAATACCATTTGCAGGATTCCGCCATGACGATAGTAGTCAATTTCTACTTCGGACTCAAAACGAACGATTGCTTCAAATTCGACTACATCACCATTGGCTTTTTTAGCAGTAACTTTTACTAATTCCCTCGGTTTTACATTTTCATCAATGTGAACTGAGAATTCTTCGGTACCGTCAAGGCCAAGGGTATCTGCATTCTCCCCTTCTTTAAATTGCAAAGGAAGTACACCCATCATCACCAAGTTTGAACGATGAATACGTTCGAAACTTTGTGCAATGACCGTTTTTATTCCAAGTAAATTTGTTCCTTTTGCTGCCCAGTCACGGGAAGAACCCATTCCATAATCATGTCCGGCAAGAACAACAAGACCAATACCTTCTTCTTTATATTTCATTGCTGCGTCATAAATGGACATTACCTCTCCCGTTGGCCAATAGGTTGTAAATCCGCCTTCGGTTCCCGGGGCAATTTGGTTGCGGATACGAATATTTGCAAAAGTTCCGCGCATCATAACTTCATGGTTACCGCGACGGGACCCATACGAGTTGAAGTTGCGGATTTGAACTCCTTTTTCTAACAAGTATTTTCCAGCAGGTGTATTTTTACCAATCGCTCCAGCTGGAGAAATGTGGTCTGTCGTTACAGAATCACCAAATTTTCCAATGACTCGTAAGCCTGTAAGTGGTTGTACTTCATCTGGTGTCGGCGACAGATTTTCAAAGAATGGCGGGTTTTGGATATAAGTTGATGATTCATCCCATTTATAAAGCGGTTCGTTGTCTGTTTGAATTTTGTTCCAGCGTTCATTGTCATCAAATACCCGCTCATATTCTTTTCTGAACAACTCAGGAGTTACCGTCCGCTGGACATATTCATTCACTTCTTCTGTTGTTGGCCAAATATCTTTCAAATACACTTCTTTTCCATCTTTGCCTACTCCAATCGGGTCTTTTTCCAAATCAATATCAACTGTACCCGCTAAGGCATAGGCGACAACTAATGGCGGTGAAGCCAAATAGTTTGCCTTAACTAATGGATGGATCCGTCCTTCAAAGTTCCGGTTACCAGAAAGGACAGAAGTGACAAGCAGATCGTTATCAATGATAGCCTTTTCAATTTCATCCAAAAGCGGACCAGAGTTACCGATACAGGTGGTACATCCGTATCCTACGAGATGGAAGCCGATTTCTTCTAAATATGGCATTAAGCCAGAATCCCTTAAATAGCCAGTGACCACTTTTGATCCAGGGGCAAGGGATGTTTTAACATATTTCGGCGGTTGCAATCCTTTTTCGACTGCTTTTTTCGCAACAAGCCCGGCACCTAACATTACATAAGGGTTAGATGTATTGGTGCAGCTCGTAATCGCCGCAATCGCCACCGATCCGGTCTTAATGGTTGTTTCTGATCCGTCAGCAAATTTTACGGTAACGGATTTATCCAGCTCATCTTCCTTTAAACCAAAGCCATGATTGCCTTGAGGCGCAGTTATCGCTTTCCGGAAAGATTCCTTCATTTTCGAAAGCGGAATTAAATCTTGCGGCCGTTTCGGACCAGACAAGTTTGCTTCAATTGTTGATAAATCAAGTTCTAAAACTTCTGTGTAAATCGGATCTTCTTTCTCCGGTGTAAAGAACATGTCATTTAATTCCAAATAGGTTTTTACTAATTGGATATGTTCTTCGCTTCTACCGGTCAAGCGCAAATACGAGAGGGATTCTTCATCCACCGGGAAAAATCCGCAAGTTGCACCATATTCCGGAGCCATATTGGCTATTGTCGCCCGATCAGCAAGGGGCAATGTTGAGACCCCCGGGCCGAAAAATTCGACAAACTTTCCAACAACGCCCTTTTCTCTAAGCATTTGCGTTACCCGAAGAGCAAGGTCTGTAGCTGTAGCCCCATTTGGTAAACGATTGAGAAGTTTTACACCGATTACTTCCGGAATCGGAAAATAAGACGGTTGCCCAAGCATTCCAGCCTCTGCTTCAATACCGCCCACACCCCAACCAAGGACGCCGAGACCGTTAATCATTGTTGTATGAGAGTCGGTTCCGACGAGTGTGTCAGGATAAGCGATATATTCCCCGTTTTCATCCTCAACAGCATGAACGACACTGGCCAAATATTCCAAGTTTACTTGGTGGACAATTCCAGTGGCTGGAGGTACGGCACGATAATTTTTAAAAGCTTTCTGTGCCCAATTTAAAAATTGATAGCGCTCCATATTTCTTTGGAATTCCAATTCCATGTTAACCTGGAGGGCATCCGGTGTTCCATAGCGGTCGACTTGTACAGAGTGGTCAATGACGAGATCTACTGGAATTTCAGGGTTGATTAATTCAGGATCCCCGCCCATGTCATGAACAGCTTTCCTTAAGGAAGCTAAATCAACAACAGCTGGAACTCCGGTAAAATCTTGCAAAATGACCCGAGACGGTTTAAAGGGTACTTCTGCATCTTTTGATTCTTCAGAACCCCATTTTGCCAAATTATCCACATGTTCCTTTTTGATAACCTTCCCATCCACTTGGCGTAACACTGATTCGAGCAATACCTTAATGGAATAGGGAAGTCGGGATACATTGGCGACTCCTGCTTCTTCAATCGATTTCAGACGGTAATAATGGTATCGCTTTCCATTCAGTTCGAAAGATTTTTTTGCATCGTATAAATGCTTAGTCAAACCATTTACCCCCTTCATGACAATGAATCGAAAAAGTTATCCTTCCCCAGTCTAACTTTCTCTATATTTTCATATTAATATAATTTTATAGATAAGTAAAATATGAGAAAATTATTGTTAAATATAATTAATTCTTATGACTTAATTTCTTTTTCCAGTAAATTTTTCTCTTTTCTAGCAAAATAAAAAAAACAATCTCCATTGAGATTGCTTGATTTTTCTAAGATTATATTATGGGGCATGCAGGACTCGAACCTGCGACCCGCTGATTAAGAGTCAGCTGCTCTACCAACTGAGCTAATACCCCGTCTTTTAACGAAATTTATTCTAGCATAGTGAATTTTAAATATCAATAGGAATTAAGAAAAAAAGAATTTTCTGATTACCCTAAAACAAAAAATGGGCTGTCCCAAAAGTCGAATATCCACTTTTGCATTGCTCCTTTTCATGTTGAAGAACCTTAATAATCAACATTTTGGTTTAACACATCTTTGGAGATTTTACTTTTCAGACAGCCCCTAATCTTAAATCATTCTATTTGCTGGCGAAGCTTTTCCAATTCATCTCTGTAAGCATACAATTGGATTCGTTGTGTTTCCGTGGCCACCTCTAACGCATTTTCAATCGTTTGTTCCGCTTCCTGTATTTCTTGTTTTAGCCGTTTTAAATAATGTCCGTATTCCGGCGAAGAGGAATCAATATTTTCAAAAACTTCCATTGCCTGTAAATAATTTTGTTCCGCGGCCTGGTATGCCTGTTGACTATTTTTATGATATGGCATGATTTCACCCCTTTTATATCCTTTCACGCAGAATGTATTTTATACGATTAGTTTGACAAGAAATGGTCAAACTGAAAAGAACAGGCTCCCCTTACTATGTGGAAGGAGTTGATTGGCTTGGGAAAACAAAATGAAAAGGGAATCCGGAAAAATTCCGAATATGGTGAAGAAGGCTCCCAACCCGAACCATTGAGTGGTTCTAAAAAGGTTAAAAATCGGAATCACTCAAGGCAAAATAAAAATCCACATCACGGTCTGTAAAGATATATTTTCAAGTAACACTTTTTCAAAAATCAGCGTAAATTAAATAAAGTGATTTTTTACCGCTTTTGAAAACGCTGATTTCAGGGGGGCCTGCCATGGTTGATAAAAACAAGCAATCGCCCTTTGAATCGGAAGAAATGAATAGTTGGTTGAAAAATTATTTCCTTGACCAATATACTTCTTACCTCGATGAATCACTTTTTCGCATCGATTTGTATGAATCGGATCATTCGTTTATTGTCGAAGCTCATCTTCCCGGTATGAAACGAGAAAATATTAAAGTGACGACTAAAAAAAACACGCTTACTATCACTATAACCGAATCCGATTCAAATACTGGCCAAGCCTATATGAAAACAAGGTCCATTACTTTTCCCTTTCCTATCAATAAAAATAAAATCGAAGCGAAATTTACTCGGGGTGTATTAGAAATAAAAATCTATACAGATTAATGGGTTTCATATACAACAAAAGGGTATCCTAAATAATTAGGACACCCTTATAATTATTCCGCTGGTTTTGTAATTTCTCCGTCCGTAAAAGTCCAAACCGCTTCTTCTTTCGAATCTCTATATATAAATTGATAAACTTCTGCCTGTACTGAATCAAATGCAATTTCACCAGTAATCGAGTTCCCGGGCTCAACGGTTTGATCAATTTGTCCCTTCGTTTCAATTAAGGCAATATCTTGAGGCTTGTCCGCAACAATTAGGAACATTTGAGGCAAACTGCTGATTTTCACTGGTTCGTTACCGTTGTTTGCGATTTTTAGTTCGACGCCAATAAATTTATCATTGCTGGCTGTCACATAGTCGACAACAATTTCTCGTACTCCAAGAAGAGTTACTTCCACATTTTGAACTGAAGTGTTAGCACCAACAGCCAATCCTTCAGGAACTTCGGCATCCGATTTCTCCGAAGTGTCGTTTGATTCATTCTCTTCTTCTTTGCCTTCCTCTTCCGCTTCCGAACTTTCGATTTTTATTTCTTCCGACCTATTTTCCGATTCTTTGCTGCCTTCCGTCGAATCCTTTTCCTTTTTGTTTTGTAATGAAGTATTTGTATTTACCGCAGCTTCTGAGCTTGTGCCGGCAAATTGACAGCCTGCTAGAAAAAAGGCGAAAAGGAATACAACAAAGACAGATTTTATGTTCAGTTTCATGGTTTTCCTCCTGATTTCGTCGAACTTTTATATAAACATTTTAAGACAAAATTTTTACCATGTAAAGGTTTTTAATTTCCGAATTTTTAGAAATTCGTTCGTTTCTAAAAAATATCCCTGTCTATTCACATCTAGAAAATCTTGCCATTATAGAGTAAAATCAGAAGAAAGCTTTTATTAAAGGAATTTCTTTAGGAGGTATCATGATGACGCAGTCCATTGAGACCTATTTAAAAGAAAATCGCAATCGACATCTTGAACAACTTTTTGACTTTCTTAAAATAGAAAGTATTAGTGCCCTTTCCGAAAAGAAAGATGAAGTCCGGAAGGCTGCAGATTGGCTAAGTGATGAATTAACGAACATCGGCTTTGAAAATGTTCAAGTTATGGAAACCGATGGACATCCGGTCGTTTATGGCGATTGGCTTCATGCTGAAGGGAAACCAACTGCCCTTATTTATGGCCATTATGATGTTCAACCTGTTGATCCTTTAGAACTTTGGGAAAGCAATCCTTTTCATCCGGAAATTCGTGACGACAAAATTTTTGCCCGGGGTGCCAGTGATGATAAAGGACCTGTTTTCATGCATTTAAAAACTTTAGAAGCAATTTTAAAAACGGAAGGAACTCTCCCCCTCAATATTAAAGTCATCTTTGAAGGAGAAGAAGAAATCGGCAGCCCAAATCTTCCTAGATTTCTGGAGAAAAATAAAGATTTGTTGAAAGCAGATGTGCTTGTAATTTCCGATACTCCGATGATTGATAAGGGTAAACCAGCCATCTGCTACAGTTTGCGTGGACTTACCGGTTTACAGATTGATATTAAAGGTGCAAAAACGGATCTCCACTCTGGCCAATATGGTGGAGGGGTTCAAAATGCAGCCCATGCATTAATAGAACTGTTAGGTTCCTTCCGGGATAAAAATGGAAAAATCCTCGTTGAAGGTTTTTATGATAAAGTATTGCCGTTATCCGATGAAGAGCGTAAAGCTTTCCAAGAGATTAATACAGATGAAGAAGCTGTACGAAAAGAATTAGAAGTACCTGAACTGTTTGGTGAAGAAGGTTATACTTTTCAGGAGCGGGTTTGGGCCCGACCTACGTTAGAAATTAACGGAATGTATAGCGGATTTACCGGTGAAGGCATCAAAACGGTTATACCATCGGAAGCATCTGCAAAAATCACTTGCCGTCTTGTACCGAACCAAGACCCGGAAGAGATAGCCCAACTTCTGGAAAAACATATTGAAAAACATAAGCCAAAAGGGGTAACGGTTAACATCACCCGCTTTGATCAAGGTGCTCCTTTTATCACACCACTGGATCACCCTGCGATTCAAGCTGCCAAAAGAGCCTATGAAAAGGTGTATGGCGGACAAACTGCATTTATCCGGGGTGGCGGTTCCATTCCGATTGTGGCCGATTTCAATACTATCCTAGATCTTCCGGTTGTTCTCATGGGCTTTTCTTTACCAAATGAAAACTTTCATGCACCGAATGAACATTTCCATTTAGAAAACTTTGATAAAGGTATGGTTACATTAACCTATTATTGGTACGAGCTTGCTAAATCTATCTAAACAAAAATGCCCGGTTTTTTTCCGGGCTAATTTTTTTCTATATAAAGTAAATAATCTTCCATTAGCTGAATGATATATTCCGCCTCTTCAGGTTTAAAGGGTATGAACATCCTTTCTTCTTCATCTTCATCCTCATCCCCGACGGCCAAAATATTTCTATATAAAATTCCATCCCCTGTCTCCTTATCCATTCCAACTTTTAAATGAATCATATATTCGTTTCTGCCTAAATCATTCGTTGTTTCTATATGGACATGTTTATCGTTAGAAATCCATTCAATATCATCCTCTGAAGGACCGAGGATAATTTCTTCTTCTCCATTTTGTTCTTTATCCTCTTCTTTAACAGTTTCGCTAGAATATTTTATATATTCTTCCCATTCCAAATCCTCTAAATCCATCTCATCTAAAAGTTCATAAAATCTTGTGCGGATATAATCGAGCATTTCCTCCAAATCATTCAACAGGATTTTGCTATCCAGGTCTAATAAGTCATTGTAATAATAGGAATAAAATTCTTGATTCACTGGATCAAAAAGAATGCTGCAAAATTCTTTTTCATCATCCTCTATGTCTACGGTAAAAGTAAAACTTGGATGAAATTCAGTTATATTTCCTTCCAAGTAAATATCATAAGGATCAAAAACTTCTTCCATTTCCGGCAAACTATTTCGAAGAGCATGCTCCATCCGATAAAACCAATCTAAACTGCTCATGACATTCCCCTTTCTCCTTGTTACTCAATACATAGGAATGCCCCATTACAGCACATTTATACAAAATCTGGGAAAAACACGTCTTAATCATGTTCGCATTACCAATATAAGTTTATTTTTGATATTATAGTAACTAGTTACAGGAAACAAGTTCAGTAGAAAACAAACGTTTGAGGTGAAGGCATTGATTAAATGTATTGCAACAGATATGGACGGAACACTTCTGGGAAACGACAAGCTTATAAGTGAAGAAAATTTAAAAGCCATTGAAATCGCAAAGTCCAAAGGGGTCGATGTAATTATTGCAACTGGACGTTCATTAAACGGAGCCAAATACCCGTTGGAAAAAGCTGGCATTAAACTGCCGATGATTGTTATGAATGGAGCTCAACTATATGATGAGAAGGGTGTTCTCCATTTTTCTATTAACATACCGAATGAAAAAGTGGAACAAATCCTAGGCATATTAAAATCCCATGGTTTATATTTTGAATTCTATTCAAGTCTTGGACAAATTACCTTAGGATTGGAAAAGGCATTGCAAAATTATAAAGATTATTTGGAAAAACACGGTATGATTGAAAAGTTAGATGAAGTTGCAGAAAAGTTAAAACATCGTTTCGATACATTACAAATCAGGACTTTGGAAAATTTTGAAGAAGTTTTTAAAGATGGTAAAACGGAAGTATATAAATTTATTATTTTTTCTAAAGACAAAAATGAATTGGTAAAAGTAAAGGAAGAATTATCCGTAATCCCTGAACTTGTCATTAGTTCATCTGAACATACAAATATTGAAGTAAACCATCAGGATGCTCAAAAAGGCAATGCTTTAGAACAGTATGTAAAACTAAAAGGATATTCCCTTGAAGAAACGATGGCCATTGGCGACAGCTATAATGATTTATCGATGCTAAAGAAAGCCGGATTTTCTGTCGCTATGGCTAACGCCGATGACGCTATAAAAAATGAGGTTGACTTTGTAACAGATTCCAATGATAAACACGGATTTGCAAAAGCTGTCTATAAAGCTTTAGGAATAAATGAATAATTTTTTCCTCTATTGTCCAATTTTTTCTAATTTATATTAACTCCATATTATTTTGAAACTAAAAAAATTCGCCTCGTGGACTAAAAATTGTCCTAAAGGCGAATTTTTTGATCTCCGTGTTGTTTCCCTCAAAAGACCTTATTCGTTTCCACCGGTCGTAACCTTTGTTCGGTGTTTTTTCCCGTCGCGATAATATTGGACCGTAATTTCATCACCGGGTTTTACATTTTTATACAGGTATTGTTTAAATTCAGCGGCCGTTGCGACCTTTTCTCCATTAATCGAGATGATCACATCTGCAGCAAGTAGCCCTGCCTTATCTGCTGGAGAACCGGCCTCCACTTCGGCAATTACGACGCCTTCTGTTAAGGAACCGAAGAGACTTTGCCGGTAAAATTGGGCAATATCCGTTAAGTCTGCCAATAAGACGCCAAGATAAGGCCGTTTCACTTCTCCATGTTCGATCAATTCTTGAGCGATTGGAACGACATCATTACTAGGGATGGCAAAACCTAAACCTTCAACCCCTTCTTTAGATATTTTCAAACTGTTAATTCCAATCACTTCTCCACGGCTGTTAATAAGAGCACCGCCACTATTTCCGGGGTTGATTGCCGCATCAGTCTGTAAAACTGTCAACTCCCATTCTCCGGCAGAGGTGCTAACAGTAATATTTCGATCCACCGCACTGATAATTCCTTGGGTGACTGTTCTTGAAAACTCAAGGCCTAGAGGGTTTCCAATTGCAATAACTTCATCTCCTGGCCGTAGTATAGAGGAATCACCAAAAGGAGCCACCTTGTCAGCCAATTCTGCATCAATTTTCAGTACGGCTAAGTCTGTTAACGCATCGGTTCCTACCACTTCTGCCTTTGTCCGTTCACCATCATAAAGAGAAACTTCAACTTCATGAGCCCCTTCAATAACATGGTTATTCGTGATAATGTATGCATAATTTTCGTCTTTTTTGAAAATCACCCCGGAACCATATCCCGACTCAATATTTTGGTTTCTTTGGTAAAAACCTTGTTGGACTTGCTGGATCTTCACGACTCCAACTATAGATGGAGCCAGTTCTTCAGCGATATCGGCAATTGTTCCGTTGGATGTATTTTCAAACACAGAAGGAATGTAAGTTTTGTCTCCTGATGCTTCATAGACTCCACCAGAAGAGTTTGAATTTGGTTCTTCTGCGGTTCCCGGCAGCCCACTATAGTAAAATATGCCCATTGTAAGTAAGGAACCAATTATTGCGGAGGATACGCTTGTGAATATCGTTTTCCAAATGCCCTTTCTGCTTTTCTTTTCTGATTTCGTTCTTGTTACTTGTGAACTGTCTATCCTCTTAGTTGTCGTAAAACTATGATTGGCATCCCCGCTTTCAACCTGTTCAAAATCCGGCATTGGCCTTTTTTGACTATCAGCAACATATTCAGAATTGATGGGCTCTCCGAAAGTAGGATTTACCAATTTCTCATGATCGGGTAATGGTGTTACAGG
>SMEK01000760.1_pt1 | contig 10796 bp, 7 predicted proteins | sample 2456371 | NCBI WGS metagenome assembly SMEK01 (sample SAMN10132590, study PRJNA489261) | soil metagenome | isolation source: day1 antibiotic-loamy sand soil ammended with composted manure from dairy... | place: USA | collected 2015-04-01
CCGGCAGCACGCCGGCGGTCATGCCGGTGGACGCGGTGGGCGCCAGCGCATTGACCCGGATGTTGTGTTTGGCGCCTTCGATGGCGAGCGTCTGCATCAACCCGACCAGCGCCATTTTCGCCGCGCCGTAATTGGCCTGGCCGAAGTTGCCCCACAACCCGGAGGACGAGCTGGTCATCACGATGCGACCAAAGCCCTGCGCCCGCATCGTTTCCCACACCGCCTTGGTGCAGATCGCCGCGCCCATCAGGTGCACGTCGAGCACCTGGCGGAAATCGTCCAGGCTCATCTTGCCGAAGCTCTTGTCGCGCAGGATGCCGGCGTTGCTTACCAGGATGTCGATGCGGCCCCAGCTGTCGAGCACGCGCGCGGCCATCGCCGCCACTGCCGCTTCATCGGTCACCGAACCGGCCGCCGCGATGGCCTCGCCGCCGCAGGCGCGAATCTCCGCGGCCACGGCTTCGGCGGCGTCGACGCCGAGGTCGTTGACCACGACGCGTGCGCCTTTGCGTGCCAGATAAAGAGCGTGCTGGCGACCAAGTCCGCCGCCCGCTCCCGTGATGATCGCTACTCGTTCTTTCAGTGGCATCGTTGTCCCCGTCATTCAATAAAAACGGACGGGGACGTGCGCGGGCTCAGCCCGTCTTGCCGTCGTCCCGTCGTGTGCGGATCGCGTCGAAACCGGCGGCCATGAAACTGGCCATGCGGGCCTTGACCGCCTCGTAGTCGTCCGAGCGGCACAGACCGCCGGACAAGCGATCGACGCGGCCGGTGCGCGCCAGCGTCAGCATCAGCGCGCCGGTGACGAAGTGGTAACCCCAGAAGATGTCTTCCTCGGCGCAGTCCGGCATCGCCTTCTTGAGCAGGTCGATCAGGCGCAAGACCACCGGATCGAAATGGCGATCCATGAGCTCGGCGCCGTACGGCGTGGTGGACGCCAGCGCGCTGAGCGCACCGTAGTTTCTCCAGTTCTCGCCGCCCTTGTCGTAGAGATCCAGGTCGGTGTCGAGGAACGCATGCAGCGCGCCCTCCACCGTGGGCTTGCCCCCACTCGCCGTCTCGTACTCGTCCAGCGCCTGCATGCGCAGCCCGCTGGTCACCGTGGCGCGGCGCGCGATCACCGAATCGAACAAGGTTTTCTTGTCGTTGAAGTAGTAGTTGAGCAGGGTGTGGTGAACGCCGACGCGGTTGGCCACGTCCTTCAGCGTGACGCCGTACAGGCCATTGCGGGAGAACAGGTGTTCGGCCGCGTCGAGGATTTGCTCGGTCATCTGCGCCCGCTGTTCCGCCTTGGTCGGCCGCTTCGATTTGGCGGCGGGGCGTTTCGTTTTGCTTGCGGAGCCGGCACGGGACTTCGCCGAGGGCGATGCCGGGGAATCGGGTGTTACGTCGGTTGGCACGCTGTCGCCTCCACTGCACCGTTGCGTGCAAGCTGCATGGGGACATCATACCTCTGGCCCTGTGCATGCACCGCCAAACTCGGCACGGAGCCGCCTTTTATCGATCTTTCCCGTCGCCGCCAACGGCATGCGATCCACGCGAATCACCGCGTCGGGCACCCACCACGATGCGACGCGGCCGTGCAGCGCGTCCAGCAGCATGGCGTCGCTGACGGTGCCGCCTTCGCGCATTTTCACCAGCAGAACCGGACGCTCGCCCCACTTGGGATGCTCGCGGCCGATCACGGCCGCCAGCGAGACCTCGGGCAGTTCGCCCACGATCTCCTCGATTTCCGCGGGATTGATCCACTCGCCGCCCGACTTGATCAGATCCTTGGCGCGGCCGGTGATGCTCAGGTTGCCGACCTCGTCGATGCGCGCGAGATCGCCGGTGGCGAACCAGCCATCCGCGTCGAGCGCGGAACGCGTCTCGCCGAAATAGCGCTCGATGGTGCTGGCGCCGCGCACCCGCAGGTGCCCTTCCACGCCGCGCTGTTGCGCCAGCGCGACACCTTCGGCATCCGTCAGCAGCAGATCCACGCCGATGGATGGACGTCCACACAGCGGTGCTGCGCGTTGCGGGTCGTTGGGCGGCGCCACCGTGCCGGTGGGCGACATTTCGGTCATGCCCCAACTGGTTTGCACGGTGACGCCCAGGCGCTGCTCAATGCGCTCCATCAACGCCGGCCGCATCGGTGCGCCGCCGACGATCACCCGGCGCAGCGAGGGTGTTTGTCCGCCGGTCGCTTCCAGGTGCTCGACCAGCGCCAGCCAGACCGTGGCGACGCCAAGTGCCACGGTGACCGATTCGGCATTGATCAGCGCGGCCAGCCGGGCGCCGTCCAGGTGCCGACCGGGAAGGATCAATCGCGCGCCCACGGCAGGCGTCGCGAACGGCACGCCCCAGCCATTGGCATGGAACATCGGCACCGCCAGCAGCACGCTGTCGTGCGTCGACAGCGCCATCGTGTCGGCCTGCAGCGCGCGCAGGGTATGCAGAAAACTGCCGCGGTGGGTGTAGGTCACGCCCTTGGGCGCGCCGGTGGTACCGGACGTGAAGCACAGGCCGCAAGGCGCGTGCTCGTCGAATCCGCCCCACGGCACGTCATCATGCGCCGCGGCGATCATCGGTTCGAGCGCATCGATGCGCAGTGTGTCGTCGTGCGCTTCAACGGCGCCGTCGATGACCAGCAAGTGTTCGATGGTGGTTGCCTTCGCCGCGACGCGACGCGCCAGCGGCACGAGGTCGGCCGCGACGACCAGCACGCGCGCTTCCGACTTGGCCACCATGTCGGCCAGGTGCACTTCGCTCAACCGCGGATTCAGCGTGTGACAGACCGCGCCCATGCCGACGATGGCAAACCATGCCTCGACGTGGGCCTGCGTGTTCCAGGCCAGCGTGGCGACACGGTCGCCTGCCCCGATCCCGAACCCGGCCAGCACCGCCGACGTCGCGCGGCTGCGTTGCCGGAGCTCGGCATAGCCGATCCGTCCCGCGCTGCCATCCTCGCGCGCGGTGACCACCTCCACGTCGGGATGCCACTTGGCACCGTGATCCAGAAACTTGTCGAGGGTCAACGCGTAGGTCTGCATTTCCCCGTGAATCACGGACATTCAGGCGCCCCCTCGGCGGCAACCGGCGGGGCAACGATGCCGACGTTCCAGTGCCAGGGCAGATCGCCCTGCGCGCGGCGGCGGCACACCACTTTTTCGACCAGTTCGTACATGCCGGGATTGAGGTGCGTGCCCGGCACCGGGCCGGCGTCGAAGGCCATGTACGCGCGGGTATCGCCGTACGGATGCCACGCGGGCTGATTGGCGGCGACGGGAATACCATCGCGTGCAAACGAAGCCCAGTAGCCCATCATCGCGTCGGACAGCTTCTTCTCCATCGCCGTATCCGGAACCGCCGGCCAGTACGGCGACGCCAGCGCCGCCGTGCCGAACACGTACGGCAACTCGCTGGCATGGAACGCATGCAGCCCCGCCGCGTCGGCGGCCGGATAGCCGTGATTGAAGTAGTACAGGAACGACGGCTGCCCCAGCGCGGTCTGCTTGCGCACCAACCGTTCGGCCGTCCATCCGTACATCGCATCACGGGTGGTGGCGAGCATGGATGCATCCAGGTCCGTCGACGGATAGCGCTGCAGCATCGCGTCGGCCAGGTCGCCATAACGCTTGCGGATCTCGGCCTCATAGGCCGCCGCATCGGCGGGCCTGGGCGGCAGCAGGAAACGCAGGGAGCGGATCTCGCCATCGTTGGACCCGGCCAGGATCGGCACCGGCGCCTGCTCGCCACGATCGAACGCCGCGACCGGCTGCAGCGGCAACACCTTGCCATCCACATTACCCAGCGGCATGAATCCCGACAGCGCGGCCTGCACGGTCAGCGCCTGCGCATCCATCGCGCGCAAACGCGCCAAGCCGCGCACTTCGAGTTTGCGGCTGAGTGCCAGGCCCGACGCTTCCGCCGACGGCGTGCCGTGCACGGTGGTGCGCAGCGCCGGTGTCGAGATCATGTAGGCGCTCTCGGCAATGGCCTTGTGGAACAGGCCGCGCGCCGATGGCGCCTCCAGCAGGTACATGACGCTGAGCGCGCCGGCCGATTCGCCGGCGATGGTGACGTTGCCCGGGTCGCCGCCAAACGCGGCGATATTGCGTTTGACCCAGCGCAGCGCCTCGACCTGGTCGAGCAGGCCGTAGTTGCCCGAGACGTGGTCCGGCGATTCCTCGCTGAGTTGCGGATGGGCCAGATAGCCCAGCACGCCGAGGCGATAGTTGATCGTCACCACCACCAGCCCGCGCGCCGCCAACGCCGCGCCGTCGTACATCGGTTCGCGACCCGAGCCGCCCGTGAGCGAGCCACCGTGGATCCACACGAATACTGGCGCATGGCGCGCGTCGGCCGGCTTCCACACGTTCAAGGACAGGCAATCCTCGCTCATCGGCATCGCTTCGGCCGGTGCATAGATGCTGCCCGGCCGTGACGGCGGCTGGTGGCAGGCCGGGCCGAAACGGGTGGCGTCGCGCACGTCTTTCCAATCCGCTGCCGTCACCGGCGCCTGCCAGCGCCGCTTCCCGACCGGCGGTTGCGCATAGGGAATGCCGCGGAAAACTTCGATGCCATGATCCAGCGCCGCGCCTTGCAGCGCGCCGGCGGGCGCCTCCACGACAGACGGCTTTTGCGCTGCCACGGCCTGTGCGCAACACAGCAGCGTGGACACGGCCACCATGCGAATGACGTTGAGGGTCATGGGCTTGCCTCCTGCGATACCTGACGACGGATGCTGCGCGCCAGCAGCAGGAACATGGCCACCGCCAGCGCGTAGAACGGGATGAGCGTGTAGAACGCCATCTGCAATGAGTTGTGCGGATGCGTGGCGAGGAAGTAGTCGCTGGCCGCGCCGAGGTAGGTCGGTCCCAGGCCCAGGCCGATGAGGTTCATCACCAGCAGCAGCAAGGCACCGGCCAACACGCGCTGGTTCGGCCGCACTTCCTCCTGCACCAACGTCACCGCGGGTGAGAGGTAGAAGTAGTTCAGGCCGGTCGGCAGGATCAGGAAGATCAGCGCCAACTGCCAGTTGTCCGCCCAGACGAAGAGGGCGAAGAACGGTATCGCCAGCGCCAGGCCGGCAGCCGGCAGGTAGGCGTAGGCGGTCTTGGATTTCTTCGCCAGCCGGTCGATCAGCCGGCCGGACACAAGCATGCCCGCGGTGGTGCCGATGCCGATCAGCAGCGCGTACCAGACGGCGACTTCCTCCAGGGTCATGCCCTTCTCGCGCATCAGCAGCAAGACGGTGAAGTTCAGGACGGCGTAGGTCACGAACTGGGTCGCGCCGCAGGCCAGCGCCATGCCACGCAGGACGGGGCTGCCGAAGAACGCCTTGCAGGTCTCGCGGAAGCCGGGGCTGGCCGCATCGGCGGGGACGCGGCGTTCGGGCTGCACATCAAGCCGGCCTTTTTCCGGCTCACGCACGAAGAACCAGACGCCCAGCGCGGTGGCCATGCCGACGACGCCGACCCAGATAAACGCCAACCGCCACGAATAGGCCGCGGCGATCGAGGCGCCGAAGGCCACCCCCAGCGCCTGTCCGATCGGCGGACCGAGGTTGAACAGGCCCAGCGCGGTGCCACGCGTGCCCGAGGGGAAGTAGTCGGAAATGATCGCGTAGGAGGGCGGCACGCCGCCTGCTTCGCCGACGCCGACCGACATCCGCGCCAGCACCAATTGCGGATACGTCGACGCCATGCCACAAGCCGCGGTGGCCAGGCTCCACAAGCCGCAGGCGAAGGCCAGCACCTTCACCCGGTTGACCCGGTCCGCCAGCCAGCCGACCGGAATCGCCAGGATGCAGTAGAACATCGCGAAGTACAGCCCGCCGATCAGGCCGAGCTGACCGTCGGTCACGCCCAGTTCGTCCTGGATCGGTTTGGACAGGATTGACAGCAGCTGCCGGTCCAGGAAGTTCAGCACGTAGACGAAACACAGAACGGCCAGGACGATCCAGGCGGCGGCCCCCGGACGCGCGCCGGGGGTGGTCGGCAGGGCGGACAGGCCCGCCATCAGAATTTGTAACCCACGCGTGCACCGACGGTGCGCGGCCGCACGATGCCGTAACGTCCGTCGAGGAAGGCTTCCGGATGGACGTAGTTGACCGAGCGATCATCGAACAGGTTTTCCACGTACACGCCGACGGTGGTGCGGTCAAAGGCAACCGCCAGCGAGGTGTTCACGGTCGTGTAGCTGTCGGTGTAGTCAAACGTGGGGCTGACCACGCCGGGCTGGCCGGGAACGTTCGGGAACGAACTGGGGAACGAGCCCACGTGCACCACCGCCAGCGAAGCGTTGGCCTGGGCGTTGCCGAAAACGTCGAAGCTGTAATCGGTCACCAGCGACCCGCTGAATTTCGGACCCGACAATTGCGCGCCCTTGACCGCACCGGAGATGGCCGCCTCGGCGAGCGTGAGGCGATTGACGCTGGTCTGGTTGAACGAGCCGTTCAAGGCAACCGTCCAGCCCAGGACCGGCACCGCCCTGAGTTCGAACTCCAACCCACGGCTGTAGGCACCGCCGATATTGGTGGCGAACTGGATCTGGTCGGAGACGCGGTTGGCCTGCACCTGGATGTCTTTCCAGTCGATGTAGTAGAGCGCGAGGTTGGCCGCCATGCGACCGTTCCACCAGCGCCCCTTCATGCCCAACTCGTAGTTGATCAGCTTGTCCGAATCGGCACCGCGCGGGATGACGATGTCATCCGGGTCGAGCGTGCTGACCGAACCGGCGCGGGCGTTCACCACCGGTGCGCGGAAGCCGGTCGCGACTGCCGCATACGTGGTGACGGATGGCGTCGGTCGCCACGATGCACTCAATCGGTACGAGGGGCCGGTTTGCCTGGCCTTCTGGCCGGTGGCAGCCACCACCGGCGTGATGGTGACCGGCTGTCCGCAGACGGCGAAGAAACTGCAGAAATAGGCGAGGTTCAAATAGTTGCTGCTGTAGCCGCCTCCGCGGGTGGAACCCTGCGCCTCGGTACTGCCATAGCGCAGCCCGGCGGTGGCCCAGAAATCATCCGAGAAGTGCCAGGTCAGCTGACCGAACGCCGCCTGCTCCTTGCTTACGTCGAACGTGGTGAAGCGCTGGTAGTACTCGTCGCTCAGCCCCGTAATGCCGCTTTGTTGCAGATACGCATCGTTGGAGCGATAGCCGAAATGCACATCGCGGTCGCGCTTGAAGTAGAAGCCGCCCACCACCCACTCCAGCGGGCCGCTGGTGTTCGATACCAGGCGCACTTCCTGCACAAACGTGCGGCCTTCGGCGGGAGCGTCCAGCGCGAAAGCGAAGGCCTGGTCGTAGGTGCCGGCGAGGTCGACGTTGAACAGCGCCTTGTAATCGGACCACGTCGAGGAACTGGTCAGCTTCATGTCTTCGCCCTGGTAACCCAGGGTGAAGTTGTAGTTGGTCATCGTGCCAGTGAACTTGTCCGGATGATCCGAGCGGCGCTTGTCCTTGCCCAGCTTGGGGTTGACCAGCGACGAGTCCTCGGGCGTGCTTTTTTCGCGCGATACGCGCAGTTGCGCCGACAGCCGATCGGTCGGCTCCCACAGCAGCGTGGCGCGGCCGCCCGAGGCCTTCAGTGAATTGGCATTTTCGATCCCGGTTCCGATGTTGTCGACGTAGCCGTCTTCATTGCGCGCAAAGCCCACCACGCGCAACGCCAGCTTGTCCTCCACCAGCGGGATATTCACCATCGCGTTATAGCGCTGGCGCAGCGCATCGGAGCCGGTCATGCCCATGTCGACCAGCACCGAGCCTTCAAATACGTTGGGATCCGGCGCGTGGGTCAGGATGCGCAACGCGCCGGCCAGCGAGCCCGATCCGAACAGCGTGCCCTGCGGCCCGCGCAGGAATTCGACCCGTTCCACGTCATACAGGCTGGGGTCGAGAATGGTCGAGTTGCCGTTCGCCGAGATCGGCAGTTCGTCGATATAGATCGCCACCGTGCTCTGCAGGTTCGCACCGTAACCGTTGGTGGCGATGCCGCGCGCAGTGAAGTTGTTGAAGTTGGCGCTGGCCCGGTTGAGCACGACGCCCGGCGTTGAGTCGGCCAACCCCTCGTAGCCCACGATGCCGCGCGAATCGAGTTCATCTTGCTCGAGCACGCTCACGCTGAGCGGCACATCCTCCAGCCGCTCGGCGCGGAGTGTTGCCGTGACGAGGACGGAGTCGAGGTTCTTGGGCTTGGCGGAATCCCGACCCTCATTTTCCTGGGTTTCGACTTTGGGCGTATCGGACGCACTGGTCGTACCTACGGTGCCGGCCACGGCTTGCGCCAGTGCCGACATGGGTAATGCAAGCAACATGACCACGGACGCGGACGCAATCAAACGATTCCCCATGACAGACCCCTCCCCAGGATGCTGGCTCAGCAAGACACCGAGTGTGGCGATACTGTCCCAACCCGGGCCGGCTGTCAACACTCACTCACAAGAACGTGAGTTTCTTTCCCCGAGGGTATTTTCAAGGAAAACCAGTATGTTGCAACGCAGTAAACAGGCTGTGACTTTCCTCCAAAAGCGGACAGCCGCGACCGACAGCCATGGGCGACGGTGAACTCCGGGCCCGTTCCTTGCAGCGCAAGCCCCATGCTGGAAACAAGCGGCCCGACGGTCATGGACCCTCCCCCGTGGCTTGCGCTCCGGGGAGCTCCGCCGCCGATCAAGCAGAAGTCGTGCCTCTTCTGCGCCGTGCCCACGAAGCGATGGCAACCGGCTCAACTGGGAGACGGCTACCGAGTTTCGATGAGATCACGCCAGCTCACGCACGGCGACGCCGAGCCGACACCACTTACGCCCTAGGTGGCGCGGGCGGCCGGGCTGGCGGATCGACCGAACGGTGCGCCGGGCGCCCACGTTGTCGATGGACAGCCTGCGCACCTGGCCGGGTTCAATCCCGGTCGCTGGCCGACTGCCGCCGATAGAGCAGCTCAAGCACTTCCCTGGAGCTGCCTGAATAGGCCCGCGCCGTCTGCACGACTCCCCGCCACGGATCGCAGATGACGGCTTCGTCATTCCATGTCGCCGGATCGGAAACATCCGTTTCGCCGTCTCGCCCGACGACCACGAAGCCGTGGTCGCCATTCTTCAACTGCACCCAATCCAGCGGGAAGACTTTCCAGTGGTCGCGCAGTCGCACGAAGGCCACGGCGCTTTGCACGCCGCAATTGCCGGCGCGGTACTGCAATCCCTGCCGCGCGAAGATTTCGATCTGGGCTCTCTTGAACCGCTGCGTACCCTTGATATAGGGCTGACCCGCCGCTTGGGCTTCCTGCCCAACCCGCTCCGATTCACGCAGGATCCCGCGTTGCACGCCGAGGTGACTCCCCAGGCCGAGCGCTCCCCAAGCCATGCCCAAGCCCCTGATGGAGGAGGTCAGCTCCATCTTGGCGGCCTTGGTGTAGAAATCCAGCTTGTTTGACGCCCCGAAAGTCAGCTTCTGCTTTACGTACGCCAGCGTGCCCATCGCTGCTTCGCGATACCGGCTGCTATCCACTGCCGCCATGATCGATCCCCGTTCTCATCCCCTGAAATGCCATTGATGGCGCATATCGCTGCCGCCCTGTTCGGCGTCACCGAAACCAGCTTGGGGACATGCGCCTCCAGAGTATTCGGCGCCCGCTGGAAGTCACGTCACGGACCGTTACGCAACGTGACCCCGGCTGCGGCGCCGGTCTCACCGGCAAGCATGGCCCACCATGGCGCCCGGCGTCACGTCAGCGGCCGCACGCCTTGTGCCGGAAACACCCCGTCAGGTGATCGTTGATCATCCCTGTCGCCTGCAGCAGCGAATAGCAGATGGTGGTGCCGACGAAGCGGAAGCCGCGTTTCTTGAGCGCCTTGCTCATACGGTCGGACAATTCGGTGCTGGCCGGCACGTCGGCCGGGTCGCGCCAGCGATTGCGCAGCGGTTTGCCGTCGACGAAGCGCCACAGATAGGCGTCCAGACTGCCGAACTCCCCGATGACTTCGAGCGCAGCAATGGCGTTGCTGCGGGTGGACGACACTTTCAGGCGGTTGCGGATGATGCCCGGGTCAAGCAGTCGTTTCTCCAGTTCGCGATCGGTCATGCGGGCCACGCGGGCAATTTCGAAGTCGTGGAAGGCCTTGCGGTAGTTGTCGCGCTTGGTCAGCACGGTGCGCCAGGACAACCCGGCCTGGGCGCCTTCGAGACACAGAAACTCGAACAATGCGCGATCGTCATGCAGCGGCACGCCCCATTCGGTGTCGTGATAGTCGCGCATCAGCGCGTCACCGCCGGCAGCCCATGGGCAGCGTGACGGTTCGATGGTCTTGCTCATGATGGCCCCATACCGTGAATGCGTAGTCGTGCGATGGCGCACAACGTAACCCACGCCGCTAGACTTGTCGCCCCACTTTCGTCCTGGCTTTCCATGTCGCCTTCGTCCTCGCGTGGCGCACTGTCCGCGCTGTTTGCCACCATCCTGATCTGGGCCTACAGCTGGGTGGTGATGAAACAGGTGCTGGCGTATGCCGGCCCGTTTCATTTCGCCGCGCTGCGCTATCTGCTGGGCGCGGCGGTGTTGTTCGCCGCATTGCTGTTGACGCGCCAATCGCTGCGACCGCCGCCGCTGCTGCCCACGCTGTTGATCGGGCTGTGCCAGACCGCCGCGTTCCAGGGCCTGGAACAGTGGGCGCTGCTCGATGGCGGCGCCGGTCACGTGGCCCTGCTGGCGTACACCATGCCGTTCTGGGCGGTGTTGCTGGCGTGGATGGTGCTGGGCGACCGACCAACCACGCGGCATTGGGTCGGGGTGGGGCTGGCGGCGATCGGGCTGACCT
>SMEK01000763.1_pt1 | contig 10793 bp, 8 predicted proteins | sample 2456371 | NCBI WGS metagenome assembly SMEK01 (sample SAMN10132590, study PRJNA489261) | soil metagenome | isolation source: day1 antibiotic-loamy sand soil ammended with composted manure from dairy... | place: USA | collected 2015-04-01
CGGGGATCGAGCCCGCCGACCTTGTTGCGCGCCTCGTCCAGCGTTTCGGCGGTTTGCACGTTGGCCAGCCATTGCAGTGCCGCGGCCGGACCACGTACGCGCGCTGCCAGCGTGCCTGCTTCACCCTGCCCGCCTTCGGCGGCAGCCAGCAAGGCCAGGTCAGCTTCGCCCAGGGCGTCGAATTCGGAAACCAGACCCAGCGGATCGTCGACCAGCACACCGTCGAGCAGGCCGGACAGCACGGTTTCCACCGCCGACTCCCAGCCGTTGTCCACTTGCAGCGCGGCGCCCAGACGGCGGGCCTTGTCCAGCCCGAGCCTGGCCAGCCAGCCGCTGGCGCTGCTTTCTTCCTGGCCGAGTGCGGCAGTCTGCAGAGCTTCCAGCGAAGCATGCCGACCGCGGGCGGTCTGCAGTTGCTGGCGCGCCTCGTTCAGTGCGGACTGCACCTGGCGCTCTTCCTCCAGCACCTTCTCATGACTGGATTTGTGCTGGTCGAGCAGGCTGCCGAGGGCTTCGACCCGTTCGCGCTGGGTATCGTGCTCGCTGTCGAGCTGCTCCCCGGCGGCGGCCAGTGCGGCCACGTCGGTGGCTTTCTGTTCCGCTTCCAGCGCTTCGCGGCGACGGGCCAGGTCGATGCCCTGGCGGTCGAGGTAGTTGAGCTTGGTGCGCTCCACTTCGGCCGCGCGGTTGGATTCGCCGGCGTTGCGGGTGTGGTTGTCCCAGCGCTGCTGCCAGTCGGCCAGTTTGGCTTCGGTGCTGCGCTGGGCTTCGGCGGTGTCGTCCTGCAATTGCCGCAGGGCTTCGAGTTTCGGCTCGCCTTCGACCAGTGCCGTGCGCAGGGTTTCAACCTGCTCGCGATCGTTGGCAATGTGCGCGGCCAGTTCGGCGTACTCGCGCTCGGCCTCGGCGTGCGTGCGTTGCAGGCGCTCGGCGGTCTCGCGGTTGTGATGCACCTGCTGTTCGACGCGGGCGATCTCGGCACCCACCTTGTAGACGTCGGCCTGCACCGCGTTCAGGTGTTCGCTGGCGTCGGTGTGGCGCTCGCGCATGCTTTCGAGGCGGGCCTCGATGTCGCGCTGGACGGCGAGCTGCTTTTCGATTTCGACCTCTGCCGCGGACAGGCCGTTGCCTTCGCCTTCATGCTGGCTTTTCAGGCCTCGGTACTCCAGCGCGCGCAGTTCGGCTTCCTTGCGCGTCTGCTCCTCTTTCAGCGCCTTCCAGCGTTCGGCCGCACGGGCCTGGCGATTGAGGTGTTCGAGCTGCTTGTCGACCTCGTCGCGCACGTCGCGCACGCGGTCGAGGTTCTCGCGGGTGGCCTTGATGCGGCTTTCGGTTTCCTTGCGGCGCTCCTTGTACTTGGAGATGCCGGCGGCTTCTTCCAGGTGCGTGCGCAGTTCTTCAGGGTGCGCCTCGATGATCTGGCTGATCATGCCCTGCTCGATGATCGAGTAGCTGCGCGGACCCAGGCCGGTGCCGAGGAACAAATCGGTGATGTCGCGACGGCGACAGCGCGCGCCATTGAGGTAATACGACGACTGGCCGTCGCGGGTGACCTGGCGTTTCACCGAAATTTCGGCGTACTGGCCGTACTCACCCTGGATCGAGCCATCGGCGTTGTCGAAGATCAATTCGACCGTGGCCTGCCCTACCGGCTTGCGGGTATTGGAGCCAGAGAAGATCACGTCGGTCAGCGAATCACCGCGCAGGCGGCTGGCCGCGCTCTCGCCCATCACCCAACGGATCGCGTCGATGATGTTGGATTTGCCGCAGCCGTTCGGGCCGACGACGCCGATCATGTTGCTCGGCAGATGCAGGGTGGTCGGGTCCACGAAGGACTTGAAACCGGCGAGTTTTATGGTGCTCAGGCGCATGCGGTCATCGGTGGATCATCGGGTGGTGCCCATGGCAGCGGGCGACAGGACACTGTGCCAAACGGTGGCCGCGGCTGCAATGCGTTCCGGCATGCCAAACAATCTCAAGTATAGCTTCTATGTGATTGATTATTAGATCTTTGCGTTTATCGACAGCGCATGAATGCCGTTATCCATCAGCCCTTCAAGCGCCGCATGGATCATCCGGTGACGCTTCAGCGGCAACTGGCCGGCAAACGCGGCACTGACGATCCGTACGTGGAAATGGCCCTTGCCCTCGCCCGCGTGGCCGGCGTGCTTGTGGCCTTCGTCGATGATCTCCAGTGCCGTCGGCGCCAAGGCTGCTTCCAGCCGCGCGCGGATCTGCACCATGACCGGCTGGTCGCTCATGCCGCTGGCAACGCCTTGAGGAACGGTTTGACCGAGGTTTCCCGATAGACACCGGCGGCGATGTACGGATCGGCCCCGGCCCAGGCCTGCGCGTCTTCCAGTGACGCAAACTCGGCCACGATCAGGCTGCCACTGAAACCGGCCGGGCCCGGGTCAGGCGAGTCGATGGCAGGGAACGGACCGGCCAGCAGCAAGCGGCCTTCATCCTGCAACTGCTTCAGCCGGGCGATATGGGCCGGGCGCGCGGATTTGCGGCCCGCCAGCGATTCCGGATTGTCAGTGCCGACGATGGCGTACCACATGGCGAACTCCAGTTGAGGTTGATGAGGTTGGCGGGCCACTCCGTGCAGGAGCCCACCCTGTAGGCGATCGCTTTTCGTCGCGCTTGAATCAAAAGCATCGCCCACAGGGTGGGCTCCTGCACAGGCGTGATGTCAGGCTTCGGGACGCATATAGGGAAACAGCAGCACGTCGCGGATCGAGGACGAACCGGTCAGCAGCATCACCAGTCGGTCGATGCCGATGCCGAGGCCACCGGTGGGCGGCAGGCCCACTTCCAGCGCGCGGATGTAGTCGGCGTCGAAGTGCATCGCCTCGTCGTCGCCGGCGTCCTTGGCGTCGACCTGGGCCTGGAAGCGGGCGGCCTGGTCTTCCGGGTCGTTCAACTCGGAAAAGCCATTGGCGATTTCCTTGCCGCCCACGAACAGCTCGAAGCGATCGGTAATGCCCTTGTCGGCATCGCTCTCGCGGGCCAACGGCGACACTTCGACCGGATGATCGGTGATGAAGGTGGGCTGGATCAGGGTGTGCTCGACGGTGTGCTCGAAAATTTCCAGCAACAGCTTGCCCCAGCCGTAGCCGGGCTTCACCTGCGCGCCGACGCGCTTCGCGTGCGCGGCCATGGCCTCGCGATCGCGCAATTCTTCGCGGCGGATCCCGGGGTTGTGCTCCAGCACCGCGTCCTCCATGCGCCATCGGCGGAACGCCGGGCCGACGTCGATGGCTGCGCCGTCCCACTCCAGCTGCGTGGTGCCAAGCACGTTCTGCGCGGTATCGCGGATCACCGACTCGGTGAGGTCCATGATCTCGTGGTAGGTGGCGTAGGCCTGGTACAGCTCCAGCATGGTGAACTCGGGGTTGTGCCGGGTCGACACGCCCTCGTTGCGGAAGTTGCGGTTGATCTCGTAGACGCGGTCGAAGCCGCCGACGACCAGCCGCTTCAGGTACAGCTCGGGCGCCACGCGCAGGTACAGTTCCAGATCCAGCGCGTTGTGGTGGGTGGTGAACGGGCGGGCCGTGGCGCCGCCGGGAATCATGTGCATCATCGGCGTCTCCACTTCCATGAAGCGGCGCGACGGTGCTTCCAGCCACTGGCGCATGTAGCCGATGATGCGCGAGCGCAGCACGAAGGTGCGGCGTGCTTCCTCGGTGACGATCAGGTCGACGTAACGCTGGCGATAGCGCTGTTCGACGTCGGCCATGCCGTGGTGCTTGTCCGGCAGCGGACGCAGGCTCTTGGTGAGCAGGCGCAGTTGCTCGACGCGCACCGAAAGCTCGCCGGTCTTGGTACGCATCAGCACGCCTTCGGCACCCACGATGTCGCCCATGTCCCAACCCTTGAAGGCGTCGTAAACCTCGCCCACGGTGCCGGCGTGCACGAACAACTGGATGCGCCCGCTGAAATCCTGCAGTTGCACGAAGCTGACCTTGCCCTGCACGCGCTTGAGCACGATGCGGCCTGCCACCTTCACCCGGCGCGCGGCGGCCTCGACCGCTTCGGCCGTGTGCACGTCCTTGTCGGCGAACTCGGTTTGCAGGTCGCCGGCGAAGCTGTCGACCTTGAAATCGTTGGGAAACGCGATGCCCTGCCCGCGCAGGTGTTTGAGCTTTTCGCGTCGCTCGGCGATCAGGCGGTTTTCATCCTGCGCGGCTTCGGCGGCTTCGGTGGCGGGCGTGGCGTTTTCGCGGGTCATGCGGATTCCGGGCTTTCTGGTTGGCTCCCTTGCCGTCATTCCCGCGAGGTGCTTCTCAACAACGAAGCTGGCCAAGCGGGAATCCATTTCGCCGTGTGTCGTGGAGAATGGATTCGCGCTTTCGCGGAAATGACGACGTCGGGAAGGTGAAGTATCGAACGTCGTCAGGCGTCGCTGCGTTTGGAGCCGGCCTCCAGCCCCGATTTCAGGCTGGCTTCGATGAACTCGTCCAGGTCCCCATCCAGCACTTTCTGCGTGTCGCTGCGTTCGATGCCGGTGCGCAGATCCTTGATGCGGCTCTGGTCGAGCACGTAATTGCGGATCTGACTGCCCCAGCCGATGTCGGATTTGGTCGCTTCCAGCGCATCCTTCTCGACATTGCGCTTTTGCACTTCCAGTTCGTACAGCTTTGCCGCCAGCATCTTCATCGCGGTGGCGCGGTTGGCGTGCTGGCTGCGGCCGGTCTGGCAGGCCACGACGGTATTGGTGGGGATGTGCGTGATGCGCACCGCCGACTCGGTCTTGTTGACGTGCTGGCCGCCGGCGCCTGACGAGCGGTAGACGTCGGTGCGCAGGTCGGCCGGGTTGATGTCGATGTCGATGTCGTCCTCGACTTCCGGCGAAACGAATACCGAGGTGAAGCTGGTGTGCCGGCGGTTGTCCGAATCGAACGGCGACTTGCGCACCAGCCGGTGCACGCCGATCTCGGTTTTCAGCCAGCCATAGGCGTAATCACCCTCGACGCGGAACGTGGCGGACTTGATGCCGGCCACGTCGCCACCGCTGACTTCCATCAACTCGGTCTTCCAGCCGCGCGACTCGCACCAGTGCAGGTACATGCGCAGCAGCATTTCGGCCCAGTCCTGCGCCTCGGTGCCACCGGCGCCGGCCTGGATGTCGACGAAGGCATTGTTTGCATCCATCTTGCCGGAGAACATGCGCTGGAATTCCAGCTTGCTCACCTGGGCATCCAGCTTGGCCAGGTCGTCAACCACCGAACTAGCGGTTTCGTCGTCGCCGTCGGCAATGGCCATTTCCAGCAGGTCGCCGGCATCGTCCAGGCCGGAGGTCAGGCCGTCGATGCCATGGACAATGGTGTCCAGGCGGGCGCGTTCGCGGCCCAGTTCCTGCGCACGCGCCGGATCATCCCAAACGGTGGGACTTTCCAGTTCGCGGGTTACTTCTTCCAGGCGTTCGCTCTTGGAAGCGTAGTCAAAGATACCCCCTAAGCGACTCGACACGCCCACGAATGTCGGCGATCTGCGCAAGGATGGGATTGGTCTCGATCATGGTGAAATCGTTGTGGGAGGCAAGCTCACAAGAATAACAGACCCGTTTGCCACCGGCGCCCCCCGCGTTTGCAGGGGAACCGGTGCTGGTTGGCTTGCGAGCGGTTGCGATGGCACACGGCCGGCATTTCCCGGGCTGCGGTTCATGCCAGCGCCTGGGCGTGAACGCCCTTCACCGATCGCCCCGAAGGATCGGCTGCGTTTGCGAAAGCCGGATCCCACGCCAGCGCCGCCGGCGACGAACAGGCGATCGACTTGCCACCGGGTACGGTCGCGGCACAAGCCTCGCCCGGAAAATGCTGCTCGAAGACGCGTCGGTAGAAATACGCCTCCTTGGTCGTCGGCGTATTGAACGGGTAGCGCGCGGCGGCAGCGGCGAACTCGCGATCGCTGACCGCCTGCTCCGCATGCGCCTTCAGCTCGTCGATCCAGCCGTAGCCGACGCCATCGCTGAACTGCTCTTTCTGCCGCCACAGGATTTCGTCCGGCAAGGCACCGTCGAACGCCTCGCGCAACACGTGCTTCTCGATCCTGCCCTGCCCGGCCATCTTGTGCACGGCATCCAGCTCCATCGCCACGTCGATGAACTCGAGGTCGAGAAACGGCACGCGCGCCTCCACGCCCCAGGCCATCATCGCCTTGTTCGCGCGCAGGCAATCGTAGCTGTGCAACGCGTCGAGCTTGCGCACGGTCTCCTCGTGGAACGCCTCAGCCGACGGTGCCTTGTGGAAGTACAGGTAGCCGCCGAAAATTTCGTCCGAGCCCTCGCCGGAAAGCACCATTTTCACGCCCATCGCCTTAATGCGCCGCGCCAGCAGGTACATCGGGGTGGCGGCGCGGATGGTGGTGACGTCGTAGGTTTCGATGTGGCGAATGACTTCGGGCAGCGCGTCGAGCCCCTCCCAGAAGGTGTAGACGAAGCCGTGGTGCACCGTGCCCAGCGCCTCGGCGGCCACTTGTGCGGCAGCCAGGTCGGGCGAGCCTTCCAGGCCGATCGCGAACGAATGCAGGCGAGGCCACCAGGCTTCGCTGCGGTCGTTGTCCTCGACCCGCTCGCGGGCGAATTTCGCGGCGCAGGCGGCGACCAGCGAGGAATCCAGCCCGCCGGACAGCAGCACGCCGTAAGGCACGTCGGTCATCAGCTGGCGATGCACCGCCTGCTCGAACGCCTGACGCAAGGCCAGCGCCGGCACGTCGTGACCGCGGGTTGCCTCGTAGTCGCGCCAGTGCTTGCTGTAATAGAGCTGCAGTTCGCCGCTGGCGCTGTCGTAAACGTGGCCGGGCGGAAATGGCGCCACGTCGGCACAGACGCCCACCAGCGCCTTCATCTCCGACGCCACGCACAGGCGCCCCTGCGCATCGTGGCCCCAATACAGCGGACACACGCCGATCGGATCGCGGGCAATCAGGTAACGCCGGGCCGCGCCGTCCCACAGAGCGAACGCGAAGATGCCGTTGAGCTTGCCCACGAAATCGCTGCCCTGCTCGCGGTACAGCGCGTTGATCACCTCGCAGTCCGAGCCGGTGGTGAAGTCGTACCCGCTGGCCTCACGCAGCTCGCGGTGGTTGTAGATCTCGCCATTCACTGCCAGCGCCAGCACGCCATCGCGCGAACGCAATGGCTGGGCACCGCTGGTCGGGTCGACGATGGCCAGGCGCTCGTGCACCAGGATCACCCCGGCATCGACGAACACCCCGCTCCAGTCCGGCCCGCGATGACGCTGGCGCTGCGACAGCTCCAGCGCCTGCCGGCGCAAGGTGGCGAGATCGTCACCGGGCTGCAGGTCGAACATTCCGAAAATCGAGCACATGGCAGTTCCTTATCGGGTTGGTGTCGGCTTTGTTGAAGTGCCCGGCCATGGCCGGGCGGTTTATTCTTTCGTGAGCGGATTGACGGGAACCAAAAAGCAGAAGGCCCGCACTGGGCGGGCCTTCTTCGCGTATTTTTCGTGGAGACTTGAAGCTACGCGCGGGCCCGCCAACGGTTGGCGTTATTGTTCGCGCGATTGTTGTTGTTGCCGGCCAGCATGAAGCCGCGCGGGAAAGGCGCGGCGGAGTTCAGGAAGTTGGCGGCGGCGGAATGCATGGCCGAACTTGAACAGATTTTCCGGCCGTTCGCAAGTGCACGCACAACGGGACGTGGTTACGTGACGCGCGTTCGTGCTTGCCGCTACATTGCGGCGAATGAGCCATGACGAAACAGGGATGTCAGACCGCTCCACCGACCGGCCACTGCCGTCCGGCGGCCGTCCGCTGCGGTGGTCGGTGCGCCTGCTCGCCTGGCTGTTGCGGGGTTTCTATTTTCGCCGGGTCAGCGTGGTCGGCGCACGCCGGCAACCATCGCCGCCACGCGGCTGCCGGCTGATCGTCAGCAGCCATCGCAACGGGGCAATCGACGGCTATGTGGTGTTGCGGGCGTTTCCCGGCGTGCAGGGGCTGGTGTCGATCCAGTTGCTGCAGCACCCGTTGTTGCGCTGGATGTTCGACGGGATCGCCGTGGTGCGCGAGAAGGATCGCCAGCGCCACGGCGTTCGGCGCGCCACGTTCGCCAATCCGGTGGACGCCGGTTGCGCGCAACTGCGTGCGGGCGGGGATCTGCTGGTCTTTCCCGAAGGCAGCAGCGAATGGGGTCATCGACCATTGCCTTACCAGCGCGGTGCCGCACGCATCGCGCGAACCATGCTTGCCGAAGGCGCGCCGCTGGAGCTGGTGCCGCTGGGCCTGTACTACCAGGCGCCGGACCGGTTCCGTTCCGATGTCGAGGTTCTGGCCGGTCCGCCGCTGGCCCTGCCCGCGCGGCGCGCCGAGGAAGCCGATCGCGCGTGGGAGCTACGGATTCACCAGGCCATCGCCGAAGCGCTGGATGCAGTATCGGTGCGCTGCACCGATGCGGCTGGCTTTGCCTCGGCCGAGGCACAGGCGCAGGCGGCAGCCGCACAGGGCGAGTCCTATGCCCTGGCTTTCGTCGATGCGCAGTGCAAACGGCACAGTGGGCGGACTCCACCCGTCCCGCCACCGACCTGTCCCGGGCGCGCGTGGCCGTGGGACTGGCTCGGCGTGGCGGCTTTCATGTTGTTGGCGGCACCGGTGTTGCTGATCGGGCGCGTCGCCGGCGGCAAGGCTGACGCACGCAACACAGTCAGTTTTTTCCGCATGGCAGGCGGCCTGGTGGCAGCGCTGCCGTGGCTGCCGTGTCTGGTGTTGGCGACGTATGGCCAGCCGGGACCGATGCTGATCCTCGGGCTGTTTGCGGCATGGGGGTGGTGGCGCTGGCCGCGCGTCATGCACCGGGGCGCACGATGACGATGTCACGACTGGAGTGCGGGATCGGCTACGCCTTCGCTGCCGAACTGCTGCTGATTCTCCTGCTGGGGAGCTTCGGTGCCTGGGAGCTGGATGATCGCACGCTGCTGGTCGGCAGCGTGCTGGGCGGGATGGCGTGGTGCACGCTGATCCTCGTCATGCTGACGCCGGCCGCCAACCCCTGTTCAAGCTGGAAAGGCACGCTGCAATTCGCCGTCTGCTGGCTGATCTTTCCATTGTTCAAAGCGATCCGGGAGGTATTCATCACGCATACCGCCGACGCGGCCCTGCTGGCGCTGGACCGACGGTTGTGGGGCGGGCTGAGCTTGCCCGAACACTTGCTGGGCTGGGAGCGGCCGTGGCTGTCGGAACTGCTCAGCGGTGGTTATTTCCTGTTCTATTTCGTGGTACTGCTGCCGGCGATCGGGTTCACCTTCAAGCGCCGCCGGCGTGAGGCGAAAGCGTTCTTCCTCGGACTGACGACGGTGTACCTGGTCGGTTTCGCCGGTTACCTGCTGGTTCCCGCCGGCGGGCCGTACATGGCGTTCCCCGAAACTTTCGCTTACCCGGTGCAAGGTGGCGCGATGACGGCCCTGCTGGCCGGCGTGGTCAAGGCCGGCATCACCGGCATGGATGTGTTTCCCAGCCTGCACAGCGGCATTGGCATGTATGTGCTGGGCTTCTTCATGCTGGGAGGCTACCGACGCATCGCGCTGCTGCTGGCACCGGTCATCCTGGCATTGGTCGTGGCCACGCTCTATCTGCGCTACCACTACGGCATCGATGTGTTGTGCGGGGTCGCCCTCGCCGCTGCAGTGCTCGCCTTCATTCAGCGCTATCGCAAGGAAAACCCCGCATGAGCCAGTTGTTCGCGTTCACCGACCCGCAAGCCACCGAGCACGCCATCAGCGGTGGCAAGGGCGCCAACCTGGCGCGCGCTGCGCAACATTTGCCGGTACCGCCCGGCGTCGTGGTCGGCAGCGGGATCTATCGCCAGTTCGTGGCGCCGGTGCATGAGGCGATCCGTGACGTGCTGAACGATGCCGCGCTCGACCACGCCGCGCGCAGCGAACGCATCCAGGCCATGCTGCTCGCGCAACCGCTGCCCTCGTCGTTGCGCGACGAGCTGGCCACTCGGATGCGCGAGCTTGGGCTGGACACGTCGCCGGTGGCGGTGCGCTCGTCCGGCACGCTGGAAGACCTCCCCGGCGCCGCGTTTGCCGGCCAGCACGACACCCTGCTCGGCATCCGCGGCGCCGATGCCGTGGCCGACGCCATCCGGCGCTGCTATGCCTCGCTGTGGAACGCCCACGTGCTGCCGTACCGCGAGCGGATGGGGCTGGATCACCTGGACGCTTCGATGGCGGTGGTGGTGCAGAAGATGGTGCAGGTGACCGAGCATGAAGCGGCTGGCGTGGCGTTCTCGATCGACCCGGTGCGCGGTGCGCTGGACCAGGTGCTGATCAATGCCGCATTCGGACTCGGCGAAACCGTGGTCGGCGGCGAGGAGCCGGTCGATGAATACCGCCTGCAACGTGGCGACCTGACTGAAGTCGAGGCGGTTGTCGCGGAAAAACCGCGCGCCCTGGTCACCGATGTTGCTGGTGGCACCCGCCACGTGGAGCTTGCGCCGACGCAGGCGAACGCACCCGCCCTCGACGAGCAACAACGCCGTGCCGTGGCGAAACTGGCATTGGCCGCCGAGGAACACTTCGGTTTTCCGCAAGACATCGAATGGGCCTGGCAGGACGGCGAGCTGTATCTGCTGCAGTCACGCTCGGTGACGCGCATTCCGCCGCGCTGGACCCGCGACGAATCGGCTGAACGCTTCCCCAATCCGGTCACCCCGCTCACCTGGGACCTGTGCGAAGCGGGTTTCCACGCGTCGCTCAACCACAGTTTCAGGCTGATGGGCCTGCCGCCATTCGGCGACAAGTGGTTTGCGATGCGCGACTACTACATCTACG
>SMEK01000764.1_pt1 | contig 10792 bp, 7 predicted proteins | sample 2456371 | NCBI WGS metagenome assembly SMEK01 (sample SAMN10132590, study PRJNA489261) | soil metagenome | isolation source: day1 antibiotic-loamy sand soil ammended with composted manure from dairy... | place: USA | collected 2015-04-01
GTCTGCACCACCTCGATCGGCCCGGGCGCCACCAACATGGTCACCGCCGCGGCACTGGCCCACGTCAATCGCCTGCCGGTGCTGCTGCTGCCCGGCGATGTGTTCGCCAACCGCCAGCCCGACCCGGTATTGCAGCAGGTCGAGGTTTTTGCCGACGGCACGGTATCGGCCAACGATTGCTTCCGTCCGGTGTCGCGGTATTTCGATCGCATTACCCGGCCCGAACAGATCATGGATGCGCTGCCGAAAGCGCTGGCAACGATGCTTGATCCGGCCAGCTGCGGCCCCGCCACCATCGGGTTTTGCCAGGACGTGCAGGCCGAAGCCTTCGACTATCCCGAAACTTTTTTCGCGCGCCGGCTGTGGCGTGAACGTCGCCAGCATGCCGACCGCGACGAGTTCGATGCGCTGGTCGCTGCGCTCAAGGCGGCACGGCATCCGTTGCTGGTCGCTGGCGGTGGCGTGCTCTACAGCGAAGCCGAAGGTGCGTTGAAGGCATTGGTCGAAACCACCGGCTTGGCCGTGGCCGAAACCCAGGCCGGCAAGGGTGCGCTGGCGTGGAATCATCCCGCTGCGCTGGGTTCGATCGGTGTCACCGGTTCCAGCGCGGCCAACGCGGCTGCCACACGTGCCGACCTGGTGGTCGGCATCGGTACGCGGCTGGCGGATTTCACCACCGGCTCGCGCAGCCTGTTTGCCAACGCACGCGTAGCGCAGATCAACGTGCAGCCGTTCGATGCACACAAGCACGACGCGTTGCCGGTGATCGGCGATGCGCGCACCGTGCTGCAGGCGCTGGCCGCGGCCTTGGCCGGCTGGCATGCGCCGGCAAGCGCCAGCGATGAAGTGGATGCATGGAACGTCGCGGTGGACGCCGTTACCGCCGCACCCGCCGGGCAGGAGCTGCCCAGTGATGCGCAGGTGCTCGGCGCGGTGCAGCGCAGTGTCGATGACGACGCCATCGTGGTGTGCGCCTCCGGCGGCTTGCCGGGCGAATTGCACAAGCTGTGGCGCACGCCGCGCCCCGGCGGCTATCACGTCGAATACGGCTACTCGTGCATGGGCTACGAAATCGCCGGCGGTGTCGGCGTGAAGATGGCCGCGCCCGAGCGCGAAGTGGTGGTGATGGTCGGCGACGGCAGTTATCTGATGCTGAATTCGGAACTGTCCACCTCGGTGATGCTGGGCCACAAATTGATCGTGGTGCTGCTCGACAACAGCGGCTACGGCTGCATCAACCGCCTGCAGCACGCTACCGGCGGCGCCGGCTTCAACAACCTGCTGGCCGATGCCGCGCATGACGTGTTGCCGACGATCGACTTCGCCGCGCACGCCGCCAGCCTCGGTGCCTTGTCCGAACACGTCGCCACGATCGCCGAACTGGAATCGGCGATGGCGCGCGCCCGCGCCGCCACGCGCAGCTACGTGGTGGTGATCGATACCGACCCGCTGAAGACCACCGACGCCGGCGGCTGGTGGTGGGACGTGGCGGTGCCGGAAGTTTCCGAACGCCCTGAAGTCGAGGCCGCGCGGCGCGCCTACGAGCAGGGCATCCGACAGAAGAAGGATTTGTCATGAGCATCCGTTTCGGCGTCAGCCCGATCGCCTGGGCCAACGACGACATGCCCGAGCTGGGTGGCGACACGCCGCTGGAAAACATCCTGCGCGACATCCAGGAGCTGGGTTTCGAAGGCGTCGAACTTGGCGGCAAGTTTCCGCGCGACGCGGGCACGCTGAAACCGCTGCTGGCGAAGTACCAACTGGACCTGATCGGCGGCTGGTACAGCGGCTCGCTGCTGACGCAATCCGCCCATGACGAGATCGTTGCGCTGCAGCCGCACCTGGAACTGCTCAAGGCGATGGGCAGCACGGTGTTCGTGTTCGCCGAAACCAGCAACGCGATCCACGGCCAGCGCGGCACCACCATGCGCGACACGCCACAACTGGACGCAGACGAGTGGGCGGTATTCGGCCAACGCCTGACCGAGGTCGCCGATTACATCCGGGCGCAGGGCATCCGCTTCGCCTATCACCATCACTTGGGCACGGTGGTCGAGCGCGCGGTGGATCTGCAGGCCTTCCTGCGACACACCGGCGCATCGGTCGGACTCACCCTGGACACCGGCCATGCGGCGCTCGGCGGTGTCGACGCATTGAAACTGATCGCTGAACATCCGGATCGCATCGCGCATGTGCATTGCAAGGACGTGCGCCAGGACGTATTCGACAAGATCCGCGCGGCCGGTTCGAGCTTCCTCGACGGCGTGCTCGCCGGCATGTTCACCGTGCCCGGCGACGGTGGACTGGATTACGCGGCATTGATGACCGCATTGGCAAAGATCCACTACAGCGGCTGGATCGTGATCGAGGCCGAGCAGGACCCGGCGCTGGCCGATCCGCGCACGTACGCACAACTCGGCCTCGGCACGCTGCGCGAACGCGCCGCTGAGGCGGGGCTGCAGTGATGGGCCCCTCCGCGACGTCCTCCATATCCGTCATCCCAGCGAACGCTGGGATCCAGCGACTCCATGCCCTTGAACAGCCAAGGCACTGGATCCCGGCATTCGCTGGGATGACGGGCGAAAAGCGGCTTGCGCGAGGTGCCTGCTGATGGCCGGCCTGCGGGTTCGCCCACACGCCGCCGAAGCCGACGGCACCGTGCTGGAAGTGACGCCAGCCAGCGCCGGCTGGGAGCACGTCGGTTTCAGGCTGGTGAAGCTGGCTGCTGGCCAGCGCTATGCCGGTGGCGAGGCGGGACGCGAAGTCTGCCTGGTGATCGTTGCCGGCATGGCTGATGTTGATGCGGGCGAGTTGCACTTCGCGCATGTCGGCGGTCGCAGCAACCCATTCGAGGATCGGGCCCCGGGCGCGGTCTACGTGCCAGCCGGCACCGCTTACGAGGTGGTCGCCAGCGGTTCGGTCGAACTGGCGGTGTGCACCGCGCCTGGCACGGGGCAGGGCGAACCGCGACTGATCGCCGAATCGATGATGAGCCGCGAAGTGCGCGGCGAGGGCACCAATACGCGCTACGTACGCAACATCCTGCCGCAGACCGAGCCGGCCGAGGGCTTGCTGGTGGTCGAAGTGATCACGCCGGGCGGGCACTGGTCCAGCTATCCCCCGCACAAACACGACACCGCCGCAGCGGGCGCGGAAACCGCGCTGGAGGAAACCTATTACCACCGGCTCAATCCGCCGCAGGGTTTCGCCTTCCAGCGCGTGTATACCGACGACCGCTCGCTGGACGAAACCGTCTGCGTGGAAGACGGCGACGTGGTGATGGTGCCGCGCGGTTACCACCCGGTCGGCACGCCGCACGGCTACGACTTGTACTACCTCAACGTGATGGCGGGCCCGCACCGCCAGTGGATTTTCCGCAACGACCCGGCCCACGACTGGATCACGCACCGTCCGCCCGGCTAACACCCCAATCCACACGCGGGGCCCGGATGCCCTTCCCCTGCGTAGCGGGGGAAGGGGCCGCAGGCAGATGGGGGCATGCTCCTGATCTGCCTCACGCAAAAGGCGCCCCCATCAGCCCTCCGGGCAGCTTCCCCCGCTGCCCGCGGGGGAAGCGAAAGATTCCACGGGCTCGCGGGGGAACGGGTCATCGAGCCGGCAATCCGGCGCCCACCAGAAAACATCATCCAGGAGTGAGTCATGCGCAGCATCGAACATTTCATCGACGGCCAGACGGTGGTCGGTACCTCCGGCCGCTACAGCGACGTCTTCGATCCCAACAGCGGCCAGGTGCAGGCGAAAGTCTCGTTGGCCAACGCGGCCGAACTGGATCGCGCGGTGCGCAGTGCCACCGCGGCGCAGCCGGGCTGGGCCGCGGTGAATCCGCAGCGCCGTGCGCGGGTGATGATGGAGTTCGTGCGCCTGCTCAACCTGCACAAGCAGGAGTTGGCCGAGCTGCTGGCCAGCGAACACGGCAAAGTGGTCTCCGACGCGCACGGCGACGTGCTGCGCGGGCTGGAGGTGATCGAGTTTGCCTGCGGCATCCCGCATCTGCAGAAGGGCGAGTACACCCAGGGCGCCGGGCCGCGGATAGACGTCTATACGGCGCACCAGCCGCTTGGCGTGGTGGCGGGTGTCACCCCGTTCAATTTCCCGGCGATGATCCCGATGTGGATGTTCGGCCCGGCGATCGCCACCGGCAACGCGTTCATCCTCAAGCCGTCCGAGCGCGATCCGTCGGTGCCGGTGCGGCTGGCCGAATTGATGATCGAGGCCGGCCTGCCGCCGGGCATCCTCAACGTGGTGCACGGCGACAAGGAGATCGTCGACGCGATCGTGGCGCATCCGACGATCAAGGCGCTGAGCTTCGTCGGCTCCTCCGACGTGGCGCAGTCGGTGTACGCCGCCGGTGCGGCGAAGGGCAAGCGCGTGCAGTGCATGGGCGGCGCCAAGAACCACGGCATCGTGTTGCCGGACGCGGATCTCGACCAAGTCGTGGCCGATCTGATGGGTGCGGCCTACGGCTCGGCCGGCGAACGCTGCATGGCGCTGCCGGTGGTGGTGCCGGTGGGCGAGGCCACCGCCGATGCGCTGCGCGCCAAGCTGTTGCCGGCGATCGCCGCGCTGCAGGTGGGCGTTTCCAGCAATCCGGACGCGCATTACGGCCCGGTGGTTTCGGCCGCGCACAAGGCGCGCATCGAAGGCTACATCCAGCTCGGCGTGGACGAGGGCGCGGAACTGGTGGTGGACGGCCGCGGCTTGAAAGTACCCGGGCACGAAGAGGGCTTCTTCCTGGCCCCGACGCTTTTCGACCACGTCACCGCCGACATGAAGACCTACCAGGACGAGATTTTCGGTCCGGTGCTGCAGATCGTGCGTGCGCACAGCTTCGAGGAAGCGCTGCAACTCCCGTCGCAACACCAGTACGGCAACGGCGTGAGCATTTTCACCCGCAGCGGCGACGCCGCGCGCGAATTCGCCGACCGCGTCGAGGTCGGCATGGTCGGCATCAACGTGCCGATCCCGGTGCCGGTGGCCTACCACAGCTTCGGTGGCTGGAAGCGTTCGGGCTTCGCCGACCTCAACCAGTACGGCATGGACGGCGTGCGCTTCTACACCCGCACCAAGACCGTGACGCAGCGCTGGCCCAAGGGTGGTGAGGCGGTCGAGCAAAGCTTCGTGATCCCGACCTTGTGACGTTGACTCCTCCAGCCCGATTGCGCTGGGCGCAGTCCGCGCAGCGGGCCAAGTCGAGGCATCGACGGGCTTGCCGCATGTTACAAATTGGAATAATTCTTCCAATATGTAATTAAATGAAATAAGCTGGTTGCAACGAGGCCGGCGCTGCCTGCGCCGGCCGATCGAAGGGGAATCGTCATGGCGGGTGGATGGCTGGCATTTTTCGCAACCGGCGCTGACCAGCCCGAGATCACCGACCGCAGCGAGATCGACCGGCAATACCGCAAGCATCGGCTGCGCGTGATGCTGGCGATCACGCTGGGTTACGGCCTGATCTACACCTGCCGCCTCGCGCTGGGCGTGGTCAAGAAACCGATCATCGACGCCGGCATTTTCACTCCTGCCGAACTGGGCATGATCGGTTCGGCACTTTTTTATACGTATGCGATCGGCAAGCTGACCAACGGCTTCCTGGCCGATCACGCCAACATGAAGCGCTTCCTGGCGTTCGCGTTTCTCACCACGGCGATATGCAATTTGGCGATGGGTTTTGTCACCACGTTGTGGCTGGCGGTGATCCTGTGGGGGTTGAACGGCTGGTTCCAGAGTTTCGGCGCGCCCGGTGGCGTGGTGGCGATGACGGCGTGGTTTTCCAACCGCGAGCGCGGGCGCACCTACGGCATCTGGAGCACGGCGCACTCGATCGGCGAGGGGCTGACCTTCCTCGTCGTCGGTGCCACGGTGGCCACGTTCGGCTGGCGCTTCGGTTTCTGGGGCCCGGGCATGATCGGCGTGATCACGGCGGTCGGCGCCTACCTGTTGTTGCAGGATCGACCGCCCACGCTCGGCCTGCCAGCGGTCAACGACTGGAAGAACGACAATTTCGGCGAAGCCTCGAAACCGAAGATCGCCTCGGTACTGAAACTGCAGTTGTCGATCCTGAAAATGCCGGCGATCTGGGTGCTCTGCCTGGCTTCGGCCACCACCTACGTGACGCGCTATGCGATCAACTCCTGGGGCGTGCTGTACCTGCAGGAGGTGCACGGCTATTCGCTGACCATGGCCGGCACGCTGCTGATGATCAGCACGCTGGCAGGCATGGCCGGCGCGATCGCGTTCGGTTTCATCTCCGACAAGTTGTTCGACGCGCATCGCCCGCCGGTAAACCTGATTTTTGCGTTGCTTGAGCTCGCCGGCCTGTTCCTGTTCTTCTACGGGCCCAACCATCTCTGGTCGCTGATCGCGGCGATGGTGCTGTTCGGCATGGGCCTGACTGGCCTGGTCACCTCGCTGGGCGGACTGTTCGCCGTGGACATCGCGCCCAAGCGCGTGGCCGGCGCGGCGATGGGTGTGATCGGTATCTGCAGCTACATCGGCGCGGGCATCCAGGAGCAGGTTTCCGGCACGCTGATCCAGCACGGCATGACCATGGTCGATGGCGTGCGCCATTACGATTTCGGTCCGGCGATCGGGTTCTGGATCGGCTCATCGGTTGTTTCCATGCTGCTGGCGCTGAGCCTGTGGCGCACACGTCGCAGGGACTGATCTCATGTTGCACGCTTCCAGTGAACTCAAGACCATGATCAAGGCCGCGCAGGTGGCCGGCGACGGCTTGCTGCGGCGCTTCGGCCAGCTCGGCGAACTCGTCGCGCGCACCAAGACCGGCCCGGCCGACCTGGTGTCGATTGCCGACGAGGAGGCCGAGCGCACCACGCGCGAGATCCTCGGCAAGGCGCGCCCGTCGTTTGGTTTCCTCGGGGAGGAGGGCGGTGCCGTCGGTGGCAGCGACGATGCACAAACCTGGATCGTCGACCCGCTGGACGGCACCACCAACTTCCTTTTCGGCACGCCGTTGTGGGGCATCAACGTGGCGCTGGCGCGCGAGGGCGAGGTGGTCGCCGGCGTGACCTGGCTGCCGGCGCTGCGCGAAATGTTCGTGGCCGAGCGCGGCGAAGGCACCTGGCTCAACAGTGAACGCATCCACGTCTCCACCCGCCATCGCCTGATCGACAGCGTGGTGGCTTGCGGCATCCCGTTCGCCGGCAAGCCCGACCACCCGGTATTCGCCCGCGAGATGGCCCTGCTGAGTGAAAAGACTGCCGGCCTCCGCCGCACCGGTGCCTGCTCGGTGGACATGGCCTATGTTGCCGCCGGTCGCTGGGACGCGTACTGGGAACGTTCGCTCAACGCGTGGGACATGGCGCCGGGCATCATCCTGGTGCGCGAGGCCGGCGGCGTGGCGAGCTCGGTTACCGGCGGAGCGCTGGATATCCACGGCGGCAATGTGTGCGTGTCCAACGGGCGCATCCAGGCCGCGCTGATGGAGCAGCTCAACCGGGCGCTGGAGACGGCGCCGGCGTCGTGAGGTCGCAGTGGCTCGACGTCATGGGTTGCCCGATGTAAACGCTCAATGCCCCGCCAACGTGGCGTGTTCATCCCGGTGCGTGCCAAGACGATCGACCAGGCTTTCGCTGGCCTGGTCCAGACCGACGACCTCGACTTCGGCGCCATGCTTGCGCAACTTCAGCACCACGCGATCGAGCGCGCCGACCGCGCTGAGATCCCAGAAACGTGCCTGGCCCAGGTCGACCACCACCTTCTTCGCCGCGTGGAGAAAGTCGAAGCTGTTGACGAACTGGCTGGTCGACGCAAAGAACACCTCGCCCCTGACCACATAGGCGCGCACGCCGTCTTCGCGGTCGACATCTTCAACCTCCAGCATCGCGCTGACCCGGCGGGTGAACGAGAGCGCGGTCAACAGCACGCCGGTGAGCACGCCCTTGGCCAGGTCATGGGTGGCAACGGTGACGATGACGGTGCCGAGCATGATCGCGGTGGCGGTCTTCGGATGGCTCCTGACGTCGGAGAACGACTTCCAGTGGAAGGTGTTGATGCTGACCATGATCATCACCGCCACCAGCGCCGCCATCGGAATGCGCCCGACCCAGTCGGACGCGAACACCACCAGCAACAGCAGTACCACGCCGGCCACGAAGCAGGACAGACGCCCCCGTCCGCCCGCCGACATGTTGATCATCGACTGCCCGATCATGGCGCAGCCCGCCATGCCGCCAAGGAACCCGGCGACGATGTTGGCCGCGCCCTGGCCGGCGGTTTCGCGGCGGCGATTGGTCGGCGTCTCGGCGATGTCCTCGACGATCTGCGCGGTCATCAACGACTCCAGCAGGCCGACCACCGCGAGCGTCGCCGATATCGGCAGCAGCAGGCGCAGCGTGTCCCAGGCCAGCGGTACATCGGGGATCAGGAAATGCGGCAACTCGTCGGGCAACTGACCCATGTCGCTCACCGTGCGGATGTCCAGCCCGAGCCACATCACCACTGCGGTAAGCACGATGATGGCGATCAGTGGCGAGGGCACCGCGCGGGTCGCCAGCGGCAGCAGGTAGATGATCGTCAGTCCCGCCGCGCATACGGCATACACCGTCCAGGGCATGCCGATCAGCTCCGGCAACTGGGCCAGGAAGATCAGGATGGCCAGTGCATTGACGAAGCCGGTGACCACCGAGCGCGAGACAAACCGCATCAGCGAGTTCAGCCGCAGCGCCGCCGCACCGATCTGCAGGATGCCGGTGAGGATGGTGGCGGCAAACAGATACTGCAGGCCGTGGTCCTTGACCAGGTCCACCATCAGCAACGCCATGGCACCGGTCGCAGCCGAGATCATGCCCGGCCGGCCACCGGCGATGGCGGTGACCACGGCGATGCAGAACGCCGAGTACAGGCCGATCTTGGGATCGACGCCGGCAATGATCGAGAACGCGATGGCCTCGGGAATCAGCGCCAGCGCGACCAGCACGCCCGACAATAAATCACCGCGGACATTGCCGAACCACTGCTCGCGCAGGGAATAGATGACTGACATGAAAACAGCTCCGTGCACGCCGGGCACGGCGCGCATTGCACAGATGGAATGGATGCAACCCCTCGCCCGAACGGGCGGCGACGCGACAGCAACGAATGCGGAGGGCTAGGGCGGGGTCATCAACGAGGCCTGCTGAGCGAGGCGGCAGTCTATTGCGGCGCAGCATGATGCTCAAGGAAAGATTGTCTCGCTGGATGCTCAGTCATGCGGGCGAACCGCCTGCGGCCATTCCCGCGAGGCAATTTCAACATTTGAACAGCGCGGGCTCGCCGAGCGCTTCCTGCAACCGGCGCAGCGTGACCCTGTTGAGATCCGCCGAAATGCGCCGCCGCCGCGTGGCCCCGATCCGCCGCGACCAGGCCGGCCTCCCGCAGCAAGCCCATGGCGCGCCGGGACGACCCGGGGTGTGCCAAGGCACCGCACCAATGCGTCGGAAGTCATGGGTGTATCGCGCTCGGCCATGTGCGGAAAAGGCATGGGGTAGGGCGTAAAGTTCGCCGTTTCGTTTCATGTAACAAACAATGTTACTTTAGCCGCTCTCATGTCAAAGCGGCGAGGGCAACATGTCTTCCTTCGATGATCCAAAAGCCCTGGCGGGATACACAGAAGGACTGCTCCGCCAGGTACCCGGGCTGCATGCGCTCCATCAGATGACCGGCCTGCTCCTGCGCGAGCGCGTGCCACCTGACGGATGCGTGCTGGTGTTGGGCGCCGGGGGAGGCATGGAGCTCAAGGCCTTTGCCGAGACCTGGCCGCAATGGCAGCTGTCCGGCATCGACCCATCCAGGCCGATGCTGGAATTGGCCGTCCAGACACTGGGGCCGCTGGCGCCGGGGGTGGAGCTCGTGGAGGGTTACATCGACGCCGCGCCGCTGATCGAATTCGACGGCGCGGTCTGCTTGCTCACCATGCATTTCCTGTCCGTCGAGGAACGCCTGCACACGTTGCGTGAGCTGAGGCGTCGATTGAAACCCGGCTCCCCGCTCGTGATGGCCCACCACAGCGTTCCCGATGCTCCGGATGACAAGAGGCGTTGGCTGCGACGGCACGTGTCCTTCATGGTCTCAAACGGCATGCCGGTGGCAAACCCGGCCAGCACGATCGAAGTGATGGCCAACCGCCTGCCGACGCTTTCCCCCGAAGCCGAGGTGGACTTGCTGGAGCAGGCCGGCTTCGGAAGGCCGGAGCTGTTCTATGCGGCTTTCACATTCAAGGGGTGGGTGGCGTACGCGGGTTCGTAGCCACCAACGACGCTCCTTGGTCTCGAGCGCGTGCCGGTCAACACCGGCACAGGCTCAAAAGTCCTGTCGGTAACGCGCGGCCGCAGTGGCAAGAGACAAATGCGGGCGCAACTGGACCCGCGCACGTTCATAAGCCAGCCACTGCTCGTTGTCGGGAAGGGACGGGATGGTGACGGCTTCGCCGAGGTCGAAACCGGCCAACGCGGCATCGACCATATCCTCAGCCGGCATCACGACATGACCGGGAAGGTTGTCCAGAGGGAAGCCGGCAGTGTCCCAGAAGCCGGTGGCAGTCGCGCCCGGCAAGATCGTCTGGATGCGTACACCCTTGTCTGCCAGTTCATGGTGCAGCGATTGCCCAAAGACCAGCACGAAGGCCTTCGTGGCGCCGTAGACGCCGTTCAATATCTCGGGCGCGAGGGCGGAAATGGAGGCAATGTTCATGATGCTGCCACCGCCGCGGGCCACGAAGCCTGGCGCAGCGGCGTAGGACAACCGCGTCAGCGCGCTGACATTAAGTGCAATCATG
>SMEK01000765.1_pt1 | contig 10789 bp, 8 predicted proteins | sample 2456371 | NCBI WGS metagenome assembly SMEK01 (sample SAMN10132590, study PRJNA489261) | soil metagenome | isolation source: day1 antibiotic-loamy sand soil ammended with composted manure from dairy... | place: USA | collected 2015-04-01
CTACCCATCACTTCTATAATAAAGGTATTTTCATGACTTGTTGCAGTATCACGAATTTTATCAATTGCACTGACAACTGTATTGAGTGCCGTATCAAAACCAATCGTAAATTCTGTACCAGCAATATCATTATCAATCGTTGCAGGAACACCAATACATGCTAATCCTAATTTCGTTAGCTCATAAGCTCCACGGAAAGAACCGTCGCCTCCAATTACTACTAAGCCTTCAATTCCAGCTTCTTTCATTTTTTCAATACCTTGCAGTTGATATTTCTTTTCTCTAAATTCTGGGCAACGGGATGAAAACAGCTTCGTTCCTCCTCGTTGAATAATCCCACCTACAGATCCTAAATCTAATAACTCCATTTTACCTTTTATAAAGCCTTCGTATCCATGGTATATTCCAAAGACTTCAACCCCATGATAATTGGCTTTTCGAACAACTGCACGAATTGCTGCATTCATGCCAGGTGAGTCACCGCCGCTCGTTAAAACACCTATTCTTTTCACCCTACTCCCTCCATTCAAATGCTCATAATGTAAACAATAACATAAAAAATTTCTATTGAAACTAGAAACTTTCATGTATTCCATTATTTATCATCGATAATAAAACTGTTCATGTAAAATGGAAAATGACAAAATCCTCACTATTGGATTTTGTCATTAGAAGGGTGGAAAGTCTAGTAATTTTATTGAACAATTTCTTCAATAAAATCTCCCATTTTCCGGAATTTATCGTAGCGATCTTGAATAATTTGCTCTTCCGACAATGCAGTTAATTGATCAAGCCCTTTTTTCAAATATTCCTTTAAGATTTTCGCTTGTGATACTGGGTCACGATGTGCTCCTCCTGGAACTTCAGGAATGATATCATCAATAATTCCCATTTCTTTTAAATCTTGAGCTGTAATTTTCATTGCCTCTGCTGCTTGTTTTGCAAGACTAGCATCCTTCCATAAAATTGAAGCAGCACCTTCTGGAGAAATAACGGAGTATGTGGAATTTTCCAACATATAGATGCGGTTCGTTACTCCTAATGCCAATGCACCGCCGCTACCACCTTCTCCAATTACTACACTAATGACAGGCACTTTTAAACCAGCCATTTCAAACAGATTTTTGGCGATTGCCTCACTTTGTCCACGCTCTTCTGCAGCTTTTCCTGGATAAGCGCCCTTTGTATCAATAAAACAAATAATTGGGCGTCTGAATTTCTCCGCCTGCTTCATTAAACGCAACGCTTTTCGATAACCTTCCGGATGGGGCATCCCGAAATTTCGTCGAATATTTTCCTTTGTTGCTTTACCACGTTGATGACCGATTACAGTAATCGGCTGGCCATCAAAAAAGGCAATTCCCCCAACAATCGCTTCATCATCAGCATAATAGCGATCACCATGGAGTTCAATAAAATCTGTAAAAATTTCTTTTATATAATCGAGGGTTGTTGGACGTTCTGGGTTTCGCGCTACTTGTACACGATTCCACGGTTCCATGTTCGAATAAATTTTAATTTCCAATTGGCGCAATCGTTCTTCCAATGTTTTAATTTCATCGGACATATCTACATCCGCATTTTTTGCCAGTTCCCTTAACTCATCAATTTTTTCTTTCAGTTTAATAATAGGTTCTTCAAATGACATCGGTTTAGACATGAGTTACTCCTCCTTTGCGGTGCAATTTCACGATTGTTGCCACTTTATCGCGCATCTCTTTTCGATGGAAAATAGCATCTAATTGACCATGTGCAAGTAAGAACTCTGCTGTTTGGAAGTCATCAGGCAACTTCTCACGCACCGTTTGCTCGATTACCCTTCTCCCAGCAAACCCAATAAGCGCTTTTGGCTCAGCAATATTGAGATCTCCTAGTGAGGCGAAGCTTGCCGATACTCCACCAGTAGTTGGATCAGTCATGATGGATAAGAAAAGCAAACCTTCGTCACTGTGACGTTTTAAAGCAACGCTCGTTTTGGCCATTTGCATTAAGGAAATAACTCCCTCTTGCATTCGTGCACCGCCGCTCGCAGTAAAGATAATGAATGGCACTTGCATTTCCGTAGCTTTTTCGATTGCACGGGTAATTTTTTCGCCAACAACAGATCCCATTGATCCCATGCGGAAATGAGAGTCCATCACAGCAACAACGACCTCTTCCCCTTTTAACGTCCCGCTTCCTGTTAAAACCGCTTCGGATAATCCTGTTTTCTTCATATCCGCTTCTACTTTTTCTATATATGATGGGAAGTTAAGAGGGTTTGTCGTGCGTAAGTGTTCATCAAACGGCGTAAATGATTCAACATCTAAAAAGGAGTCGATCCGTTCCCAAGCAGTCATTTTAAAATGATGGTCGCAATTTGGACAAACTTTTAAATTCGTTTCAATTTCTTTTGTTAAAAAGATTTTTCGGCATGATGGGCATTTCGTCATTAAATCTGCTGGAAATGAGCTTTCATTTTTAGAGTTTACAATAACCCCTTTTGTTTTTTTCCGATTTAAATTTAGCAAACTTTTTATTGCCACGATTTTTCCCCCTACTATATTTATTCTTCATGCGATTTTAAAAAATCTAACCATTCAGTATATGCCTCAATAGCTTCTTTTTCATAACCAAGCTGCAAAGATTTTAATAGCCTTTGTAATATTGGCTTTTCTTCTTCCGTCGTCATTTTTTTTAACGCATTGGCACTATAAGCCACAAGTTGAATCCATATTCTAAGAGCTAAACGATTTTCTGATGCAATGAGAAGTTCACGTAAAATATGATCTCGAATTACTTCTGTTTCCAATTCAATTTTTAAAAATAAACTTTCCCAAACAGGAAGTTGTCTTAATCGTTTATCGGAACAAATAATTCGTATCGCTTCTCTTTCATGAATTTCCCGTGTTTTATGAACATCGCGTATTGATTGATTTTCTTGCAATATAAAAGTAGCTAGTAATTCAACTAATCGATATTGTTGAGAGGAAGCTAAAAAAGTACCACCGCCATGGCGGGTCTCAATAATTCCTAGCAATTCTAAACTTCGTAACGCTTCTCTTACCGAAGATCTACCAACGCCTAACTTTTCTGATAAAACTCTTTCCGAGGGGAGCTTATCACCAGGTTGAAGTTTATCAGCGATAATAATGTCTTTTAATTTACTAACAATTTCTAAAAAGACTTTTTTATTTTCTTGTTTCGTGTCCATGTTCACCTCAAAACGTTTTAACAACCCCTTATACCGATCGTTTACTAAAATACAGTAATCCCCAACATTATCATTTAAATCCTCACATAAAGTGGTCAGACCACTTTTGTACAGTTTACAAAATGTTTTCTACTTTGTAAAGAAAAAACTGTACAAAATCGCACAGTTTTTGTAAATTCAAACAAAAATATCTCGCTATTGAACATTTCTTATCATTTTCACTTTTATTTGAGGCTGGTTGTAGCGATATTCTACATTACCTTCTAAATAGATTAGCACCTCTTCTTTTATCCATCCTAGGCATTCATTATATTGTTTCGGAAACAGAGTTGCTGAAACCGATCCATATTCATCTTGAATTTGAACAAACGCCATCAGTTCACCTTTTTTTGTGCGTATTTGACGAATGGACTCTACTATTCCTACAAGTTTTACTAAGGCGTTTTGCGGAAGACCATTCAACAGAAAACTATTTGTATTCACATGTAGTTTGTGGCGGATGTTTGTAACCGGATGTTCCGATAAATAAAATCCTATGACTTCCTTCTCGAATTCCAGTTTCATTTTATTTGGAATCGGCGCTGCTTCCATATATTTCGGTTTTCCAAATAGCGAGGTTTGTGAAGTAAATAAATCTTCTTCCTCTGTCGGCCGAACTATTTTTGCATGTTTTTCTGCTGCTTCAATCGTTGCAAGAAGCGTCGCTCGATCCTTTCCAAAATCGTCTAACGCACCTGCTTTAATCAATGGCTCTATCCATTTACGGGCGAAATAGTTACCGCTTAAGGAAACAGCCAAATCGAATATATCATGAAATTTACCTTGTTCTTTTCGAGCAGAAATTAATTTTTGTAAAAACGTTTGAGAAACGCCCTTGATTGCTGATAAGCTGTAGCGAATATTTCCATTTTCAACTGAAAATACCCGATTGCTTTGATGAAGGGAAGGCCGTAGTATCGATATACCTTTGCTTCTCGCTTCCATTATTAACGAGAATAATTTTTCTTGATTTCCTGTGGCAAAGGTCATCATGACAGCATAAAATTCCGCTGGATAATTTGCTTTCAAATAGGCCATCTGATAAGAAATCATGCTATATGCAACCGCGTGGCTTTTCGCAAAACCGTAATCTGCAAATCGCACAATTTGTTGATATACCGATTCTGCCACCTCTTTGCTATATCCTTTATGGATTGCGCCGTTGACAAAGGCTATTCTTTGCTCTTCCAATACCTCACGTTTTTTCTTGCTTACCGCTCTTCTCAATAAATCAGCCTGTCCTAGTGAGAATCCTGCTAGAATGTTGGCAATTTGCATAATCTGTTCTTGATATACTATGATGCCATACGTTTCTTTTAAAATTGGCTCTAAATCAGGGTGTGGCATCTCAACGGACTGTACCCCTTTTTTCCTGGCTGCATAAATCGGAATAAACTGCATTGGTCCAGGTCTATACAGAGCATTTACTGCAACAATATCGGAAAATTGTGTAGGTACAATTTCCCTCAAAGCACTCTTCATTCCCTCCGACTCCAGCTGGAATATGCCTGCTGTATCTCCTTTTTGCAACAATTCAAAGGTTTTATGATCATCCAATGGGATTTCATTTAAATCAATTTTCTCATTTCGAGCATAGTAAATCATTTTTTGAATTTGCTCAATCATTGTTAAGTTTCGTAAACCTAAAAAGTCCATTTTTAATAGACCTACTTGCTCCACTTCTTGCATAGGCCATTGTGTAATAAAAATCCCATCATGTCCCTTTTCAATCGGAACGACCTCAACTAAAGGAACTGGACTTAACACGACACCGGCTGCGTGAGTGGAAGCATTTCTAGGTAATCCCTCTAATTTTAACGCCGTTTCAAACCAACGTTTTCGAATAGACTCCTCTTCAATCCATCTTCTTAAAGGTTCACTTGTATGGTATGCTTCTTTTAATGTAATCCCTAATTTATTTGGAATGAGACGAGAAATCATTTCAAGGGTGTCAGATTCAAAGTTGAACATTCTCGCTACATCCCTAGCGACAGCCTTTGCCGATAGACTGCCAAAGGTGATAATTTGCGCTACATGCTTCTCCCCATATTTTTTTGCCACATACTGAATTACTTCCTGTCTTCTCGTATCGACAAAGTCAATATCGATATCAGGCATCGTTACTCGCTCAGGATTTAAAAATCGCTCAAATAATAATCCGTAACGAATCGGGTCGACTTGGGTAATGTATAAGCAATAAGCCACAAGTGAACCAGCTGAGGAGCCTCTCCCTGGTCCAGTTAAAATTTGCTGCCCGCGAGCAAAATTCATAAAATCTGCAACAATTAAGAAATAATCAGCAAAACCCATGGAACAAATAATTTCTAACTCATGATTTAATCGATGGATATAGATTTCATTTGGTGCATTCGTTTTTAACCGCTCTTTTAATCCCTTCAACGCTAACATTCTCAATACTTGTTCCGCACTTTGTCCTTGTTGTAAAGGAAATTTTGGCAGTATATGGCCTTTTTGAGCGATGTCTACTTGGCAACTCAAAAGCATATTTCTGCTCTCTTGCAGCCACTCTTCACGGTCATTAAACCAGTGGAGCCAATCATGTTTAGTAGGAGTATAATGTCGTTTGTAATTTTCATTGATTTGTACTTGTTCGCTTAATTTAACGCCCATTTCAATACTTCTTGCAACTCTATAACTAAAGGCATCTTCTCGATTTAAATATAGACATTCATGAATCGCCATGATAGGAATTTGCAATTTTTCACTCAGGTGAATGACTTCATTTTCAAAAGGAGACTTTTCTCCTTCAAGCCTTGAAATACCTAACCATATTCGCCCTTTGAATAACTTTTGCAACAGTTCGATGGAAGAGGGATGCTCTACCCATTTGGCATCATCACTTATAATTGGAATTACGACGGCAATACCGTTAGAGTATCCTTTTAGCCACTGAATTGGCAATAACTCATCATCTCTAATGGCAATGCTGCTAGATATCTTCAGTAGGTTTTTATATCCATCGTTGTTTTGTGCGTATATTAGAAGGGGAAGAACGATGTGATCAAACTGCACTCGAGCAGTAAGACCTATAACCGGATGAATACCTGCATTTTTTAATCCATGGTAAAAAGGCAAAAGCCCGTACAATTTTGTATTGACGATTGCACAAGCTTCTGCCTTTTGTTCAATTAAAAAAGGGATGAGTTCTTCCATACGAATCGTACTCTTTAATAAATCTGCACTTGTTCGTACTTGTGGATAAATGGACAATCTGCATCCCTCCTGTATTTATTGATATTCTTTACAAAGTTGTTTTAAATCTGCAATTACTTGGTCTACTTCTTCCCATGAATAAGCAGTTGCGCCAGAAGCTAGAGGATGTCCACCTCCATGGTATTTTTTGGCGAGTTCATTGACAATTGGACCTTTTGAACGCAGTCGCACTCGAATCTCATGAGGTTCTTCAACAAAGAACGCCCATGCCCGAACACCTTTAATATTACTTAGTGACCCTACTAAAGAAGAAGTTTCGGAAGTAGTGACTTTGTATTCTTCAAGTAGTTCTTTTGGTAGTTTAATATATGCAGCGCCATTTTCGTCCATAGTAAAGTTTTGATATACATATCCTTGCAATTTTAATAGGTTTGGATCCATTTCATACATGCCATTAAAGATTTCGTTGCGATTGAACTGATAATTAACTAATTGCCCTGCAACTTCAAAGGTTTTAGTAGTTGTGCTAGGATATAAAAATCTCCCTGTATCTCCCACAATGCCTGCAAAAAGAAATTTCGCACATTCTTCAGACATTTTCCATCCTTTGTATTCTCGACCTTCTTCATACAATTCGTAGATTAATTCGCTACAGGAACTGGATTCCGTATCAACCCATACTAAATCTCCGTATGCATCATCGTTGGGATGGTGATCGATTTTTACGAGAAAATTTCCATTAGAATATCGATCATCATCAATTCTCTCAGTATTTGCAGTATCCGTTACGATGACAAGAGCCCCTTTATATTCTTCATCGGAAACTTCATCAGGATGAGCCAAGTAGGATAATAATTCATCATGCGTACCAACTGCATACACTTTTTTATTGGGATAATTATCTTTAATTAATGTTTTTAAACCGAATTGTGAACCGTATGCATCAGGATCCGGACGGATATGTCGATGAATAATAACTGTATCATATTGTTCAATAGTATCAATAATTCGTCGCTTCAAATTGGTACCCTCCAAAGTTATTGAAAAATTTTTTAATATATTAGCATTTTTATAAAAAAATCGTTACAATAATTTTAGTTTGTTTAGGAGGTTCTGAAAATGTTAAATGCGTTATTTGTAACTTTCATCATCGTTTCATTTGCCGCCTATTTTTACTATAAAACGAAACAATTTCGTACTTCATTGCCGATACAAAAAAAATGGTATAAAGCGAAAGCCGGTGTTGCTTTAGGTCTTTTCGTTATATTTTTTGGTTTAAATACCTTTATTATTCAAGATACATTATTAGGTAATATAGTTGGTGTTGTTTTCGTTGTTGTCGGACTAATGGAATCTTATCACAGTTATAAACGTGCAAAACATGAAGGAAAATTTGTTCAACAAGAATATGAATTAAATAAGCAATAATCGATTTATGAAAAAGTTGTCCAATTTCTTTTGGACAACCTTTTTCATTTACTAACGATCTAACAGCTGGAAAGTAGCCATCGCTTTTCCAACAAGCGCTTCTTCGTGATAAACATCAAAATCCATTTTTACGAATTTTCTACTCATATCTAATATATGTGGAACAACTTTTAACACATTATCCATTTGAATTGGTTTAATATAATAGGTTGCAATGTTTTCTACTACCGCATCTCCACGTTTTCGTCTTTTTAGTGCAATTAATCCAACTTCCGTCAACAATGTTGTAAAGGCACCATAAGATATCGCACCATACTGGTTTGTCATTTGAGGCGTTACTGTAAATTCAACTATTACTTCTTCCTCACCAAGTACTTTCATTTCACTTTTTACGATGTCATCAATCGTTTCACCATGTTGCGGTTGATGTTGGGACGTTTGCAATGCCTTTAATACATCTTGACGGCTGATTACACCTTGTAAATATCCATCATCATCCACGACAGGAAGTAAATCAATCCCTTCCCAAACCATTCGGTGGCCTGCTGAAGCAACACTTGTTTTCATTGACACGGAAATCGGTTGTTTTGTCATTACCTTATCAATTAATTCATTTTCATCTTTCCCAATCACGTCTTTAGCAGTGACAATCCCCACTAATTTATTATTTTTTGAAACAACCGGGAATGCTCCGTGCGTTGTGTGGGCATTTAATGCATGAAAATCAGCAACCGATTGTCCGACATTTAATTTTGCTGTATCTTCCAAACGTACATAAATATCTTCTATTAGCAAAATATCTTTTTTAATGAGTTGGTCATAAATGGCACGGTTAATCATCGTTGCTACTGTAAATGTATCATAACTAGATGAGATGATTGGCAACTCCAGTTCATCCGCGAGTCTTTTATTTTCTTCTGTCGTATCAAATCCACCTGTAATTAATACTGCTGCACCAGTTTTTAAAGCGTTGTGATGAGCTTTAAAACGGTTACCAACAATTAAAAGACTTCCAGGGTCGGTATAGCGCATCATATCTTCTAATTGCATTGCACCGATGACAAATTTATTCAACGTTTTATGCAACCCAGCTTTTCCACCGAGCACTTGTCCATCTACGATATTGACGATTTCCGCGAAAGTTAGACGTTCAATATTCTCCTTCTTTTTCTTTTCAATTCGAATCGTTCCTACGCGTTCAATGGAACTCACCAAACTTCGATTTTCTGCCTCTTTAATTGCTCGATATGCCGTACCTTCGCTTACTTGCATTTCTTTTGCAATTTGTCGGACTGATATTTTTTCGCCAATAGGAAGTGACTCGATATATTGCAATATTTTTTCATGTTTTGTGGACATCGATATCACCTATTTTCATCGTACTTTCTCCTCCCATAGTGTAACATATTTTCAATTATGTATAGAAAAAAATCGAGAAAGTAGTCATGGATATTTTACAATAATCGACAAAATCTCCATAACTCACTTTCTCTATTGCTATTCATTTAAAAAACTTTTTGATTTTATGTTTTATAAGTTTAAGGCAATTCTACTTTTTGCCCTGCTTCTAAAATTTGAACTTTACTATTTTTCACCAACTTCGCAAAGTCATTTGGATCTTGTTTGATGAGTGGGAACGTATTGTAATGAATTGGTACAACCGTTTTAGGTCTTAATAATTCCACTGCATATGCCGCATCTTCAGGGCCCATTGTAAAGTTATCACCAATCGGTAAAAAGGCAACATCAATTTCATTTCGGTCACCAATTAATTTCATATCACCAAATAACGCTGTATCGCCTGCATGATAAATTGTTAAACCTTCCGCGTAGAACAAGATTCCACCAGGGTTTCCTGCATTAACAACTTCTGTTTCAGTTTCATAAGTAGAACCGTGGAAAGCAAGCGTATATTTTACTTTACCAAATGGAAATTCATAAGCTCCTCCAACTCCCATTGGATGGGCATTGACACCTTGTTTTTGTAAATATACTGCCAACTCATTTAGCGCCACTACTTGCGAATTGTTCGCTTTCGCCAGCGCTATCGTATCTCCAACATGGTCATTATGACCGTGTGTCAATAAAATCACATCTGGCTTTTCTTCCTCAACTTTTAAATCAGTTAAAGGGTTTCCTGTAATAAACGGGTCAATTAAAATCGTTGTGCCATTTGTTTTAATTTTTACGACGGAATGACCATGGTAAGAAATTTCCATTATGTTTCCCCCTTTAAATAAATAAAATTTCATCATTTATATTTCTACAAAACCTTCTTTTTTCCTTCTTTTTGCTATACTAATACTGTTATATTTCCTTTTATGTAATATATAAACCAAACTTGGAGGAACGTCTAATGAGCAAAATGATAAATATCCAATCTTACTTAAAGGAGCAGGAAATTGATATAGCCTTCGTTACAAATCCAGATAATGTATTTTATTTTTCAGGGTTTAAAAGTAATCCCCACGAAAGATTACTAGGTATTTCGATTTTTCAAAATGCAGACCCATTCATCATATGTCCGAAAATGGAAATCTCTGATGTGAAATCTTCGGGTTGGTCATTTGATATTGTTGGTCATAGTGATACCGATCAACCATGGAATATATTAGCTAACGAAATACATTCTCGTACGAAACATATTTCAACAATTGCTATTGAAAAAGGGCATTTAACAGTTGAACGATTTGAAGCTCTACAAGCCTTCTACCCTAATGCTCGTTTTGTTCCAATTGATAATCAAATAAACGAGCTTCGGGTAATTAAAGATAAAGAAGAACTGGATAAATTAAGAAAAGCCGCTGAATTAGCCGATTATGCAATTGATGTCGGTGTAAAGGCCATCAAGGAAGGTATTACTGAACTAGAAATTGTTCACATTATTGAAAGTGCTATTAAGGAAAAAGGTTATTCCATGTCCTTCGAAACGACTGTATTATCTGGTCCAAAAGC
>SMEK01000766.1_pt1 | contig 10786 bp, 9 predicted proteins | sample 2456371 | NCBI WGS metagenome assembly SMEK01 (sample SAMN10132590, study PRJNA489261) | soil metagenome | isolation source: day1 antibiotic-loamy sand soil ammended with composted manure from dairy... | place: USA | collected 2015-04-01
AAAATCAAAGAAATTCAACTATTGATTTAAGGACAATTTTAGGTCGTGTTCGAGGACTAAGATTTTCAATAAAATTAAATTAAAGAAAATTCTGAATAAAAAGGGGGATGGAAGAAATGGTGATGAAGGACAAAGAGGTAAATGCTTCAATCTCTGGGAATCATCAAAATGGAGGAAATGGGTTTTTGAAATTTTTGAAAATTTTAGGTCCTGGTCTTATTACTTCGGCACTTGTATTAGGGCCAGGTTCCATCACATTAAACTCAAAAATTGGCGCAATTTATGGAACTGAATTAGTGTGGTCTATCATTGTCGCTGTCATCTTAATGGCCTGTTATACAGAAATGGCAGCAAGAATAGGGATTGCCGGAAAAGATACGTTTATTAATCTAGTGAAAGAAAAATGGGGGAAATGGGCAGGGGTCATTATTGGAATTGGTGCATTTTTAGTTTGTTCTTCATTCCAAGCTGGGAATGCAATTGGAACGGGGATTGCGGTTGAAGCGATTACTGGTATCAGTTCAAAAGTTTGGATTATTGTAGGTACTTTACTTGGCGTAGCTTTATTATTTTTAACGCAATTTTATAAAGTGCTGGAAAAATTGATGTTGGCTTTAGTCATTTTGATGTTATTCGCCTTCTTAATTACGTTAATCATCGTAAAACCTTCGATTGTCGACATTTTTAGCGGATTTGTACCTAGATTCCCTGAAGGTAGTATGGCACTAGTAATTGCTTTAATAGCGACTTCATTCTCAATCGTAGGTGCTATCTATCAATCGTATTTAGTGCGTGAAAAAGGAGTAGGTCGAAAAGAGGTTCAAGAGAGTAAATTTGAAGCAATTTTCGGGATATTCTTATTAGGATTTATTTCATTCTTAATCATGATCACTGCTGCAACTGTATTAAAGCCTGAAGGAATTTTGGTGAACAATGCTATTGAAATGGCGGGTATTTTAAAACCATCATTTGGTAGTTTTGCAGTGTTTATTTTTGTACTCGGTTTATTCGGTGCTTCCTATTCATCATTAATAGGAAATGCCACAATTGGAGGCGGGCTACTGGCTGATGGTCTGGGGTTAGGGCACCAATTATCATCGATGAAAGTGAAAATAGCCATCATTATTGTAATGCTGTTTGGTTCGTTTATTGCTTTAATTTTTGACGGAAACCCTGTGAACTTAATTACTTTTGCTCAAGGTGTGACGATTTTTGTAGTTCCGTTTATCGCAATTGCCATTTTAGTAATCGCCAACTCAAAAGAAATTATGGGGGACTTGAAAAATAAATTGTTTAGTAATGTACTCGGTATTATTGGTTTATTACTACTCATTTATTTAGCATTCAATAACTTCAAAAATATATTCTTATCTTAGGAGGAAAAGCAATGATTGTAACAGTTGAACAACTTGAAGAATTTATGTCTACTCCAACAAAAGCATTAATTGAGGATGTGAAAAAGTTAAATGGTGATTTTATTATCCTTGGGGTTGGAGGGAAAATGGGGCCAACTCTAGCCTATCTATTAAAAAATGCGATTAATGAAGCGGGGACAAATCAGCGAGTAATCGGTGTTTCAAGATTTTCAAATAAAGATTTAGAGACAAAACTAAATTCGAAAGGTATCGAAACAATTTCTTGTGATCTGTTAAATGATTCAGAGCTTCAACAACTACCTAAGGCCAAAAATGTCATTTTTATGGCGGGAAATAAATTTGGAACAGTTGGAAACGAACATTTTACTTGGGCGATGAACAGCTACTTGCCTGGACGTGTTGCCGAGCATTATAAAGATTCAAGAATCGTCGTATTTTCTACAGGGAATGTCTATCCGCTAACAGAAGTAAAAACGGGTGGCTGTGATGAGTCGGTTACACCTAATCCGGTGGGAGAGTATGGTCAATCGACTTTAGGAAGAGAGAGAGTATTTACGTATTTTTCTCATAAAAATCAAACGAAGATGTCCATTTTTCGTCTGAATTATGCAATTGATCTTCGTTATGGCGTGTTAGTGGAAATTGCAAAAGCGGTTTATCATAATCAACCGATAGATGTAACGATGGGGCATGTAAATGTCATTTGGCAAGGTGATGCCAATGAGTTTGCGATTCGGTCATTAATACATGCTTCTACACCTCCGACAATTTTTAATGTGACGGGACCTGAATTGTTATCGGTACGTTGGTTAGCAAATGAATTTGCCAAAATCTTTGGGAAAGAAGCTAACATCGTTGGTGAAGAAGCGGATACAGCATTATTAAGCAATGCGTCGAAAGCACATCAAACTTTTGGTTATCCATCCGTTTCTGTAAAAGAAATGATTCAATTAATTGCCGATTGGATTCAACATAATGGTGAGCTTCTCAATAAACCGAGCCATTTCCAAGAGCGAAAGGGGCAGTTTTAATGTTAAGAGATGTGGTAAAAGAAAAATTAATGGATGGCGCATTTATACCTGCTCACCCGTTAGCATTATTTGAAGATAAATCTTTTGATGAAGAATCGCAACGTCTATTGACACGATATTATATCGAGTCGGGGGTAGATGGTGTAGCGGTTGGAGTTCATACGACACAGTTTGAGATTCACCAAGTTTTCGAGTTTTATCAACAAGTATTAAAAACAGCTATAGAAGAAATTTCTGCTCATGCAAAATCGGATTTTATTAAAATTGCAGGGGTCAGTGGGGAAATAGAGCAAGCGATAAAAGAAGCACAATTTGCAAAAGAAATTGGATATGATCTTGTATTATTAAGCAATAATGGGCTATTTCATTATACTGAAGAAGAATTGTTGCAACGAGCAAGGGAAATTGCATCTATTATTCCAATTATAGGATTTTATTTACAGCCAGCAGTTGGTGGCCGTATATTTACGACTGATTTTTGGAAACAGTTTTGTGAAATTCCGAATGCCTATGCAATTAAAGTCGCTCCTTTCGACAGGTATTTAACAATAGATGTGGCACGGGCGGTCTTACACTCAAGCCGTTGGAATGAGATTGCCCTTTATACAGGCAATGACGATTCAATAATTCATGATTTATTCACAGTATTTGAAGAGGAAGTCGATGGTGAAATTAGGAAGAAACGATTTGCCGGTGGATTGTTAGGTCATTGGGCAGTCTGGACTTCAAAAGCTGTGGAACTATTCCGTAGCATTAAAGAAGAACGGGAAAAAGATGTTATTCATTCCAAATGGATGAAGATTGCTCAAGAAGTAACCCATGCAAATGCAGCATTTTTCGATTCGCATAATCATTTTAAAGGAAGTATTGCAGGTATCAATGAAGTATTGCGCCGACAAGGATTAATTCGCTCGAATAAATGTTTAAGCGAACGGGAAGTGCTGAGCAAAGGACAGTTGGAATTAATTGATGAAGTTTATAAATTGTACCCTCATCTTCACGATGATGAATTTGTAAAAAATTTTCTAAATAAGCAGTCAGTATAAGAAAATAGTAATCGAATGGTTTATGATTAAATCATTCGATTATTCTTTATTTGGAGGTTGAATGGGATGATCAAAATAGGCTTTATTGGGCCAACATGGATTGAAAAACTAATCAAAAAAAGTTTTTCAATGTTTCCGAATATTGAGGTAGTCTATCGATTTTCCGATGAAATTTACGATGCGATTACTTTTACAAAAGAGCTAATGAATAAAGTCGATTGCATATTGTATTCCAGTAGGACAACCTACTTATTAGTAAAAGATCATATAAATGATTCCATTGAATCATATTACATCCCTTTAAAAGGTTCTGGTTTTTTTGAAGCTCTTTTTTACTTAATTAAAGATCATCCAATTCAATTTATTAGCATCGATGGATTAGCTAAAGAATATATACAAAGCGTGATCTGTGAAATTGAAGGAATTGATTATACAATTGTTGAACATTTAGGAATAGTAGAGGGATATGAAAAAATAGTACAACGTCATCTTGAAACAATTGAAGGGAAATCCAATGTAGGAATTATTACTTCAATTAAGAAAGTGCAAGATGCCCTTAAACAATATCATCTTCCAGTCGTTTGGCTGAAACCGACGCAACAAGATATTATCGTTTGCATTGAACGAATTTTACTTTCTTCGACTCAAAGAAGAAAAAGAGAGAATCAAGTGATATACGGAAAATTCCTAATAGAATTTAAAGATCAAAATGTACAATCGCTAAATAAAAAAGCACGAGTGAAAAATAAGTTAGAAAAAGCCCTTTATCGATTTGTTGATGATATGTATGGCTATATTATTCCCGTGAGTGAAACTGAATATCATTTCATTGCTTATCGAGGCGATTTTGAACGAATAACGGAAGGCTATAAAGTTCTAAATATCTTTAAAGAAATCAATCAATATAAAGAGTTAAAGGTGATGTTAGGGGTAGGATTTGGTATGTCCATCCCTGTTTCAGTTTTCCATGCAGATGTGGCATTAAAGCAATGTCAGCAACATTCAACGAATATTGCGTTTATCGTCAATGAAGAACGTAATGTCATCGGGCCAATTATTATTAATATACCGACCGTTTATCAATTAACAGATCATGAGAAAGAATTTCAAACGAGGCAAATTGAAACAATTAAGAAATATTTATTGAAAAACAATTTAAATTATTTTACATCAGATGAGGTAGCCATTAATTTAAACGTTACAAAACGGACTGCCAATCGCATTATTTCAAATTGGCTAGATTCCAATTTAATTGAGTTTTTCGGTTTGGAAAAAGTAAATGGCAGAGGTAGACCTAGACAATGTTATGTCTTTAAGGAGGCAAGTTATGAAAATCGGATTAATCGGTAATGATACTTCCCATGTTGAAATATTTTCGAGTATGTTACATGATGAAAATCATCCTTTTTATATAAACGATGTGGAGTTTAGTGGTTTTATTGAAAGCTATTCTGAAGATTTGCCGATTAGTCGGGACCGAGCCAAAAAATATAAAAATGTATTACTATCCTATCATATACCAGAATTTGATGATGTTCAGACATTGAATGAAGAAGTAGATGCTTGGTGGATTATAACGGTTGACGGAAGAAATCATTTGCAATGGTTTGAAAAAATCGCCTCCTTTCAGAAACCCATATTCATTGATAAACCCATTACCATTGGGTTAGAGAATTTTGATCGGATGGTTGAGTTGGCTACACGATATGAAACGCCTATATTTTCATCTTCAAGTCTCAGATTTAGCGAACTATTAAAAGGCATTCATAAGGATGACGTTGAATTTCTCTATGGGTTTGGTCCTTTACCACTACAAGAGAAGATGCCAGGATATTATTGGTACGGCATTCATAGTCTAGAATGGATGGATGCTTTATTTGATTGTGATGTTCGACAACTTGAAAGAAAACGATATGAACGTTATGAAATTGTTGAATTTTTATTTCAGGACGGCAGACGTGCAATTTTTCGTGGGGATTATGAATGGCATGATCAGTTTGGCGGAGTTGTCCATTGCAAAGGATTGCCTCCAAAAATGCTTGAGTTTTGGAAAATGAAGAAATCTTATTATGTTTCTTTATTAGAAGAAGTATTGGAATTTTTTAAAAGTAAAAACCCTCCATTCAATATCCAACGTACGCGGAGAATCATTACTTGGATTGAAGAATTACAAAAGTTTTAGGTCAGTTCGGAATTTTATTACAAAGCCTCCTTCAAGTTAAAACATTTTCTATATAATGAAACATATCTCTCATGAAAGAGGATATGTTTTTTTGTTTTTACGAGAGTGTTTTCAGCTTTTTTCGTTGGTATAAGTGAAAGGAGTGAAGCAAGTGAAAGATGTGATTTCGAAATTGAAGCTAAGACATGAAAAAGCACTTGCTTATGTTATTGATACATATATGCCTTATGTAAAGGCCATCGCTAAACAAATTTTAGAACAACCATGTGGAAACTGGGCGGTTGATGAATGTATAAATGATGTTTTTTTAGCTGTTTGGCAAAATAGTGACAAGTTTAGGGGAAGTGAAGAAGAATTAAAAAAATGGATTGGCACAATTGCAAAATATAAAGCGATCGACATATATCGAAAACAGAAAAAAATGGAAGTGGTTTCATTGGAGCATTCCAATGAACAAATAAATTTCGAAACGGGGGAATTGCTTTATTTGAACAAAGAACAAAAAGAAAGGATTTTATTAAAAATGCAATTATTGCCTGAGTCAGAACGTGAACTATTTTTAATGAAATATTACTTAGATCTTACAAATGGAGAAATTGCAGATGCATTAGGAATTACCAAATCTGCCGTTGAAAATCGATTATATCGAGGGAAGAAAAAGTTAGGAAAAATCCTTTCTGATGGGAGTGAAAAGAATGGATGAATTAAAGAAAATGCTTCAATTAAATGTGGATGAAATTGAGCCTGAAAAAGTCAGCCGTTTTGAGAAAAAACGAGTATTACAATTTGTTTTACAGAAAAAAAAGAACCATTCAATGAAATATATCGCTGCATCTTGTTTACTTGCTGGAGGAATTGGTTCAACCGCAGTCTTTTTATCGCCAACAATCGCTTCCCATATCCCATTAGCTAACCAAATTGTCGAATATTTTAAAGGCGAGACATCGCAATTTCAGTATTTTGAAGACTATGCAACGGGAATTGATGCCATTCAAGAAAGCAATGGAATTACAATTGAAATTGTTGATGCAATTTACGACGGAACGACAGTAACGCTTACCTTTGCCATTGAAACGGAAAAAGATTTAGGTGAACATCCAAGTTTTGATAAGCCTATTAAAATCAATGGAGAAATCGAAGGCTCTTCCGTTACTTGGACGAAAAAACGGTCAGATACATCTTATGTTGGGGTTATTACGCTGACACCTGAATTAAATGGACGATCGCCACGCACTGTAAAACTAACTTGGAATCCTAGAAGTGTTTGGAATCATGATACAAATGAAAACTTTGAAGGTGATTGGGCTTATGAATTTCACTTAAAAAAGATTGATGTGAAAGGAATAAAAGCCAATTATCGAGATTCGAAAAATGGTTTTACAATCTTTGTTCCTTCACTTGATATAACTGGCTATACAATCAATCTTCATTACAATATTCAGATGCCGTCCAATTACGCGCTATACAATTTGCCGTATGTGACTGGTTTTGATGTGAAAGACGAGTTCGGTAATACTTACGAAATGATTACGAATTTGACAGGCAGTACGACGAAACACGCGGCGAAAGGGTCTTTTACGTTTGCAAACATTCAAAGCGGAACAAAAGAACTAATCATTACACCGAAACTTTACAATGATAATGAAGAAATCATCTTTGATTCTTTTGAAGTAACAATTTCAAAATAATGATGTTGCTAAATTGTGGCATACGCAATTTCACCTAAAGTTGTACAAAATAAGACAACGGAGGTGAAAAGGATGAAAAAGAAAAATAAAATGAATCTTAATTCAGGCAGTCAAAAATATAACAGAAGAAAAAGAGCAGAAGAGCTTGCGAGAGAATTTGACCACAATGTTGCCAATAAACGAAACCGCAAGACGAATGATAAATCGTAATAAACAGTAACCAAAACCGTTTAGTCATTCTCCCAATTAGGTAAGTAATGAATGAACTAATTCCTAATTGGGAGATTTTTGATTATAAATCACCATCTCATTTTGCTTGGTTGAATGCCAAAAACGATGGGGATATTTGAAAAAAATAGAAAATAAATCAATAAAATTTAGTAAATTAGTACGAAATCCAATCGATTGGAACCCTATGCCTAGTAATGAGATATAAATCATGTTAACCTTACACTATCGGTCGGTTGGGCAAAAATAAGTTGATGAGAAGTTTTACCAGGCATTACAACGTACATCACAAAGTTTTATATCTGAATATTCGGTAAATTGAAGTTGGGTGTGCTTATTCAGTTGCAATGCATTATAAAACTTTTCGTATAGGATTGATTTGAACAACCTACCGAAATGATATTCATTTTGGAGGGGTAGATAAGATGAAATATGTGAAAACGATTGGTGCAACATTTGGAGTCGCCGCATCTTTAGTATTAGCAGGTTGTGGCGACAACACATCTCAGGGAACTCAAAGCAATGAAGAGCAAGTAAGTATTAGCCAAGCCCTCGATTATACAATAACGGGTATAGAACCGGGCGCTGGAATGATGCAATTAACAGAAATGGCGTTAAATGAATATGAAAATCTAAAAGGATGGAAAGTTTCAGAAAGTTCAACTGCTGGCATGTTGACGATGTTAGATAAAGCCATTCAAAGTGAGGAGCCCATTATTGTGACAGGTTGGAATCCTCATTGGAAATTTGCAACTTATGATTTGAAATATTTAGAAGATCCAAAAGGCACATTCGGTGAAGTGGAAAATATTAATACGATTGTTAGAAAAGACTTAAAAGAAGAACACCCAACTGCTTATGAAATGTTGGATCGCTTTTACTGGGAACCAGAAGATATGGAGCAAGTGATGTTAGATGCCCAAACAGTTACATTTGAAGAAGCTGCAAAAAAATGGGCAGAACAAAACCAAGAGAAAGTAAACGAGTGGATGGAAGGTTTACAATCCGTTAACGGTGAGAAATTTGAATTGGTGTCGACTCCATGGGAAACGGAAGAAGCATCAAGTCATGTTGTAAAATTTGTATTAGAGCAACTTGGCTATGATGTAACGATCACACCAGTAGATCCAATTATCATGTTCCAAGCAATTGCTAACGGGGAAGGGGATGCTTCAGTTGCTCCTTGGTTGCCTGTAACGCACGGATCGTTCTATGAACAATACAAAGATGATATAATCGATTTAGGCGAAAATTTGGTGGGGGCAAAAGTTGGATTAGTTGTACCAAGCTATATGGATATAGATTCTATTGAAGATTTAGAGCCAAAAGAATAAAAAAAGAGATATAGGCTGTCTAAATTTTTTAGACAGCCTAAAATATTACTTGCAATAAGGGTGAAAAACACGTACAGCGACACGGGTTACTAAGAATTGCTTATTAATTGCACTTATGATTTTCATCAATTCAGCAAACCCCATTGCCAAACACTTTTTAACGATTGATTCAATTTAATCAATCGCTTTTTTATTTTAAAAGAAAATAGATGAAAGAATAGAATATTTTTCAAATAAATTTGAACATTTTTCGACATTTTATTATATAATTAAAAGAGTTTGTTACTCATAAATAAATTAACTTACTCACATATGAATGATTGATGAAATGAGGGTTTTTAATCATGAAAAATAACTTTAGTATTTTTAAAAACTTTAAGACGAGAATCATATTAGCATTTTTAATTTTTTTAGTTATACCATCAATGATAGTCGGATTCTCAGCATTTTTGACTGCAAAAGAGACTGTGAAAAAGGAGATGCTGGCAAGTGTTGATGAAAATTTAAAATTGCTAAATATTACTGTTACGAATGAAATACAGTCTAGAATACATGATTTAGAATATTTCATCGAAATCATTTCACCTGAATTATTTGAAGAAAAAAATCTTCCAACATTACGAGGCAAGTTAGATGAGTATCGACAATTACATCCTGAAATTGAAATGATATTTATTGGTACGACTGCCGGTTCAATTATCTTAGAGCCTAATATCGATTTAGGAAATGATTTTGACCCACGGACTAGAGATTGGTACATAAAAGCGATGGAAAAACAAGGAAATATTGTTATTTCCGAACCATATGTTTCTGCAAGTGATGGACATATCGTTGTAACGATATCTAAAACTCTGTCTGATGCTTCGGGTGTAATAGGAATTGATTTAAGTTTAAGTTATTTAGAACAATTAGCGAATCAAGTGAAAATTGGAAAAAATGGTTTTACTTCCGTATTCGATCAGCATGGAAAAACAATTGTTCATCCTACATATGAAAGTGGCGAACAAGTTGATGAACTTCTATACAATGCGCTATATGAAATGGAAAATGGGCAATTTGAATATGAATTAAATGGTGAAGAAAATATAATGGCCTTTACAACAAATAATTTAACAGGATGGAAATTGGCTGGTAATTTGTATACATCTGAAATTGATGAAACGGCATCACCGATTTTTTCTAAAACGATTCTCATTATCTGTATTTCTATTTTTATAGGTGTATTATTGCTATTTTTCATTATTCAAACGATTATTAAACCAATTAAAAGATTAAAAGAACAAGCGGAAACGATTAGTAAAGGCGATTTAACTGAAACAATTGAAGTTGAAACCAATGATGAAATCGGCCAGTTGAGTAAGGCCTTTAAAGAGATGCAAGAACGCTTAAAAAGTCTAGTACGCGAAGTAGAACAACATTCATTTCATGTTGTTTCCTCATCAGAACAATTAAGTGCTAGCGCAGAACAAACTATGTTGGCAACAGAACAAGTATCTGATTCTGTTCAAAAAATTGCGGGCAGTGCAGAGCAACAAACAAATAATGTGGATCAAAATTCAAAAGCAATAAAAGAAATTTCCAATGATATAACACAAATAGCAAATTATACAATGGAAGTACTAGAATTAGCACAACAAGCGAGCAATCATGCGGAAAATGGCGGATTAGCTGTACATAATACGGTGAATCAAATGAACAATATCCATGATTCAGTTCATAAATCCAATGCCATCATATCTTCTTTAGCAGTACGCTCGAAGGAAGTCTATTCAATATTAAACGTCATTTCAGATATAGCAGAACAGACAAATCTGTTGGCATTAAATGCAGCAATTGAAGCAGCAAGAGCTGGAGAACATGGAAAAGGATTTGCTGTAGTTGCAGAAGAAGTTCGCAAGCTT
>SMEK01000768.1_pt1 | contig 10777 bp, 10 predicted proteins | sample 2456371 | NCBI WGS metagenome assembly SMEK01 (sample SAMN10132590, study PRJNA489261) | soil metagenome | isolation source: day1 antibiotic-loamy sand soil ammended with composted manure from dairy... | place: USA | collected 2015-04-01
GGGTCATTGCGGGTCGTTGCGTGCTTCCCGAAACATGATAGCGTTGCCGGGCCGTTAATCTTCCGGTAGGGGTCGCTTAACAGGTTTCAGGCAAGTTTACCGTGGGTGTGGGGCTCACAAAGGTGAGCCATGAAGAATTTCCGCAGAAGCCACCGATGGCGCCGCGTCTTCGTGATGCAGGCGCGAATGGCCTTGCTTCTGCTTCCCCTTGTGGCCGGCATAGGGCTTCTGGCGATTATTGCCGGTTCGGAGAGGTACGGACCCGATCCAACCCTCACCAGTTCCATTCCTTCGCCTGATTGGAACAGCCGCCGCTGAGCGGCCCTCGTTGCCATTTCTGTCGGTAACCTTCGCCAAAGGTAACGATCTCAGGCTGACGGCTGCCCATGAGGATTGCCGGAACCTGGGCCGGAACGCTTTTACGGCGCGCGAATTGTCGCGCCTTCCGGATAGGCAGCACGCAGCAAGGTTAAACGGCGGGAGGGGGAGATGGTGGAGCCAATCGGAATCGAACCGACGACCTCTTGAATGCCATTCAAGCGCTCTCCCAACTGAGCTATGGCCCCACTTCCGGCCGCTGGCCGGCGCCGTTTCCGGCGAAAGTCCGAACCGGCTTGGGAACCGGTTCACAGATGCAGGCGGCTTCTAGCGCCGCCTTGCTCCAATATCAAGCCTTTGGCGCCAGCTTTTTGCAGCCGGCTGCCAAAGTTCGCCTATCAGTTCTCGTCGTCGTCGTCGCCAACGCTGATCATGTCGGCGACGTCGTCGTCCTCTTCCTCGTCATCGCCAAGGAAGGTGTCGTCGTCATCGTCGCCGAGATCGACATCGTCGTCACCGAGATCGGGCAGGTCGTCGTCCTTGTCGTCGTCCACCTCCGCGTCCTCGAGCGGAACCAGGACGGCGGCCTCGTCCTCGACGTCCAGTTCCTTTTCCTCGATCTCGTCCTCATCATCGAGGACCTTGCCTTCCTCGAAGTAGGAGCGCGGATAGCTCTTGCCCGTGTAGGGCGAAACGATGGGATCTTTGTTCAGATCGTAGAATTTACGGCCCGTTTCAGGGTCTATGCGTTTGGTGCCAAGTTCGGGTTTTGCCACGGCAAGCCTCGTACAAAAAGAAGGGTCCCCATAACCGCACTTTGGGGCGCTGTCAAAGCCAAAAGCCGCCCCTTTGTAGGGCGGTTTCCGACGGCTTTTGAGGGGGTGACGAAGCATTCCTTGCGTGTTAGGAAACCCGCGCAAGAAAGACCACCCGGCCTGGAGCCAAGTCTCGGCCACATATCCAGGAAATTCCACGATGGCGCACGACGCCAAGCCAAAACCTGCGACCGCGCGGCGTTCGCCGCCGCTTTCGGGCAGTGCCCGTGTACCGGGCGACAAATCTATTTCTCATCGCGCCTTCATGCTCGGGGGCCTTGCCGCCGGCGAAACCCGCATTACCGGCCTCCTCGAAGGGGAGGACGTGTTGCGTACCGGCGACGCCATGAAGGCCATGGGTGCATATATCGAGAAGAAGGACGGAGAGTGGATCATCCGCGGCACCGGCAATGGGGCGCTGCTGCAGCCGGAAGGCCCGCTCGATTTCGGCAATGCCGGAACCGGCTCGCGCCTCACCATGGGCCTGGTGGGGACCTATGACATGGAAACCACCTTCATTGGCGACGCTTCGCTTTCGAGCAGGCCGATGGGGCGTGTGCTCGATCCGCTAAGGCAGATGGGCGTGCAGGTTCTCGACGCGGCGCCGGGCGATCGCATGCCCATTACCCTGCGCGGGCCGAAGCGCGCCGCCCCGATAAGCTATCGCGTTCCCATGGCCTCGGCTCAGGTGAAGTCTGCCGTCCTGCTTGCCGGCCTGAATACGCCCGGCATAACCACCGTCATCGAACCGGTAATGACGCGTGACCATACCGAGAAGATGCTCAAGGGTTTCGGCGCCAACATCAGCGTCGAGACCGACGAGCGGGGCATACGTCACATCTTTATCGAGGGACAGGGCAAGCTCACCGGCCAGATCATTGCCGTTCCTGGCGATCCGTCCTCCGCGGCGTTCCCCCTGGTGGCGGCGCTGATCGTGCCCGGGTCGGATATCGTCATCGAGAATGTGCTGATGAACCCGACGCGGACCGGACTTCTCACCACCCTGCAGGAGATGGGCGCCAGCATCGACGTTCTCAATCCGCGCAAGGCCGGCGGCGAAGATGTGGCAGACCTGCGCGTGCGTCACTCGGAACTGACGGGTGTCGAGGTGCCTCCGGAGCGCGCTCCTTCGATGATCGACGAATATCCGGTCCTGGCGGTCGCTGCGGCCTTCGCCGAAGGCGAAACGCTGATGCGGGGGCTCGAGGAACTGCGCGTGAAGGAAAGCGACCGGCTTGCTGCTGTCGCGGCCGGCCTGAAGGCCAATGGGGTGGACTGTACCGAAGGCGAGGCTTCGCTTGCCGTGCGCGGCGTGCCCGGCGGCAAGGGGCTTGGCGGTGTGGCGAAGGACGCGCCGGTGAAGACTCATCTCGACCACCGGATTGCCATGAGCTTCCTCGTCATGGGACTGGCAGCCGAGAATCCGGTGACGGTAGACGACGCCAACATGATCGCCACCTCCTTTCCCGAATTCATGGGTCTGATGAAGGCGCTTGGCGCGGAGATCGAATACGAGGGCGCACATGACTGAGACAAAGGTTGCGATGATCATCGGCGGCGGTTCCGGCATGGGCGCTGCCGCAGCGAGGAAGCTGGCGGCCGACGGCTATGAGGTTGCCGTGCTTTCCTCTTCCGGCAAGGGCGAGGCGCTTGGCAAGGAGCTTGGCGGCATCGGCTTCACCGGTTCCAACCAGTCGAATGAGGATCTGGGGCGATTCGTCGATCTCGCGATGCAGAAATGGAGTCGCATCGATGCGCTGGTCAACGGGGCGGGACACGGTCCGCGCGCTCCGCTGCTCGAAATTACGGACGAGCAGTGGCATGCCGGCTTCGACACCTATTTCATGAATGTCGTTCGCGCCGTTCGCCTGGTCGCGCCCATCATGGCAGCCCAGAAGAAGGGCGCGATCGTTAATATCTCGACTGCATGGGTGGATGAGCCGGTTGCCATGTTCCCGACCTCGGCGGTGGCGCGCGCCGGCCTGGCCGCCTACACCAAGCTCTTCGCCACTCAGTATGCCGAGCACAATGTGCGCATGAACAACGTTCTTCCGGGCTGGATCGATTCGCTGCCCGAGGTCGAGGAGCGGCGGGCCAGCGTGCCCATGCAACGCTATGGCACGGCCGAAGAGGTCGCGGCCACCATCAGTTTCCTGCTTTCCGATGCAGCCGGCTACATTACCGGCCAGAACCTGCGGGTGGATGGCGGGCTGATGCGCAGCATCTAGCCGCCCGGCCTTGTGCCTGCGCAGTCGACGCGCGGGTGCGAATGACGACCGTTAGGCGGTGCCCTTGTCACGGCCGTTCCGGCCCGCCTCCGGCGCTTGCGATCTCAGTACGATTCGCTGCGGTACGGTTTCGCTCGCCTCGGCGCGATCCCGATAGAGCGCGGCCCTGGCGAGCAGCGTCAGCGTCACCGGCGTGGTGAAGGTAATGAAGACGGCGATCAGGATCTCATGCAGGACGGGGCGCGATCCCAGCACCGAAAAATAAACGATGGAGCCGAGCGCGACGGCGGCCGTTCCCCAGCTGGTGCCAAGGGTTGGTGCATGAATCCGCTCGTAGAAACTTTTGAACCGCAGGGTGCCGATTGCCCCGGCAAGCGTAAGCCCCGCACCGAGGAGGACGAGAAAGGCTGTCAGCAGGGCAGCCCACGCGGGCAGGTTTCCTGCGTCCGTCATTCTATGACCTCGCCGCGCATGAGGAACTTGGCGAGCGCCACGCTGGAAACGAAGCCAAGCACGGCGATGATCAGTGCTGCCTCGAAATAGAATGTGCTTCCGGTGCGGATGCCCACTGTCAGCGCAAGCAACATGGCACACACATACATGCCGTCCAGACAAAGCACGCGGTCCTGCGCGCGGGGGCCGCGGATCAGCCGGTAGGTGTAGCATGCCATGGCGACCACGATCATGACCTGGGCCAGCATGATCGCCCACAGAAGAATGTGCGCCATCATTCGAAGATCTCCATCAGCAGGTGTTCGTAGCGGTTCTTGATCAGCGACACCCATTCGTCTTCATCGACGAGGTCAAGGACATGGATCAGCAACACGTTCGAATCGTAAGCGTGCTCGATCCACGCTGTGCCCGGCGTGCTTGTTATTATGCAGGCAAGTATGGCCAGGCCATTCTTGTCGCGCAGGTCCAGCGGTATTGCCACGAAACCGGACCTGCGGTTGCTGCGGCCCCGGCCAAGGGTGAGGCGGGCGACCGCCACGTTCGACAGCCAGATATCCAGCGCCACGATTGCCGCAAGCCGCGGAATGAGTTGCCAGCGCCTTAGCCGTGGCTTGGATGGCTGCAACGCCGCCATGGCGCGGGAGGCACCCACCGCGATGGCTGCGCCGAGGAGGAACTGGCCTGGCGAGAAGGACGTGAGCAGCAACCACATCAGCAGGAGCGCTGCCGTCAGGAGCGGATAGGGAAGCACGCGACTCATCTTGCTGCGCTCCCCAGGGGAACCGGCTCCAGCACGCCCTGGATATAGCCGGAAGGGTCATGCAGGGATCTGGCGGCAGCGTCGGTATAGTTGATCATCGCTCCGCCTTTCACCGTCAGAAGCAGGCACAGCGCCAGCAGGCCGACGACGGGCGCCACTTCCACCACCAGAACGCGTGGGACCACCGCTTCCAGTGGGGCCCAGAAAATGCGGATGCCGCTGCGCATCATGGCCACCAATGCCGCAAGGCCGGAAAGGATGATCAGCGCAAAGAGCAACCAGACGCGCGGCGCAATTTCGGCAGAGCTGCCAAGGCCGTCCATATTGAGCATGCCCGCCAGCATGGCGAATTTGGCGATAAAGCCGGAAAGTGGCGGCAGGCCTGCGAGCAGGAGCGCAATACAGCCGAAGCATACGCCGAGCACGGCAAGTGCGCCTGGCATGATCACGCCCACCTGTTCATCCTCCTTTTCTTGCGTCTCCTCGCCATCCTCGCCATAGACTTCGATTGTGACTGCCAGCAGGTCGGCGCCGGGCTCGCGTGCCCGCTCCACCAGTTCGATGAGCATGAACAAGGCCGCCGTGGTGAAGGATGAAATGACGAGGTAGAACAGGGCTCCGGAGATGACCGGCACATCGCCGAGGCCCACAGTGGCGAGGAGGGTGCCCGAAGAAACAAGAACACTGTAGGCGGCAAGCCTGCCCAATGCCTGCGAGGCCAGTATGCCCGATGTCGCGAAGGCCAGCGTCGCGAGCCCTCCCCACATCAGCACGGTGCCGCCGAAATTCGTCAGCTCGCCCGACGTGCTGCCGAAAAGAAGCAGGCTGAGGCGCAGGACGACATAGACCCCCACCTTGGTGAGCACGACGAAGACCGCGCTGACTGGCGCGGCGGCAGCCACATAGGCTGAAGGCAGCCAGAAGCCGAGCGGCCACATGCCTGCCTTGACCAGGAATGCGACACCCAGCAGGCCAGCGCCTGCTTCCAGCAACATCCTGTTTTCGGACGGCACATTGGGCAGTCGGGCTGCCAGGTCCGCCATGTTGAGCGTTCCCGTGACGCCGTAGACGATGCTCACGCCGATCAGGAATAGAAGCGAAGCCGCGAGGTTGATCGCTATGTAATGCAGCCCGGAGCGGACTCGGAAGGCACCGGAACCATGCAGCAGCAAGCCGTAGGAGGCGGCCAGCGTCACCTCGAAGAAGACGAAGAGATTGAACAGGTCTCCCGTCAGGAACGCGCCGGCCAGCCCCATGAGCAAAAACTGGAACAGCGAATGGAAATGGGGGCCTGCCCGGTGCCATCGGGCCATGGAATAGATGAGGGCCGCCAGCGCCAAAATGGATGCGACCGCCAGCATCAGTGCAGAGAGTCGGTCCAGCACGAGCACGATGGCGAAGGGGGCAGGCCAGCTCGCAACGGCATAGGAAAGAGACAGGGCTTCGCTTCCCGCCGTTCCGCTGTCCGCCATCTGCATCAGTGCCAATGCCGTGACCACGAACAGAACGGAAGATGCGAGGCTGACCGCGGCCTTTGCCGTGTGGCGTATTTCGTCGATCAGGAGCAACGACGCTCCCGTGAGCAGCGGGAGCAGGACGGGAACGACGAGAAGATGCTTCATCCAGTCCATTAGCGGGACTCCCGCCCGTCGACATGGTCGCTGCCCGTCAGGCCGCGCGCTGCAATCAGCACGACGAGCAGGAGGGCGGTTGTGGCGAAACCGATCACGATAGCCGTGAGTACCAGCGCCTGCGGCACCGGGTCCGCATAATCTGCCGGGTTGCCTATGCCGTCGGGCCCAAGCACGGGCGCGGCGCCGAAGCGCAGCCGGCCCATGCTGACGATGAAGAGATTGACCGCGTAGGAAAGCAACGAGAGGCCGATGACGAGCTGGTAGGTGCGCGGGCGCAGTATGAGCCAGACGCCGGATCCGGTAAGCACGCCGATGGCGATTGCGAGCGTCAACTCCATTGCTGGCGCTCCTCCTCCTGTTGCCGCTCCTCTTCGAGGCGTGCCGCACGCAGGCGGCGGATCGACTGGTGGGCGATGGCGATAAGCATCAGCACCGTCGCGCCGACAACGAGCGTGAATACGCCGAGATCGAAAATGGTCGCGCTGGCCATAGGCACCTTGCCGACGAGCGGTAGTTCCACGTAACGGAAGTACGAGGTGAGGAAGGTGTCGCCCAGGAGCATGGAGGCGGTTCCCGTCAGGGCGGCCAGCAGCAGTCCGCCGCCGATCCATATCACCGGCAGTATGCGCAGGCGGTCTTCCACCCAGACTGTCCCGCCGGCCATGTACTGAAGGATGAAGCCGGCAGCCATCGCCACGCCCGCGACGAAGCCGCCACCCGGGGCATCGTGGCCGCGCAGGAAGAGATAGGCTGCCAGCACGATGATCACCGGGAACATCCATTGCATGATGACGGAGGGCATATAGAGATACTCCGCAGCCGTGGCGCCCGCCACACGGTCGGGCTCGGCCTCGTCAAAGGAAAGCTGGACCCGCTGCTGTTCCGGACGCTCGATCGTGTCGGGCGCCGGGCGGAAGCGCCGCAGCAGCGCAAATACCGTCAGCGCCACGATGCCGAGGACGGTTATCTCTCCCATTGTGTCGAAGCCGCGGAAGTCGACGAGGATCACATTGACGACATTGCGCCCGCCGCCTTCGCTGTAGGCCTTGTCGATGAAGAAGGTCGCGATCGTTTCCGGCGGCGTGCGGGTCATGACCGTGTAGGCGATCGCGGTCATGCCGGCGCCGGCCAGAACGGCGATCGCCAGGTCGCGTATCCGGCGCGCGCGGTCGAGCAGGTCGCTCGGTTCGCGCAGGGCTTCGGAGCGTTTGGGCAGCCACCTTATTCCGAGCAGGATGAGAACCGTCGTCACGATCTCCACGACAAGCTGTGTTGCCGCAAGGTCCGGCGCCGAGAGCCACACGAAGGTGACGCAGGTTACAAGTCCGGTGCCGCCCATCAGGACGAGCGCGGAAAGCCGGTGGAACTTGGCCCGATAGGCGGCCGCCACTGCGCATATCATGCCAACGCCCCATAGCGCCGCGAAGACGAGGTCGAAGCCCCCACCTGTCCCGCCTCCAAGGCTGCCTTCGGACTTGTAAAGCGGTATCCAGGCAGCGATGACGGCCAACACCACGAGCAATAGCATCTGCGGCTGCAGCCGCCTTGTTCCAAAGAGTTCCTCTACCCTGCGCGCGCCCCGCCATGAGATCGCGACCATGACGCGCTCGAATATCCTTTGACCCTGTATTCCGCCAAGCAGGGGAGGTCTCTCCGCGTGTTCAAGATAGTCAGAACCGACGAGATAGATCAGCGCGCCGGCCGCAAGCGCCACCGCGCTCAATGCCAATGGAAGCGTGAAACCGTGCCAGACGGCCAGGCTGTAGCGGGGAGTGTTGGCATCGAGCACCGAGGAAACCGCGGTGTGGAGAAACGGCCCGATCGTCAGGCCCGGAATAATGCCGATGACAAGACAGGCCACCACCAGGAACATGACCGGAAAGCGCATCCAGAAAGGCGGCTCGTGCGGATGCCGCGGAAAGGTCTCGGGCGGCTTGCCGAGAAAGATCGAGTGAATGAGCCGGATGGAGTAGGTGACCGCGAGTGCACTGCCGATTACCGCCGCATAGGGCGCCGCCCTGTCCAGCCAGGAATCGGTGTGTGTCGCGACCGCTTCCGCGAAGAACATCTCCTTGGAAAGGAATCCGTTCAGCAGCGGCACGCCAGCCATGGCGGCGCTGGCGACAGTAGCCAGCGTGCCGGTGATCGGCATGTAGCGGAACAGGCCGGACAGGCGCCGCAGGTCGCGAGTGCCTGCTTCGTGGTCGATGATCCCGGCGGCCATGAACAGCGATGCCTTGAAGGTGGCGTGGTTGATCATGTGAAAGATGGCGGCAACCGCGCCAAGCGGGCTGCCGAGGCTGAGCAGTAGCGTGATCAGCCCGAGATGGCTTATGGTCGAATAGGCCAGCAGCCCCTTCAGATCCTGCTGGAACATGGCAAGATAGGCGCCCAGCACAAGCGAGATCATGCCCGCAAGCCCCACAAGGGTGAACCATTCGGGCGTATCGGCGAGCACGGGCCATAGTCGCGCCATGAGGAACACGCCGGCCTTGACCATGGTGGCCGAATGCAGGAAGGCCGATACCGGCGTGGGTGCGGCCATCGCGTTTGGAAGCCAGAAATGGAAGGGGAACTGTGCGCTCTTGGTAAGCGTACCCAGCAGGAAGAGCACGAGCGCGGGGACGTAGAGAGGGTGTCCGCGGATTGCGTTGCCCGAGGCCAGTACGACATCGAGATCGTAGCTTCCGACAATATGCCCAATGATGAGGACGCCCGCGAGGAGCGCCAGCCCGCCGGTCGCGGTGACGGTCAGGGCCATGCGGGCGCCGTCTCGCGCCGTCTGATTATGATGCCAATAGCCGATCAGCAGGAAGGAGAAGATGCTGGTGAGTTCCCAGAACACGACCAGCAGGATGAGATTGCCTGACAGCACGACGCCCAGCATCGAGCCGGTAAAGGCAAGAAAGAAGAAGTAGAAGCGGCGGACCGGATCCTCAGGCGAAATGTAATAGCGCGTGTAAACGACGACGAGGAAGCCGATTCCGCTGACCAGGGCAGCGAAAATCCAGGCAAATCCGTCCATTCTCAGGACGAAGTCGACCCCCAGCGTTGGCAACCACTCTGCATGGTAGCGAAGCACCTGGCCATCCGTGACCGCAGGATAGAGCGAAAGGGTCGATACCAGGCATACCAGCGTCGTGAAACCAGCAAGCCAGGTCGAAGGAGTGCGCGAGTCCGATGGAAGCAGGATGGCGGCGAGGCCTGCCACGAAAGGAAGAGCGATGATCAAGGGCAGCAGATAAAGCTCCATCACTCTCCTTTTTCCGACCTGTAACCTGTGATCCCGCGTAGATTCTACGCTTCTAAGCTATCGATGGTGATCCGCCAACCTAAACCGTGGCTGGCGAAGGAATATTTCGGCCTTGCGCCGAGCTTGATCCCTTCAGCGGCCGCCGACACCTCTCGACCATTCAAATGCGCGGTCATTATTCTGGATGACTTACTGAATTTTCACGCATTCGAGGGGTGAAACAGTCAGGCCTTCCGTGCCACGCCAAGTTCCTCGAGCCGCCGAATCGCCGTCGGCGGCAACGGCGGAGGGTTGGGTTGCCCTGCCGCATCCACGAGCAGTTCATCGCAACCGGCCTCGGTCTCGGCGATCAGCCTCGCCATGAATTCCTGCTTGCCGAGCCCCGGCGGGATCGGTGGCAGGAAGCGCGCCCTTATCGTTCCCGGATAGCGCAGGAACTTGCGGCGGGGCCAGTAGAGCCCGGCCACATGGGCTACCGGAACCACCGGCAGGTGAAGCTGGCTGTAGAGTTCGACGATGCCGTATTTGTAGGCCGGCACGTCTCCCGGCGCGCGGCGCGTGCCCTCGGGATAGATGATGAGTTGGCGGGGGTTTCGCGCAAGCTCGGCTTTCGTTGCCGCCACGACGGATCGCAGCGCCTTGGCCCTGTTTCCGCGATCGACCGGGATCATCCTCATCTTGAGGATGTACCAGCCGAAGAACGGTATCCAGGTCAGCTCGCGCTTGAGAATGTAGAGGGGGTCGTCGAGAAATGGAAAGAAGGCGATCGCGTCCCAGAAGGACTGGTGCTTCGGCGCCAGTATGAAGGACCCTTCAGGCAGGTTCTCGAGCCCCGAAATATCGCTGCGCGTGCCGGCAAGAACGCGATAGAGCCACAGGCTGGTTCGCGACCAGAACTTCGGCACGAACCAGGCACTGTGGCGCGGCGCAAGGAAATAGAACGGCGCCCAGAAGAACATCTGAACGACCATGCTTGCATAAAAGGCCAGGTTGAAAGCCAGCGAGCGAAGATAGAGCATGTGACAGCCGGATGAATCCTGCAGGGCTGGTTACAGCAAGCGAAGACAAAAGAAAACGGCGCCACCTCGAAGGCCTTACCTGGCCCTGGCTGAAGCGCCTTCAGCGATAGAGATGCCCTGAGGCGTGGGCTTCAGTGGGACGATGCCGCGTGCAAGCGCCATCAGATATTTGTTGTATTCCGTAAACAGCACCCTCAGGGCTTCGGGATGGGTCAGCCAGCCGCCATTGTCGAGCTTGGTGTTGACCACGGGGTAGGGCTCCAGCCTGGCCGAGCCCAGAAACCTGCGCATCTCCAG
>SMEK01000788.1_pt1 | contig 10757 bp, 2 predicted proteins | sample 2456371 | NCBI WGS metagenome assembly SMEK01 (sample SAMN10132590, study PRJNA489261) | soil metagenome | isolation source: day1 antibiotic-loamy sand soil ammended with composted manure from dairy... | place: USA | collected 2015-04-01
ACAGGCTGGCAAGGGCTCGCTGATCCTGACCGGCGCCAACACGTACACCGGCGGCACCACGATCAGTCGTGGCACGTTGCAGCTCGGTAACGGCGGCACTACCGGGTCAATCGTTGGCGACGTGATGAACAACGGATCGCTGGTGTTCAACCGCAGCGATGACGTGACGTTCAAGGATATCGTCAGCGGCACTGGATCACTTGAACAGGCTGGCAAGGGCTCGCTGATCCTGACCGGCGCCAACACGTACACCGGCGGCACCACGATCAGTCGTGGCACGTTGCAGCTCGGTAACGGCGGCACCGGGTTCGCTCACGGGCGACGTGACGAACAATGCAACGCTGACATTCAACCGTAGCGACGACATAACATTCAACGGCATCGTCGATGGTACTGGTTCGCTGGTGCAATCAGGCCCGGGGAGATTGAATCTGACCGGCGCCAGCACTCATTCCGGCGGGACAACAGTCAGGGGTGGCACTCTGGAAATTGTGTCAGGAGCGAAGCTTGGCTCCGGCCCAATCACGGTGGGTGTGGACAATCTGTCCCTGAATTCCTTGTACACGCTGCAAGTGGGCGCTGGAGCCTCGCTCTCCAACCGCATCGTGCTGGAAGGGTTCGCATCACTGGACAATGCTGGCGCTCTCGGCGGCAATGTTGATTTCGGCGTGGAGGGAGATTCCAACGTGGAGGGAGCGAGTTCGGCTGCAGGCCGGAGTTCAAGAATCCTCAACCACGATACTGGCAGCATTCGAGCGAACAACACTGGAGTAATGTTCTACGGCTATTCAAATGCCGTCAAAAATATTGGCGGTGGAATCATCGAGGGCGGCAATGTTGGCATCGACCTGGGTCATGGTGGCTCGGTACTCAACGATGGTACCGGTAGCACCATCTTTTCTCCCGGAATAGCCATTCAATCCACCGTCGATGGAGGCCATGTGCAAAACCGGGGAGGCGGCATCATCACCGGAGGTGCGGTGGCTGTTGATTTGAACGATGGTGGCTTCGTGTACAACAGCATAGGAAGCACCATCAGTTCCCCCACAGGTACCGCCATCCGGTTCGAACTCGGGAGTGGTGAGGTCTCGAACAGCGGTGGTTCCACGATCACCAGCGGCTCGACGACTATCTACTTACAGAATGGCGGTAACGTTTCCAATGGCGCCGGATCCACCATCGAAACCACCGGAACAACGGGGGGTGACTGCGCCAGTACAGGTGATTGCGCGATTTTCGTCGCATCGGATGGCCACGCTCCCGGGAGTACCGACGGAAAGCTGAAATTGGCCAATGCAGGCAACATCGCCGGCAATGTCCAGTTGAATCCCACCGCACTCAACGATGTCACCTTGTGGACTGGCAGTTCCATCCAAGGCAACCTCGACATCGGCTCCAACCAGGGCGCCTTCCTGACTCTGGCCGGCGACGCGATCCCCGCGCAGTCTTACTCGCAGGCGGTCACCGGCTCAACCACGTTTGCAGGTAACTTGTATAAAAAAGACGCCGGCACTTGGGTGCTCGACGACAACAGCCTTACCCCGAGCACTATCCAGGTCGACGGCGGCACGCTGCAAATCGGCAAAGGCGGTACCGAGGGTTTCACCGGTGCGAGCCATATTGCCCTCCACGGCGGCAGGCTAACATTCGATCGCAGCGACGACGTGAGTTTCAACGGTATCGCCAGCGGTGCCGGCTCATTGGAGCAGGCCGGTGCCGGGCGGCTGACCCTGACAGGCGCCAATACCTACACCGGCGGCACGACGATCAGCCAAGGTACGTTGCAGATTGGCGATGGTGGTGCAACGGGCTCGATTATCGGTGATGTGACAAACAACGGGACGCTCGTGTTCGACCACGAAGCCTTCGGCATGTACCTGGACACGTACGAAGGTGTGATCAGCGGCAACGGTGGACTGGTAGTGCGGGGCGCAAGGAACAGGCTGGTCCTGACTGGCGCCAATACCTATACCGGGGGTACATCGATTCTCTATGGCCAATTGAAAATTGGTGATGGTGGTACGACCGGATCGATCATCGGCAATGTGTCGTCCAATGGAGCATTGCTATTTGATCGCAGTGACGACCTGGAGTTTGACGGCATCATCAGTGGAGCCGGCTCCGTTTATCAGATTGGCAAAGGCAAACTGACGCTGACGGGCACCAATACCTACACCGGTGGAACTTCCGTAACAGAGGGCGGAACCCTGCAAGTTGGCGATGGCGGAACCCGCGGCACTCTCGGCCCAGCTCCTGTCACGATTGGACAGCACTCCTCGCTCATATTCGATCGTAGCGATGACGTGATTTTCGCGGACAATGTCATATTTACGCAGGAAGTATCGGATGAGGGCTATGGCTCACTCGTCCAGGCAGGCACAGGCACGCTGACATTTACACACGGGTACACCGGAACTTATGGCGGCACGATAACGATTCAACGTGGCACTTTGAAGCTCGGCAACGGGGGCCCGATTGCTTCCTCCCACGAGATGAATGTAAACGTCGTCGACAATGGCAAGTTGGTGTTTGATGCAGGCAACGACCTGGACTTTACCGGTGTGATAACGGGGTCGGGATCCCTGGAGAAGCGTGGGGCATACAAGCTGGTTTTGAATGCAACCAACACATATGCCGGAGGCACCACGGTCAGAAATGGCACGTTGCAGACAGCAGAGGTCTTGCCCGGCCAAGTTACGGTGGAAGCAGGCGCCGTACTCGATGGTTACGCCGTTGGCAGCGCGAGCATCGGCGTACCGGGTGTGGCAGGCGATCTTTCGAATGCTGGCAAGGTCGCCGTTCATGGCGGTGATTCCACGGTAGGTGGAAACTTTACCCAATCAGCCACAGGCACGTTGGCGATCAGCCTCGGCAGCAAACTTGCCGTGCTTGGCACAGCCACACTCGACGGCGGCACGCTGGAGGTCACCGGTGCCGACAGCGGTTACGTGAGCAATACCCACACCGACGTCCTGACCGCAGACGAAGGTGTCACCGGCACCTTCGACGCGTTGGTCAAGAGTGCAGGCGTGGTGTTCACAGCCACGACCATCAACTACGACGCCAACAGCGTGTGGCTGGACACCACCGGCCTGGACGTGACCACGGCAGCTGCCGGTAACGGCGTGAGTTACACCGCGGCTTCGATGGGCAGCGCGCAGCGGGTGCAAGGTGCGTTCGAGCAGTTGAACAGCAAGATCGCGGCCGGCAAGACCGCCGGCGTGTCGAGCGACTTCGTGCGGGCTGCCGGCCAGTTTCAGCAGGCGCCCACGCTGCAGGCAGCACAGGCATCGCTGCAAAGCCTGTCTGGCCAGTTGCATGCGGCCAGTGCGGCGATGACGTTCAAGGCCATCGATGCGTCGAGTCGTGCGTTGTCGGATCGGTTTGACACGCTGCTCGACAAGGGCAATGGGTTCGGCATGTGGATGCAGAACCTCAATGTCGGTGGTGGCATGGCGCGCGCCGGTTTCGATGGCATCGACTTTCAGTTGAACGGCTGGCTGGTCGGCAGCGATCGCCGGATCGGCCATTCCGGCGTGGCCGGTTATGCGTTTGGCCAGAGCCGCGGGCAGCAGCGATTGGACCAAGGCTTCGACCGTGACAACAGCCGCAGCACCGAGGGCATGATGTACGCGGGCTGGCTCAACGGGAACTGGTACACGCAGGGTCGGGTCGGCTTCGGTCGTTTCCAGCAGGATGTCAGCAGGCAGCTTCTGCTGGGCAACAGCATGCAGGGCGTGCGTACCCGGTACGACGGCAACTACAACGTGGCCTACGGCGAGAGCGGACTGCACTTTGGCGGCAGCACCAGTCACGTCACCCCATTCGTCAACGTGCAGTACGCGCGGATCGATCGGGACGGCTTCGCCGAGCAAGGCGCCGGTGGTTTCGGCCTGCGCAGCAACGCGCAGACGGTCGATCGGTGGCAGGCGGGCATGGGCGTACGTGCAGGCCGTCGCTGGAACCTGGACCACGGGCGCTCCGTCGATTTCAGCGCACGCGCGCAGTGGCAACGCACCCTCGCCTCGCACGGCGACGTGTTCGATGCGAGTTTCACCGGCATGCAGCAATGGCAGCCGCTGGCCGGCATCGGTCTGTCGCGCTACAGCGGCCTGATCGGTGTCGGGCTGGACGCAACACTGTCGGCGCGCACGACGTTGAAGTTCGGCTACGACTACGAAGTCGGCCAGCGCGACCAGGCGCAGATGATGTCGGCACGGCTGAACGTGGCGTTCTGACGCGGGCGGTCGTCTTGATGGAACGGGTCGGGGGCAATCATGCGGGTGATTGCCCCCGGTTCGATGGGTGCCGGTTCATGCTTCGTTCGCGCCCGGAGCCTGTTGGAATACCGCACACGGAAGGTACGGGTGTGGCGACAGGGAACGAGGAATCGAAGCGGCACTCTCGCATGTCGCCCTTCGACTTCACTTGCTGTCGCAAGCTCCGCTCAGCGGAACGGGATGAGGTGGCGCTTCGACTCCGCCGGCTGCGCGGGCAACGCTCAGCGGGAACGGTTTGCTGGTTGGAGTTAAAGGGTTCCAGCCGCTACGCGACCTGTGCCTTGCCCAACGCCTTCAGGCGCCTCTTCTCTGCCCTGCGCGCTTTCCGCATCGCCTTGCGGATCTTGCGGTCGTGGTTCCACAAATAGATCGCCGGCGTGCTCAGCAACGTCAGCAACTGCGACACCAGCAGGCCGCCGACGATGGCAATGCCCAGCGGCTGGCGCATTTCCGAGCCGATGCCGAAGCCGATGGCCAGCGGCAGCGCCGCGCCCATCGCGACCAGGGTAGTCATGGTGATCGGGCGGAAGCGCACGAGCGCGGCTTCGCGGATCGCTTCGGGTGCGGACAGGCCGCGTTCGCGTTCGGCGACGAGGGCGAAGTCGACCATCAGGATGGCGTTTTTCTTGACGATGCCGATCAGCATGAGGATGGCGATGATCGCCATCATCGAGATCTGGGTCTGCGTGACCAGCATGGCGAGGAAGGCGCCCACGCCGGCGGCCGGCAGGGTGGACAGGATGGTCAGCGGGTGGCCGAGGCTTTCGTAGAGGATACCCAGCACGATGTACATCGCCAGGATCGAGCCAAGCAGCAGGATCATGCCGTTGGACTGGGCCTGCTTGAGGCGCTGGTTGGCGCCGGTGAAATCCACCCGCATGCCGGCTGGCAGGCCCGCCGCGTAGGCAGCCTGTTCCACCAGTTTGACGCCGCGATCCTGCGGTACGTCCTTGGCCAGGTTGTAGCTGACCGTGGCGGCTTGCAGCTGGTTGTGGTGGCGCACGCGGATCGGGCTGATGTTCGGTTCGATTTTCGCCAGCGCGGACAGCGGGATCATCCGGCCCTGCTCGTTGCGCACACGGATGTTGAGCAATGATTCGGGGCTGGCCGCCTGCGTCGCGCCGGTGGTGAGCACCACCGCGTACTGGTTGATGTCGGAATAAATCTGCGACACCTGGCGCTGGCCGAACGAGTTGTACAGGGCCGAGTCGATGGTGCCGATGCCCACATGCAGGCGGCCGGCGGCTTCGCGATCGATCTTCAGCAGCTGCTGTTTGCCGACCTGGTCGAAGTCGCTGCCGACGTCGCGGAACTCCTCGATGGTGCGCATCTGCCGCACGATTTTCAGCACCCATGGCTGCACGTCGGCGCCATCGGTGCTGATCAGCTGGAACTCGTACTGGCCACCGCCGTCGCCGCTGCCGCCGCCACCCAGGAATTGCGCGGCGCTGACCGAGACTTTCACGTCGGGCAACTGGTCGTAGTGTTTCGACAGCCGCTCGACCACCTGCTTGATGCCTTCGTCGCGCTGGCCCGGACCGCTGCCGTGCGGCTTCAGGTCGACAAACATCTGCGCGCTGTTGCCAACCGCGCCACCGCCGCCGCCATCACGGCCGAGCATGGTCAGCTGGTCGAGCACGGCCGGGTCGGCCCGCATGATCTTCGCCACCGCCAGCGTGCGTTCGGTCATCTGTGCGGGCGAGATGTTGGCGTCGGCGCGGATGTCGACCTGTAACTGGCCGGTGTCCTCGTCGGGCATGAAGGTGCCGCCGGCGGTCTGCGCCACGGCCCAGCCGAGGAAGCCGGTGAGGATCAGCAGGGCCAGCGGTTGCCAGCGCATGATCCGGCGATGGCGCATCGCCCAGTCCAGCGCGCGCTCGTAGATGCGCAGCAGGTTGCGGTCGAAATTTTCCACCGCCTGTTCGATCCGTCCGGGCGGTTTGCGGTTGGCCGGCTCGTGCTCCAGCATCCACGCGCACAATGCCGGCGTGAGGGTGAGCGAGACCAGTGCCGAGATCACCACCGCGGCGGTCAGCGTGACCGAGAACTCGCGCAGCAGCATCACCAGCATGTTGTTGCCGAACAGCAAGGGTGCGAATACGGCTACCAGCGACAAGGTGATCGAGACCACGGTGAAGCCGATTTCGCCGACGCCTTTCAGCGCCGCGTCCATCGGCGGCTCACCGCGTTCCATGTGGCGCACGATGTTCTCGATCACCACGATCGCATCATCCACCACGAAGCCGATGCACAGCACCAGCGCCACCAGCGACAAGGTGTTGAGGGTGTAGCCGAGCACCCACATCACCACGAACGCGCCGGCCAACGACAACGGCACGCTCAGCGTGGCGATCAGGGTCGGGCGCAGCCGGCGCAGGAACACCAGCATCACCAGCACCACCATCGCGATCGAGATCAGCAGCGCCACCTGCACTTCGTGCAGTGCCGACTTGGTGGTCTGGGTGAGGTCGAACACCGGCGCCATCGAGACGTTCTGCGGCAGCGACGCGCGCAGTTGCGGCAGGCGCGCGCGGATCGCCTCGACCGTGGCCACCGCGTTGGCCTCCGGCCGCTTGGTGATCTGCAGGCCGACCGTGCGCGATTCGTTGAACCATGCCGCCTGGTACTGGTCCTGCTGGCCGCCGTAGACCTTGGCCACGTCGGACAAGCGCACCGGCGTGCCCTCTTTCGAGGCAATCAGCAGGCGCGCGAATTCGGCCGGCTGCTGCAGGCCATCGGTGGCGCTTACCGTCATCTGCGTGAGGCCGTTGCCCAGGATGCCCTGCGGCGAGGTGACGTTGGCCGCGACCAGCGCGTTGGCCACGTCGTTGGCGGTAAGACCCTTCGCCGCCAGCGCGGCGGTATCCAGCTCGATCCGCACCGCATGCGGGGTGCCGCCGAACACCTGCACCTGGGCCACGCCGCTGATCTGCGCCACGGCGGGCTTGAGGATCGTATCGGCCAGGTCGAACAGCTGGTCCTGCGGCAGCCCGGTGGAGGTCAGCGTGAGGAACAGGATCGGGATCTGCGCGGTATCGAACTTGAAGTATTGCGGCGGCGACGGCATGCCGGTAGGCAAGTCGACCGCCGCTGCATTGATCGCCGCCTGCACGTCGCGCGCCGCGCTGTCGGCGGTGCGATCCATGGTGAAACGCACCATCACCGAGGCGGAGCCCTCGTTGGCGTTGCCGTACATCTCGTCGATGCCGGGGATGCGCCCCAGGTGCCGCTCGAGCGGCGCCAGCACGGTGTTGGCCATGGTCTGCGCGCTGGCGCCGGGCTGGCTGGCCACCACGTAGACGCCGGGGAAATCCAGCGACGGCAGCGCCGCCACGCCCAACAGCAGATAGGCCCACAACCCCGCCAACATCAAGCCGATGGCGAGCAGCGAGGTACCGACCGGGCGACGGATCAGGGGCGCGAAGATATTCATGTCGACGTTATGCCCTGCGGCACGCGCCGGCGTATGTGCCTGAAGTCCACACCCTGCCGGAAGACAGGGGTGGTTCATGGCTTCGTGAGGAGGTTCGCGACAACCCGCAGGTCGGGGTGAGCGCCAGCGATCCCCAACATGTCGGCGCCGTGGTGTTGGGGTCCGTGTTCGCTCATCCCAACCTACGAGGTTGCAGCGCGCCGGCCGGGATGACTCCCGCAGGAGCGCACCCTGTGCGCGAGCTCTCCGTCACGTGACCCAAAAGCTCGCGCACAGGGTGCGCTCCTACGGATGCTGGGGAATTCCGCGAGGATCGGTGACAGCTATTTCGGCAAGGCCGGCATTTGCTGTTGCATGGCACGCTGGCGCTTGATCTCGGCGCGCAAGGCGCGGCGTTTCGCCTTGCGTTCGCGATGGTCGTGCTGCCACAGGTAGATCGCCGGGGTGCTCAGCAGGGTCAGCAGTTGCGACACGAACAGGCCGCCGAGGATGGCGATGCCGAGTGGCTGGCGCATTTCCGAGCCGTGGCCGAAACCAATCGCCAGCGGCAGTGCCGCACCCATGGCCACCAGGGTGGTCATGGTGATCGGCCGGAAGCGCACCAGCGCCGCCTCGCGGATAGCGACCGGCGGGGACATGCCGTGGTCGCGTTCGGCGACCAGGGCGAAGTCGACCATCAGGATCGCGTTTTTCTTGACGATGCCGATCAGCATCAGCACCGCGATCACCGACATCAGGGTGAGCTGGGTCTGGGTCAGCAGCATGGCGAGGAACGCACCCATGCCGGCTGCCGGCAGGGTCGAGAGGATCGTCAACGGGTGGATCAGGCTTTCGTACAGGATGCCCAGTACCACGTACATCACCAGGATCACCGCCAGCAGCATGATCAACGCGTTGTTCATCGCATCGAGCAGGTTCTTGTTGTCGCCGCTGTACTTTTTCTGCACCCCGCTCGGCAGCTGCGCGGCGAACATCGCCTGGTCGACCAGCTTCAATCCTTCGGCCTGGGTGACGCCCTTGTCCAGGTTGTAGTTGATGGTGGCCGATTCGAGCTGGTCGTTGTGGCTGATGGTGACCGGCGCGATATGCGGCTCGATTTTCGCCAGCGCGGACAGCGGAATCATCTTGCCCTGCGTGTTGCGCACATGGGTGTTGAGCAGGGTGGCCGGGCTCAGCGATTCGGCGCTGCTGGCGGTGATCACCACGCGGTACTGGTTGATGTCGGAGTAGATGGTGGACACCGGGGTCTGGCCAAACGCGTTGGCCAGCGCGGTGTCCACCTGGGCCAGGCTCACGTGCAGCCGCGCGGCGGCGTTGCGATCCACCCGCAGCATCTGCTGCTTGCCGATGCTGTCGAAGCTGGTGCTGACGTTGCGGAACTGCTTCATGCCACGCATCACGCCCGCCAGTTTCAGGGTCGGCTGCTGCAACGGCGTGCCATCCAGGCTGCTCAGCTGGAAGGCGTATTGCCCCTTGCCGCCGCCACCGCCACCACCGCCGCCGATGAACTGGTTGACGGTGAGCGACACGTCCAGATCCGCGACGGTCTTGAAGTGCTTGTCCAGCCGATCGACCACCGCCTGCGCCGCAATGGTGCGCTCGCCCGGCTGATTGCCGAGCGGCTTCAGGTCGACGAACAGGCTGGACTGGTTGCCGACCGAGCCGCCGCCATTGCCGCCGCCGAGGAAGGCGGACACATCGCCCACCGCCGGATCGGCCTGGATCTTCGCCGCCACCTCCTGGGTGCGTTTGGCCAGCAAGGTGGGCGAGATGTTGGCGTCTGCGGTGATGCTCACCTGCAGCAGGCCGGAATCTTCTTTCGGCATCAGCCCGCCACCGGCGGTCATCACCACGGCCACGGCCATGCCGATGGTCAGCACCAGCAGGATGATCGGCTGCCAGCGCATCATCCGGCGATGGCGCATGGACCAGTCCAGCGAGCGCTCGTAGATGCGCAGCATGCCGGTGTCGAAACGCTCCGCGATGCGTTCCAGCCGACCTGGCGTGCGCTTGCCCTCGGGCTCGTGTGCCAGCCATGCGCCGCACAGCGCCGGGGTCAGCGTGAGCGAGACCAGCGCGGAGATCACGATGGTGGCAATCAGGGTCACCGAAAATTCGCGCATCAGCATGGTGAACATGTTGTTGCCGAATACCATCGGCCCGAACACGGCGATCAGCGACAGCGTGATCGAGATCACCGTGAAGCCGATCTCGCGCACGCCGGTCAGTGCCGCCTGCAGCGGCGCCATGCCGCGCTCCATGTGCCGCACGATGTTCTCGATCACCACGATCGCGTCGTCCACCACGAAACCCACGCACAGCACCAGCGCCACCAGCGAAAAAATGTTGAGGGTGAAGCCGAGCATCCACATCAGCACAAACGCGCCGGCCAGCGACAACGGCACGCTGAACATCGCGATCACGGTGGGCCGCAGCCGGCGCAGGAACACCAGCATCACCAGCGCCACCATCACGATGCTCATCAGCAGCGCCACCTCCACCTCGTGCAGCGCCGAGACGGTGGTTGGGGTGAGGTCGAAGATCGGCGTGATCGTGACGTCGGCCGGCAGCACCGCGCCCAGCTCGGGCAGGCGCTCGCGAATCGCCGCCACCGTGGCCACGGCATTGGCTTCCGAGCGCTTGTTGATCTGCATCACCACCGCGCGCTGGCCGTTGAACCACGCCGCGGCGTACTGGTTTTCCTGGCCGCTGGCGATCGTCGCCACGTCGGCCAGTCGCACCGGCGTGCCGTCATGGCCGGCAATCACCAGCGAGGCGAAATCCTGCACCGTATGCAGCGAATCATTGGCGCTCACCGTCATCCGCGTGACGCCGTTGCTGAGCGTGCCCTGCGGCGAGGTGACGTTGGCCGCGCGTAGCGCATTGGCCACGTCGTTGGCGGTGATGCCCATGTTCACCAGCGCGCTGGTGTTCAACACGATGCGCACCGCCTTGGGCGTGCCGCCGCCCACCTGCACCTGGGCCACGCCGGGGATCTGCGCCACGGCCGGCTTCAGCAAGGTGTCGGTGAGGTCGTACAGCTC
>SMEK01000770.1_pt1 | contig 10753 bp, 10 predicted proteins | sample 2456371 | NCBI WGS metagenome assembly SMEK01 (sample SAMN10132590, study PRJNA489261) | soil metagenome | isolation source: day1 antibiotic-loamy sand soil ammended with composted manure from dairy... | place: USA | collected 2015-04-01
GCCGGGTCTTGTGGCTGCCGCAGGCGCTCAGCAACAGCGCCGTCAGCAGCAACAGGACGAGCCTCATCGCGACGCGTCCACCCGGCCCACGCCGGCCGCGATCTCGCCGGCCAGCTGGTTGACCGCCATCGCATACAGCGGGCTGCGGTTGTAGCGCGTGATCACGTAGAAATTCTGGAAGGTGAACCAGTACTCCGGCCCGTTCACGCCATCCAGCTTCTGCAGGCTCGCCGGCTGTGCCGGCGACAGCGGCTGCAGCGGCGCGTAACCCCACGCCTCAAGCTGTTCCAGCGGCCACTGCGGTTTGGCGTCCTTCACCGTGATCGGTTGTGCCGCCGCATCCGGCTGCGCGCGCGCGGCCACCGGACCGCCGTCGACCCAGCCATGCTTCGCGAAATAATTGGCCACGCTGGCAAAGATGTCCGGCATCGATTTCTGCAGGTCGATGCGGCCGTCATGATCGGCGTCCACAGCATAGTCGCGGATGCTGGTGGGCATGAACTGGCCCCATCCCTGCGCGCCGGCATACGACCCGGTGAGCGTGTCGATCGGGCCGGCCAGATGGTTGTCCGGCATCTCCAGCAATTCCTTCAACTGCTCGCGAAAGAATTTCGCCCGCGGCGGGTAATACAACCCCAGCGTGACCAGCGCGTCGAGCACCTTGTACTTGCCGGTGTTGCCGCCGTAGCTGGTTTCCACGCCGATGATCGCCACGATGTACTCAGGCGCCACGCCGTACTGCCGGCCGATTTTTTCCAGCAGCGCACGATGCTCACGGTAGAACGCGATACCGTCGTCGATGCGCTTGTCGGTGAGGAAGATCGGCCGGTAGTCCTTCCAGGGTTTGCCCTCGGCCGGACGGCTGATCGCATCGAGGATGCTCTGCTGTTTCTTCGCGCCATCGAGCAGCGCACTGAGCACCCGCGGACTCTTGCCGGTATCGGCCGCCACCTCGCGCACCAGCTCGGCCTGGCCGGGGTGGGTTTGCGCATGAACGGGGATGGAAACAAGCGCACCGAGCAGAATCAGAATCGGTAGCCGAAGGCGAGGAAAGTGATGCATGTCGGGGCTTTTTCTGGATTTTCCTGATGATGAAACAAGCCTAACATGCTCAATTGCAACAGACTCCATCCGGCGCGGCACCTAATGTGCCGGGAAACCCGGCAAGCATCGCCTCGGCCCGGGAATCGCTCTGGCCTGCTCCGGATCCGCGCGATCGGCCGATCATCGCCACCGATTTGCTCGAGCCCACATCCTAGATGTGCATCTTGCGATTGGCGTGGATCGACATCAAGACGCCGAAACCCGTCAGCAGCGACACCGCCGAGGTGCCGCCGTAACTGATCAGCGGCAGTGGCACGCCGACCACCGGCAACATGCCGGCGATCATGCCGCCGTTGACGAACACGTAGACGAAAAAGCTCATGCCGATCGCGCCGGCAAGCAGTCGCGAATAGGTATCGCGCGCTTCCATCGCGATCCACAGGCAGCGACCGATGATGAAGGCGTACAGCGCGATCAACGCGATCACCCCGATCAGGCCGAACTCCTCGGAGAACACCGCGAAGATGAAATCGGTGGTGTGTTCGGGCAGGAAATCCAGCCGCGACTGCGTGCTGTGCTGCCAGCCCTTGCCGAAGATGCCGCCGGAGCCCACCGCTATCTGCGACTGGATGATGTGCCAGCCATTGCCCAGCGGATCGGATTCCGGGTTGAGCAGGGTCAGTACGCGATCGCGCTGGTACTGGTGCAGGAAATGCCAGCCCACCGGAATCATGCCGGCCACCGCGCCGACCAGCAGGCCGATGCGCCACCACGCCATGCCGGACAGGAACAACGCAAACGCGCCCGCGGCCGTCACCAGCACGGCGGTGCCAAGGTCGGGCTGTTCGGCGATCAGCCCGGCCGGGATGGCGATCAGCAGGCCGACCATGGCGATGTCCTTCCAGCCGGGCGGCAACTGGCGCGGGTGCAGGTACCAGGCCACCATCATCGGCATGGTCAGCTTCAGCAATTCGGACGGCTGGAAGCGCATGAAACCGAGATCCAACCAGCGGATCGAACCGCGCCCCTCGCCGAGGATCGCCACCACCACCAGCAAGGCAGTGCTGCCGGCGTACAGCCACGGCGTCCAGTTGCGCAGCACCGACGGCGAAATGCGCGAGACCAGCAACAGCAACGCGGCGCCGAGCAGGAAGCGGCCCGCCTGCCCACCGACCAGCGACAGGTTGGCGTCGCCGGCGCTGTACAGCGTGACCAGCCCGATCGACGCCAGCAGGAACAGGCCAAACGCCAGCGGCAGATCGATCCGTGGCCGGCTCAGGATGCGGCGGACGAACCGATGCGCCCGCGCGTACAGGGCTTCGATCATGGCGTCGCTCCGGCTGGTACCGGCAGCAGCGGCGCGTCTTCCGGCGCGTCATCGACATTCGCGGCCGGCGGGGTGGCCTCGGGCGTATCCGGCGTCAGTCGCCGGCTCCCCGGAAGGCTGCCGCCCTGCCCAGCCAGCCAGGTATCGAGAATCGCGCGCACGATCGGACCGGCCGCCTCGGCGCCCCAGGAACCGGATTCGAGAATCGCCGCCACGGCGATCTGCGGATTGTCCGCCGGCGCATAGGCAACGAACCATGCGCGATGGCGGGTGGCCAGATAGGCCTTGCTGCGATTGGTCTCGTAGGCGTTGGTGGTGCGCGAGAATCGCTCGGCGGTGCCGCTCTTGCCGGCCATCAGGTACGGAAAGCCGACACCGAGCTTGCGCCCCGTGCCCCTGGCGCCGTAGATCACCTGTTCCATGCCCCGGTTCACCACATCCCAGTCGGTCGGGTTGTGGATCAGCGACGGCCCGCTGGGTGGATTGGGCAACGGCTGCGGCTTGGTGCCGGCACCGCCCTGGGTGGCCATCGCCAGGCGCGGCGTATACGGCACGCCGTGACCGGCAAAGGTGGCGATGGCATGCGCCAATTGCAGTGGCGTGACCGCCCAGAAGCCCTGGCCGATGCCGGCGATCACGGTTTCACCGGGATACCACGGCTCCTTGAAATTGGCCGCCTTCCACTCGCGCGAAGGCAGCACGCCGGACGACTCGCCGATCAGGTCGATACCGGTGGGTTTGCCGAAGCCGAACTTGCCCATGTAGGCGCTGAAGCGGTCGATGCCCATGTCCAGCGCGAGCTTGTAGAAATAGGTGTTGACCGACATCTCGATCGCCCGCACCAGATCCACGGTGCCCACGCCGCCACGCTGGTCGTCGCGGTAGCCGCGCGACTGACCGGGGATGTAGAACACGCCGGTGGACAACACCGTGTCGCCGGGTTTGCGCATGCCGGTCTCCAGGCCGGCCAGGCCAACCAGCGGCTTCACCGTGGAACCGGGTGGATACACCCCGCGCAGCGCGCGGTTGTACAGCGGCTTGTCCGGGTCGTTGGTCAGTGCGCTGTAATCGGTCTGGCTGATGCCGTTGACGAACAGGTTGGGGTTGAACGTGGGCACGCTGACCATCGCCAGCACCTGGCCGTTGCGCGGATCGATCACCACCGCGGCGCCCGGCCGGCCCTCGAACGCGATTTCGGCGACTTTCTGCAGGCGCGCGTCGATGCTCAGGTACAGGTTCTTGCCCGGGGTCGGCGCGTGCGTTTCCAGCACGCGCTGGGTGCGCCCGTCGGCATTCACCTCCAGCAACTCGTAGCCCGGGCTGCCGTGCAGCAGGCTTTCATACGAGCGCTCGATACCGGTACGGCCGACGTGGCTGGTGCCCTTGTAGCGAACCGGGTCGAGGCGCTCCTGGTCGTCGGCGTCGATGCGCCCGACGTAGCCCACCACGTGGGCAAACATCTCGCCCAGCGGATAACGCCTGGTCAGGTAAGGCACCACGTCGACGCCCGGGAAACGCCAGCGGTTCACCGCGAAGCGGTCGATCTCGTCTTCGGTCAGGCGCAGCTTCAGCGGCACGCTCTCGAAGCGGCGACTCTGCTTGAGCTGCTTGTGGAAGGCCTCCAGGTCATCCTCGCCCAGCGGCACCACCTGGCCCAGGCTGTCCAGCAGGGCCGGCAGGTCCTTGACCTGTTCGGGCACCACTTCAAGCCGGAACGCCGGCACGTTGTCGGCCAGCAGCACGCCGTTGCGATCGTAGATCAACCCGCGCGCAGGCGGGATCGCCCGCGGCTTGACCCGATTGGCCTGCGAGCGCGTGACGAACTCGTCGTGATGGGTCACCTGCAGGAACACGAAGCGGCTCAGCAACAGACACAGGCTCAGCACGATCAGCACGAATCCGGTCAGCGCACGCCGCCGGAACAGCAGGCTCTCGCCACGCGGATCCTTGATCGATCGCCGGATTCTCATGTCACTGGTTCATGGCTCATTGGATCCGCAACCGTGCGCGCAGGTCGTCGAGCAGCAGGAACAGGAACGGCCACAACGCAGCCCCCACGAACGGTGATATCCACCAGCTCGCCGGCGGCAACGAGGCGCCGGCCAACACCCGCACGATCAGCAGCAGCACGCGATCGTTCAACAGCAGCGCCAGCACGGCCAGCGTCTGCTGCCACATCGGGAAGAAGCGCAACCGCGAACGGAACCGCAGCACGATGAACACCAGCGCGCACAGGCGCAACGCCTGCTCGCCAAGCACCACGCCATTGAGCAGGTCGGCACAAAGACCGATCAGGAAGGCCAGCCCGAGGGTGACCCGATCCTCCGACTCCAGCGACCAGTACAACAGGAACAGCGCCGGCCAGTACGGTTTGAACGGCTCAAGCACACCAGGCAGCGGCACCAGCATCGAGACCAGCGCAAACGCCAGCGTTCCCACGAACCACCACAGGCTCAGTCGCTGCCGGTTCATCGCGGCACCTCGCCGGATTTCACCGGTGCAGGCTCGGTGGACGACGCATTCGGGGCCAATTCGCGCGGCGGTCCCATCGCCGTCACCGGCGCGGGCGGACCGTCGGGCTCGGCCTGGTCATGCAACAGCAACACATCTTCGCTGCGATCGATATCCGCCGCCGGCCGTGCCTGCGCCACCTGGAACATGCCGGTGGTGGCCGGGGCTGCCGACACCACCTCGCCCACCGGGAAACCCGGCGGAAAGCGTCCGCCGAGGCCGGAGGTAAGCAATTTGTCGTCGGCACGCACGTCGGCGGCCAGCGGAATGTTGGGCAAAACCAGTTGGTCGCCGTCGCGCGATCCGTAAGCCACCGTACGCAACCCGGTCCGCTCGATCACCACCGGGATGGCGTGTACCGGGTCGGTGATCAGCATCACCACCGAGGTGGTCGGCAGAACCTCCTTCACCTGACCCATCACGCCGTGCGCATCGATCACCGGTTGGCCCGGTCGCACGCCATCACGCGCGCCCATGTTCAGCGTGAGCTGATAGCGGTAGGCACCAAGGTCCACGCCGATCACCCGCGCCAGTTGCACGTTCAACTCCAGGCTGTGCTGGGTATCGAGCAGTTCCTTCAGGCGCTGGTTCTGCTCGGCAACCGCCGCCATGCGATTCAACTTGGCGTTGGCCAGCAACAGATCCTCGCGCAGGCGCTGGTTCTGTTCGGTGAGCCGCTGGCGATCGGCAAACGCCACGCTCATGGTGCGCACGCCCACCGCCGGCAAGCCGGCCAGCCGATAGACCGGCTCCACCACCGCCGCGGTGGCGGAGCGCAAACGCCACAGCCAGCCGTTGCGCTGGTCGAGCACCATCAGCACCACGGCCAGCGCCAGATAGACGATCAGCCGCAACGTGCCGGCGGCGTTGCCGGCGAACAGCGGCGAGGATTCATCGCGCGTGCGCACCATGGTCAGCCACCACCCATGGTCGCCGGGCAGCCGGCCCCGGCGGTTTGCGCCCGCGGCCGCAGTGCCCGTTCGTGCGCGGCGAAGTGGGCGGGCAGCATCAGAGACATGTCCACCAGGCCGCCATTCGACGGGTCACCAAACGACCGTGCCGCCGACGCCAGCGCGATCTTCGTGCAAAACGGACCCGTGCCATGCGCTGCCGCCTGACGGCCACTCGACGGCAACACGGGGCGATTGGAGGCCATGGACCGGCCTGTTATTCGGGTGCGAAGAAGTCGCTGCCGTGCTGATCGATCAGCTCCAGCGCCTTGCCGCCGCCACGCGCCACACAGGTCAACGGATCGTCCGCCACCTGCACATGCAAGCCGGTTTCCTCGGAAATCAGGCGGTCCAGATCGCGCAGCAATGCGCCGCCGCCGGTGAGCACGATGCCGCGCTCGGCCACGTCGGAGCAAAGCTCCGGCGGTGTCTGCTCCAGCGCCGACTTGACCGCCGCCACGATGCCGGCGAGCGGCTCGTGCAGTGCCTCGAGGATCTCGTTGGAGTTGATGGTGAACATGCGCGGCACGCCCTCGGCCAAATTGCGGCCGGAGATCTCGATCTCGCGCACCTCACCCTGCGGGAAGGCGCAGCCGATCTGCAGCTTGATCTTCTCGGCGGTGGATTCGCCGATCAGCGTGCCGTGGTTGCGTCGCACGTAGTTGATGATGGCCTCGTCGAAACGGTCGCCACCCACGCGCACCGATTGCGAATAGACCACGCCATTGAGCGAAATCACGGCCACCTCGGAGGTGCCGCCACCGATGTCCAGCACCATCGCGCCACGCGCCTCATGCACCGGAATGCCGGCACCGATCGCGGCCGCCATCGGCTCCTCGATCAGGAACACGTCGCGTGCGCCGGCACCTTCAGCCGATTCCTTGATCGCGCGGCGCTCGACCTGGGTCGAACCGCACGGCACGCACACCAGCACGCGCGGGCTCGGCCGCAGCAGGCGGGACTTGTGCACCTGCTTGATGAAATGCTGCAGCATCGCCTCGGTCATGGTGAAGTCGGCGATCACGCCATCCTTCATCGGCCGGATGGTGGCGATGTTGCCCGGCGTACGGCCAAGCATGCGCTTGGCGTCGGTACCCACCGCCGCGATCGTGCGCGGGCCGCCCGGGCCGCGATCCTGACGAATCGCCACCACCGAAGGCTCGTTCAGCACGATGCCCTGGCCACGAACGTAGATCAGCGTGTTGGCCGTACCGAGGTCGATGGAGATGTCGTTGGAAAAGATCCCGCGAAACTTCTTGAACATGGGTCCGCCGTGGCTCGGCTTGATTAAAAAGTAAGCTCGCCAGTCTAGTCAGCGTGCCCCGCACACGCAAGGACAATAACGTTAAGAAACCCTTTTACAACACGGCCATATGCACACTTCCTGCATGTCGAAGTGAGCTGGGCGCCGTTGCGAAAAGTCGCCAACCGAAGCGGATGGCGGTACGATTCCAGCCTTTGGCCGAAGCTGGCCGGTTCGGCGATCGGCCAACCGCGGCATTCGCGGTCTTTCCATCCTTGCCCGAGGGCTCCCGCACCAATGTCTGCCGTCATCTGCGGATCGCTGGCCTACGACACCATCATGGTGTTCCAGGACCAGTTCAAGAATCACATTCTGCCCGACCAGATGCACATCCTGAATGTGTCGTTCCTGGTGCCGCGGATGCGGCGTGAGTTTGGCGGTTGCGCCGGCAACATCGCCTACAACCTCAAGTTGCTGGGCGGCGATCCATTACCGGTAGCCGCCGTCGGGCAGGATTTCGCACCGTACCGCAAACACATGGAGCATTGCGGCATCCGGCTCGATGGCGTGCGCGTGTTCGATGACCAGTTCACCCCGCAATGCTTCATCACCACCGACCTGGACAACAACCAGATCACCGCGTTCCACCCCGGCGCGATGTCCAGCGCGCAGGAAACCCACGTACGCGACATTCCGCAGATCGACTTCGCGATCGTCGCCCCCGACGGGCGCGATGCAATGCTGCAGCACGTCGACGAGTTCGCCGAGCGCGGCGTGCCGTTCATCTTCGACCCGGGCCAGGCGATGCCGTTGTTCAGCGGTGAAGAATTCCGCTCGATGATCGTCAAGTCGACCTACGTGATCGTCAACGATTACGAATCGCAGCTGCTGCAGGCACGTACCGGCTGGAGCGCCGCCGACATTGCCGAAAAGGTGACGGCGTACATCGTGACCCAGGGGCCGCGTGGCTCGATCATCCACGTCGGCAGCGAAACCCATCACATCCCGCCGGCGCGCGAACGCCAGATCATCGACCCGACGGGCTGCGGCGACGCTTATCGCGCTGGCCTCATCTTCGGCATCATGCGTGGCAAGGACTGGCCGACGGTCGGCCGCATGGCCTCGCTGATGGGCGCGCTGAAAGTGGAACATCCCGGCACCCAGAACCAGCGTTTCGGCTACGCCGAGTTCGCCACGGAATTCCTCGACCAGTTCGGCTACGCGCTCGACTGAATACGGCGTCGACCGCCTGGCGAGGCTCCGGGCTGCCCGAAGCCTCCCGCGTGTCAACCGACCCGGAAACCGATGGTGGCGTTCACCGCATCCTGCCAGCCGCGATACAGGCGCTCGCGAACCACCGCATCCATGCCGGGCTGAAAGCGCCGATCCATCCGCCACAACTCGGCGATCTGCTCGCGGCTCTCCCAGAATCCGACCGCCAGACCAGCCAGATACGCCGCGCCCAGCGCCGTGATTTCGGCCACCACAGGGCGCAGCACCGGCACACCCAGCATGTCGCTCTGGAACTGCGCCATGAAATCGTTGGCGATGGCGCCACCGTCGGCGCGCAGCTCCTTCAGGGGGATGCCGGCATCGGCCTCCATCGCCGCCAGCACGTCGCGCGATTGGTAGGCCATCGACTCCAGCGCCGCCCGCACCACATGTTCCTTGCGCGTCCCACGCGACAAACCGAACATCGCGCCGCGCACGTCGCTGCGCCAGTAGGGCGCGCCCAGTCCGACGAAAGCTGGAACCAGATACACGCCGTCACTGGAAGGCACGCTTTCTGCGCAAGCCTGCGACTCCCCTGCGCAATCCAGCATGCGCAAACCATCGCGCAACCACTGAACCACCGAACCGGCGACGAAGATGCTGCCCTCCAACGCGTATTCGACCACGCCATCCAGTTCCCATGCGATGGTGGTCAACAAGCCATGCCGTGACTGCACCGCTTGCGTCCCGGTATTCATCAGCATGAAGCAACCGGTGCCGTAGGTATTCTTGGCCATGCCCGGTTCAAAGCAGGCCTGCCCGAACAGCGCCGCCTGCTGATCACCGGCTACACCGCAGATCGGCACCCCGGCCGGCAGACCAGGCAGGCCCACCGTGTGCCCGTAGACTTCGCTGCTCGAACGCACTTGCGGCAACATGCAACGCGGGATATTCAGCATGCGCAGCAACTCGTCATCCCAGCAGCGCGCGTGGATATCGAACAGCAGGGTGCGCGCGGCATTGCTGGCGTCCGTGACATGCAGCTTGCCGCCACTGAGGTGCCAGATCAGCCAGCTATCGATCGTGCCAAACAGCAGATCACCACGCTCTGCCCGTGCACGTGCACCGTCGACATGATCGAGAATCCAGCGAATCTTGCTGCCCGAAAAATAGGCATCGATCAACAAGCCGGTCTTGTCCCGCACCAGCGCGGCCCGACCATCTGCCTCCAACTGCTCGCAGATCGCCAAGCTTTGCCGCGATTGCCACACGATCGCGTTGTAAACCGGTTCGCCGGTATGCCGATCCCATACCACCGTGGTTTCGCGCTGGTTGGTGATGCCAATGCCCGCCAGATCGGCGGCCCCGGCCTGCACGGACGACAACACGTCACCGACTGTCGCAAGCACGCTGGCCAGGATGTCCTGTGGATCATGTTCGACCCAGCCCGGCTGCGGAAAGATCTGCCGAAACTCCCGTTGCATCGACGCGGCGGCGGCGCCCGCACGATCGAAGAGGATCGCACGCGAACTGGTCGTGCCTTGGTCTATCGCCAGTATGTAACGTGGTGCCACCGTGCTCCCCTTCATGGTTTCGTCAGCGAAGAGTAGCAACAGGCCGCGTCAACGACGGCACGCGTGAATCCCCGGCAGCCTCAATGCGCCGCAACGTGTTTGCCGACAGGCTGGGTCAACCTGTCGATATAGGCCAGCGCCACCGCCGACACGACGAAGGTCAGATGCAACAGGATCTGCCACATGATGGTTTCGCCATCCATGCTGCGCGCCTTGATGAACGTGGCAAGCAGGTGGATGGATGAGATGCCGATGATCGCCATCGCGAGCTTCACCTTCAGCACGGTGGCGTTCACGTGGGACAACCACTCGGGCTGATCCGGATGTCCCTCCAGGCGCAGGCGGGAAACAAAGGTCTCATACCCGCCAACGATCACCATTACCAGCAAGTTCGAGATCATCACGACATCGATCAGGCCCAGCACAGTCAGCATGATTGTGGCCTCGGCACTATCGGCCCCGGCGGCGGCATCGACACCGTTGTGGAACAGCGTGGTTTCCACCAGATGCCATAGTTCGCGCAGGAACTGCACCACATAAATGCCCTGAGCCACGATCAACCCGAGATACAACGGCAACTGCAGCCACCGCGAGGAGAAAATCAGGTACGACAAGGGACCGAGGCGGCTTGGGTTGGAAGTCGTCATGCGCGTTCGTCATAGGGAGTCGGTCGATTCTACCGATCGCCGTAACGACTTGCGCTACCTGGATTGGCTACCGCGACAATCTGTCCGCAACCCCGGTTTGCAGAAGCCTGCCCGGATCGAAACTAGATGAAGCCCCTGGCGGTGCCCTGTTGCGGGTCGCGACCGGCGGTCGCCACAGCCACAGCGCGCCACAGCCATAGCGCCAAAAGAAAAACCCCCACCGTTTCCGGTGAGGGTGTTTCAGG
>SMEK01000772.1_pt1 | contig 10739 bp, 5 predicted proteins | sample 2456371 | NCBI WGS metagenome assembly SMEK01 (sample SAMN10132590, study PRJNA489261) | soil metagenome | isolation source: day1 antibiotic-loamy sand soil ammended with composted manure from dairy... | place: USA | collected 2015-04-01
GCCTTCGGCCCTTACAGGCAGCAAGAAGAGATCGACTTTACGCAACTTGGCGACCGGCGGCTGTTCGTCATCTCGGGGATGACGGGTTCGGGGAAAACGACGATCTTCGATGCGATCACCTATGCTTTGTACGGTTCTGCCAGCGGTGAGGACCGGGCGGATTTCCGCTTGCTGCGAAGCCACTTCGCAGACGAGAATACGCATACTTCGGTGGACTTCAGCTTCGCTGCAGGGAAGCGCACCTATCGCGTGTTCCGGCAGATGGCTCACCGCAAAGGCAACAACAAGCATGAGACCGGGGCGAAGGTTGAACTCTATGAGACGACCAGCGGTGAAGAGGTACCCTGTGCGAGATTCACCGTCAGCGATGTGAATGCGAAGATCGAATCGATCATCGGTTTGACCAGAGAACAATTCATTCAGATCGTGATGCTCCCGCAAGGAGAATTCCGCAAGCTGCTGACCTCCGATACGGAGAACAAAGAGGAGATTCTGCGCCGGATCTTCCGCACGGAGCGTTATCAGAAGCTGGAGGAGAAGTTCTATGAGAAAAGCCGCCGGCTGAGAGAAGAAGTACAAGAAGCAGCATCGAGGCTGCAAGTACATATGCAGCATGCCGCGGACAGCTTTCCGCTGCGGGAGGACAGCGCGCTTGCCGCGACGCTGCAGCAGGACGTTTACAGCCCGCGGCAGTTGATCGAAGGCATCAAGCAGGAACAGGCTTACTATACCGCGCAAGTTGAGACATTGCAGCTGCAGCAGGAGGAAGAGTCGCAGCGATTAGCACGTATCGAACAAGAATATCGAGCGGCAGAAGAGCTGAATCTGAAGTTCGAACAGCGGGAGCGGCTCCGCGGACGAATCGAGGAACTGCGAAGCCGGGACGAGGAGATGGCCGAACTCGAGCGGCGATTGACCATGGCGGATCTTGCGGCACGGATCACTCCTTATGAAGATCATGCAGCGATGGCAGCAAGAGATGTGCAAGCGAAGGAACAGATGCGGCAAGCACAGGAGCAAAGCCTTGCGAAGTTAGAACTAGAGCGGCAAGCTGCTGAACACGCTTATAAGTTGGAGGAGGATCGTGCGGAGGAGAGGAAACAGCTCGAGCTTGAGCTGAATCGCATGCGTGAACTGCTTCCGTCCGTGCAGAGGCTTGGGAAGCTCAAGCGGGAAGCGGACAGACTGCAGGCGGAGAAGTCATCCCTGGAGTCGCAGCTGGCTGAGCTCGAGAATCAGATCACGCGCATGAGAACTGCTAAGCAGGAGCTGGATGGGCAGGTCCAGCGTCTGGAAGAGGAAACATCCCAGCTGCCGGCCCATGAGCGGGAACTTGAGCGGCTGCGGCATAAAGCCAGGACGCTGAAGGAGCTCATCCAGCTGGAGCAGCAGATGGCGGAATATGAGAAGCAGGAGAAGGCTGGTCAGGAGAAGCTGGCGGAGATCCGCCGGGAACACGATCGGATGGAGGCGGCTTGGATCGAGGGACAAGCAGGTCTATTGGCTTTGCACCTGCAGGATGGCAAACCGTGTCCGGTGTGCGGCAGTCTCGATCATCCGCGGAAGGCCGTGCAGCAAGAGGAGCTGATGTCCCGCGAAGCGCTGATGCAGCTGAAGGAACAGCTGCGGCAGGCCGAACAGGAGGTGCATGCCGCTGCTGCCCAGGTTGCCGCCGCCCGCGGCACTTGGCAGAATCGGGCAGAGCTGTTTGATGAATATGGAATCGCACCGCAGGGGCTGGAAGAGCAGCTGCAAGCGGTGATCGCGGAAGGCAAGGAACTATCGTCAAAGACCGAGCAGTTGAGGAATAAGACACAGCAGCTGGGGGAACTGCGGCGTCAGCGGCAAGGGATGGAACAGCAGCTTGAGCACCAACAAAGGGAGCGGGATGGCATCGCTGTGCGCTTGCAGGAAATCGCGCTGCAGTACAGCAAGCAGCATGCGCTGTGGGAGAGCGAGTGGCAGCGAATCCCTGAGAATATGCGCGATCCTATGCAAGTCGAGAAGGGAATTGCCGCTCTGGAGAAGCGTCTGCAGGAGCGGCTGACCGCATGGCAGCAAGCGCAGGTTCGGTTGCAGGAGGCGGAGAAACGGCAAGTTGAAGCGGCAGCGCAGCTGGCAAGCCTTGAGAAGCAGCTGGCAGAAGCGAGGGACAAAGAGGCACAGGCGCAGCAGCGTTTTGCAGAGGAGCTGGCCAAGGCAGGTATTGCGGGAACAGAAGCGTACCGGCAGGCGAAGATGCCGGAAGCGGAGCGCAAAGCAGGCCTGGAGCAGCTGCAGGAACATCGCCGAAATCTGATGCTTCTGCAGGGACAGCTGTCTGAACTGGATCAAGCGCTGCAGGGGCGTGAGCCGATTGAGCTGGGGGCATTGGAGCAGGGAATCGCTGAGGCAAAACAGCGCTTGGAGGCGATCTCTTATGCGCGGCAGGATGCTCAGCGGTATGCAGAAGAAGCGGTGAAATGGGCAGCGACGATCGAACAAGCCGCTGCCCGCACTAGTGAGCTTGAGCGGGAGCATGGCAAGGTGCAGGAGTTGTATCAGATGATCAAAGGGGATAATCCGCGCAGGATGTCCTTTGAGCGATATATATTGATCGATTATCTGGAGCAGATTCTGCATGCGGCCAATGTACGGCTCGAACAGCTGTCCAACGGCCAATACAGACTGATTCGCAGCGATCGTCTGGAAGCACGAGGCCGGCAGAGCGGTTTAGGCCTGGATGTCTATGATGCATACACCGGACAGAACCGCGATGTGAAGTCCCTCTCCGGCGGTGAGAAATTCAACGCCTCCTTAGCCTTGGCGCTCGGCATGACGGATGTAATTCAGTCCCATCAGGGCGGGGTGTCGATCGAGATGATGTTCATCGACGAGGGGTTCGGTTCCTTGGACGAAGAAGCCTTGCACAAGGCGATCGCCGCGCTGATCGATCTCCAGTCCGCCGGCCGCATGATCGGCGTCATCTCGCCAGTCGCGGAGCTGAAGGAAGCCTTCCCGGCAGTCTTGGAAGTCACGAAGACGAAGGAAGGCTGCAGCCGCACGAAGCTGATCTTGAAGTGAAGGCTAAGGTGATGCATGATGGCTGAAGTGCTGCTGTCTGAGCCGGTAGAAAGTGTTGTCTCAGACTGAGCGGCAAGCTTCTGCCCGCTGAGTCGATAGATACTGCCGTCTCACGATGCAGATCTGTTGCATTGCTGTCTGAGTCGATAAACAATGCTGTTCTACAGCGCGTAGTTGTATCTTACATTGTAACGCAACGATTCGGACTGCAAGGCAAACATCTTAAAAAACAAAGATTATCAACAAAAGCCAGTAAACGCAGGGATCCCCATATATCTTCCCACGTTTACTGGCTTCACTTCTATAATATCCTTCTCCGCCACCAGCTGCGGTGCCGCTCCCTGCGGGGAGGAAGCTCCGTCGCCGAGGCGATCTCCAGTTCCGCATCCTGCACTTGAATCTCCCGCGATTGGATCACCTGTGATCGATCCGTTGGCGTTTCGTTTGCCGTGGATCCGTCCCGCCGCTGCTCCTCAGCTGAACGACGACTTGCCGCTCGCCTGGATCGTTTCGAACGGGCATCGTCGATCAGTTCATAGCGGTAATACCGATCCGTCGTAAGTTCATGCAGATAGTAGGTGCCCGGTTCGGTGAGATTGGCTAAGATCAGCTGATGGCGATTGAGCGGTCCGATGAGTTTCAAGCGGGGCAGGGATTGCTGCGCCGCATCGATCTCTGCTTGTCCTTTGGCAGCCAGCCATATTCCGCTCCGGAGATAGAGCTGCAGTGAAATCAGCGTTGATAGACATACCGCCCCGGGCACATTGATGAAATACTGGATCAAGGTCAAGGAACCTTGCTCGCTTGCCTCAAGATGGGGGTAACTGCTCAGAAGAAGCAGCGTACTGAGAGCGGCAAAATGTACGATTGCAGGCCAAGCGGGATGGAGCCGCTTCTTCGTCACGCCGTAAGCGAGCCAGAAGATCACGATGAGCCATGCGGAACAGGCGGCGATGATCAGGAGGGGCAGGATGAGTACGGGAAGCTTCGCCGGAAGACCGATATGCATAAGCCATGCCAATACAGCTTGGAACAGGATGTAGATAATAAAGTTATGCAGGATCAGGTTCAACGTCCTGCGATACATCTTGAGCACCAAGCGTGAGGAGGTATGTTGATAGACGGTCAGAAGGATCAACCAAGCTGGTATGCCCAGCCAAGCGATCCAAGCCCAAGAAGGATCCGGTTCGTTCATGGCTTCGATAAACCAAGCTGCCCATTGCTCCATCCTGCTGCACACCTCCTTGCTTCGAAATGATGCATCTCAGTTTAGAGCTCAGATTCCCTGTTCAAATGATGATTCAGACTATGATCAGATAACAACCGCTTAACAAAACAAAGCAGATCCATGCATGAAGAGCGGCTTTGCAATTCGATGGCGAAATGATTCTCTGGCGAAACTTTTCTCTATTATAGAATGGATTGTTCTCTCTGTCTATGTAAGGTACATCCCAGATCCATATAGGTTCCACACAGGACAAGGAGGAGTTACTTTTATGATATATTATTACTGTACCGAATAAGAACATGGTGGTGCCATCCGTGAAACAACTTTATATGACTTTAAGACGAAAATTCAACAATATCAAACTGCGGAACAAATTGATCATCTCCTTCATCGTCGTCGTCTTCCTTCCGGTGACCTTCGTCGGCGTCTTCCTGACGAATGAACTGCGCCAGATCGCGTTGAAAGATGCGATGAAGCAAACGGAAGAAGCGATGGACCGGATCAAGAAGAACACCCTCGAGATCCTGAAAGTACCGATTGATGTTTCGCGGAACTTGCTGGTAGACGAACGTCTGAAAAATATCCTCAGCACGGACTATCAGTCCCGCTATCAGCTCGTCGTGGCCTATCAGAACTATCCCGATATCGAACGCTATATCAGCTACAGCAATGAGATCGAAAATATCCGCATGTATACGCAAAATGAGACGATCATCTCCAACTGGGAATTCTTCCCCGCTACCGAAGAGATCATCTCGCAGCCTTGGTATCAAGAGGCGATGCGCAACCGCGGGGTTATCAGCTGGCACTACCTTCCTGATGAGACGAAACGAGACGAGAAATTCCTCAGTTTAGTCCGTTTAATCGAATTCAATAATTACAAATATACGAACGTCCTCGTTATCACGGTGAGCAAAGAACAGCTTCATTCCGTACTGAGCAGCGAATCGCAGCAGACGGTGATCGTCGACGACAACGATCAGATCGTCGCCTCCAATGTGCCGAGTTGGAGCACGCTGACCTTGGATGAGATCTTCCCGCATGTGGATCTGCCGGAGTACGGCACGATCGAGACGCGAATGGATGACGAACTGGTGAGGATCACCGTAGAACCCATCCGTCCTGAAGCCAGCGTCAATGGGCTCAGGGTCATCTCCATCTATTCCGTCGGAGATATCGTGGCGGGAGCGAACCGATTCATCCGTCTGGGGCTGACGATCATCGTGGCAAGTGTGTTGTTCTCATTTGTCCTTATCTATTGGGTATCCTTGCTGCTCACGAAGCGCCTCATGACGCTGAGACAGCAGATCGGCCGTGCGGCGATCGGCGACCTGGACACGATGCTGGATATCGATGGCAATGACGAGATCGGTCAGTTATCGAGACAATATAACTTCATGATTCGCAGCATCAAAGAACTCATCGAAGAGGTCAAGCGAACCAACCGGCAGAAGGAACAGCTTGAACTCAAACAACAGGAGATCAAACTCAAGATGCTGGCCAGTCAGATCAACCCGCATTTCCTGTTTAATGCCTTGGAATCGATACGCATGCAGGCGCATATCAAAGGGCAGAAGGAGATCGCCGGCGTTGTGAAGATGCTTGGCCGCCTGATGAGGAAAAGTCTGGAGACGCAGGGCCACCATATTCCATTAAAAGACGAGATCGATATGGTTCGCAGTTATCTGGAGATTCAAATCTTCCGTCACCGCGATCGGCTGGTCTACGAATTGGCCGTCGATCCGGAAGCGGAGAAGCAGCTCGTGCCGCCGCTCATCATCCAACCCTTAGTTGAAAATGCCGTAGTCCATGGAATCGAAGGAAAGGAATCCGATAAACCGCTGCAAGTGAAGGTGCTGGCAGTGTTAGAGGATGGCAAGCTGGTCGTGGAAGTGCGGGATGACGGCATCGGCATCAGTGAGGAGCGGCTCCAGGAGATTATGCACAGCCTCAATGCTCCAGAGGATGACGAAAGCCATCGCATCGGCTTAAGCAATGTTCATCATCGTTTGCAGATGTTGTACGGTAAAGACTCCGGGTTAGAGATCGAGAGCCGGGAAGGGGAGGGGACGATCGTTCGCTTCAGCATTCCTTTGGCTCGGACGCAGCCGATAATTCAGGCTTAAAGCAAGGCAAGGCTGTGATGCCATTAGCAAAATGTTGCTGCATTACATTGTCTGCGCGATCTGAAACGACAACAGCTGTTGATTCAGTCGTCAGAAGCTTGCCGCGCGGATTGTAACGACAGTATCTGTTGACTCAGCGAATAGAACGCCCGCCGCGCGGTTGAAACGACAGTATCTGTCGACTCAACATGCGGAATGCTCGTCGCACGGACTGAAACGACAGTATCTGTCGTCTCAGCGGGCAACAGTGCAGACACAACACAAAAACAACCTCCTGCAACTTGCAGAAGGTTGTTGGGATTGAGGTTGTTCTCCCTCACGGGGAACAACCTCATTTCTTATTAAGGGCTTGTTGAACTAAGGACTTAGTCTACTTTACCGCCCCAGAGTTCAACGCGTTCCTTCACGTATTGCTCGAACTCGTCTTCCATCTTCTCGACGCCGTTGTCGATCAGCTCTTGCATGTAAGCATCCCACAGTGCGTCGAATTCGGACGGATCAGCAAGGATGATCTGCGGAATCCGCTGCCATGTGATCTCTTCCATGCGTTTTGCCAAGATGGCGTATTCCGAATCGCTCGGTACCGGAATATCCCATGCTGCACCCCAAGCCTTAACCGGGAACTCTTCTGGCTGCGGCCACAGCTCGATCCATCTGTCTACACCGTATTGAGCCAGTGTTTCTTTCTCGACTTCGTGATAGTTTTCGATAACTTGCTCCGGCCATGTCGTCGTGTAGTAGTTGCCGGTGGAATCCTTCACGCCGTCGCCGTAGCGGGCAGAGATGTGGTAGAAGCCGATACCTGTTTCCTTAGCAAAGGCGTTTGCATCGTTGTTCTTGCGTTCTTGTACTTCTGGGAAGATGCGGCGTACGCCTTCTTCATCATAGTAGTAATGCTCGTCCTCGATTCCCCAGTTAATCAGGATTTGACCTTCTTCAGATGCCAGGAAGTCGAGGAATTTGATCGCTCTTACTGGATCCTTGCAGTTGACAGAGATTCCAGTACCCCAACCGCCCATGAATCCAGAGGATTGCAGTTGGTGATCCTTGTATTCCTCTGTCAGCGTGATTGGGAAGTGCGCGTAAGTTTGCTCGAATTTGCCTTCTGCTTTCAGCGAGTTAACCGCGTCTTGGAAGCCCCAGTCTTGGTCGATAACCCCGACTACGCGGCCTGTAGCGATTTTGGCTTTGTACTGGTCTTCCTTCTGTGTGAAGGCTTCCGGATCAAGCAGACCAATGTTGTTGATATGGTTCAGCCAGCGGAAGTATTCTTTCTCTACAGGACGTCTGTAGTGGTAAGTCACTTCATACGTTTCTGGATCGATGTATACTTCACCGTCGTCCGGTGCACCGGTTGTCAGGAATGCCGGGTTCGTTACACCGATCAAGATCCGCCAGCCGTCAGCCAGGAATGTGATCCCGATGCGCTTCTGACCGTCTTCCGTCGTAGGATTCTCTTCAAGGAACTTCTTGATCGTTTCTTCGTAGTCCTTAACCGTTTTTAGTTCTGGATAACCAGTTGCTTTCAGAGCTTCGTGCTGGATATGGAATGCACCGGCGATATCCATGTACTGGTGGTCAACGGCGTTCAATGACGGCAGGATATAGATCGCGTCATCGTCCTTGCTCCAACGCAGACGATCGATGTAATCGCCGTATACCTTCAGGATGTTCTGACCATGCTCTTCGAGCAGCGGGCGAAGGTCGAGCAGTGCGCCGGCGTCAACCAGCTTCGCTGCGTCACCCTTCGGCGAGATCAGATCCGGATAGTCACCGCTTGCGATCATCAGCGGAATCGCGTTCTGGTCCATCGCGAATTGAGCTTGCAGCGTTACACCTGTACGGCGTGTGATCTCTTGTCCAACTTTGTCCTGCATGTTGTTCCAGTTCGAAACCGGGTCTGCACTGAACCAAGAGAACGTGATCGGCTCAAGCGCCCCATCGCCGCCGGTTCCTTGTTCTGTGTTTGTGCTGCTGTTGCCAGGGCTTGTGTTACCCCCGTTGTTGCTGGATCCGCATGCTGCTAATGTGAGCAACGATGCGATGATGAAGAAAATAGCGACTAATCGTGTCGATTTCTTCATTCGGTATACCTCCCCTTTGTGATAGTGTATTTGTATAACAGCTGCTTACAGCAGCTTGAGACAGCTGCGGTAAGCAGCTGGTTATACCAAAGTCAGATGAAGTCCTAACGATTATGCGTTAACTAAGAGCCTTAACGATTAAGCCTTAACCGCTCCAAGGGTCATGCCTTTGACGAAATACTTCTGCAGGAACGGATAGACGAGCAGAATCGGAACCGTAACAACGATGGTGATCGCCATCTTAATGGATTGCGGCGATACGCGGGCCATGTTCTCAAGGACGCTTTGGCCGCGCGGTGCGCTCTGCCCGACGGTAGTACTCTGCAGAATCTTCTGCAGCTCATACTGAAGCGTCGTCAGCTGCGTGTTCATCGAGTTATACAGGTAGTTATCGAACCAGGAGTTCCATTGGCCGACGGCGACGAACAGGGCGACCGTTGCAAGCACCGGCTTGCAGAGCGGCATGATGATTCGCCAGTAGATCGTAAAGTCATTCGCACCGTCGAGTTTAGCGGACTCCTGCAGCACATAAGGCAGGCCGTCCATGAAGGAACGGATGATGAATACGTTCCATGCGGATACGATTCCCGGTAGGATGTAAACCCAGAATGTATTGATCAGGCCAAGATGGCGGATCAGCATATATCCAGGGATGAGACCGGCGCTTAGATACATGGTCATCGCTAAGAATACCGATAAGAATCTGCGCAGCTGGAAGTCTCTGCGGCTTAAAGTGTAAGCGATCATCGAACAAGCGAAGACGCTGAGCACGGTCCCGATGATCGTCCTTAAGACGGAGTTCCTTGCGCCGATCAGCAAGGTGTCATAGCCGAAGATCGTTTTGTAGTTCTCCAACGTAAACTCTCTCGGCCAGATATGAATGCCGCCTTTGACCGTATCCAACGAATCGTTTAAGGAAAGGGCCAACACGTGCAAGAATGGGTACAGCGTGGCGATGACAACGCAGATCATGAAGATCGTGTTGCTGATCTCGAATGCGATCTCGCCGGGCGACATTCTGCTGAACACCCGATTGTTGGTTCGTGCCATCATAAGTCCTCCTTCATCACATGATGCTTTCCTTCGTCGTTCGTTTCATGATACCGTTGGCGACTAACAGCAGTATGATGCTCACGACGGAGTTAAAGACGCCGATCGCAGTACCAAATGAGTAGCGGCCCATATTGATCCCGTAGTTCAGAGCGTACAGATCCAAGACGTCGGAATATTCTTTGGTCAGGTTATTCCCTAGGAGGAACTGTTTCTCAAAACCAATCGTGGTCAAATGGCCGATTGCCATGATCAAGAGAACAACGATGGTGGTGCGAATACCCGGCAGGGTAATATGCCACATCATGCGAAAACGCCCTGCACCATCGACTCTTGCTGCTTCGTACAGCTCTTGGTCGATGCCGGCCATCGCTGCCAAGTAGATAATGGCGTTCCAACCCATCTCTTTCCATTGGTCGACTGCTGTCAAGATATACCAGAACCATTCTCCCTTGCCCATGAAGTTAATCGGGGCATCGATGATTCCCAGCGTCATCAACAGCTCGTTGATCACGCCACCGTCGATCGACAGCATCGTGGTCACCAAGCTGGCGACGACGACCCACGATACGAAGTGGGGCAGGTAGGATACGGTTTGCACGAAGCGTTTGAAGAATGAGAACCGCACCTCGTTCAGCAACAATGCGAAAATAATCGGTATCGTGAAGCCCGCGATCAGTCCGAGGAAACTCATCGCAAGCGTGTTTCTAAGTACTTGGTAGAACTTCTCATCGGAGAAAAGACGGATGAAGTGTTCAAACCCAACCCATTCCTGTTCGAAGAAGCCCAGGTGAGGTTTGTAGTTTTGGAATGCATATGTCCATCCCCACAGCGGTAAGTAATTGAAGATAAAAACATAGATAATAAATGGAACGGACATCAGGTACAGCCAACGCTGTTGGAGAGCCGTCTTCCAGAAACTGTTTCTACGCACTTGCTGCAGTTCCAACGATGATGCGTGACTTCCGTTTGACTTTTTCACATTTCGCCCTCCTTTATTAGAGATTTCCAGTTTTAAAACTTCGTTTTCTAAAACAGTAGTTTTTTCTTCCAACATTCCCGAAAGGGCAAAGCTCCCTAAAGTACTTTGTAATTGAACCATTCTCAACGAATCATTAGTACTTAAATCAGTCGGAACAAAATTTGCCTGATGTAAAACTGAAGTACTATCAACAGATTGTTGTTCTT